>Ga0335072_10008566_pt1 | contig 14824 bp, 12 predicted proteins | sample Lox_Sample_21_FD_206725 | JGI IMG/M metagenome (GOLD analysis project Ga0335072, IMG submission 206725) | Soil microbial communities from Loxahatchee National Wildlife Refuge, Florida, United States - Lox_Sample_2.1 | ecosystem: Environmental > Terrestrial > Soil > Wetlands | place: USA... | reverse complement strand
GGTGGCGCGCACCGCCATCATAGCTGCTTCCGGCACGGCGGTCGAGCCGCAATACATGGAGGCGTTCGCCACATCCATGCCGGTAAGCTGGCAAATCATAGTCTGGAATTCGAAGATGGTAGTCAGCACGCCCTGGGAGATTTCGGCCTGGTAAGGCGTGTAAGAGGTCAGAAACTCGCCGCGCGAAACCACCGTGTCCACCAGCACGGGGCGGTAATGGTTATACACGCCCGCGCCGAGAAACGACGCGTAGCCGTTGGCATTTTCCGCCGCGCGTTCACGAAAATACTGCACGATCTCGTATTCCGAGATGCCGGGCGCCAACGCGAGCGGCCGGTTGAGTCTTACGGCTTCCGGCAGATGCGCGAACAGCTCCTCGGCGGACCCTGCGCCGCACGCCTCCAGCATGGCGCCGCGCTCCGATTCGGACTTGGGAAGATATCGCAACCTAACTCTCCTGTTTCACGAAAAAACTAGGTCCTCGACCGTCTGATTTCGTTCGCTAGCGAATAGGACCGCTCCTTTCCGTCGCGGCTCAGATCGTGGTGTCTCCCCGATTCGGAGCCGCGACTGAAAGAAGCGGTCCTGCGGGAAGGAAGCGAATCTTGCGGTCATGCTTACGAAGCAAACGCTCCCTTACGGTCGCGTCTCGGTTGGCTCGCGTGAAATCGGAGCGAGCACAACCCTAACTTTCGGCTCCTATATATTCCTGGTACTGCGCCGGGCTCATCAACTCATCGGTTTCTTTCAGGTTGCTCAATTTCAGCTTTATGAGCCAGCCGTCACCGTACGGGTCGTCGTTCACTTTTTCCGGCGCTTCCGCCAGCGCCGGGTTCGTCTCCAGCACTTCGCCGGATACTGGGCAGTAGATATCGGAAACCGCTTTCACCGATTCCACGCTGCCGAAGGAAGCCGATTTGTCGAGCTTCAATCCCGCCTTCGGCAGTTCGACATAAACGATGTCGCCCAGCTCTTCCTGCGCGTGGTCGGTGATGCCCACGACTCCCGTCTCGCCTACCACGCGGATCCATTCGTGGTCCTTCGTGTATCGAAGATTTTCCGGAATCATAGTTGTTATTTCCCTCGCTTGTAAAACGGGGTCTCCACCGTCACCGCATCCACCGGCTGATTGCGGATGGCGACCTGAATCGATTTGCCGGGCTCGGCGTGCGCCGCCGGCAGATAGCACATCCCGATGTTCTTGCCGAGCGTGGGGGACGGCGAACCGCTGGTGACCCATCCCGCCGGAGCTCCGTCCAGCAGCACTTCGTAGCCGTCGCGGGCGATGCCGCGCCCGCGCATTTCGAACCCCGCCAGCTTCCGCTTGATTCCCGCCTGCTTCTGCTCGAGCAGCGCCTGGCGGCCGACGAATTCGCCCTTGTCGAGCTTGACAATCCAATCGAGGCCGGCTTCGAGCGGCGAAATCGAGGCATCGATTTCGTGCCCGTAAAGCGCCATCTTGGCTTCCAGGCGCAACGTGTTCCGCGCGCCCAGGCCGCAGGGCAGGATGCCGAATTCCGCGCCCGCCGCGACCACCGCGTCCCACACGCACGCCGCCGCTTCGGGCGCCACGTAAAGCTCGAAGCCGTCCTCACCCGTGTATCCCGTGTGCGCCACGCGCGCCGGCAGCCCGCACACTTCACCGTCGGCGAACCAGTAATACTTGATCGCGCTCAAATCGAGCGGGGTCAGCTTCTGCACCGTGGCGCGCGAGAATGGGCCCTGCACCGCCAACTGCGCGTACCGGTCGCTGGCAAATTCCACCTCGGCATCGAAGCGGTTCTGCGCGCAAATGTGCTCGAAATCTTTCTCCTGGTTGGCGGCATTCACGCAGAGGAAGTAATGATCGTCGGCCACTTTGTGCACGAGGATGTCGTCCACAAAGCCGCCGTGCTCGTAGAGCAGGCCGGAATAGTGCGCCTGGCCTGTCTTTAGTTTCGCCACCGCGTTGGTGGTGGCGAAATCCGTCAGCCGCGCAGCCTCTGCACCGCGAATTTCGATTTCGCCCATGTGGCTGACATCGAAAATGCCCACCGCTCGGCGCACCGTATTATGTTCAGCGATGATGCCGGCATACTGCACCGGCATGTCCCAGCCGCCGAAATCGACCATCTTCGCGCCCAGCGCTCGATGCACGGAGTTCAATGGCGTAGCACGAAGCGGCGAGGTTTGGGGGGGCATGAAAATTCAGGCTAGCACAGACGGCCCGCATTCGCGGCGTCTTGGCACCGGCGCAAGCCTGGGCGGACTGCAGCCTCCACAGGCGGCCGCGCCCGACCCAGCCAACTCTCCGGCGGCTAGCCCGATTGACCTACTGCATTCGGACTGTTCCCTCCCGCTTTTGGTGTGACATAATATCAGCTTCTTTCGCATGAGCCTTGGAAAGCGGGTTAGGCGCTTGCACGCCGGAAGACCTTAAAACGGCTTCCGCGGGCCTGCCGGAGCTGCTGCTCATGCCATGCGGAGACGAGTCGCTAAAATTCTGCGGAATTTCGCAACAGGTCTGAACCTGCGCGGCTCGGCTCCGGCGAAAAGTTTGAAGATGCAGTTTTGAGTTCGTTACAATGAAACCAATTTCCGCTTGCGGCATCTGAACCGAGGGGATCAAGTTTAAGCGGAATTGGGATGTTAGAGAGAAAGGGCCAGTAGCTTAAGGTTGCTGTCTTCCTGATGTCACATACCATTCGAATTTGCAGGATGGGGCTGAGGTAAACCTATGCCCCAGATCTTCCATCACAGCGCGAATACTTTTGCCCGCATGACGATCTTCGGAGGCGTCTTCGCTGTGGCGTTTGTCGGGTGGGCGGTCTCGCAGTTGGACCGTTCCACTTACACATCACGCGCCACGCAGCCGCGCGAACAGCCGGTGCCGTTCAGCCACGCGCACCATGTTGGCGGGCTCGGTATCGACTGCCGGTATTGCCATACCACGGTCGAGACGTCGGACTTCGCCAACATTCCGCCTACCAAGACCTGCATGAATTGCCATTCGCAGATTTGGAACACGAGCCCCACGCTCGAACCGGTACGCGCAAGTTACCGCACCGGCAACTCGATCGTGTGGACGCGGGTAAATGTGCTGCCGGATTTTGTGTATTTCAACCATAGCATTCACATTAATAAGGGAGTGGGTTGCGAGAGCTGCCACGGCCGCGTGGACCGGATGCCGTTGACATGGCAGGAAAACTCGCTTCAGATGCACTGGTGTCTGGACTGCCATCGCGATCCCGCTCAGTATGTCAGGCCGCGCGAATTTATCACCAAGATGGGATATGTGCCGGCGGAAGACCAGTCGGTCCTGGGACCCCGCCTCGTGGCCGAATATCACATCAAGGGCCCGCGCGATCTTACCAGTTGTTCGACTTGCCACCGATGAGTGAACCAGAAATGAAACAGGATCCCCAACCCCAGCAAAACGCCGGGGACTCCGGGTTTGCCGGCGGCCTACCCTCCGGCTCTTTACCCGAGCAAACCGAAAACCGGCTTGCCGGGGGCTCCGCCTCCGGCCCCCAATTCTGGCGCAGCCTGGACGAATATGCCGGGAAACCGGAGTTTCGCGAGATGGTCGAGCGCGAGTTTCCCCGCCAGGCGATGGGTTGGAGCGATGATGAAGACCCGGTGGAAGGCCGGCGCAACTTTCTCAAGCTGATGGGCGCCTCGCTCGCGCTGGCGGGCATGACCGGCTGCACTCGCGAGCCTACCCAGCACATTGTCCCCTATGTCCGTCAGCCTGAGGAATTGATTCCCGGCCGGCCGCTATTCTATGCCACGGCCATGCCGTTGAGCGGCTTGGCCCAGGGCCTGATCGTGGAGAGCCACGAAGGCCGTCCCACCAAGGTGGAAGGCAACCCCGAGCACCCGGCCACGCTGGGCGCCTGCGATTCGTACTCGCAGGGCTCCGTGCTGGGGCTCTACGATCCTGACCGGATGCAGAGCCTTACCTTCAACGACGAAGTGCGGTCGTGGGGAGGCTTCTTCGGAGCGCTGCGCGAAGCGCTGGCCCAGCAGGGGACGAAGGGCGGAGCCGGCCTCCGAATTCTCACCGAGACGGTTACTTCTCCCACCATGGCCGCGCAGATGGCGGCGATCCAGAAGCTTTATCCGCAAGCCAAGTGGCACCAATGGGAGCCGGCGGGCGCGCATTCGGCCCGCGCCGGCGCCGCGATGGCGTTCGGCGCGCCGGTCAACACGTATTACAACGTGGCCAACGCCAACGTGATCGTGGCGCTGGATGCCGATTTCCTCTCCATGGGGCCGGCGAGTTTCCGCTACGCGCGCGAGTTCGCCGCGCGGCGGCGCGTCCGCGAGGGCGGACCGAAGACCATGAACCGGCTCTACGTCGTCGAGCCAACACCTACGCCCACCGGAACCAAGGCCGATCACCGGCTGCCGCTGCGCGCCGGCGACGTGGAGGAGTTCGCCTGGGCGCTGGCCGGGGCCGTAGGCGCGGCCAAGGCGCCGACGCAGGGCGAGAACAACGATATCTACAAGTGGATCGGCCCCATCGCGCGCGACCTTCAGCGCAATGCCGGCGCCTGCCTGGTAATCCCCGGCGACCAGCAGTCACCCACCGTCCACATGCTGGCGCACGTGATGAACCAGGCGCTGGGCAATGTCGGCAAGACGGTTTTCTACACCGACCCGGTGGAAGCCAATCCGGTGGACCAGGTCGCGTCGATCCAGGACTTGGCTAAGGACCTGTCGGCCGGTGCGGTCGATCTCCTGCTCATCATCGGCGGCAACCCGGCCTTCAACGCTCCGGTCGAACTGGGCTTCGCGGACCAGATCAAGAAGGCGCGCGTGCGCGCCCACCTGAGCCTTTACAACGACGAAACCACTGTCTGCTGCCAGTGGCACCTGCCGGCCGCGCACTATCTGGAATCCTGGGGCGACACGCGCGCCTTCGACGGCACCGCCAGCATCATACAGCCGCTCATCGCGCCGCTTTACAACGGCCGGTCGGAGTGGGAAGTAGTTCAGATGCTCACCGACACCCCCCTGATGGGCGGTCAGGAGATTGTCAAGGGCTACTGGGCAACCAAGCACACCGGCGCGGATTTCGAGACCTGGTGGAAGCAGGCGGTGTATACAGGTGTAGTGCCCGATACCGCGGCACAAGTTCGCACGCCCGCGCTGCGAACTGCCGGCGTTTCGGCCCCGGTGAAGCATGAGCACCTGGAAGGGAATCTAGAGGTAATCTACCGGCCCGATCCCTACATCTACGACGGCCGCTTTGCCAACAACGGCTGGTTACAGGAAGTGCCCCGGCCCATCACCAAGATGACCTGGGACAATGCCGCCCTGCTCGGCCCCGGAACCGCCGCCCGCTTGGGCGTTGATACCGGCGATGTTTTGCAGTTGACTTACCAGGGGCGCACGCTCAAGGCTCCGGTTTGGGTGCTTCCGGGCCAGGTCAACGGCGCGGCCACGCTGTTTCTGGGTTTCGGGCGCACGCGCGCCGGCCGCACCGGCGATGGCATCGGCTTTAACCCGTACGGCATCCGCACCGCGCAGGGCCTCTGGAGCAGCACCGGGCTGGAAGTCAAGAAACTCCCGGAAAAATACGAGTTCGCGCTCATTCACGACCAGCACGCGCTTGATACCCGGCGCGAGATCATCCATCACGGCACCCTCGAAGAGTACAAGAAGGATCCGGCCGCTGTCCACGAAGGCTACGAGCCTCCCGCCCGCGGCTTGACGCTGTATCCGGAATGGAAGTACGAAGGCTACGCCTGGGGCATGGCGATCGACCTGACCGCCTGCACCGGATGCAGCGCCTGCGTTACCGCCTGCGTGGCGGAAAACAATATTCCGGTGGTCGGCAAAGACCAGGTGCGGCGCTACCGCAACATGCACTGGCTGCGCGTCGATGCCTACTATAACGGCGACCCCAACAATCCCGACATCTACAATCAGCCCGTACCCTGCCAGCAGTGCGAGAACGCTCCCTGCGAGCTGGTCTGCCCCGTACAGGCCACCAGCCACAGCTCGGAAGGCCTCAACGACATGGTCTACAACCGCTGTGTAGGGACCCGCTACTGTTCGAATAACTGCCCTTACAAGGTGCGGCGCTTCAATTTCTATCTCTTCCAGGATTTCGAAACCCCCAGCCTGAAGCTGCTCCGCAATCCCGACGTCACCGTGCGCAGCCGCGGCGTGATGGAAAAGTGCACCTACTGCGTGCAGCGCATCAATGCCGCCAAAATCCGCTCGGAGCGCGAGGACCGGAAGGTGTACGACGGCGAAATCGAGACCGCGTGCCAGGCCGCCTGCCCCACCGAGGCAATCGTGTTCGGCAATATCAACGACCCCAAGAGCCGGGTGCTCGAAATGAAGAACCAGAAACTGAATTACGGCCTGCTCGCGGACCTGAATACCCGCCCGCGCACCACTTACCTGGCCGCGCTGCGCAATCCCAACCCGGAGATCGAGGGATGAAAGCAAGTTTTCATATAACGCGGAGCCGCGGAGTACGCGCGGAGAGGCGCCCGGGAATTTCCACCGCGTTTCCTTCGTGCCCCCTGCATCTTCGCGGTGAGAGGTCTTAATCCATGGCTGATGTAATGCAATCACCCCCCAAGCAGGAGATCATCGCTCCCGGCTATACGTTCGGCTCGGTGACCGACCAGATCGCCACGGTTGTTCTTACCAAGAAGACGCCGCTGTTCTGGTTCGCCGGCTTCTCGGTCGGGCTGACCATGCTCCTGCTCCTGCTGGCCTCCATCGGTCTGCTGCTGACCAAGGGCGTCGGAATCTGGGGCATCATGATCCCCGTCGGCTGGGGATTCGCCATCACGAATTTCGTGTGGTGGATCGGTATCGGCCACGCCGGCACGCTGATTTCCGCTATTCTCCTTCTGCTCAACCAGCAGTGGCGCAACTCCATTAACCGGTTCGCCGAGGCCATGACGCTATTCGCGGTGGCCTGCGCCGGCATGTTTCCGCTGCTGCACATGGGCCGTCCGTGGCTCTTCTACTGGATGTTTCCCTATCCCAACACCATGGGCGTGCAGCCTCAGTTCCGCAGCCCGCTGGTGTGGGACGTATTCGCGGTCTCGACGTACGCCACCGTTTCCGCGCTGTTCTGGTTCGTGGGTCTGATCCCCGACCTCGCCACGCTGCGCGACCGCGCCCAGAACCGGATCGGCCGCACCATCTACGGAATGCTGGCTATGGGCTGGCGCGGTTCGGCGCGGCATTGGAGCGTTTACGAAACCGCCACGCTCCTGCTGGCCGGCCTCGCAACCCCGCTGGTTCTTTCCGTGCACACGGTCGTCAGCTTCGACTTCACCATCGCCATCGTTCCCGGCTGGCACAGCACCTTCTTCCCGCCCTACTTCGTCGCCGGCGCCATCTATTCCGGCTTCGCCATGGTGCTGGTCCTGGCGATTCCGCTGCGCGTCGCCTACGGGCTGCAGGGGCTGATCACCGATCGGCATCTCGAAAATGCCGCCAAAATCATGCTCGCCACCGGCCTGATCGTCGCCTACGCTTACATCCTGGAGACCTTCAACGCCTGGTACAGCGGCGACGTGTTTGAAGAGGCCGCCATCTGGCACCGCATGACCGGCCCGTACATGTCGACATACTGGTTCCTGATTTCCTGCAACATCCTGGCGCCGCAGGTGCTATGGATCCGCAAGGTGCGGACCACGCCGTGGATGCTGTTCCTCAGCTCCATGGTAGTTCTCATCGGCATGTGGCTCGAACGGTACGTGATCATCGTCAGCAGCCTGGCGCAGGACTTCCTGCCATCCTCCTGGGGCTACTTCCACGCCACCCGCTGGGATTGGGCCACCTACGCCGGCACCATCGGGCTGTTTATCTTCCTGTTCTTCCTGTTCATCCGCCTGCTGCCCATGATCTCTATTTTTGAAGTGCGCACCCTGCTGCCGGGCGCCCGGGTCAAGGAGGAAGCGAAAGGATGACCCAACCAATTTACGGCATCATGGCCGAATTCGACGACCCGACGTCGTTGGTCCATGCCGCCCGCGCGGCCTATCAGCGGGGTTACCGCAAGCTCGACGCCCATACTCCGTTCCCCATCGAGGAGCTCAGCGATGCGCTGCATCTGCACAAGAACCGCCTGCCGCTGATCGTCCTGCTGGGCGGGATCTGCGGCGGCCTCACCGGGTTTCTGCTGCAGGCCTACGTCACGGTCTACCAGTTCCCGATCAATATCGGCGGGCGCCCGCTGCTGAGCTGGCCGTCCTACATCATCATCACGTTCGAGCTGACGGTCCTGTTCGCGGCGCTTTCGAGCGTGCTCGGCCTGCTGGCGCTGTGCGGCCTGCCCATGCCCTACCACCCGGTTTTCAATGTTCCGAGTTTCGCCATGGCCTCGCGCCACAAGTTTTTCCTCTGCATCGAATCGAGCGATCCGCTCTTCGAACACGACGCCGTGGTCGCCTTCCTGCAGAGCTTCGACCCGCGGGAGGTATCCGACATTGCGCATTAAGCTTGCAGACATTTCGTTCGGGTCCTGCCGCCGCAGTGCCGCGCCGCTGCTTCTGTTGGGCCTCGCGCTTTCGCTCTCCGCCTGCCGGCAGGACATGCAGGTGCAGCCCAAGTACATTCCGCTGCGGCAATCCACGTTTTTTGGCGACAACCGCTCGGAACGCCCGCTTGTGGCCGGGACCGTACCGCGCGGCCATCTCGACGACGACGTCGCCTACTACACCGGCAAAGATGCCGCCGGCAAGTATGTGACCGAGTTCCCTTTCAAGGTGGATAAGGCGGTCATCGAGCGCGGTCAGAACCGGTTCAACATTTATTGCACGCCCTGCCACGATCAGCTCGGCACGGGCAACGGCATGATTGTCCGCCGCGGCTACCGCCATCCTCCCTCGTACCACATCGACCGCCTGCGGCAAGTTGAGAACGGATACATTTTTAACGTGATTACCGACGGTTTCGGCGCAATGCCCGATTACGCAGCCCAGATTCCTCCGCAGGACCGCTGGGCCATCGTATCCTATATCCGCGCGCTGCAGCTCAGCCAGAACGCATCGGTCAACGATGTTCCGGCGGATGCCCGCGCCCAGCTCGGAGGCGCACAATGACCGCCCCGATGCTCGATTTCCGTGTCTCCACCGAACTGGCTCGTGACCTCCGCGGCTGGCGCACGCGCGCGCTGATTGTCGGGGTTCTCGGCCTCGCCGCCTGCGGCATCGGCTGGGTGATGGAACCCGACCAGTTCTTCCGTTCGTACCTGTGGGCGTACGTTTTCTATGTCGGCCTGGCGGCGGGAAGCATGGCCTGGCTGATGCTGCAGTATCTTACCGGCGGCGCCTGGGGAGTGGCAATCCGCCGTCCGGCCGAGGCCGCTGCGCGCACGCTGCCGCTCATCACGCTGCTGTTTATCCCGGTGGGCCTGGGTATTCCAAACCTGTATCTCTGGTCGCACCCCGCTATCGTCAAAGCCGATTCCGTGCTGCAGCACAAGAGCACCTATCTCAACGTCCCCTTCTTCATTGCCCGTGCCATTCTGTATCTCGGCATGTGGAACCTGATTTCCCTGCTGCTCAACCGCTGGTCGCTTCAGGAAGACGGCCACGCCGATCCCGCTCTGCGCAGCAAGATGGCCAGGGTCAGCGGTCCAGGCTTGGTGTTCTGGGGGTTCAGCGTAACCTTCATGGCGTTTGACTGGGTGCTCTCCATCAATCCGCACTGGTATTCCACCATGTTCGGCCTGCTCTTCATCGCCGGCCAGGGGCTTTCCTCGATGGCCTTCCTCATCACGGTCCTCGTGATGCTGTCCTTTCGGCGGCCCATGCGGGATGTGCTCACGCCGCGCCACCTGCATGATGTCGGCAAGTTGCTGCTGGCCCTCGTGATGGTGTGGGCGTACTTTTCGTTCTCGCAGTTTCTGATCGTCTGGGCGGGTAATCTGCCGCAAGAGATCACCTGGTATATCGCGCGCCTCGGCGGCGGCTGGCAGTACGTGGCACTCATCCTGGTGCTCGGCCATTTCGCTCTGCCCTTTGCTCTGCTGCTGTCCCGCGACCTGAAACGCAATTTCAAGCTCCTGCGGGGCATCGCCGTCTTCATCATAGTGATTCACTTCGTGGACGTCTTCTGGCTGGTCGAGCCCGATTTCAGCCACGCCCTGTTTCGCATAAGCTGGCTGGATTTCGCCGCGCCCATCGGCCTCGGCGGCATCTGGCTGGCCTACTTCCTGATGCAACTGGAGCGGCGCCCGCTGGTTCCGCTTCACGATCCCAATCTGGGGGAGGCTTTGGAACATGGCCGGTAACCATCATCATCCCGACGAAGAACGGCATGATATCCGCCTGCCGGATATGAGCCGCCCCGGGTTGAGCCACGAAAAGTCGGACGTGGACGTCTCGGCGCTGTTGCGCTTCGGCATCGGGCTCGCCGCGCTTGCGGTGGTTTCGTTTGTACTGATCTGGGTCTTCTATCGCGTACTGGAAGGCGCGCATGGCGGACCGGTGCCGCCCACCGGCCTCAATATCACCGCTACGGCGCTGCCGCCCGAGCCGCGCCTGCAGGAAACGCCTATTTCTGACCTCAAGCAGATGCTGGACGCGCAAGACAAGCTGCTGCACACCTACGGCTGGGTCGATCGCCAGCACGGCATCGTCCGCGTTCCCATCGACCGGGCCATTGACATGCTGGCGCAGCGCGGGCTTCCGTCCCGGGCCACCCCGGGTCCGGCCAGCGCGGCCGCCAGTGTCACCATTCCGGATGAGAGCGGGCTTGGGCCGATCATGATCCAACCCGGTGGTCCGCTGCATTCGCAACTGGAAAACCATGCGGCCCAGGCCGCGGGAGGGAGTCATTAAGTGTATTCGAAGTTCTTGGTTTTAGCCGCTTGCGCGGGCGTGGCGCTGGCCCAACCCGGCCAGCCCGCACCGGCGCAGCCGTCCTATAGTTTGCAGGACAGTTCGCTCAAGCCCGCCCTGCCTGGCGCGCTCGTGGGTGTCGGCATCGACCAGAAGCTCAACCAGCAGATTCCGCTCAACCTCGTCTTTCACGATGAAGCCGGCCGCGACGTCGCCCTTTCTACCTTCTTCCAGCCTCAAAAGCCCGTCCTGCTCGTCCCGGTTTATTACACTTGCCCGATGCTGTGTTCCGAGATCCTGACCGGCGTGGAGAGCGCGCTCAAGGCCGTCTCCTTCAACCCGGGCCAGGACTTCGAAGTGGTGGCGTTCAGCTTCGATCCGCGCGACACACCGGAAATCGCCGCCGCCAAGAAAGCGAACTATCTCCGCCGCTACAACCGTCCCAACACCGCCAACGGCTGGCACTTCCTCACCGGCAGCGAGGCCAGCGTTCGCGCGCTGACCGACGCCATCGGCTATCACTACAAGTTCGACCCCAAGACCAATCAGTACGCGCACGCCAGCGGCATCATGATCGCCACGCCCGACGGCCGGCTGTCGCGCTATTTCTACGGCGTTGATTACGCCGCCAAGGATTTGCGCCTGGGACTGGTGGAGGCATCCTCGGATAAGATCGGCAGCCCGGTCGACCAGCTTTTGCTTTTCTGTTACCACTACGACCCCGCCACCGGGAAGTACGGCGCCGTCAGCCTCAACATTCTGCGCGCCGCCGGCGCCGCATTCGTGCTGTTCGGCGGCTTCTTCCTGTTTATTCTGCTACGGCGGGAGCGGCACACCGCACGATAACTCGATATGGGCAACTTCCTCTCTCTCTTTCTGCAAGCAGCCCTGACGCCGGAGGTGGATGCACTTACCGCCTTCCTTGTCGCCGTCTCGGCCTTCTTTACAGTTCTGATCTTCGCGGCCATTTTCTTCTTCGCCGTCAAGTACCGCCGCCGTTCCGAGCGGGAGTTGCCGGAGCCGGTGCACGGCAACCTGCCACTCGAAATCGCCTGGAGTGTCATCCCCTTCGGACTCACCATGATCATGTTCGTCTGGGGCGCCGACCTGTTCTTCCGCGAAAGCCGCCCGCCCGATAACGCCACGCAGATCTACGTGGTGGGCAAGCAGTGGATGTGGAAGCTCCAGCACATGGACGGACACCGCGAAATCAACGAGCTCCACGTTCCCGTCGGAAAGCCGGTGAAGCTCACCATGACCAGCGAGGACGTCATCCACAGCTTCTTCGTCCCAGCCTTCCGCGTCAAGGAGGACGTGGTTCCGGGCCGGTACTCCACGCTCTGGTTCACGCCGACCACACCCGGCAAGTACCACCTCTTCTGCGCCGAATATTGCGGCACCAACCATTCCCGCATGATCGGCACTATATATGTCATGAATCCGGAGGAATACCAGACCTGGGTGAGCGGCGGCGCGCCGATGGGTTCGCTCGCCGAGGAAGGAGGCAAGCTGTTCGAGAGCCTCGCCTGCGCCAACTGCCATCACGCCGACGGCAGCGGGCGCTGCCCGACGCTGGTGAACGTCTTCGGCCACCAGGTGGAGCTGACCGGCGGCAACCATGTCACAGCCGACGAAGCCTATATCCGGGAGTCCATCCTCCAGCCGAACGCCAAGATTGTGTCCGGCTACCAGCCGATCATGCCTTCCTTCCAGGGCCTGGTCACGGAGGAGGGCGTGGTGGAGTTGATCGAGTACGTCAAATCTTTGAGCCCGAAGCCGGGCATGCCGTCGGTCACCAACGGCATTGCCGCCGGCACGGTGCCCCATCGGTAGAACATATATGATTACCGCGGCAGTACAAGAACGAGAGCATTATTTAAATGAAAGCTACGGCCTGAAGTCGTGGCTGCTCACGAAAGATCACAAGCGCATCGCCCTGCTCTACCTGTTCACCATCACCCTCTTCTTCGCCGTCGGCGGGGTGTTTGCAACGGTGATCCGTATCGAGTTGATCACGCCCAGCGGCAATTTCGTCTCCTCGGAGACCTATAACAAGATGTTCACCATGCACGGGATCGTGATGATCTTCTTCTTCCTGATCCCGTCGATTCCCGCCGTGCTAGGCAATTTCTTTCTGCCGATAATGATCGGCGCGCGCGATCTGGCCTTTCCCAAGATCAACCTGCTGAGCTGGTACCTGCTGGTGGCGGGCGGCCTCTTCGCGATCTTCGCCATGCTCGCGGGCGGCGTGGACACCGGCTGGACTTTCTACGTGCCATATAGCACGGGGTACTCCAATACCTGGGTGATCGCCACGGCGATCGGCATCTTTATCGCCGGCTTCTCCTCCATTCTCACCGGCCTGAACTTCATCATCACCGTGCACACTATGCGCGCGCCGGGCATGACGTGGTTCCGCATGCCGCTGTTCGTGTGGTCCCAGTACGCCACCGCGCTCATCCAGGTGCTGGGAACGCCGGTGCTGGCCGTCACCATCGTGCTGGTCTTTTGCGAGCGCTTCTTCCACATCGGCATCTTCGACCCCGCGTTGGGCGGCGACCCCGTCCTGTTCCAGCACCTCTTCTGGTTCTACTCCCACCCCGCGGTCTATATCATGATCCTGCCTGCCATGGGCGTGATCAGCGAGCTGATCTCGACGTTTTCGCGCAAGCGGGTCTTCGGCTACGAGTTCGTCGCGTTTTCCAGCCTCGCCATCGCGATCCTGGGCTTCCTGGTCTGGGGGCACCACCTGTTCGTGAGCACGCAGTCCATCTACGCCGGGATGATCTTCTCGTTCCTCAGCTACTTCGTGGCTATCCCTTCGGCCATCAAGGTGTTCAACTGGACCGCCACCTTATATAAAGGCTCAATCTCCTATGAGACGCCAATGCTGTACGCCTTCGGCTTCATCGGCCTCTTTACCATCGGCGGCCTGACCGGCCTGTTCCTGGCCTGCCTGGGCTTCGACGTCCACGTCACCGACACCTATTTCGTCGTCGCCCATTTCCACTACATCATGGTGGGCGGCGCCATCATGGGCTATCTCGGCGGGCTGCATTTCTGGTGGCCGAAGATGACCGGCCGCATGTATCCGGAAGGATGGGCGAAGCTCTCCGCATTGATCATCTTCCTCGGATTCAACCTGACCTTCTTCCCTCAGTTCATCCTGGGCTATCTCGGCATGCCGCGCCGCTATCACACTTATCCGGCGGAGTTCCAGGTATTGCACGTGCTGTCCTCGGCCGGGGCGTCTGTTTTGGCCGTCGGCTACCTCCTGCCCTTCATCTATTTGATGTGGTCGTTGAAATATGGACAAATAGCGGGAGCTAATCCCTGGGGCGCAACCGGTCTGGAATGGCAGACTGCTTCGCCGCCGCCCAAGCATAATTTCGAGAAGACCCCAATTGTGACCCACGAAGCATACGACTACAGCGCCGTTATCGGCTCGGAGGTGGAAGTTGGCTGATTTCGCTCACGCCGAATCGCTCGCCGTCCGCGAGCAGTTCGATACCGCCGAACAGCAGAAAGACGCCTCCACGCTCGGGATGTGGATCTTCCTCATCACCGAAATCATGTTCTTCGGTGGCATGTTCCTGGCCTACACGGTGTATCGCGCCGAGTACTCCTACGCCTTCGCGGTGGCCAGCTCCAGCATGAACGTATACTTCGGCGCATTCAATACGGTTGTCCTGCTGTGCAGCAGCTTCACCATGGTCATGGCCGTGCGCTCGGCCCAGCTCGGGCTGCGCAAAGGCACGGTGGTATACCTGTTTCTAACCCTCATTCTTGGACTTGCGTTTCTCGGTGTGAAGGTGTTCGAGTGGAGCGAAAAGTTCCGCGAGCACCATATTCCCGGCATGGCCGGCTTCCACCTCGATGGTGTGCCGCCGGACCAACAGGGTCAGGCGCAGCTTTTCTTCTCCTTGTACTTCGCCATGACAGGTCTGCACGCGCTGCACATGATCGTGGGCGCCGGCATCGTCATCACGCTCATGTACTTCGCATGGAAAGGGAAATAC
>Ga0335072_10008565_pt1 | contig 14826 bp, 13 predicted proteins | sample Lox_Sample_21_FD_206725 | JGI IMG/M metagenome (GOLD analysis project Ga0335072, IMG submission 206725) | Soil microbial communities from Loxahatchee National Wildlife Refuge, Florida, United States - Lox_Sample_2.1 | ecosystem: Environmental > Terrestrial > Soil > Wetlands | place: USA... | reverse complement strand
GCAGTTCCCAAGCATCAAATCATAGCTCGAAAAGATCAGCCAGTGTTGACAGCACCATACCTAAAGGAGGATTTGAGATTGGGATCACGCCTCAAAGTACCCCTCAAAGTAGTACAATTAGTCGAGTATTCATCGGACGCAAGACAAATGGGTTTAGGAAGTCTTCTGTGGAGTCCGACGACTCACGAGGCGCATCTGTCGGACAGAGACCAAGCCAGCAAAGTCTTAATCGAACTAAAAAGAATCTCCTCGAAGTCAGGAAAGCACTACCCATATGGGCACATAAAGCAGATATAAGATGGGCTCTGCGCCACACAGACGTCCTTCTTCTTGTAGGAGAAACGGGCAGTGGCAAAAGTACTCAGGTCCCTCAATTTCTCACTTCAGAACCGTGGTTCAAAAAGCAAATAGTCAAGGTCAAGTCCAGTGAAGGCCAAAAGAAACAAATTCATGTTGGAGGTATGGTTGCTATTACGGAGCCTCGAAGAGTTGCTGCAACTTCTTTGGCTCGGCGTGTCGCGCAGGAAACAGGCTCCTACTTAGGTAAGGGCCAAAATTATGATGACGACCAAGTCGGATACTCTGTTCGATTCGATTCAGAGGTGCCACGAAATGCCAAAATCAAGTTCCTAACAGAAGGAATGCTCTTGCAGGAACTACTACATGATCCTTACCTACGGAGATACAGTGTTGTTATTATTGATGAGATTCATGAGAGAAGTGTTGACGTGGATCTGCTGACTGGATTCCTCAGAAATATCGTCAGAGGCGACAAAAGTGGTCGTGGCGGTGTGCCCCTGAAGCTAGTCGTCATGAGCGCCACAGCTAATATGGATGGCCTCCAGAAGTTCTTTTCCACAGAAACTTCGGCAGCTGCAATTTCAGGTCTCGATAATAGCTCCATACCTATGCATGGGGATTCGCAAGCAAAAATAAACGGTACAGACCAAGCGTCACAATCCCATGCTGACGGCATCAATGGCATTGAAAAAGATGATTCGAATGCCTCCGCCCACAGACGAGTGTCCGACGCCTCTTACTCGTCATGGGATGGCATCGTATCTGACGACGAGAAGACTGGTCGGACGAAATTTGGTGAGGCTTCATCTTCTAAAGGCCTGGCAGACGATGAAAGACCCCCTGGCAAGTCAGGAGATGATGGTAGCGACAAAGGCACAGAGTTCAAGCATGAAGACGTTGTTATCCACCAGATCAAAGGGCGACAACATCCGGTCAAGATTCTCTACACACCGGAACCGGTCGTGGACTACGTGGAAGCAACGCTCAAGACCATTTTCAAGATTCATACTCAAGAACCGTTGCCAGGCGATATTCTAGCCTTTCTTACAGGCCAAGAAGAAATCGAAACCCTCCAGGAACTAGTCCAACAATATGCGGAAACTTTGAATAAGGCGCTTCCGAAGCTCAAGGTACTGTGCCTGTATGGTCACCAATCAATAGAACAACAGCAAGAAGCCTTCGCCGGTGCTAGAGACAAACGGACCCGTAAGGTTGTACTCGCTACAAATATTGCTGAAACCTCCATCACTGTACCAGGGGTTCGGTTCGTTATTGATTGCGGAAAAGCTAAGATCAAGCAACATCGCGCTCGCCTGGGACTACAATCACTTCTCGTCAAGCCAATATCTAAGTCGTCAGCAATCCAAAGAAAGGGACGTGCCGGTAGAGAGGCTCCCGGAAAGTGCTACAGGCTTTACACGGAGGCGGAATACCTCAAGCTACAAGAAGTTGATCTTCCAGAGATACTGCGCAGTGATGTGGTCGAAGCTGTGCTACGAATGAAAGCACGTGGCGTGCAAGATGTTGCGTCGTTCCAACTGATGGATCCCCCTGAGGTCGATGCAATTGAGAGAGCACTGCTGAACCTTCACTCCATCGGAGCTTTGAATGACTATGGAGATTTGAACGAGATTGGTAAAAAGATGACTGACTTCCCTCTTCCCCCAGCTTATAGCAGAGTGCTTGTTGCAGCTGCAACACCTGAAGCAAATTGCTTGCTTGAAGCTATCGACATAATTGCATGTCTCACCGCTGGCGAAGACATCTTTTTGCAACCCAAGTCGGATGAAACTCAAGAGAAAGTCGAGGAAACTCGCCGTGGTCTTCTTCGAAGAGAGGGCGACATAATAACCTACCTCACTGCGATGCAACAGTACACCAGCGAAAATTCCAATAGATCCGCCTGGTGCGAAGAGCGCTTGATTTCTGTCCGCGACATGAAACAAGCTATAAGCATTCGCAAGCAGCTGCGAGATATGTGTCTGAAGGGAAAGATGCTTGCAGAAAAGCCGCCGCCAGATCCACAACCCTTTGAGCCCATTTCAGCAGAACGCGCTGAGCTTTTGCTCAAGTGCTTCATGAAGGCCTTCGCAATGAAGACGGCAACTTTGCAACCAAATGGCAGTTACTGCACAACCATAGGGCGGCACTTGGTTGCTATCCATCCTTCAAGTGTGCTACATGGAAGGAAGCTGGAAGCTATCATGTTCCTAGAGCATGTCTTCACTCAGAAAAATTATGCCAAAAAGGTCAGCGTAATTCAGATGAATTGGATCGCTGAGGTACTGGAGATGCCATGAATTGGCCAACACTTCCAGCATGCGATATGGTGACGCTTTATGTAGCCCCTGAGCCATGGGTGGATCTTATATCCACTTTGCATAACCAGCCGAAAGGAAAATATGATCCTAAATCAGAAGAAACGACCTCCATTGGGTTATGGAACGTGAAAGTAAACATGTTTTAGTGTGACACGCAATATAACGTAATAATAATTCCTAATGTAGGGAATTTACGATCAACTCTCCTTCACACTCAATCTTCTCGAATAGGTCATTAAGACATACCCAATCATCAATAATCGGGGAAGGCTCCGGTCCATTCAAGCCACCAAATACTGATCTCCTCACCGTGGCTTCTGTCAGGTGAAAAGGAACAAGCAGAGCCGCGTTTGGATGAGCCAGCCATTTGTATGTCAAATTGACCAGTGGTATCCCTGTTATATATGCACCAAAGGTCAAAGAGCTGACATTGTGGAGTGCCACGAATGCCTAGGAACGGGATTGGTAGGAATAGCAAACTCCTCGCTTGAACCCTCGCAATTTGTAGTGTAGTGAAGTTCCGCTAAGACGCCCTGTGAGTGAAGATCCGAATGGAGCAAGGCACATCAGCAAGGCAATATACGGATGTTCGCATTTCGCAGCCTGTCGGGTCGGTGAGACGATACGATACTGCCTAGGCAAATTTCTGTAAGGGGATGCTTGCCATTGGTACATCCAACGGTGTCCGCAAGGCAAGGAAAGGTGCAACCACTTTTAGCAATCGGAGATGCGGACGTAGACCAGACGGATTATTGTTGTTGTTGTTTTTTTTCTTCTCTCGATCTCTAGAGGAGCCATAAACACACCGCTGGGCTCCGCTCTTCTCGGCCGTTGACCAAAGCGGTTGTGTGGGCGTGTGCGGACTTGGCCCGTGAGATGACACGAGACGAGACGAGTCTTTTGGAATGGAGTGACTTGCCTTTATGCAGCCCGTTGTTTTGCTTGTCTGGGCTGGGCAGACGAAGCGCGCACAACAGGCTCTCCTTGTTGGCGGTCATCTAGGCCAGCGAAGTCAGCCAGCAACCCTCCACAAAGGCTCCTTCCATCGGACAAGGGAAGCAGCAGGTGTGATGTTAGTTTTACACTCTGCTTTCCGCTCGCAAGCCATTTGCAGATACCAAATGCATGCACAGCTCCAATACTCCTGCGACGCAGCCCTGCGAGGGAGACGTTTACGATTTTGGTTTCTGAGGAAGCCAGTAATCAGTAATCCACAGTTGGTAAGGTATTTCATGGTGGAGCTGATTCAGGACCGGAGTCGCTCTTTCTGCTGTCTCAAGTGCCGTCACTTAATTTAGTGGATTACGATAAGCTGGATCCGGTACCGTATCAATCTATCGTAACCCTGGAAGATGAGGGGCCGTACAGAAAGAGAGGCGAAGGGCGTAGGAGGCGGCGGAAGGAGCGCGGTCAGCGACCCAGAACAAAGATAGGTATTGAAGGATTGAAAATTGATAATTTACAACCAAGGTCTTGCTGGTGAAGCCATTTACTCATATTGACGCTTTGATTGAGTGACTACTGTAGGCAGGCTGCCTAGGTAAGACCCGCGGCCTGGATGTTACTTGTCGGATTACTTCCATTTTCCACTTTCCACTTTCCACTTTGCTCGCCTACTCCACCGCACCGCTGCACCTTTCTTCTGACGCTACGCTACGCAGCCCGGCACCAGCAGTTGTGTCCGACATACATAGACCTGCCGCCTCCCCTCGTTTCCAGACTCACTCCTTTCACTGCCATCTGTCCATCAGAAAGCCGCCGGTCCTTTCTCTCCAGCTCCGCTCTATACTACCCCTACCGTGACTCCGTTGCTCATGTTCTGCATTCTCAGACTCGTTACCTCAACGCCGCTGCCTGTAATCCGCGAAGCCCCGCCTTCACACGCCTTCACGCCTCCTGCCGACACTGGCCCTTGATCCTTCGTGAAATCAAATATTCCTAAATATTCTGTGCTGCAACGACCTTCACTCGTCAGGATTGCAAGGAGGAGCTCCATTTGTGGGGAATACTTAGCTAGGAGCTATGCCTGAGATGGACTGGGAGACATCTGGCCAGCCCTTTCCAGTACATCCGAGTATACCATCAGAACGATGTCCATACAGACCACCAATGGACGCAGCTGGTAACTTTCAATTTCCTGGCTTGCTGCCTCAGCAGGCAAATCCAAACGTGCCCTTCTACCCAACACCCGCCTCACATCAGACTTCTTGGGACAGCATCTCTCAGCAGAACATGCTGCCCCACGAAGGCATGAACAGCAGATTCGTCCAGAGGAGTACCCCTGGGCGAGCACCGGATATTACCAGCATCGATTATCAGATGGGACTGGACGGCCACTCACCACCTTCTGGCCCAACGAGGCACTCCCGCTTTGACGGCAGCCGACCTGTACCTCAGAGAACTCGCTCTTATCATAATGGGATGCACTCTTCGGCCGAAGCCCAGCCAATTCTGGCTCTTGGTGCAAGTCAATCTAGCTCTCCGGGAGCAGTGGACCTTGGATCGAGTTATAACGGAAGTATGGCTAGGAGAAATGGGTCTGCAGTCGCCATACCTCAAGAAAGTGGCTCCTTGAACTTACCAGCCTCTCCAAGCAGGCATCTACCACCACCGAATTCAGCATACCAGGGCCTCTTTCTTGGGCAAAATACGGCTCATCCTCGTCAACCTCGCTTCTCAGCCGACGGAAATGCTCAAAGTGGCGTCCAAAGTAAGTTTTTTAATTGAAGATATACTTTAATATAATCTTTCCTGGGTTCTTAACTTCGCCGGCTATGATTCATGGTTCATAAAGCAGTTGCATATTTTTGATTTCCTGCCACTTCTTACTAACGCTTCTCAAGGTTCGACATCCGGTATGCCCCCACAACCTCCTACTCTTCCTCGTGAGACAAGTTGGGCTCGTGCAGAATCTGGTTCCCGGAACTCAACACACCGGAACTGGTTCCACGAAGCATTCTATTCTGCGCAAAATGCTGATATGGACTCAGACGAAGAATCAACCGAGCTACAAGAAGAATCCCTCCGACGCCAGGGACGACTCTACCCGCATGCTACTCTCCAGTTCTTCCAAGAACATATGCGCCTAGTTGGAGGCCCTCGGAGAGTAAACAGTAAGTCAATGGGCTCATTATGTATATAACGCTATGGCTAACTCTTCTGGCAGCTTTGGATACCGAAAGTTCAGAAGCCTCTCTCGAACGTGCGCGTGCTGCACGGCGTGCAGCAGCAGCAGCAGTAAAGTTTGTTGCATCATCCGCTACCTTGGCTTCACTAGAGCCAGTGAACCTCGAAACTCTCACGAGCGACGAGAAAAGTAAGTCAAGACTCTTGCTATTTGTAATTTTTTCTTTTTGGGAATCTTACATTGCCAGGTTGTATTATTTGCTACAACAAGTTTGGCATCAAAAATCCAGATGGTTTCATCGAGCCCCCAGTGCGTTTGCCAAAGTGCAAGCACATCTTCGGCGAGCGCTGTCTGAAGCAATGGCTCCAGGACTCCGACAGTTGTCCCTACTGCCGCGACAAACTTCCTTCAGAGCCGAAGAGAAATCAGCAACAAGATGATGTTCGAAGATTCATCGCACAGTCTCGTCTGGACCCGTGGTCCACAGAAGATTCTAGACTTCAGGCTGCCACTGCCGCCCATGCCGTGGCAGCGGAAAGGGAACAGCAATATCAACAACAACTCGTGCAGCAGCGACAGGAGAGAAGAGGGGGCACTTCAGATGACATATTAGCAAGGTAGATCGTCCTATAAAGTGCCTGCGCTATTCAAGCTAATTAATCTAGGATGCGGGGACCTGATGACTATGACTGGAGTTCTTCGTTCAATCAGAACTCGATAGGACATTCCTCTAGGTCAATGCCGGACTATGATGGCCGACGACGCTATAGGGGGCGACATAGTGTTAGCAGAATGGCCACGCAGGCAGCCGGGCGCGCGAACGGGCCCAATTCCACCCGTTCTGCTAGGAACGTTAATCTACAGCCAGGACCTCTTAGGGCACCTGTTCACAGTAGTACGCCTTCCTTCGACGAGAACTCCGGATCTCAGCGAAGATCTGTAACTCCTCACCCTACAATCGCCGGAATTCCTACTTGGTCAAGTCCACCCCAGTTGCAATCTACAGCTTCTGGCCGACCTTCTTCACTGCCGACAGAAAGATCTCCACTTGGAGAAGCGACTGAGGTCCGACCAAATGCTCTTAACTCTCGTACACCCAGCGGCGGCAGTACTATGTCAACGTCCCTTCTCGATACAACATGGATTGATAGCCATCATGCCGCAAACAGTGCGCTCGTTGGCTGGAGAATGCCTACGACAAACAATGGACGGCCTGCTAGCACCTCATTTATCAATGACACGCCCCAATCGAGACTTCAGCAGCCTCATGAAGACTTAGATAGCCTAGGCGTTCCCATCCAAAGCCATAGACCTCCACCATATTTATTAGCTCCTAATGCTGCTGATCCTGATACTCGTATGGGGAGCATGAACAGAAGGTAGCACGTCTGTAATCCAGAAAAACGAGCTGCAGATGGGGGAGATGGAGGAACACCGAGAACTAAATCACAATTTGCAAGTATAACAGGAACTGGAAGGGTGTAAAGAGTGGGTATTGATATATTTTGCGCACGGCATTGCAGCGAGGTGCACATTGGCGTTTACATTATTTGATTTTACCAGGGACATTCAGCTTCTCAATTTGTAGCTAAGGCAAAAAGCAATAGCTGACCAGTCCACTAGCGTATATCAGATACACAAAGTATCCTAGAGCAACCGGAACATATCAGTCCTCAACCTGTTGCATTCAATGTCTATCTGCAGCATTCAATTGCCATTTATTACATATCTTGGCTATCTGCCCTTAAGGTTTCATTCAGTTCCAACTAGGTATAATCTGACGTCTCCTTGCCAACCCCTGTCCACCTCCGGCTCCATTCTCGCCAACTCCCGCGCCATCATCACCTGCCCCTCTCTCACTATCTGCATATCATCCTCATCCGCTCCAGCCATGCAAATGTCCATCATTTCAAACCAAAGCGGCCACTCCCCAGCCCTGCCTAAACCCACACCAAACAACCTCCTGTCCGTTACCACCTTCGCAGAATCCGCTTCGACGAGCACGAGATCTTCGTCCGTACCAGGTTCCCAATTCCGGCATTTGGGTCCGCGCCTGTGTTTGCGTCAGGCCGAGCCCATTCTTCCATTTCGGCGCCCCCTGGCCCTCTCTCTCTCTCTCTCTCTCCTGAGCTATCTCTCGCTCGCGACGCTCACGGCGATGACGCTGTAAAGAGGGGAAACACGCACTTAAGGGGGAGCCAATGAGACAGTAAGGAGATCAGAAGGCCGAAGAGGGCGCCGGCGAGGTTGGAGAGGATGGCGAGGAAAGGGGGGGAGATGGTTTAAGGGTCAATATTCTGAGTTTTGAATGGGTTGCAGGCACGTGACCCTGCAGAATGTGAAGACCCCGGTTAGGTGTTCGAAACTGACCGTAAGGATTCTGGAGGTGGGATACTGACTTTGAATATCTCAACTGGGGTTTATCGACCTTTCTGGATCGGGTTTTAGACCTAGACAGGATGCTGTGCTTGGGGGACCTGCCCCTATGAAGTGCGGTGATTTTGTATTGGAGTACAGATCGTAGGTGGATTGACGCCAACATTGAGGTGAGTAGTTGGGGTTGTTTGTTGTCGCATGCTGGAATGATCTGTGAATTGCTTCGTGTCGATAGTGACGATACTGCACGTATCTAGGAACGGGATAATGATATCATCGCTGCCTATAAGGACACTAGCCTAGCAGGTGAACTATCTTGGGGTCATAAGATGGTTTGTGAAAGACGAAAGTGTACTGTCCACTTTGCCTTCATGAAAGGCGGTGAGAATCCCTTAGAAATCATTCATCGAGGAGAGGGGGCAATATTGAAAACTGAGCGAGGGAGGAAAAGGGGGTCGGCATACAAAATCTCGAGAAAATAAGTGACCCTGAGCCTTCTAGACATATTAGTCACACTCAATCACGAAGAAGAAAAAAAAGAGAAAAGAGACAAAGCTTGGCTTTGTAACATATGTGGCATTGAATATTTACAGCCTCGACCTAGACCCCGCCGAGTTCTTGGCCTTTACAACCAATGTCCATGCAAACTCACCAAACGGCTGCATCATATCCGCATAACTCTTTGCGTTCGCACTACTCGCCTGTCTCCTTGCATATCTTGCTGCAATACCTTGCATAATGATGCTACTCCTGAACATGCCAAACGCAGCACCCCATGTCATGTCAGGTGCTGGGTCCCAGCCTGCGACCTCCGCATACCACTGAATAATCTGTTGCTCGGTCGGTAAGCCAGGTGTGGCTCCTGGGAGGAAGGCGGGAGGGTATCTTGGCCCAGTCTTATCCATTGCCAGGACATATGGGGTTGTGAAGTTGGCCAAGTCAGAGAGCGGGTGTCCGATGGTTGCCATTTCCCAGCTGATTATCTATTCAGCACTCGGTGTGTCTTGCTAGGACAGAGTAACTTACTCTAGTATTCCAATAACTCTAGGCTCTGTCTTATGGAAGACCAAGTTGTCAATCTTATAATCCCCATGTACTAGATGACCTCGATCTTTTGGCTGTTCTTCTTTGAAAAACTTTAGCATCTCGTCGAAGTGCGGTATCGGTCCTACAGGTTTATGTGTCTCGACATCTACAGCTTTTGCTTGTGCATCACCAATTGTAGAGAATGTAGCTATTTGTCGGTTGTAGAATCCTGTGGGCTTGCCAAACCCTTCCAGACCGATGTCCTTTGGGTTGATTCTGTGTAATTTGGCTAGTGTTCGAACAGCATCGTGCCACCTATACATGAAATCGTCAGCGCCCATTGGACATTTTGAGTATATGGGACTGACATTTCAGTCCTTTCCTCGGGTGTCACGTCAGGCATGGCTGCATCCTCTATGATGCGCCCATCCAGGAACTCCATGATATAAAATGGAGTTCCAACAACAGAGCCATCTTCACATAGACAGTACGCTTTGGGCACAGGTACGTCGGTCTTCTCCAGCGCGTGGATTATCCGATACTCTCTTTCAACCTTATGCGCTGTCTTGGAAAGCAACTTTCCTGGTGGTTTCTTCCGCATAACAAATTTCTGGCCATTTTTGGCTGTCAGTTGATACGTCGGGTTCGACTGTCCGAAACCGAACTATTGGCATGTCAGAATTATTTGGGGGAGGTGGGCAACATAATGAACCCCACCTGCTTGATGTCTATGGGGACTTGGATTTCCGGAACATTTTTGGAGATGTACCGCTCCAACGATTGCACATCAATTGGCTGTCTTACGGCACCCGCCATGTTGTATAGTTAAAGAGTGCCGAGATAAAACCTTTAACGAAGTCTAACATCTTGAACGAAGCTGCGTGACAGCATAATAGTACCGAGACGTGCATGGGAAGCCGAGGTTGAGCATCCGACGCTAAGTGGCTCCCAGATCTACAATTTCACTTCCTGTGAGGCACTAAGGCAGCAAGCATGACTTGTCAGGATTATCCCTAAGCTTTGAAGTAACCTCTTGAATTGGCAATAGTACATTATTTTCTGCTCTGACTTTTATCATCCTATGATACATGGACAAATGCACGCTTTCGCTGATTCTTCTTGTCCTCGTCATCCCAGGTATCCTCATCAATATAATTCTTCACTCCTTTCTCTTGCACTTGGCTTCTAACTACGCGCAAAGCAGCGAGGTTATAGCCCATCTCGTCCTTCTGTCTCTTAAGAGCTTGTCTTAGGTTCCCCCTAATGTTATCGAGCATCAATCTCATGGTCTTGCTTGCCACAATTTGTCGGTGGTGTGTCTTAAGCATGAAGAACAGTATTCGACAGGTAAGGGGGACATTCATTGACCGCGAAGCAAATAAATTGAGAAATGTGAAGAGCATGGGGATTGCTGAAAATGGAAGGACAAGTAGAGCATCCTGCAGAGCTGCAGCTTTAATGCGCTGCAGCACATTCATGACATGCGTCTCAGCGCTGATGCCTCCGAGGGCAAGGAACAAAGGATTTCGTGCCGGTGGAGCAAGTTTGGGTTGCGTCACCTTTGCTGCTGTCCATTCCTTCATCATCTCATGGTCCGCTATGCCGATTTCTAGAGCTTCGATAATCTTTTCTCCTGCCATCAATGTTTCGACTGTCTGCTTGCCAGCAGCCGCGACCTCGTTATTTTCTCCGCCCTCTTCTGGCTCTCGTTCGAGTGATGTTGCTAAAGTATTCTCATACAGCTCCTCAAGCTCCTTCTCCTTCTCCTCCTCAAGAAATATCTGCTCGTCAGTCTGCTCCCAGACTCTTATGCTCTTGTCGTGGCTGGCACTAACAATAAAATCACCAGTGCGACTCACGGCAAGTGCCCAAATCTCGCCGTGATGTCCATCCAGTCTTTGTATTTGCTCAAACTTATCACCATCCCAACATTTGATCATACGATCCTTGCTACTACTGAAGAAATGATGTCCATTGCCATCTTGATTATGTGGAACGAAAGCCACTTGCAAGATACTGTCTTGGTGCGCGAAGAAAGCCTTATGACAATCTCCAAAGTCAAGCCCCCATAATCGAACATTTTTGTCCGCCGAGCAAGTCACGATGAGTTTGCTGTCGAATGAGATATCCATATTCAAAACTGGAAGTTTATGACCATAGAGATTGAGGAATAACTTGAGTGTATCGTTAAAGAACACTTTTACAGTATTATCCAAAAGGGCCACAGCAAGAAGTCTCGAGTCAGGTGAGAATTTGAGACTAAGGATATCATCAGAAACTTTGAGAGTTCGTGTTTGGACAAGTTTCAACCGCGGCGAAGTGCGCTTCGTGCCTGGTATTTCTTCTTGTACAACCTCGAAGTTCCAGAACTTTGCACTCTTGTCCGCGCTGCCCGAAACGACAGACCTGCCATCGGGGTGAACTTGCAATGCCCATATTGCTCCTTCATGAGCCTTGACTGTATCAAGCATTGCTGCTGAAGCGACATCGAACAGTTCCAATTCTCCACTTTTCGTGCCCACAACGACTATCTTATCGCCAGGAAGAAAGGAGCAACATAACGCATATCCACACTCGAATGTGCGTATACAGTTTCGAGTACGTATGTTCCAAATCTTCAAGCCACCGTTTGACGCAGATGCCAGCATTCTATCATCAGAGCTAAGTGCTAACGCTCTGATATCCGCTCTATGGCCAGGCTGGTCGACTGTAGAGGTACGTGTATAGTCTGGCAACTCATCACTCTTCGCGTGCTTGGAACGTTCCTTTGTTGAAAGCTTATAGAGCTCCAGCTGGTTATTCGTTGTAGAAATCAAAAGTTCAATATGTTTAGATGATCTGTTTGTAGTCCAATCCGTAGAAGCTACACGACCACTAGTCCTTACAATAACGTACTGCACAAAGACATCGGATATATCAGCACTTGATATATCCTCAGCCTTTTCGCCAACTTGATCATCGTCAACGGCGTCTTTGTGAGCAGCTGCGCCTGCTATTGCAGCTAGTTTCTCCCGTCTTCGCTTTCGCTTTCGCGCGAGACTTTTACGCACCTCATCCTCAGACCGAATGCGCCATACTTCGACGGCTTTCTCAGACCCATGAACGGAGAAGTAGTCTTGCGTCGGATGAAAGCGAATCTCTAAAGTCTTATCCTTGCCTTGGCGGTGCAATACGCCTCGATCCTTCAGGAATTGTCGTTCTAAGAATCCATTTAGTTGCTGCGTAAAGTCGTAGAGGCCGGCGACATCGACAGACCACACTTTGATTTCTCCATCATTACCAGCAGTGATACACCCACCGCCATCTGGAGAGAGACATAAGGCCCAGCATTCCCCATTCGTTTGGGCAATATGCGTCTCAACACAGTGCTGCGAGGCGATATCCCAGAGTTTTATTAGGGAATCCTTCCCGGTTGTTATTAAGAAGCCATCCGACATCCCAAAATTTGCCGCAGTTGTACTGGCCTCTCCTGGTAGATCGCCGTCTACCTCAGGACGTACATCGGGTTGAAGGAATTCCAATCCCGTAATTTGATCTTTATGGCCCCTAAGTTTGAACAGTCCAACTTCTGTGACCAGGTCCCAAATAATAACGTCTGTATCCTTTGCGCCACTTGCTAGTCTTACGCCAGAATTATCGAATGAGAGCGCCGTGATGGCTGATCGATGACCGTTGAAGCTCACGATAACTGTTGCAATTTTTGAGTCCCAGATACGTATGCATCCATCGTCATAGCCAACTGCGAAAACATCACGGTCTGTCTTGCTCTGCGCTATCCTTGTAACTTGCGCTTTGCAACCAGTTTCCCTCCAGCGGCTTAACAGCTCGCCCTTTTTGATATCCCAGCATAGGACGTCCTCATTTGCTGCCGTGACAGCTCGTCCAGCCCCAGTATTTCGAGATGTCCCGGACAAGTGATCATCTTCGACCCAGACAACATTGGCAGTGCTTGAAGTTATAAGCCCGAATGTTTTCGAATGCTCATATTTCCTGAGATAATTAGCTTGGTCCTGCACAAAGGGTGAGAGGCAAGAACCAACAAATAAGACTTCACCATGATTTTTCCATTATGGTGGGACAAAATTCAATTCGAATAACTTTTTTTGATGTTTATCCTATTCACACGCCTCAGGCTGCAATCGACGCTTTCCCTCATTGAACTTGCCCCACCAATGCCCACGTACAGTCGCCTTAATCGAAAGCTGCGTCACGGAAGGCCGAATATAACAAACTCCAGAAGAGCTGGAGCATATTCATCATGCTTCTCCTCGACTACCAGAATGTTTTAATACAATCTGTACTCACGGAGCGCTTTTCTGGGTGAGTGAAGAGTGTTCCTACAGCTTTGCAATTGCTGACTCCAACTTGAAGGCTTCCGCCTGTCTCTATTGATCAGACTGTCTCAGACTTTGATGGAGTTACCTTTCACCTTTCGACACCAGAGTCGAAATCTAAAATTCTTGTCTCCATCCAAGTCAAGTGCTACAATGAGCTTATCCGATATGGCGCGCAGCAGGTCCTGGAGCGCGAATATGGACCGTACGTTGTTGCGCCAGAGAATGGCTACAACTTTTCCGTGCAAGTAGACTTGGATAATTTGCCGGAAGACAAAGGTTTGTCTTAAAAGTCAGTGTTTATATGCAAAGGCTTACGAACTTAATTTAGAAGCACGGGATGATTTGATCCGCAAGGTATCCTTACTGAAGAGAAATGCTATGGCTGCACCTTTCGAGCACGCTTTCGAGGAGCACCACAAGCTTAAAGAGGAAGCATCCAAATTTACATCCGAAGAGGCTCCCCAGGGTGTTCGCGAAGGTGGAGAGGTTAAAGCCATCCACTACCGTGATGAGGAGGCTATCTACATTAAGGCCAGCCATGATAGAGTTACAGTAATATTCAGTACCATCTTCAGGGAAGAAACAGACAGGGTTTTCGGGAAAGTGTTTATACAGGAATTTGTCGATGCTCGTCGAAGAGCTATTCAGAATGCTCCACAAGTGTTGTTTCGAACAGATCCTCCGCTTGAATTGCAAAATGTTCCGGGCGTTAAAGACAGCGGCGATGGTGAAATTGGCTATGTAACGTTCGGTATGTGCTCCTGGAACCGCAATACAACTGTGCTGACCAGGATAGTTCTTTTCCCACGACATCTTACGAACCAGCGGAGAGATGAGGTTATTTCGCACATTCAGACATTCCGCGATTATTTCCACTATCACATCAAGGCGTCAAAGGTATGAACTCTTACTCTCGTTTATATCGATGCCAATAAGTTCACTCACTATTTTAGGCATATATTCACTCCCGAATGCGGAGGCGGACAGCAGATTTCCTACAAGGTAAGCCACTTTCACCCTGTATTCTACATGGCCACCAGAATCTAACTGTTTTGAAAGTGCTACGGAGGGCACGTCCGGAGAACGAAGAGAAGGAGCGTAAAACAGCGAGTGGCCGCACGTTCAAAGTACAAGGTAGCTGAGACTGTATCCTGGATGACTCTTATATATTAGAAATAAATAAAAGGAGCCACATGATTTTGAACACTTGTTTGAGAACTCCGATGTCATGCAGTGTAACTTCACCAAACGTCTTTGAGTGAGAACATGAAAATGGATAAAATGTAGATATTGAACTGCACCACCAAACAACCACAAAATTCTTGAAGTCCACTGCTTG
>Ga0335072_10008564_pt1 | contig 14826 bp, 13 predicted proteins | sample Lox_Sample_21_FD_206725 | JGI IMG/M metagenome (GOLD analysis project Ga0335072, IMG submission 206725) | Soil microbial communities from Loxahatchee National Wildlife Refuge, Florida, United States - Lox_Sample_2.1 | ecosystem: Environmental > Terrestrial > Soil > Wetlands | place: USA... | reverse complement strand
GAGCGGACATGGTTTCGCTACCACCATCTGTTCGCGGATCTGCTCGCGCTTGAGCTGCGACGGACCGCCCCGCAGGAGCTGCCCGCTCTGCACACCGTCGCCGCCGAGTGGTTGGCCGAGCACGGGCATCCGGTCGAGGCGATTCGCCAAGCGCAGGCGGCCGAGAGCTGGGGTCTCGCGGCCCGGCTGCTCGCGGACAGCTGGCGCTCTTTGTACCTCGACGGGCGGATCGCCACCGCCCGCGAGCTCCTGTCCGGTCTTCCCTCCGGCCTGCTCGCGGCGGATGCCGAGGTGGCGGTGCTCGCCGCGGCCGACCGGCGGGCGGCGGGATTGCTGCAGGAGGCCGAGCGGTATCTGGCGCTGGCGGAGCGCATGTCCGCGTCGGTGCCGAAAGACCGTCAGTACCGGTTCCAGATTGGCCTCGTGCTGGTGCGGATGGCGCTCGCGCGGGCCCGGAACGATCTGGACGGTGTCACCGACGCGGCGCAGCGACTGGTCGCCCTGGCCGACAGCCCAGCGGCGCTCGAGGCGGGGGTTGGCGACGAGGGCCTGCTGGCAACAGCGCTGATCGACCTCGGGGCAGCTGAGATGTGGGCGGCCGAGCTTGAGGCGGCCGAGCGCCACCTCGAACAAGGGCTGGAGGAGGCCCGGCGGATCGGCCGGCCGTCGCTCGAGGTCCAGGCGCTCGCGCACTCAGCGCTCCTGAGCCAATATCGCTATCAGGCGATCGAGGAGCGCGCCAGGCAGGCGATCGAGCTGGCCCGCAAGCACGGTTGGGAGGACACCGCATCAGCCGCGGCTACTGCCTACGTCGCGCTTGGCAGCGCGACCCTCTGGCGCGGGCAGCTGGCCGAGGCGGAGGGCTGGCTGGAGCGGGCCGAACTCGTCCTGCGGCACTTCGCCCAGCCGACGACCGCGATGACGCTGTACACGGCACGGGCCTGGCTCGAGTTCGCGCGCGGCCGATACGAGAAGGCGACGAACGCGCTGCGCGCTGCTGAGAGCATCGGGCGCGGGCTCGCAATGCGGCACGTCATTGCAACCAGAGGGCAGGCGCTCAAGCTGGAGATTCTGGTGCGAGAGGGCGAGACCGATCTGGCGCAGCGAGCCCTCGAGGAGATGGACGAGGAGACGCGCGCGACGGCCGAGATGCAGGTCGTCCTCGCCAGGCTGAAACTCGCTCAGGACGACCCACAGGGCGCGGCGGCGACACTCGCGCCGATCCTCACCGGCCCTTCCGCGATCGAGATTCCACGGTGGGAGATACAGGCGCTCCTGCTCAAAGCAAGCGCCGAGAACGCCCTCGGCGACGCCGGCGCGAGCGCACGAGCGCTGGAACGCGCCCTCGACCTCGCCGAACCCGAGGGTCTACTCCTTCCGTTCCTGCTGCAACCGACGCCCGAGTTGCTCGAGCGCCACACCCGACTCCGCAGCACCCACGCCGCGCTGGTCTCGGATGCCCTCAGCCTGCTCGCCGGACACCCTCCAGCGACCCGGCGCGAGAACGCCGAACCACTCTCCGAGCCACTCTCGGAGAGCGAACTTCGCGTGCTCCGCTACCTGCCGACCAACCTCCCCGCGCCGGAAATCGCCACCGAGCTGTTCGTCTCGCTAAACACGATCCGGACACACATGCGCAACGTGTACACCAAGCTCGGCGTCCACACCCGCGCCGACGCCGTCAAGCGAGCGCGCGAACTCGGCCTGCTCTCACCCTCCTCGCTCGGGCGCTGATCCAGCCCCGCGTCAGCCGGTGCGCCGACCTGCGACGGTTTTGCGTGTCGTGGCGTGATGCTTTGAGGCGGTCGGCGCGGGAGCGGCCTGAGTCCGCGCTGCGGCATAGACTCGAGACATGGAGCAAGCGCGCCTCACTCCGGTGACCTTGTCGAGCTAAATCGACGATGTTGTCGCGCACAGCCCCCACACGGGAATTAATTGTGAGCCGGTAACAACCTCTCCGGGCCAAGGCCGCGGGCCTGGCCAACTTTGGCGCTCACCCTGCATATATGTCAGGTGAATCGCCAAAGTTCGGCCTCGACCGTTCGAGTAACTGTGCGCTGCCCACAACGGCGCTCGTTCGTGCGACAGCTTCTTCTCCGCAGGCAGTTCCTCGCAGACACCGGGAGAGCCCGACACATGGTGTATTTCTCCGTGCTCGACAACGAATGTTGAAACTCGTCCTCTGCGAGGGGCCCGCGCAAGCTTGGTCCACGATCGGCTTTGAGGCTCAATCCGTTCTGTCTTGCGCCGCTGTAACACTGAGTCTGATCGTCTCCGCCACCGCGGCTGGATCATCGAAGAACGGAACGTGCCCGGCGCCGAGCGTCACGTGCCGCGCCCACGGCAGGCGTTCACGCGCCCGCGGCGCCTGGCGCGAGTAGATCAGGAGGCGGTCGTACCGTCCCCAGGCGATGGTTACCGGCGTGCCGCGGAGCTCATCCCCGGCTGTGAATTCGTAACTGTCGAAGGCGGCGAGCGTCTCGGCAAATGCGGGCGCCGCCCAGGCGTCGTCCAGCGTGGACACAGCTTCGTCGGGGGGCATTCGCGTGGGCCAGCCGAAGGTCTGCTTGAACACGATGGCGCGACCGGCGCGGATCGCAGCGAGCGCGCGAACGGTCGGTCGCAGCGCCCGCGGGACGGCTCCCAGAAGTCCGAGCGAGAGCTGGCAGAGGCGGCGCTCGCCAGGCGTCCAGAACCCGGCCGGGGAGAACGCGGCGACTGAGCTCACAGCCTGCCGCCGTGCGAGTTCGAGGGCAATCGCGCCGCCCATCGAGTTCCCGGCGACACATGGACGTGGTATCCCGAGCTCCGCGAAGAAACCCACGAAGGTTTCGGCATGGGCGTCGACCGTGGGTTCGACGTCAGCGGGTAGCGGCGCCGAGCGGCCGAAGCCGGGGGAATCGCAGGCGATCACGTCGAAGGTCGGGAGGAGCTCCGCAATCACGGGCCGCCAGGCCTGCCAGTGGTGGCCGATGCCGTGCAGGAGCACGAGCGGTGGCCCGGTGCCCGCGCGGTGATAGTTGATCGCCACGGATCGGGCGACGGCTACGCCGACACGCGGCCGCGGATCAGATCGGCCGCCTTCTCCGCGATCATGATCGTCGGGGCGTTGGTGTTGCCACCGGGGATGATCGGCATGATCGAGGCATCGACCACCCGGAGACCCTCGATGCCGTGGACGCGCAGGTGCGAGTCGACGACTGCGGCCTGATCGGTGTCGCTCATCCGGCACGTGCCCACCGGGTGGTAGATCAGCATCAGGCGACGACGTAGGTCGGCCGCGAGGTCCTCGCCGTCGACCGCGTCAGCTCCAGGCTTGAGCTCCTTGACGATGGTCTCCTTGAGTGGGCTCTGGTTGGCGATCTCGCGCGCGAGGCGCATGCCCGCGATCAACGAGGCGAGGTCGTCTGGCGCCGCGAGGCTGTTGGTGATGATCATCGGCTTGTCGGCCGGGTCCGGGGAGCGAAGCCAAACCTGACCGCGCGCCTGCGGGGACACGAGCACGGGTCCGATCGCGATGCAGTGACCGTCGTACTCCTCCGCGCCGTGATCGTCGAAGTAGGCCGCTCCCATGTGGAACTGGATGTCGGCCGCGGGGAGCCCCGAGCGCGTGCGAACGAACGCGACGACCTCGGCCACGGTCGAACTCAGCGGTCCGCTGCGGCGCAGGACCCATTCGGCCACTCGCTTGGGCTTATCGGCTCCATACAGGGTTTGCTGGTCGGTGACCTCCCAGAGGATGGTCACGAACGGATGGTCCTGGAGGTTCCGTCCGACGCCGGGAAGGTCGTGGTGAACCGGCACGCCAACCTGCCTCAGTTCATCTGCCGGCCCGATTCCGGACAGCAGCAGCAACTGCGGGGAGCCGATTGCCCCGGCGCAAAGCACCACCTGACGCTCGGCGCGCACGAGTTCGTTGCCGTCGCGGCCCTGGCGCACGCGCACGCCGACGGCGCGTTCGCCCTCGAGCTCCACTCCGAGCACCATCGCCTTGGTGCGTACGGCGAGGTTGGGGCGGCGGAGCACGGGCCGCAGGAACGCATCGGCGCTGCTCCAACGGCGTCCGTCGCGCTGGGTCACCTGGAACATCGCCGCGCCGTCCTGCTCGGGGCCGTTGTAGTCGGCGATGCGCGGGATGCCCGCGGCTGTGCATGCCTCGAGAAAGGCCCTGTCGATTGGGCGCGGCGAGCGCTGCTCGCCGACGTGCAACTCCCCGCCAACGCCGTGAAACTCCGACCCGCCGCGGACATTGTCCTCGGACCGCTTGAAGTACGGGAGCACGTCGGCGTAGGCCCATCCGGGCGCGCCCTGCGCCGCCCAACCGTCGTAATCGAGCGGTCGCCCGCGTACGTACAGCATGGCGTTCATCGAGCTTGAGCCCCCGAGCGATTTCCCGCGGGGGACGTACAACGACCGATCGTCGACGTGCGGCTCGGGTTCGGTCGCGAAGTCCCAGTCGAGCTTGGTGTGGAACTGGTTGGGGAAGGCGGCGGGGATCTTGATGTTCGGAGAGCCGTCCTTGCCTCCCGCCTCGAGCAACAGGACACGGGCGGCCGGGTCCGCGGACAGGCGGTTGGCCAGAACGCACCCGGCAGAGCCGGCTCCGACGATAACGTAGTCGTACACCCTAGGCCGCGACCCCTGCCGGCTGCTCGACGAAGCGGTATTCAGCGGGGTCGATGGTACGCGTGCGCTCCATGTACTCCCGCATGTAGCCGGGCCAGTTGGCCACGATCCGGCCGGTGTCGTCGCGGTACCAAGAGTCACACCGCGTCCAGGCGGTGCCCGCGAACCGCGCTTGGACATCGCGGTCGCTGGCCGCCTCGACCTCGGCTCGCACCTCGATCGCGCCCCCGCCGTGCCGCTCGACCAGTTGGAGGGCTTGCCGTATATAGGACGCTTGGGCCTCGTGGTAGAAGATGATCGAGCCGCCGGACGTGTTCGTGTTGGGCCCGTACATGATGAACATCGACGGGAAGCCCGGCACCGTCATCCCCAGGTGAGCGTGCGCGCCGCCGGCCCATACCTCGCACAGATCGCTGGCGGCGGCGCCCGTGATCTCCATCGGGAACATGAATTCCGTGGCCTTGAAGCCGGTGCCCCAGATCACACAGTCGAACTCATGCACCCGCCCGTCCGTGGTGACGACACCGGCCCGCGTCATACGGCTAATCGGATTTGTCACCAGTTCCACGTTGGGGCGTGCGAGCGTCGGCAGGAAGTACGAGCTGAAGAGGACGCGCTTGCAGCCAAAGGTGTAATCCGGCCAAACCTTGCGACGCAGATCGCGATCGCGCAGCTGCCAGCGCATGAACAGCGCCGCTCGCAGGTGAAGCAGTCGGCCGACCGTGCGCGGATGGCGTATCGCCAGGGTGAGCGACTCGCAGTACTGAAACATGAACCTGCGGCGAAACGCCTGCACCCCGGGCGCATGCTGGACGAGGGCCTTAAACGCGTGCGGGTAGGGCCTGTTCTTGCGCGGCAGGAACCAGTTACCCGTTCGCTGGAAAACCGTCAGCTCCTGCACCTCGTTCGCGATCTCGGGCACGAATTGCACGGCGCTGGCGCCGGTGCCAACCACCGCGACGCGTTTGCCGGCCAGATCGTAGTCGTGATCCCACTGGGCAGAGTGGAAGCTGTGTCCCTCGAACGCGTCGCTGCCCTCGATCCGCGGGACCGACGGTTTGTGAAGCTGGCCGGTCGCGATCACGATCGCGTCCGACTCGTAGACATCTCCACGCTCGGTTGTGACGCGCCAGCGGCACGCCGCGTCGTCCCACCGGCAGGCCGTGACGGCGCTGTTGGTCACGACCAGCCGGTCGATTCCGAGCTCGTGGGCGACCTCGTGCACGTAGTCGAAGATCTCGCGCTGAGGCGAACATAGGCGCGACCAGTCGCGACGCTGGGCGTAGGAGAAGGAATAGAGGTGGCTCGGGACGTCGCAGGCTGCACCGGGGTAGCTGTTGTGGAACCAGGTGCCGCCGAAGTCCGGCGCCTTCTCGAGGATCTTCACGTCGGTGATTCCGTTCCGGGCGAACTCGACGGCGGCCGCGATCCCGCCGAGACCTGCCCCGATGATGATCACCCGCATGAGCTTGGGAGACGATAACCACCGAGACCTGAAGCGGTCCAGTTGGTGCTCCTGCCGCTGAGATGGACGCGAGTCGGCGAAGCGCTACGAGGCGGCCCAGATCGCCTCGCAGATCGCGAGCGATTCAGGCGCGTGCACTGCGTCGCTGTTCATGAACATCAGAGCCTCGTGGGCATACCAATGGGCGATGCACCAGCCCTCCTTCCAGCGTGGCTTCAGGCAGTTGTGAGCAGCACAGGGATGACCGGATCTACTTCCCATCGTGTTTCGAAATGGCCGCCGGATTCAGTGCCTAAACCCGGAGCGTTTGATAGCAACAGTGGACGTGACGGTCAGGGTGCCCGTGGCGCTTTCTCGACGCAAGCGGAGGAGGTGTGGCCCAGCCCAGCTCCCCTGCCCATGTGGCGCAGCGGCAAACCTCCGCGGTTAGCATGCCCGCGTGACCGATTTGCAGGAAACTCGGTCGATCCAGGTCTCTGCACGGCCAGGCGACCGTCGCGCGCGTGCGGATGCGCCTGCGCTTCGACTACAACGAGCCCGCAGGTCTGCGATGGACGCGTGAGAGTGGCGACCTGCGTTCGCTTGAGGGCTCATGGCATTTCCAGGAGCATGGTGACGGGCTCACACTGGCGACGTATTCGTTGGCGATCGGCGTCAATTGCCGCCGCTCCATGCTCGTACGGACGCTGCGCGGGCCGGTACGCGATAGGGTCGAAGCCCTGCTGGCCGACGGCCCGGTCCAAGGCCTCAAGGCGCGTGCAGAACAGACCGGTTAGATCGAGCGCTTCGCGCGACTAGGGTCAAGGGCCTTGGGGGGGTCATTGAAAGGCGTCGGCGGGATCCGCCACACTAGGCGCATGAGCCCCGCGTCGGGCGCCCCGGTGGCTCCGCGTCCGCGGGTGCCCCAGCGACCCTCAACGACCAGTGCGGCCGGCGCCGTGCGGCGTTTCTGGCGCCGCGCGTTCGACGCAAACATCACCGGCTTGGCAGCCATGGTCGCGTACAACGTGTTGTTGGCGGTGGTCCCCGTCGCGCTCCTTGGCCTGTTCGTCGCCGGGCAGGTGCTGTCGAGCCCTGCTGCGCAGCACAGCGTGCTGCGCGATTTGCAAGAGGTGTTTCCCGGCACGGCCGAGCGAACGCTTAGTTCGCTGCTGGACGAGATCACCGACTCGACCACCCGCACCGGAGTGTTCGCGCTGATCGCCTGCTTGTGGTTGGGTTCGTCGTTCTGGGGGTCGCTCGATACTGCCTTCAGCCGAATCTACGGCTGCCGAAGCCGTACGTGGTTCGAACAGAAGCGATTCGGGTTGGCAATGGTGGTGGTCGTGCTCGTGTTCATGGTCGCGACCGTTGCCGTACCTACGGCCCAGGGCATCCTCAAGGCGGGCGAGTCTGAGCTGCCGTTCGACCTGGCACACGTCACCGAGTTCGTCTACGCGATCTCGCTGGCGATCGGCTTGCTGGTGCTGTTCGGATGTCTCGCGTTGATCTACTCCCGCGTACCCAACCGGCCGGTGCCTTGGCACGCCGTCTGGCCGGGCGCGCTCGGCGCAACGATCGCCATTGGGATCATCGACTATGTGTTCCCCCTGTACCTCTCGAACATCTCCACGATCGCCCGGTTCGGAACGACGATCGTGTTCGTGGTGATCACGCTCGGCTGGTTCTACGCGCTCGCCGTGATCCTCCTCGGTGGCGCGGTCGTCAACGCGCTGCGCCTCGGGGACGGCGTGAGCGTCCACTCGGGGGCCAACGGCAGGAAACGCGGGGAGCGGTATACGATGCGATGATCGTGTGAGGATCCCACTCCCTCAGGCGCGGCGGTCGCAGATGAGCACACAGCGCAATACCTACATGGCGTACAGCATCGGTTGCGCCGGCGTGTGGGGCGTCATCCTCCTCATCGGGCGCCGCCGGTTGGATTCCCAGACATGGAACACGCTTCGGCTCGTGTGTGGCGGGTGGTGGATGGGATGGACGTCGGCCACCATCGCCCGGATCAGCTATCCACCGCCCAAGCAGCTCACGCCCGCGGGCGAGAAGAGGCTCCGCATCATCTCGGTCGTGCTGATCGCGCTCGGTCTCGCCGGCACGGTACGGATGTTTGCCGCCGGCAAGCGGCCGTCTGGCAGCACACCTGGCGCCTGACCAGGTCCGGCGTAAGGGTCAGTCCCGTGCCCGTGCCGAATGTCCCGGACGGCGTGGTCGTTCGTGAAGCATGCGAGGCAGATGCCAACGCGCTGCTGGAACTTCAGCGCGCGTTGGATCGCGAGACCTCGATGATGATGATCGAGCAGGACGAGCGCACCGCGACCGTAGGTGATGTGTCCGTCCGGCTGCGACAGATCTCGAGGACGCCCAACTCGACGGTCATCGTCGCGACGCACGGCGACGAGATCGTTGGGTACGTTGAGGCGGAGGGCGGTCCGTATCGTCGTACGCGCCACAGCGCCTACTTGGTGATCGGCGTTCGCAGCGCTTGGCACGGGCGCGGACTCGGCCGAGCGCTCCTTGACGCCGTCGAGCGCTGGGCAGGGAAGCACGGAGTACGGCGGCTGGAGTTGACCGTTCGGGTCGACAACAAGCGGGCGATCCGGTTATACGAGCGAGCCGGCTACATGACGGAGGGGATGCGGCGGGCGTCGCTTCTCGTCGAATCTGAGGAAATTGACGAATTCATGATGGCGCGTGTGCTTGAAACGGAATCCGAGTGACGCGCCGCTCGGCTCGCGGCGAGATGGCCGTCGGAGTGACTAACCCGAGCGAGCCGTCAATGCTCTCCGCCTCGGCATTCGCCGCGCCGTGCTGAAGCCGTCGGTCTGTCTGCCTTCTCGCCGGTTTGACCGAGGACGCGTCCGGCCACTACAGCCTGGCGCGCCGTCGCGCCAGCGCCAAGCGGCTCGTGGTGGCGAGTAACAGCAGTGGTGCACTGAGCGCGAGCAACGGCACCGACTGCTGACCGTGGTCCGGCACGGCGGACATCAGGCCGATGACGGTCCACACGACCGCGCAGGCCACGAGAAGCCGCGGGTTGATCGGGAAGATGGCGACCGCGACGGCAGATCCGAGGATCAGACCGTCGATCTGGGCCGTGCCTAACGCCAGCTCGCGACTCTGCGGCAGCAGGGACATGATCGCGACGGGAGCAAGCCACACCAATCGGCGTAGATCGCGCCGGCCGTTCTGTTGGCAGGTGGCCATCGCCAGGCAGCTCGTGAGCGGGAGCAACCAGGTGACCGCAACCTTTAGAGGGGTCGGTGCAGCAATGAGGATGAGACAGACGATCCAGGTCGTCGCGGCCGTCCCCCCCGTCCGCCGCGCGCCGATGAGTGAGATCCCCAGAATCGGCCACAGCACCAGCACGAACACCAACCCTCCCCCGAGGCCCTGGACGGGGTTACGCAGTAACTGCGCCGTCCCGTAGGAGAGCAGGAGGCCAAGCCAGATCTGGCCGGCGAGGACGTAGCCGTCAACGAGCTGTCCGAGCACCTTCTCCGATGCGCTCCCCCGGGCACGGGCACGCACGCCGGCGACGACAAGAGCACTGCACTCGCGTGCGAACATGCGGTGGGAGGCGTCGCTGCTGTCCAAGACCGTGCCCGCCATCTCTGCACCGAGGCTCGCCCGCGTGTGAGCTGGGTAGGTGCGCAGGAGCGCTCGCGCGATCCGCTCGCGGTGGGTCACGCGAGCTCCGGACGGTGTGCGTTGGCGAGCCGTCCCTGGACCCGCCGCGCGGCCTTCGCCAAGCGATCCGCCTCCTCCTCGAGCGCTGCCCGCCCCGCTGGCGTGAGCTGGTAGTCGCGGCGCTCACGTCCCGCAACCACGTATGGATCTCCTGCGATGACCAGCGACTCGTTCATCGCGCGCTCGAGCGCGGCGTATAGCGTGCCCGTCGACAGGCGAACCTCTCCGTCAGACAGCTCCGCGGCGCGCTTCATGATCCCGTATCCGTGCAGCGGGCCGTCGAGAAGCGCCGCCAAGGCGAAGTAGCTCGGGCGTCTCAGCTCCACAGTGGCGCATCATATCGATTTTCGATATGTCGATAATCGATATCTCTATACCGATACGGCTTCAGCTCCGAAGCAGACGTGATCTCAGGGCTTTCTGCACGCGTTGGCGGCAGCGATGAACGCCGGCGACTGTGGGTCGACTGTCGAGGGGATGCTGAATCCGCCTCCTGGAAGAGGGTCGGGGTAGTTCGGCACGCCGTGGGCGCGCATGCACTCGGCCTGCCTGAGTTGCCGCGCCCGAGAGGGCCTGGGTTTGACGTCCGCCAGCTTCGCCTGCAGGCTCCTGCATGCATGCTGGGCGGCGCGGAACCCGGGGGAGTGCTTCTCAACCGAGCCGACGGTTGAAGCCTGGCCGTCCGACGTCGGGTCCGGGAAGCTCGGCAGGCCATGCGCGCGCATGCATGCCGCGAACCTGACCGACGTTGCGAGCGAGCTCGGGCCTGACGAACCCGCCGATTTGCTCGATGACCCGCAGGCGGTGATGGCGACCGCACAGCAGGTGACTGCGAGCACGATCACTCGGCGGTGGCGGGCGCAGTGTCGTGTTTCGCTCGGTGTTTCGCGCACGTCGTACTCTCGGGTGCTGGCCCGCCACCCGAGTCTCCTCGGCGTCGGGTAACACGGCGGTAACGCCGGCGCTCGCGTCCCGAGGCGACGGATTGCACGCCGTGCGAGGGTACGAGAACTACTCGAGCAGCAAAGGAGACCGCTAACCATGCAGACGATCGGATTCATCGGCCTGGGAAACATGGGCGGCAACATGGCCGCCCGCTACCTCGCCGCCGGCCACACCGTATACGGCGAGGCCCGGAATCGCGACGCCGCGCAATGGCTCATCGACCAGGGGCTGAACTGGGTCGACACGCCACGCGAGCTCGCACACGCGGCGGACGTCGTCATGACCTCACTCCCCAACGACGACATCGTCGCCGCCGTCGCCGCCGGACCCGACGGCCTGCTTGCCGGCTTGGGAGAAGGCAAGATCTGGACCGATCTGAGCACCATCAGCCCGCAGGCGAGCCGAAACCTCGCAGCGCGCGTACGGGAAGAGGGACGCGGGGCACAGATGCTCGACACCCCGGTCTCAGGGAGCGTCCCCCAGGTCAAGACCGGAACGCTCACGATCATGGCCGGCGGGGACGAGGACGCCTACCAGCGCGTCCAAGCGGTCCTCCGCGTCCTAGGAACGCCCGAGTACGTCGGCGAAAACGGACAGGGACTCGTACTCAAACTTGCCATCAACATCAGCCTGGCCGTGCAGATGATCGCGTTCTCCGAGGGCCTGCTGCTCGCCGTCCGCGACGGGATCGATCCCCACCGAGCCGCCCAGGTAATGACCGAAAGCCCCATCGGCTCACCGATGCTCAACGCACGCGTACCGCTCGTGCTCGACCGACCTGACGAAACGTGGTTCGACGTCAGCCTTATGCACAAAGACATCCAGCTCGCACTGGCCACAGCACACAACCACCACATCACGCTCCCATCAGCCAGCCTCGCCGATCAGATCCTCGCCGAAGCGACCGAGAAAGGCTATGAACACCGCGACATCGCGGCGCTCTACGAACTATTCGCACGCGAGCGTGGGGCGACGGCGGACTAGGCACGCCGCCGGCTTGGGCGCGGTGAACGCGACCGGACCACCGCACACACGAGCCCGCCCCAACGGCGCACGACCCGGCTCCGCCGAGCCCCATTCTAATCTGCGCGGCGTGAGCTCCGACGGCGCGTCGCTCCCCCTCCTCGAAGCGAGCGACCTCGATCAGGTCACGGCGCACCTGCAGGCCCACCAGTTCTTCTGGCTCGACCTGCACGACCCGAACCCCGATCAGCTACACCGGCTCGGCGAGCTGCTGAATCTGCACCCACTAACGATCGAGGACGTCAGCACCTTTTCCGAGCGCCCCAAGCGCGAGCATTACGAGGGATACGTCAGCCTCGTCGTCTACGGGGTCGACGAGCAGGCAGCCGCCGGCGAGCGCCTTCTGCGCGAGGTACATGTGCTGATCTCCGCCGACTGGGTGGTCACGTTGCACCCGACGCCGTTCGTGGTGCTCGACGACCTGCGCGCCCGCGTGCGGGAGCAGCCGCCGGTTCGGGAGCGAGCGTTGATCATCGACATCCTTGACACGGTCCTGTCGAGCTACGTGCCAGTGCTCGATCGGATCGACGAGGCGATCGACGAGATCGAGCAGCAGGTCATCGAGCGACCGCGCGAGCAGAGCCTGCAGCGAATCTTCTCGCTCAAGCGCGACCTGATCGCGATGCGCCGGGTGGTGACGCCGATGCGCGACTTCTTCGCCCGCGACGCGGACGAGATCACCCACCTTCCGGGAATGGAAGCCGACGACCTCCTCTACCTGCGCGACCTTTACGACACGCTGGTCCGCACCTCAGACCTGATCGACTCCTACCGCGACTTGTTGAGCGGGGCGACCGACATGTACCTGTCGACGGTCGCCAACCGCCAGGGGGAGATCTCCAAGCAGCTGACGATCATCGCGACGATCTTTCTGCCGCTGTCGTTCCTGACCGGATTCTTTGGCCAGAACTTCGCGTTTCTGACCGGGCATATCCAGAATGCAACCTGGTCCTTCTTCGTGCTCGGGCTCGGGCTTCTGCTCGCCTCGATTGTCGGCTTCTGGTTCTTCTTTCGCCGCAAGGGCTGGTTGAGCTCGAGTTCGTGAGAGCGCCGCGGCCGCGGCCACGCTGATTGGCCCAGCGGCCCGTGTGCTCCTTGAGGAGGACGCGAGGATCACTCCCGAGAGTGAAGCCGAATCCAGCCGTAGGGCGACGACGGATCGGCGATTTCCCAGCAGGCTGTCCTGGTCACCCGCGAGACCGCACTGACCACATGAAAGGACAGCCAATGATTCGCAATGGAGACAGGCTCGAGAACCCCGTGACCGGCGAGGTCATGATCTTTCACCGTACGTCCGATGAGACGGGAGGCGAGGTCGTGCAGGTCGAGACGATCGTCCGCCCGGGCGGCTTCGTCGCCACCGCGCATGTGCATCCCTACCAGACGGAGCGCTTCGAGGTGCTTGACGGCCAGCTTGGCCTGCGGGTCGGCGATCGGGAGTTCCTCGCCCAACCGGGGGACGTCGCAACCGTCCGGCCGGGCATTTCTCACCGCTTCTGGAACGCGGGCAAGGACGAGGCACGCTTCGTGTGTGAGGTCCGCCCCGCCCTTGACTTCGAGTCGCTGATCGAGACGATGTTCACGCTCGCGGCCGAGGGCAAGACGAACCGTAGGGGTATGCCAAACATGCTGCGGCTTGCCGTGATCGCGCGGTCGCATTTCGACACCGTGCGCCTGCCGTTCCCGCCGGCGTGGTGCCAGCGCACGGCGCTGACGATCGGTGCGATGTTCGGGAGCCTCCTTGGTTACCGGCCGACTGAGATCCCCGCCCGGGCGTGAGCACGGCGCCCGGGATCCGAGTGAGAGAACGCGAGCCAGCCACGCCATCGTTCCGCGACATCGCGGTCCAACCGGCGGCAACGGGCGACCCCGGGCTTGATCACCCCGGGCCCGTCGCCGCGCCGCCCAGGACAGTCACGAGTAGGCGCGACGGCCGCGTGGCATCGTGATAGAGGCGGTTGTGCGCGACGGTGGCGTTCGTGGCCGTGCTCTCGTCGGCGCCCGTCCCAAGGTTTACGGCAAACTTGGGGTGCGCGGATGAGGCGACATCCAGGCGGATGCGGTGGCCCGGAAGGAACCGCTGTGCCGTGTCCCACATGCCAACCTCAACCTCATAGACCGTGTCGGGCCGTACGGGCTGCGCCCGCTCGTGTCCCGCGCGATACCGGAGTCTCACCAGACCATCACACAGCCGCTGCGCAAACCCATTGGGGTGCAGGTCGACAAGCCTCGCGGTTATGTCGGTATCCCCCGCCGAGGTGGATACGAACGCCACCAGCCGGACCGGACCGACCACGTCAACGGGCTCGGTCAGCGGCTCACTCGTGTAGACGAGCACATCACCGCGCGTCTCCACACCCGAGTAGTCGTCGGGGCCGCCGATCTGAGCCGATGACGCCGGAGTGATGAACGGGACTGGGCGATCGGGGTCGTGCACCCAGGCATCCGGAGGAGACTCCGCAGGCGCGGGGCGATCACGGAGGCGCCCATCGCCGTAGCACGAGTTGGCATGGCCATCGCTCTCCAGATACAACGACAGCTCGGTGCTCTCGGGTGCGGGCCATGCGGCCAGGTCAAGCCACTCATTTGCGGCCATGAGGAAGATCCGAGCGGGCGGTGGCGGATCGGCCGGGACCCGGCTGCGAACCACCTCGTCGAGGAAGTCCGTCATCGCAGCGTTGAGGTCGACCACGGCGTCGTGGCCGAAGTCGAGTTCCCCAAGACTCGTCCCCGTGTTCACCTGGTGACCCCACGGACCCATGAGCAGCCGCTGCCCCGTCCGCCCGGCCGCGCTCATGGCCGCGAAATTCGCCGGCGTGCCGATCTCCTCGTCGTCATACCAGCCTGAGATGTGCAAGACCGGGACGTCCACGTCAGCGATGCGGTGCTGATAACGAATCGGCTCCCACCACGTGTCGAGAGTCTGATGCCGGCACTCCTCGCGCCACAGCGCCGAGCGAAAGCCCGCCGCTTCGTCAAGCTCGATCAGCGGCCGGTGGCGGTAGACCTCCATCCAGTCAATGGCCTCGGTGTACTGCATCGCTCGTCCGTCGGTCATGCGGAACCAGTGAATGTGCATCGGT
>Ga0335072_10008563_pt1 | contig 14826 bp, 8 predicted proteins | sample Lox_Sample_21_FD_206725 | JGI IMG/M metagenome (GOLD analysis project Ga0335072, IMG submission 206725) | Soil microbial communities from Loxahatchee National Wildlife Refuge, Florida, United States - Lox_Sample_2.1 | ecosystem: Environmental > Terrestrial > Soil > Wetlands | place: USA: Florida... | reverse complement strand
GGGCGACCACCTTGGTGAACATCCGGAATCCTGAAATTCTGGAGTGCTGTATTCGCGATCTCGGTGACTTGGCGACTTCGGGCGATGCTTTCGGCAATGGTGTCGGCTCTGCCATGGTGATCTGGCGAGAGACCAGCCCTAGCGACGAGCACCTTTTGGAGCGATGGTGGCGCTTTCGGCCACGCGATGTGGCCACCATCGTGTGGGAGCGAGCAATCGTGAGGCCAGCGCTTGACGCGTTGCGTTCGTATGAGACTGTGAAGGGGCGGAACGTATGCGGGAAATTATTCCGGGTATGGAATTCTGAGCGATAGGAATAACCATGACTGCAGGGCAAGCAAACAACGTTCCTGAAACTCTAACGACATCCTCTACGCCGGAACAGGAGAAAGATGCACGCGTGATTCCGACTGTACCGAAATACCTCGCACGCGGCTTGGACCTCAAGCGCTGGTGGGACGAAGTGGAACGGAAAGGCGGCCCAGAAAATCAATTTCCCTTGGAACGCAGCTTTAGCCGTCCAACCCGCAGTTTCGGATTCTACGGGAATGCTCCCGTTGACAACGGCAACATGCCGGTGATGGGGAATGTTCAAGAAATGTTCTACGATCAGACCCGAGCGCCGGATTCCCTCAATCGCGAGTCGGCGGAATGGATGAAGAGCCAACTACGCGAATTCGTAATGAAATATTTCATGCGCATCAGCTCGTTCCGGCAGCCCGAGGCCTACGTGAACAGCGCGATTTCGATTCCTCCTCCTGCCTTCCAATTCCTCAGCTGGTGTCCGAATCCGACCGCCAGAGAGGCCGGCTTTGGCTTCTCGCAGCTCTTTCATAAACCCATCGGGGCCGGCCAGATTTACCAGATCCCGACCTATCAAAAGCATGCGATCGTCGATCAACGCGAGATTGGCAGCACGCTCGAATGGATCGTATTGAAAGTCCGCATCTTCGATTTCACGTTGAGAACCCGACCGTTAGGCACGCATGGTCCGGAATTCGTCTTCGGAGAGAACGAAGAGAGCTATCTTGTGGTCAACCAGGATTTTGTTGATTTCAAGGACCAACCCTTCAAGACCGACAACGGTAGAACTGTTCTCGGCGAGTACGGAATCGGATATTCATTCGTAAAGAGCCCGACGGCGGGAACCTTCGGTTATGGGCCGGGAGCGTTTGATGCGGCCATCGAGTTGATCAAATTCCGCATTTACGACACAGGTTATGTCAGCGTCAGAATGATTTTCGTCGCTAACCGCGTCCACCAGGTGCTGAACTTTGTGCTAGATCCCGTGGATTGGAGCTTTAGATTGGCGGACACGATGACGCTCGGACTAGCTTCTCCGTTTTTACAACCGGTTAGAGATCTACTGGCGCGCCTGCCGCTGCGATGTACGGTTGATCCGGTATCCGCTTATATCTCACTCGCGGATGGAATCAGCTCTGGATATGCTTCCGAACAGTTTTGTATATCAATGGAGACGTTGGAAGTGTTGTTTCTATTGAAACATTTTCAACAACATTACGAAGCGGTACTCGGTTCGTTGTTAACTTGGCGTCTCGTGGAGGACTGGCTGAACCCGGACAAACTGCCCCCCTGGGTGGTTACAGGCGTAACTGTATGAAGCCCCGGGAAGAGACGGCCCTGGTGTTATCGGGCGGCGGGGTATACGGAGCCTTTGAAGTCGGAGTAATGAAGGCACTGTTCGCGGGCGCGAGTCCAGTCAATGGGTACCAACCGCTGGACGTTGGGATTTTTTCGGGCACGTCGGTGGGCGCATTCAATGCGGCCTGTATGGCAGGATTTTCACAACAAAACGAACTTGATGCCGCGCTGCAGTTAGAGAGCATATGGCTTGAAAGAATCGCGAATCGTCCTGATGTTTGTGGCAGCGGGGCGTTCCGGATTCGTGGTACTCCGAGCGAGTTCATCGATCCGAATTGTCTCCGGCAACCGGTGGCTCTCGCGGGCCGCATGGCGCGAGACGGACTCGTCTTGGGGCGATATCTTCTGGGGCGCAGCTTGAATTTTCTCGCGTCCCCCGCACCTCCGATGGATCGCGTGACATCGACGGTCAACATCGAGTCGCTGGTCGATCCCCTGCCGTTCCAGGATCTCGTGAACCACGCCTTCCGCGAAGAGGACGTATTGAACAGCACTAGGAACCTGCGCCTGGTCGCCACCAATTGGAGCATGGGAGTAGCCGAATACTTCAAAAATTCGGATTTTGTAAACGGCGAGGGCTATGAAATCGTAAGGGCATCAGCCGCTTTACCGGGAGTCTTTCCCCCGGTGAAAATTCGCGCCAACACCTATGTGGATGGCGGCGTCACGGAGAACACTCCGTTGAACTCCGCGCTGAGCGCAGGCGCCACGGAACTGCACGTCATTTATTTAAATCCTAAGCCACAGTTCCTTCCCTTGAAGGGCCAGCCAGACACGCTGGATACGATGCTGCGGGTGTTCTACTTGTTGCTGGCGGGCAGGATTGAGCAGGACGTCGCCAACCTTAGGCAAATCAATCAGGGCTTGCAGGCTCTCGCTAAGTTTCAGGAGGGGGGCAACGTTCCGGCCAACGCCGCCTTATCTTTCGCCCGAATTGCGGCTAAGGCTTTGGGAAGCTCCCATCAATTTGTGACGGTTCACCGTTATTATCCGCGGGGCGTGCTGGCCGGCGAGTTTGGGATGCTTGACTCCCAGTTGCAAACGATTGTGAACGTGATGGAGGCCGGTGAGAGTATCGCCCTGACACACGACTGTGAAGAAAGCGGGTGTCTCCTAGCGGAGTGAGCAACCATGCGCGAATTGCTGAGTTCGCTGTTGCGCTTCTCCTGGGCCACGTCGCTTTTTGGCGCGCGGCAAATGGCGGGTATCGTATCGGGAGATCGCAGCCTAGCGCAAAACTGCGACTCCGTTGCGGAAGCAGCGGTGGCCGAACTGCAAGGACCCGCGCACTCTCTCTATCAGATTGGCCAGCGGTTCCAAGAAGGCTTCGACGGAGCCCTTCCCTCGCCCGCTTCGCATCACTCTGGCGGCGAACCTGCACCGCAACCTTCGCACCTAATTGATAGCGGGCGCTTAAACGGGTCTTCGTTTGTTGTGTTGGGGGAAGGGCTCGCAGGAGGCATGGGGGACTTCTCACTTTCGAGCGACACGCAGGTCTATAGCTTTCCGGCACAAATCGCGCGTCAAATGGGGGTGGCATTTCCGCAACGGCTCATCGAGCCCCCGGGGTTAGGCAACGCACCGGGCTTCGCTTCACTTCCGGTCATTGTTCCCTCGCCGTCACAGACCTCGGTGGTCGACCAGATCCCACCGCGGCGTCCTCGAGACCTTTCCGTACCTGGCTTCAGGGTTGCGGACGCGGTGCGGAGGCGGCCGTCAGAACCCCTGATCGACAAAGCGGACGCTACGCAGACGATGGCCAACTTCGTCCTCGGATTGTTGGATATCGCGTACGGGAAGACCGAGGAACTTCGCACCCAACTGGAAAATGCTCTGGAACTGCAGCCCACGTTCGCGCTTGTGGCCTTAGGCTACTCGGAGGTCTTGGAGGCTGCAATCGCGTCATCGCCCGAGAACCTGCCATCGTTAGCGGCGTTCAAAACCGACTATTCGGTCATCGTGCAAAGTCTTCGCAGAACGGGCGCCGAGGTTCTGGTTTTGACTATTCCCGATCCGTTCGACACCGCGCATTTTGCAAAACTTGAGAAGGCAGCGACGACACTCAAGGTGGAGCCGGAATCGTTAGTCGAGCTTTGGCGCTTGAAGTCGGACGACCGGATCAGTGTCAAAGGGCTGAACGAGATCGCCTTTCAGATATTTGACGGCAGCATACGGGAACTGCCTGAGGGATCCGTCGTGCCGGCCCGGTTAGCCAGGGAGATGGGATGCCGCGTAAAGGAACTGAATGAATCGATCCGGCGTCTTGCGGAATCTCACGGCGCCGCTGTATACGACCTCGCAGCTTTTTTTCGCCGATTGTGCGACCGCGGGGCAGTGGCGGGCCACCGCAAGGTAACTGGCGATTATCTGGGTGGATTTTACTCCTTGAATGGTTACTATCCGGGCGCGACAGGCCACGCTTTGATCGCGAACGAGATTCTTGACGAGCTCAACCACCGGTTCGGAGCATCGTTTGCTTCAGTCGATCTGAGTGCGGTCATGTCCGCGGATCCCGTGGTGCAGTACAGGCCTGCCGCTGGCGATAACTGGACGCCGAGCGCGTTGAGGCAGATGGCGAATACTCCCGTCACGCCAGCGCGGAAGTTGCCGCCGCCTGCTTGCTGCGCTCCCCGCCCCTCTAGCAGATACCCGCTGCAGCTGCCGCCGGGTCTGGAGCAGGTGCTTCCGTTGAACAAGGAACTGAGTTATTTCGGCGACGGCATAAGCGCCGCAAACTGTCGCACTCCCCAAACCATCCAGTTCGGAAGCGGTGCAAATCTTCTGTTTGGTGGATTGGCGATGGTGGACAGCCACCTCGCAGGAAACATCCGCATTAGATTTAGCCCGCCAGTTAACGGATGCGCTCAATTCCACATTTTCTATGAAGGTGGATTTACGGGCGACGATGAAGTTCTCGAAGCGCCGCGATTTTTCAAAATGGCCTTTCGCAACAACCGTGTGGACGAAATCCCAGGCTTCATCTCGTCGGGCGTACTGAACCTCACCACGGGCGATGTCGACACCTCGCGAGGGTCACTGAACGTCTTCGCGCAATTTAGCAGTAGTGCGCTGAATGCACTCGTCAGCTTGAATCCCACGTTTCCTAGACCACCGCAAGCACCGCTCTCCTTTCCCGGGCAATACGGCTCCGCTTGCGTAGTGTTCGAGCAACGGCCGGATGGATTATTGGATTTCACATTTGTCGGCACCAGCTTCGTGCCCCTCGGCAATGGCATCGTGTGGCCGCTGAATTTCGCCGGGCCATCCTTCGAATTTGCAACTATACCCGCCAATGGCACAGTGATGCACCCGCACCTGGCGCTCAGCACGCGCCAGACGGAGCGGGCGGAGGAAGGAGACAAGATTGAGATTCCCGTCAATACGATCCAGGAATACACACTGTTCGCGCCCATAAGCTCCTTTGGAGATGTCTTCTCGCTCGACGCGCCACAGTTGGGTGGTCCGGCCACAGGGCGCTCGCGGCTGCTCGGAAGGGTACAGATTCAGTACGGTCCGCGTTCTGGCAATAGCGTGCCCATCGCGGTTACGACGACTACGGCCGGAGGCACACTTGCTCCAATGGGTCCGACCCCGCTGGCGCAATTGTTTCCCGGACGTCTCACCCCTGGGCCCATCGGCTTCTACGAGAACCTACGTTTCCCACTGCGAACGTATTCTCTGAACGATTTGGCGATTATCGACGATCCGTTCGAGATCGCAATTGGGGCGGTGGACGTCCGGACGGGCAAGGCGATTCACCCGGTTCTGCACCGCGGATTCATCAATCAAGACCTGATCTTCGCCTTGATCCGGGTGGAGCCGTGTACTCCCCAAAATTCGTTTCTGTTTCGCGGCCCTGCGGAGCTCCGGAGTAACCACGGCGGCTCACCGGTGTTTCAGTATTACGGGCAAGTTCACATTCCCTATCCGCCGGGGTTCGCTTTCCCCGATCCTAATATGGCGACGGGCTTCCCTATCGGCGGCGGGTCGGCGCTGGATCCGTACCTCTGGCTCTGGGCAATGCCCGATAAATCTGTCGCCGAGACGACAGCCAGCGGGGCTGGCGAGGCCGTCTCTTCGCGCTTCGAAAGATTCACGTATCGGTACGAGATCCCACTGCGGCCAGGAAAAAAGAAAGCCATTTTCGAGTACAAAAACCTGAGCCAGAACGGTAAGTTCTGCATGCACAGCCTGGTTTGGGTCGGCTTTGCGGACTCGAATACCGGTTCGCCGGGAGAGCGTGGCTATGACACGCTGTCGTTCACCGGTTTCGGCATTTGGAGTAAGGATGGAATCGAGCGAGTAGAACTCGCATCCGTCCAGGTATCCACAGCCGCCAAGTCTCCCTACATAGGAATCCAAATTGGACTAGGCGATGTATCGAACGTAAATACTTCGGTCGCGGCCGACGCTTTCCCTCTACGGCCGCCTCAACCGGGTGGCTACCAATGCTGCGTCGGTTTGCCGAGCCAACCTCCGCGCGCCCCGCTTCCGACTCGCGATTGTCCACCTCCGCCGCGGTGTGGAGCGTCGAATTCTGGGGGGGTGTCCGACAGTAACTAATGCGTTCCGACGTTGTGCTGAGGAAACTGCTGTGTCCGCTGCCTCCACCACCATTGCACCGAGTTTTGTCTTGAAGAAGCTAAGCCGGGAGCAACAAAAAAACGGACCTTGCAGGACTCCTTCACCTACCCCATCGAAACGGAGCCCTCGCAATGTCTTTCCCCTGGAGCTTCGCGAATAGCACGGATGACTCCACAGCAGCGATTTAACGGGCCCCGAGTTTAAGCAGCTGAAAGACTTTGTCAATGCTATCTTGTCGATCCACTATTCGCCTTCTCATACCACCGGCCCAACTCGGTTCGACACAGTGTTCACCGGTCGAAATGGAGGTGGGACGAAGTGATCCGGTCATTTGTTTCGAACGGGCCATACATTCGCCTGAAGGCTTTTGTGGTCCCAGACTGAAGGGCCAATACCCACGAATACGAAGCGCGCCAAGTTGGGGGCGGATGCAACAGTTGTCGAACTCCAGTACAGCGAGTTGCGAACGTTCAGGAATGGATGCCCGTCAGGCAGGGCCGGACTGTGCTCGCTGTAGTCCATCAGGCTGCGCAACTCGAACAGATTCGGTAACCGCCAAGCACCCGCCTTGCTACCGTCGGAGAGACCGGGACTCGGGCTGGCCAGACAGTTACAAGCCTTAAGGGCATCCTCCCAAGAAAGCGCATCGAAGCAACCAGCATTCTGAAGCCAAACCAGACCGGTGAGATTGTCCGTCACCGTGCCATCCTTGTTCTCGGTGAACCGTGGGTCGGGCCACGCAACGCCCTTCTGTAGTTCGCCATCCTGACCGGTACCAGCGCACGAAATGACGTTGCCCATGGGATCGAAACATGTGTTCTGCCCCGTTTTCGCAACACGTGAGCTTGAACCACGCACAGGCCACATCCGCATGGAATTAAGTTTCAAGTCGAAGACGGGCGGACCAACCGCCAGGGCACAGTACCATCCGAGAGGCGGCGCAGCCGCCACGCTCGATGACGACCAATAGTTGGCCGGTGTAGCGTTCATAAATGGGTGCGCCGGAGGCAGCGCAGCGCCACTCTGGTTATCCAGATCCAGTAGACTCTGGAACTCGTTTACATTCGGCAACCGCCAATCCCCAGCCTTACTTCGGTCGGAGAGGCCATAGTTGCCGTCGGCAAGGTTGCTTGCGATCTGCAGCGCTTCGGGTTGCGAAACCTCGCCAAAAACATTCGCATTCTCCATCCAAGTGAGTCCTGTCAGATTGTCCGTCACGGTGCCGTCATGGTTGGGAGTGAAACGGGGTTCCGGCGAAGGGACGCCCGCGCGAACTTCACCGTCCTGCCCCGTACCGCGGCACGGCGTTATTGGTTTACCCTCCGCGTCCCAGCAGTGCTTCTGGCCGGTGCGCAGGACCAGAGCCTGCTGCGGACCCTCGAACCCTCCATGGAAGTTGAGACCGGGGCCGCCAATCAGCATGGGCAGCACGCTCTTTTGGAAATCGATCAGATGCTGGGAGTCCCATTGCTTTTGGAAGTGGCGCACGGAATCCCAGTCTTCGTAGATCAAGTGCTTGACTTGTTGGGCCGCGTCCGGAACCGCCTCGAACGGAATGTCCCTATGAAAGCCGAATTCCATACAGCCAGGTAGCGTGCGAGTCTCTGTTGTCAGGATCTGGGCCAGCTTTTCGAAATCTCCCTCCTTGTCCCTGGGGATCGTCAAGAAAACGGTCGACCCAATCTGCGCATCTTGATCTTGATCGTTGAGCATTTTCGTCACGGCCGCCCGGAGTTGATCAAGCGGATTTTGTGGTGCTGCCATAGGAGTTTTCCTTTCTCGTTAGCTGTCCCGCAGCTTGTCGCGAACGGGCCATACAAAGAACGGGTGTTCTTTACTCTCGAAAATCGTAGGTCCAACGCCATAAATAATGAACATCGCTTCGGTTGGGGCTGCTGTGACGGAAGTCGAGGTCCAATAACTGGAGGGGCGCAGGTCTTCGAAGATCGGGTTGCCCAGCGCGTCTAGCCCTCCATTTGGCAGGCACGGGCCCGCTTGACTGTAGTCGACTACACTCTCGGCTTCGCGAATGTTGGGTAGGCGCCAGTCACCTGGGACACTTCCATCAGTAAGTCCGTAACTGCCGCTGCAGAGATTGTTGCAAAGCGCCAAAGCCTCCTCCCAGATTCTGAGCCCGAACGGATTGGCTTTCTTCAGCCACACAAGCTGCGTGTGGTTATCGGTGATGGTGCCGTCACCATTGTCGGTGAAACGGGGGTTGGGCAGTGGAGCGCCCGCCTGAAGCTCCCCGTCTTGTCCACTCCCCAAGCATGTGGTCAGAGGTTTGCCCTGCGCGTCCCAACATTGCTGCTGTCCGGTTTTGGGGATTCGGCCCTGGCCGCGGACTGGCCACATACGATTGCCAGGGCTGGTTTTCACGTCAAATACGGTCGGCCCGATTGCCAGCGTCATCATCCAGGCCAGGAGTGGAGCTGGAGCAAGTGTGGTGGATGTCCAGTAGATTGCAGTTTTGACGTTGGTAAAAGGGTTGTGGTGAGGAATGATGGGGGTCGACGTTCCATAGTCGATGAGACTCAACAGTTCCCGGATGTTCGACAGCCGCCACTCCCCTTTCGCACTTCCGTCAGAAAGACCGTGATGGCCGCTGGCGAGATTTCTGGCGTACGAAAGTGCCTGCTCCCAAGAGACGGGACCGAATGTGTCGGAATCCTTCAACCAAATCAGACCGGTGAGCCGATCGGTGACGGTGCCGTCACCGTTATCCGTAAATCGAGGGACCGGTGGCTTTGCACCCCGGCGGAGTTCGGCGTCCTGTCCGGTGCCTTTGCAGTCGATCTTCTGGCCGCTCGCGGAAAAGCAGGAAATCTGACCGGTCTGTTGGAGGCGGAGCTCTCCCCTCGACGTCTGAGGGTTGTAAAAATCGAGGTCAGGCGCTTCGGTCACCCAGTCCATGACGCCTGCCTGGAACTGTTTCAGATGCGCCGAATCCCACTGGACCCGGAATTGTCTGACCGTATCCCATTCCTCGTAAATTAAAAATTGCATTGGGTCCTGGACCGGGTCGGAATAAATCGACTGGTGACGGTTAAAGTCAAAGATCTTGCAGCCAGGCAACTTCTGCGTGGCATCCGCGAGCACAGCGGCGTGCCCTTCGAACGTTCCTTCTTTGGCCTTCCTCACTTTAAAGATGACGGTGGATCCGATCGGCAGATCTGGGTCCAGCCGGTCCAACATCTTCGAGACCTTTTCGCGAAGTTCTTCGATGGATTGCGTTGTTGGCATGGAACTTTCCTCTTGTGAATTTGGAAAACAATAATGCCGAAGCGCTTCAGGCTTTCCTCCATTCCTGAGCCCTCAGCGGTACTTGCACCCGGAGTCGTCAATGCGCAACATATAAACACTCGCGCTGACATGCGGCGTAAACGCCACAACCGAGTTATCCGTCATGAGTCCAGTGATTCCTTGATAGGGCCCGGTTCCGCTGAGAATCAGGCCGGTTCCGCCAAATCGAATTCCGGGCTGGCCGAGAAGTAGTGTTTTGAAAACCCTGCCTTCGGTGCTGTTCGCGCGAAAGCCTCCCGCGTTGGGCACACCGTCGCGATTGAATAGCACGAACTCATCGTCCGCAATGAATGGAATGGGGTCTAGATTCGAGCCCCCGGGTGCGGACGGATCGAAGGTGACGCTGGCTGTTATCTTTCCAATGGATCGACCCACCCTTGCCGTACTCTGCACGCCGCCAGGTCCCCGGCTCTTAAAATCGATATCGAGAAGCCGGAGTCCTTGCACTACAACCAAGCCGTTGGGTTTTCCGTCCGGACCGATTCTCGGGGAAACTGGGTCGGAAGGTACCGCCTGTCCTCGCAAAACCAGGTAAGTCACGTTCGGTTCCGGATTCAGGTCTTCGTCGAAGCTGCGAAACTCGCTTTCGGTCGTCAAATCGGATTGTGGGTCCATCACGCGCAACAGAACGTTGCCCATGAACCCATTTTGGGGAGTCAAAGCGCCGCAATAGACGTAAGTACCCTGCTCATGTCCTTTGAACTTGCCGAAGCCCTCGAGGATAGTACCGACGGCGGTAATTAGAAGTTGCCCCCGACCGTTCGCAGCTCCGCTGACGATGGTCTGTCCGGCGCCGAATCCGCGAAATCCGTCGTCGCCAGGGCCGAACTTACACTCGGAATCGAGCATCACGAAGCGCTGCGAACGGGTGGGATCGAGCGGCGTCGGCGGCGGTTCCAGGCCTGGTCCCCCGGCCCAATCGTCGGGAGCCAGCATCCAGCGGTGCGTGAACCTCGCGGCTTCTTCCCCCACTTCATTCGAGGCCGTCATCGGCTTTCCAGGCGAGGGCGGACTAACCCTGATACGGAAGCGGTGCAGTGTTTCACAAACATTCATGCCGATCACGGAGCCGGCGTTGCGTGACGCGCAGATGACGGGCTTGTTCAAAGAGAGATCCGGGATCGAGAACATGTTAAAGTGCGCGGCCTGATCGATCACGCTTTGCAATATCGGCGGGGAGATGGCGCCCGAATCGGTCGGCGATGGGGCAGGGCCGGGCACCTCGGCGACAGGTTGGTTACTCACTCGAATCTCCTTTTGAAATACAAGGCATTCCCTGGATCCAGGACGCGATCTCCCGACCAATGCGGTGCGGACTGCTTTCTTCGAGGAAGTGGAAGCCGGGGCCGATATTCACTGACTTGAGGTTCTTCATATTCTCCTGGCACCATTGCACATGCTCTTGCGTGAGCAGGGCGCCGGGCGTGGCATAGAGCATGAACTTAGGAATACTGGAAGTCTTAAGCTGCTCGCTGTACTCGACCACAGCCCGCAAAACATCACTCGGTTCTCCGCCGATTGCTGTTTGCCGCGGGAATTGCCAGATCGGCAAGCGGCTCCGTGGTTCGCCGAAAGGCTCGCGGTAGTAATTCATTTCGGCTTCCGTAAGTGGACGTCCGGACGCTTGCGGAAGCAGCTGCTCGATGAACATATTTTGGTCCACGATGAGCTGCCAACCCAGACCGCCCTTTCCGCCCGTTCGAAACTGGCGGAAGAGATCGCGGAATTCCGGAGTGGAGAAGTTGTCCCAGGTGAAGGGCCGCACCAGGGCTTCAAAAAAAGCGATAGCCCTGATCTTGCTCTGGTGACGCATGGCATAGTGAAAACCCAGCGCCGAGCCCTGGTCGTGCAAAACCAGGGTGATATTTTCAAGTCCCATTTTGCTGATGAACGTTTCGAGATAGCGCACGTGGTCGAACCAGAGGTACTGAAGGGGAGGCTTGTCGGACCTGCCGAACCCGATCAGATCGGGAGCGATGCAACGGCCCACAGAACTGAGATGAGGCACGATGTTGCGCCAGCAATAGGACCAAGAGGGATTGCCATGCAGTAAAAGGATGGTCTCGCCTACGCCTTCTTCGATGTAGTGCATACGAGAGCCGTATACCTCGACATAATGGGGCGGGAAGGGAAACTCTGCCGAGATATCAGGTTCGCCGATCGGGAGCGGCGAAGGAGAAGCAGCCGGTACGGCCGCTGCGGTGGCGTTCTGGGAAGCGCTTGACACTGGCATCGGACCCCAACTGCCCGAAGGCTGTGACCGGGGTGCTTCCGGAGATGGAACCGACTGGCTGGCCCGCTTCGAAACTGGCTCCGGCCACTTGGCAGAGGACGGCTGTAGTTCCGAGGGCTGCATGAAATTGGCCAAGACCCGCATCCACGTTGACGGAACAAACGTCTTGTCGTTGAAGCCGCCACGGGCGATATCGAAGACCCCCTTCCGCAAGGTATCGCCGGCCCGAAGGGCTGCGCGAAACGGCGCGGTGAGTTCACCTTCGGCAGCACTCTTCAGGTTTTGAAATGATTTTCCTGAGCTGGATGGCGAAATCAAATTGACCATTTGCTGCGCCCCGAACAGCGACATCGCCCAAGAGAATCCGAGCGCTGACGACCAAATACCGTCCGAGGTTCGCTCCGCTTCGACCTTCCGGCCTTCCCGCCACGTGGCGCAGAGCCGAAACTCAGGAGCCGAAACCAGTAGGGAATTTATCGAATTCAGGAATTGCCCGAGGTGCAGAGACTTCCACTGGGCGCGAAAGGCTTCGCGGTCCTGCCACTGCTCGTAGAGCAAATACTCTAGGCCGGCTGCGCTTTCGCCTCCTGTGGTTTTGTGTAATGAGTACCCGTTGCAGCCGGGCTGTCTCCTTGATATCCGAGAAAGCAAACTAGCATTTTCCAGGAACGCCGGTTCCTGGGAGCCGGCCACGCGGAAAAGCACGATTGCCGCGGCAGGCGTGTTTGGATCCAGCGAATCTAGAAGCGAAGAAACCTGCCCGCGAAGTTCATCGGTCGTGGAAGGCATGACGCTTCTCGGTTGGGAAGCCCGAACGAAGGTGAAACCCTTTGGGTCTCAAGTAGTAGACAGAACCGATGCCGTTTTTTGCGGAAATCAAACAACCCAGACACGTCGTGGGTGCCGCAAATCGCAGACCTCGGTTTGTCTACTTATGTCGGTCATCCGGCCTAACGTGAAGGTCGGTGGTGGAGTCTTGGCCGACCTGACTGCGTGAAAATCAGGTCCGGAGCGTGGATCGAGTGCACTTTTGAAGGAAGCCCATATCATTTTCGGTCGTACGTATCCCCGCCGCTACGACGTTATTGTGATCGGTGGCGGAATCGGAGGCTTAGTCTGCGCTAACTTGCTCGGGCGCGGCGGCATGAGGGTTCTCCTGCTGGAAAAGCATTATGCGCTGGGAGGATTCTGCTCCAGCTTCCGACGCCAGGGATTTCTGTTCGATGCGGCAACGCATTTCTATCCGTTGCTGGGCAACCCCAATACCCTCACTGGAAACGTTCTGCGTCAACTCGAGATCCCGACGGAGTGGATCAAGATGGATCCGGTCGACCAGTTCCACATTCCCGGCCTCGAACCGTTCGCGGTACCGGCAAGTTTCTCAGATTACATCCGCAAGCTGAAGCGATGGTTTCCCCATGAGGCTGTGGCGATTGATCGTTATTTCGCAGAGCTCCAACAGGCTTATATGTACGGCCTGCTGTATTACTTCAGGGGTGTCTCCAACGAATACGTAAAACGGTTGGAACATTACACCATGGCCGACAAGCTGGCCGAGCACTTCAGCGATGCGAAGCTTAAAGCCATCCTGATGGCTGATACGTCACATTGGGGCTCAATTCCTAGTCGCACCTCTTATCTCTTCGATGCGATGCTGCGGTTGAGCTACTTTCTTGGAAATTACTATCCGAGAGGCGGTTCGCAGACGTTCGCCGACGACTTGGGGCGGGGGATCGAAGCGCGTGGCGGAAAGGTGCTGCGGTGCGCAGCAGCGGAAAGCATCCTGGTGAGCGGTGGGGCAGTGTGCGGTGTGCGAATCCATACGGTTTCACATTGCCAATCGACGCGGTACGAGTTCCATGCGCCGGTTGTCGTATCCAATGCTGATGCCCTCCACACATATCGCGATCTCTTGCCAGCCGAGTACTGCGACAAGTGGATGCTTGACCGGATTTACGCCATGCGGCCATCTTATCCCTGCTTCCTGATGCATATTGGTCTTCGCGGCATGGACCCGTCCCGATTGGCAGCGGCGGAAGGATATTACTGGAGCTCTCATGATCCGGACGACGTGATCCGGAACGTTTTCAAGATTTTTGTTCCAACGCACTTCGATCCCAGCGTAGCGCCGCCGGGATGCCAAATCCTAGTCGTCCAAAAGGTGACCCCCGTCAATTTTCCAGAGGTCGCAGACTGGAAGGCTCACAAGGAAGCAATTGAAAACACTCTCATGCAACAGCTACGCCGAATCCTACCGGGAATCGATAGTCACATTATGGTTAGGCTGGCGGCATCGGCATTCACTTCGTACCGGTTCACCGGCAACCGCGAAGGGGCAATGCTGGGCTGGGAAATGTCCCCCGATCAACTCGGCGCGAGGCGACTGCCATTCTTTACGCCCGTCCGTAACCTGTATCTTACCGGTCATTGGACGCAGCCCGGCGGGGGCATCACTCCGGTGATCATTTCCGCACAGCGGATTTCGAAGACCATACTGACAGAGAGAGACACGGAACATGATCTCGCGGCCCAGTGTTTCGCGTGCCGCGCGTCCGGCGTGAGTTTAGAGGGAGGCCGCAGTAGTACCGCGCGAATTTTCTAAACCCACGGAAGTGTCTCGGAGAGCTGCGCGAAGGCTTTGACCTAGAAGCAGCGTCCGGCATCTTCCTGGCGGCGCTGAGCCTTCCGGTGTTGCTTGGCGATTGTACGGCGGCTGTTCGATAGCGCCTCCGGTTGACAAGCAATGTCGAATGAAACCGTCGACGATCTTCTAAACGGGAAGAAAAACCAAATGAAAGTTGCAACCGTCGGATTCGATGGCCCCTTGGCCCGCGCAACGCGTGTCCTACTCGAGAAACGAGGTCACAAGGTCACAGGTCGTGGCGCGGAATGCGCCATCTACTTTCCGGGAAGGGCCGCCGAGCTAGGCAATTTGATGGCCGAAGGAGGGTACAGGAGGCTGGTACTGCGAAGCCATGCTTATGTGTACGGATCCAGCACCAAGAATCCGGGTCTAATGAGCGAGAACCGAGTCTCGCTGCTTC
>Ga0335072_10008562_pt1 | contig 14827 bp, 12 predicted proteins | sample Lox_Sample_21_FD_206725 | JGI IMG/M metagenome (GOLD analysis project Ga0335072, IMG submission 206725) | Soil microbial communities from Loxahatchee National Wildlife Refuge, Florida, United States - Lox_Sample_2.1 | ecosystem: Environmental > Terrestrial > Soil > Wetlands | place: USA... | reverse complement strand
CCCGCGACTCGCGCGCGACGGTGTGGCCGAGCTTGCGCGAGTGACTCGCGATCGAGTGGCCGACATGCTTCGCGTCCTGCGACACCGCGTGGCCTGCGTCCTGTGCCTGCTGCTCGATCGTTGTATCCGCGCGGGCGGGCGCCGCGGCGAGCGCAGAGAGCGCAAGGGCGGCTGTGGCCGAGAGGACAAATACCCAATGTGACTTTTTCATGACGTTTCCGGGGATCTTGGACAGGTTCGGGATGTTACCGCAGAGTGCCAGCGCGACGCGAAACAGGCACACTTGACGGGATGCGCTTCGAGCTGCCACCGATCTCCGTAGTCAAGACCCGGTACGTCCCCGGCCCGTGGGACGTGGCCGCGTTCATACTGGTATTCGCGGGCTTCGCTTACCTGGCGGATGCGGCTCACGGCCTCACGGGATCGCTGGCGCACCTCGAGGCGCAGAAGATCTCGCTCGATCCCCGCTATCTCCCCGACTACGCGGCGCGCACGGCGTTGCGCATGCTCGTGGCCATGATTGCCTCGCTCGTCTTCACCTTCACGTACGGCACGCTTGCCGCCAAGAGCCGGCGGGCCGCCACCGTCCTCATCCCGTTGCTCGATATCCTGCAGTCGGTACCCATCCTCGGCTTCACCATCGTGACCGTGTTCTTCCTGCAGCTCACCCCCGGGCGGGTCGCGGGTGCCGAGCTCGCCGCCGTCTTCCTCGTCTTCACCAGCCAGGCGTGGAACATGGCCTTCAGCTTCATTCACTCCCTGCGCAGCATTCCCGATGAGCTCGATGAGGCCGCGCGCAGCTTCCACCTCGGTCCCTGGATGCGTTTCTGGCGGCTCGAAGTGCCGTTCGCCATGCCGCCGCTCATCTGGAACATGATGATGTCGATGTCGGGCGGCTGGTTCTTCGTGGTGGCGGCGGAGGCGATGAGCGTCGGCAACACGACGGTCACACTGCCCGGAGTCGGCGCCTACATCGCGACGGCCATCCAGGAGAGGAGTCTCGGCGCCATCGGCTGGGCCATCGCCGCAATGGCGGTCGTCATCCTGATCTACGACCAGCTCCTCTTCCGGCCCCTCACCGCGAGCGCCGACTGGTTTCGTCTGGAGCAGGAGGCAGGCCTGACTCCTTCCCGCTCCTGGGCGCTCACCATGATGAGACGCTCGCGCCTGCTCGCCTTCGGCGGCCGAGTCTTCGGTTCGGCCATACAGCTCGGTTTCAACCGCGGCGTCGAGCGGCAGCGAGGGGCGCGCGAAAGCGGATCCGCTTCGAGCCCATTCCTGGGAGACCTGCTGTGGTACGCGGTCATTGGAGCGGTCATCGCGCTAGGGCTGTGGCGCATCGCGCGGTTCATCCTCATCCATATTCCGCTGGCGGAAGTCGGGCATGTCGTCGGCCTGGGTGGCCTCACACTGCTGCGCGTGGCCGTACTCATCGCGCTTGCGAGCGCGGTATGGGTACCGATCGGAGTGTATATCGGGATGCGCCCGCGGCTCGCGCGCGCCGCGCAGCCTATCGCGCAGTTCCTGGCGGCTTTCCCGGCCAATCTGCTCTTCCCAATCGTCGTTTCCGCGATCGTGGTGTACAAGCTGAATCCGAACGTCTGGCTGAGTCCGCTGATGGTCCTGGGCACCCAGTGGTACATTCTGTTCAACGTGATCGTGGGTGCGTCGTCGCTATCGCCCGATCTGAAGTACGCGAGCGAGAACCTCGGCGTGCGCGGCTGGCTCTGGTGGCGGAAAATCGCTCTACCGGCAGTGTTTCCGTTTTATGTGACGGGCGCCATCACGGCGTCGGGGGGCTCGTGGAACGCCAGCGTCGTCGCGGAGGTGGCGGACTGGGGCACTACCCGTCTTCACGCCGCCGGGCTGGGTGCGTACATCGCCGACGCTACGAGCGCTGGCGATTATGCTCGCGACGCTCTCGGCATCGCGGTGATGGCCGTCATCGTCGTCGTAGTGAACCGCGTGTTCTGGCGGCGGCTCTATGATCGCGCCCAGCGCAAGTTCCGCCTGAGTTGAACCGAATCGAGACCCGCGATCATGAATGCCAACCCGCTGCCGCACAGCCTCGCCCCGCTCCTCACCGTCAAGGGCGTGTGCAAGTCCTTTCGCAAGCCGGATGGCGATGAGCTCGTCGTCCTCGACCATGTCGGGCTGACACTTCGGCCGGGGGAGATCGTCGGCCTCCTCGGGCGCTCGGGCTCGGGCAAATCGACCTTGCTGCGGCTCATCTGCGGGCTCGACAGCCCGACCAGCGGGGTGGTGGATTACCAGGGCAACGCGGTCGCGGGCCCCACCCGGGGCATCGCCATGGTCTTCCAGAGCTTCGCGCTCTTTCCTTGGCTGACAGTGTTCGAGAACGTGAAGCTCGGCCTCGAGGCGCTGCGGCTGCCGGAGGCGGAGATCCGCAAGCGCTCGCTCCAGGCCATCGACCTGATCGGCCTCGATGGGTTCGAGTCCGCCTATCCGCGCGAGCTTTCGGGGGGTATGCGCCAGCGGGTGGGCTTCGCCCGCGCGCTGGTCGTGCATCCGAGCATCCTCCTCATGGACGAGCCGTTCTCCGCGCTCGACATCCTGACGGCCGAGACGCTGCGCACCGACTTCCTCGATCTCTGGGGCGAGGGCCAGCTCCCCATCCGCTCCGTGCTCCTCGTCACTCACAACATCGAGGAGGCGGTGCAGATGTGCGATCGCCTCCTCATCTTCTCGAGCAATCCGGGAAGAGTGGTGAGCGAGCTCGCCATCGATCTGCCACACCCCCGGTCCGCCGTCGACCCGCGTTTCGTCGCCCTGGTCGATCGCGTGTATGTCGAGATGACGGCGAAGCCCCGCGGCTCGCAGCTCGGCGGCGGACTGAAGTCCGAGCGCTTCGCCGGGACCGGCATCGGCACGGCGCTGATTCACGTCTCCTCCAATCTGCTCGCGGGATTGCTGGAAGCCGTGAACGCATCGCCCTACAACGGCAAGGCGGACCTGCCGGTGATCGCCGAGGACCTGCACATGGAGATCGACGACCTCCTGCGGGTGGCGGAGGCGCTGCAGATGCTGCGGTTCTCGGAGGTGGAGGGTGGCGACATCCGCCTGACAGAGGCCGGTCTCGCCTTCGCGCGGTCGGAGAGCGATGAGCGCAAGCACCTGTTTGCGAGACACCTGTTGACCTACGTCCCGCTCGCCGCGCACATCCGCAGGGTGCTGGATGAGCGCAGCAGCCACACCGCGCCGAAGAGCCGCTTCTCCGACGAGCTGGAGGACTACATGGGCGAGGAGGCGGCGGAGCAGACGCTGCGCACCATCATCAGCTGGGGCCGTTACGCCGAGACTTTCGCCTATGACGACCAGAGGCAGGTGTTCAGCCTCGAGAATCCGGCTTGAGCGGAGTGCCCGAGGGCGCCGACGCCCGCACGCATCTGCTCATCGTCGATGACGATGACGAGCTCTGCTCCATGTTGGTGGAATACCTGGGACCGGAAGGCTTCACCACCGAGACGGCCGGTACGGGCACGGCGGCGCTGGAGCGCGTGGGACGCGGGGCGCTCGATCTCGTGGTGCTGGATGTCATGTTGCCGGAGCTGTCGGGATTCGAGGTGTTGCGGCGGCTGCGCTCGGTCAGCCGCATTCCGGTGATCATGCTCACCGCCCGCGGCGAGGAGGTCGACCGGGTGGTCGGCCTGGAACTGGGCGCCGACGACTACCTGGCCAAGCCCTTCAGCCCGCGGGAGCTGGTGGCGCGCATCCGGGCGGTGCTGCGGCGCATGGCCGCGGAGCCCCAGCCCGTGGCCGGCGCCGTCAGTTGGGGGCCGTTGAAGCTCGATCTGCGCGCCAGGCGGGCGGAGGTCGAGGGAGAGGATCTCGAGCTCACGGCGGCGGAGCTGCGGATCCTCGAGCTGCTGGTCCGGGCCGATACCCGCACCGTGAGCCGCGAGGACCTGATGCTGCAGGCGCTGGGCAGGCGGCTCCTGCCCACGGACCGCAGCCTCGATACCCACGTCAGCAATTTGCGGCGTAAGCTGGCGAGGCAGACGGACCGGGTCTCCGTTCAAAGTGTACGGGGCTCGGGCTACGCATTGACCATTGGCCCGAAGTCGCCTGGCGGCGCTTCGGGCGAGCGCGGCACATGAGCATTTGCGATCTCGCGGCCCAGAGAACGGACCAGGGAACGGCCCTGGGCCGCTTACCGAGTTGCTTTCGAACGGGGTCCTTGGCCAACTAGCCGCGGGTATGCATTCCCTCTACTGGCGGATTTTTCGATCTTTCTGGCTGGCCATCGCCCTCATCCTGGCGGGGACGGTCATTGTCGCTGTCAGCGCCTCCATCCAGCGCCGCGACGAGGCGCCCTGGGTTCAGCGGGGTGACCTGTTCGCGCAGGCCGATGATGCCTTCCAGAGTGGCGGACCGGATGCGCTGCGGGACTGGCTCGAGAGCCTCGCAAGCGACCCGGCGTTCTCACGCACGTACGTCGTCGGCCCGAATGGTCACGACCTGCTCGATCGGCCGCTCCCGCACTTCCTCCAGGTACCCCTGAACGGCCGGACGAAGCATGGAACGAAGACGGTGCGCTCCGGCGCCATCGCCCCCGTGGGCGGAGCGCTCGTACTGGTGGCGCCGGATGGAAGTACCTACCACGTCATTGTTGGACCACTGCGCGAGCATTCACCGCTCTTCGGGGAGTTGCAGCTGCCCGGCGTAGCCGGCGCAATCCTCGCCATAGCGCTCTCGGTGAGCACGATCATCTGCTTCTTCCTGACGCGTCACCTGGTCGGCCCGATCGATCGGCTGCGTCAGGCGACGCGGGAGATGTCGGCGGGGAATCTCAGCGTACGCATGGCGCCGCGCCTGAAGGGCCGTACGGACGACCTTGCGCTGCTGGCCGCGGATTTCGACAACATGGCGGAGCGGGTGCAGAGCCTGCTCGAATCCAAGCAGCAGCTGCTGCGCGACGTCTCGCACGAGCTGCGCTCGCCCCTCACCCGACTGCAACTCGCGCTGTCCCTGGCGCGGCGTGAGGACGGGGGAGTGGAGCGGCAGCTCAAGCGCATCGAGAACGAGGCCGACCGCCTGGAGCACCTCATTGCCCGCATCCTGAAGCTCGTCCGATTGGAGCGTCCGGCGAGCGCCTTCAGGGGCGTCCCCGTGGACGTGGGCAAGTTGCTGGAGACCATCGCGCAGGACGTCGCAATCGAGGCAGACGCGCGCAACTGCACGGTAGCCGTTCAAATTGGCGGCGACCTGGGAGTCTCCGGCGACCCGGAGCTTCTGCACAGCGCGTTCGAGAACGTGATTCGCAACGCCGTGCGCTATGGCCCGTCCGGATCGGCGGTAGTCGTTACCGCTGTGCGCTGGGAGGACTCCGGGGGACAGGTCCAGGTCAAAGTGCGGGACCATGGACCGGGCGTCCCGGAGAAGGACCTGAAACTGATCTTCGAGCCCTTCTACCGGGTCGATGCGGCGCGCGACCGCGCAGGCGGCGGCGATGGCTTAGGTCTGGCTATTGCGGCCCGCGCAATCGCGGTGCACGGCGGCAGCATAGAGGCGCACAACGTCGCCGACGGCGGCCTGGAGGTGGCCATGCGCTTGCCGGCCCTGCAGCGTCGAACCGACGACGCGAGCCCCGCGACCGCCCAGGCTGCTTGACATAAGCACCGCTCAGGGCCGTGCAGCGCCTATTGCCAGGCAGCCGGATGCGCATATAATGCGCATGAAGGAGAACCTGCAATGGCAACATTCTACGACCTCGCCGCGCCCAAGCGCCCCGTCAACCTCACTCTCAATGAGGATCTGATCGCTCGCGCTCGCAAGTGCACGGATAATCTCTCCGCGCTGGTCGAATCCCTCCTTGCGGACTTCGTGGGTCGTGAGCGGCAGCGGAGAGCTGCCGAGATCAAGCTCGCCGAAGCGGCGACCGCCATGTGGAATCGCTTTGACGAGAAGTTCGGCTCCTTCGCCGACGAACACTCGACGCTGTAGTGGCGCAGTTCGACGTTCATCGCAACAGCGGAAAACAGCGCGAAAGCATCCCGTACGTCGTCGTCGTGCAATCGGCGATCTTCGACGGCTATGACCGACGCGTCGTGGTTCCGCTCGTAAAGGAGTCCGAGCTCAGCTCGGAGGCGCATCCGCGCTTGAACCCCAAATTCAGGATTCGGGACGAGACGGTTGCCCTGCATCCGCTGCAAATCGTCTCGGTGCCGAAACGGCAGCTGGGAGACCCCGTCGACTCTCTGGCTGCGCAATCCGACCGAATCGTTGCCGCCCTCGATGAATTGCTCAGCCGGGCGTGGGGATGAGCGGCTCGGCGTGACCATAAAAAAACCGCCCTGGGAACCAGGGCGGTAGGCTTCCGACGGTGCTCGCAATCAGCGAGTTCAACCGGCGCCGCTCGAGTCTCAGGGAGGGGGAAGTCTCGAGCGCGACCGGCACACCGGGATCACAACGCAAACGTGTGTGCCTCAATCCTCAAGGGGTGAGACGCGCGAAACCGCCCGAAGTTGAGCGGGTTCACGTTTCTTTGGATTTCTACAGGTTCGGCGCCCGCGTAACATTTCGTCATGTACGCCGGGCAATCGCAGGCTTACTGCGCTGCGGGACTCAGGAGGCCCGGGCCAGGGGCCTCCTGTTGTGCGGGTTGCTATCGGCTCGAGCGGCGACGCAGGCCCATGCCGAGGGCGAGGGTGGCCAGGCCCGCCGCCAGCAGGCCGAGGACCGAGGGTTCGGGCACGGTCCCGGTTGACGAAGGAGGCATGAGGCTCAGGGCGGCAAAATCTGCGACATCGCCGTTGGCATAGGTGATGACCGCCGTTGGATCGATCAGCGTCAGTGAGCCCATGGGCGCATTCGTGTAGATGGCATAGACATCGGTCGCCTGCCCGAGAAGCAGTTGGTTCACGGGCAGGCCCGTGGTGGCGGTGGCCGAGAACGTGACGTCACCGGCCGAATCGCGGGCGGCGGTGGCGCCGGAACCGGTGGGTGGGCAGGGCAGCAGCGCCGACACGCTCGGATCACAAGCCTGTACATCGGTCGCCCACGTGCTCAAGCCGGGGATCACCGCGCTCAGCACGCCGTTTGCCGCATCGCCGCCAAAGGCGACCGCGAACGTCACGTCGTCGGCGCCGAACGGGTTGAGATTCGTGGTGCCCGCGATCTCCAGGAAGCCGCCGTCGCCCGACAACAGCGGGATGATGTCGCTGGTCGACACGGTGCCCGTCGCGCACAGGCCGTTGACGCAATACTGCAGGCCGTGGCCTGTCGGCGCCGTCGAGTAATTGCTGGCGCTGCTACCGTACAGAGGCACCGATAGCGAGCTCTGACCCGGCGACAAGGACGCCGGATTGGTGGGGGTCGCGAACGCGGTGGCGGCGAGGAGGCTGCCGCCGATCGAGGCGATTGCGACGGCCGCGGAGGCTCTGAATGAGCTGGAACGACTCTTATTCATGATGACCCGTCCCGATTTGGGATTGACACCCCGGTTATGTTCAGGGTTATGCATGTTCCGTGCCTGGTTTGATACTTCTCCTGGATTTAGAGGCGGTTACCTCAACAGCCGAAAGCATCGTGCGGATATTGGAGTGTCGGCTGTAAAACCAGTCGACACGGCGGTTGGCCGACGACTGTCGGACGTGCGCACTGTCGCTGTTTCTTACAGTTTCCCGCCCATCGGCGCCCTTGCTTCGTAGCCCTCTGACTTTGTTGGATTAATTTCTCTCGGCACGAAAGCTGCACATGGAGTGTTTGATCGCGCCTGTCGCGCGATCCGCGGCGGAGCCAGACAATTCATCCGTCGCCGTCATGTAAGGGGGACGCGCCGATGACTCAGAAGAACCTGGTCCGCGCCGCCGCGGTTTTGACATGCCTGGCAGCGGGAATCGCCTGTGGGCTGGCCCATGCGAGCACGCTGTCGGTGACCTATTACGAGGTCTCCTCCAGCGATCCGAGTTACGGCACGTTGTGCTGCGGTACCTATGACAACGAGGTCCTGAGCACTCTGGGGCCAAACGGATTGCCGCAGTTGAATCCCGGCTACTCGGGCACAATGCCGAGCATCCAGGATGTCTACAATGGCCAATTGACCTGGTGGAGCCCGTCGCTGAACTCCCACGTGACCGAAACGGGTACGGGGACGGTGACGCTGCCCATAGACGACACGTCCAACTTCTACCCGCCCAATGGAACGGGAACCAACGACTACAGCGGTGGCCTGACTGCCCTTTACACCGGGACCATCGACGTGCCGACGACGGAGCAGATCAGCTTCAGCATCGGCGCGGACGATTCGGCTTTCGCGTATCTCGATGGACAGATCGTGTGCGACCTGGGCGGCGTACATGGATTCGCCAACGGCACGTGCACCTCGGGATTCGACATCAGCGCCGGAAGCCACACGCTCGAGCTCTTCTACGACGACATGGATCCGAGTCAGGCTGGCCTCTACTTCTCCATTACGACGGCAGGCGTGACGTCAAGCGGAGGTGGTGGCAGTGTGCCGGAGCCCGACACGCTCGCTCTGCTCGGCGCCGGAATGCTGGGCGCCGGACTCGCGCTGTCTCGGCGGAGGCGAGCCCGCTGACCCACGTGTGGCGGTGGCGACCACGTCACCGCCGATACACGCGACGCTCGGGTTGCCGGGACGCGACCGCTCGCTGGCGCCAGGCTCAAGGAATGGTCTTGCTGCCGGTGCTGGACAGCGCGCTCTCCGTGCCGCTCGTGGTGTAGGCGTTTACCGCGAAATACCACGTGCCCGCCGCAAGGTTGCCGACCGTGTAGGTCGTCGTTCCGGCACTCGCTATGTTGACGACCGTGGTCATGGCGGTGGGCGAGGTGCCGTAGTAGACGTTGTAGCCGGCGAGATCCGTCAGAGCGGTGCCGTTGGTATTGTCGACGGGAGCCGTCCAGCTCAGCGTCGCGCTGCCGGAAGTCACCGGTTGACTCACCGTGATCGAAAACGGCGCAAGCGCCGCGCTGCCGGTTCCATTGCTCACCGAGATCACGATATCGGAATACGTGCCGGCGTTCGCCGTCGCGGGAGTGCCCGAGAGCGTGCCGGTTGCAATGCTGAAGATGGCCCAGGACGGCAGATTCTGCACGCTGAAGGAGAGGGCGGCTCCGTTGCTGTCACTCGCCTGCGGCGTGAAGGTATACGCCGTGCCGGCGACATCGGTGGTGGCGGGCGTGCCGGAAATGGTGGGCGGCGGGGGAGTGGCGCTGGCTGGCGCCGAAACCGTGATGGTGAAGGGGGCGAGCGATGTCCTGGCGATGCCGTCTCTCACGCTGATCACGATGTTGGCGAACCTGCCAGCGGCCGTGGGGGTGCCCCAGAGCTGGCCGGTTGCCGTGTTGAAACTCGCCCATGCCGGCTTGCCGGAGACCGCGAACGTCAGCTTGTAGCCGCGCGGTCCACTGGCGGTGGGTGTGAAGCTGTAGGCCGTTCCCGCGACGTCGGTGGTCGCAGGCGTGCCCGAGATCACCGGCCTGTGTTGCCAGCGGGTACGGGCGTGCGCCGCGCCGCCGGCGACGAGCGCCGCGAGCGTGCAGGCACAGATCGCGAGTTGACGCGCGCGCGCAAGATGGTTGATCGTCCGCCGCGGAAGGCCGATGATTGAATGTTGCATACGTTAGAACGCCCCGACGATGATGTTGCGACACGGTCAAGGGCGGCGAAGCGCGGCGGGTGTCTGCGCGATTCCTCGTGTCGCGCGGGTCGGATGACGGCATGCATGCTCCCTGCGCTTTGCCGGCAACCCCGCTGTCTCGTGAGGCTCGTTTGCAGCCGTAGAGACCGGTGGCTTTGCGTCCCCGCCTCGCGGCGGGTTTGCCCTTGACGTGAAAGTTAGAGCGTTGGATGCGCGCGCGCAAATGTCTCGACGGACAGACGTGCGGTGTTGGAGACAGCGTTTGTGTTTGGCGACGCTCTGCAGCGTCGCCGCACCGCGCGGACGATGCCGCGGGGCTGGCGGCGGAAGCTCTCAGCGTGTGGCGGCGGGGGCCTCAGGCTCGCGCCGGAAGGCGGGGATCAGGGGGCCGGGCTCAATACACGTTGCGCTGATCCTGCAGGACCACGAGGAGGGTCTTGACCAGGATCTTGATGTCGAGCCAGGGCGACCACTTGCGCAGGTATTCGAGGTCGTAGCGCACGCGCTCCGACATCTTCTCCAGCGTTTCGGTCTCGCCGCGATGACCGTGCACCTGCGCATAGCCCGTGATGCCGGGGCGCACCTTGTGGCGGATCATGTAGCCGTTGATCAGTTTGCGATAGAGCTCGTTGTGGACGATGGCGTGCGGCCGCGGGCCCACGAGGCTCATCTTGCCCTGCAGCACGTTCAGCAACTGCGGCAGCTCGTCGATCGAAGTCTTGCGGATGAAGGCGCCGACGCGGGTGACGCGCGGATCCCCCTTCTTCGCCTGGGTGATCTCGCTGCCGTCCTCGCAAACCCGCATCGAGCGGAATTTGTAGACGACGATCTCCTCACCGTCGAGGCCGTAACGGCGCTGGCGAAAGAGAGCGGGTCCCCGCGAAGTGAGCCTGACGGCAGCCGCCACCCCGAGCAGGAGCGGTGAGAGCAGGATCAGGGCGAAAGTCGCGATCACCATGTCCATGGCGCGCTTGAACACCGCCTCGATGCCATGGAGCGGCGTCTCGCAGACGGAGAGCGCCGGCATGCCGTTGATCTCGACCAGGCGGCCCTGGATCAGGTCGAACGCGAACGCGTCCGGCACGAAGTACACCGAAGCGGTGGTGTCGCGCAGCGCGTTGACCAGCTCGCTCATCCGCGGGACGTTGGCGAGCGGCAGGGCGATGTAGACCACCTTGACGCCTTTCTCACGGACGAAATTCGCCGTGTCGCGGCAGTGGCCGGCGAGGTTCTTCGGGTCGGTGACCTGGGCCACGCGGTCGGCGGTGCGGAAGTCGAAGTAGCCCATGAAGCCGGCCGGAGGCAGGCGGCGGGCGAGCTCCACGCCAACTTCATTCACGCCGATGATGATGTAGCGCGCCGCGGCCCCATTCTCCGAACGCCAGCGCACCCGTCGCCGCAGCAGGTGAGTCGCGGACAGAGCCACCGGCGTCGCGACGAACCAGGTCAGAATCGCATCGCGGCCGAAGATATCGGTCGCCTTGAACGTCAGGCCCGCGAGAAACAGCATGCCGGCGACGGTGATCCACTGCAGCAGCACGCGGGTGTAGCTCTTGCTGAAATCCCAGTAGCCCAGCGAGGCCGCCTCGGAGGCGCCGACGCGATCGAAGAGCTGCCCCGAGATGATCCAGGTGAGGAGGGCGAGCGCCACGAAGGCGGGCGAGGGCTGCTCGCCGAAGGCGCGCTCACAAACGAAGAGCGACAGCACGACGATCAGCGGGTCGAGCTGCCTCAGGAGTGCTACGGCCGCCGGCTCTACATTGCCGAGACGGACCCGCCGGTGTGCGAACGATTCAGCAACGGATGACATTGCTATTCACTTCTCGCGGCGGCAATGGCCGCCTGACAGTATTCGTATTCTTGTCGGCTCACCGCGGCGCGCGTGCCGGCGCGGTCAGTGAGCTCGCATCAATCACGTAAGGTTATTGTTGGATCGGTGCTCGGATGGCGTCTGAAGTTGTTGTGTCTTTATCAGTGCAGGCGTTGTGCCGCTGCTGCCGCACGCCCGCGTCGCGGGTCCCGCAGGCGGCACAGTAGCACACAAAGCCTGCCCGGTGTCGGTGCACGGAGACAAGTATCAGGGGTGCTGCCGCTGCTTTCCGCGATACAGCGCACAGTTCAGCGTTTCCACGGATTATGTAATGTTTTCGCAATGCGCGTTTCGGGATTGCGGAGTCGGTCAGAGTGAGGCGCACGGCGATCAGCGACGCCGGCGCTGACCCTGGCGGAGGACGATCAGATCGGCGGCTACCATCTGACATAATCAAATGGACTTCCGTTACAATTCATCTGCTTAAGGAGGGTTCTTTGCGCATAGAATGAAAAGCGGTCAGCCTTGAGCTCCGCCGTGCCCCATCGCGCGCCGAATCTCTTCGTCATAGGCTCGATGAAGTCGGGCACGACGTATCTCACTCGTCTGCTCGAGGCTCACCCCGCTGTATTCATGTGTCCCGTCAAGGAGCCCTGCTCCTTCGCCGACCCCAGCGTGCTGAAGAGCTTCTGGCGGGGGCGCTGGCGGGACGGGCACTGGCGTAGTCTCGACCGCTACCTTTCCCTCTTCGCCGCAGCGGGCGATGTCCCTTATCGGGCTGAAGCGAGCACGGTCTACTCCCAGGTGCCGGTCTTCGCGGGTATTCCGGAGAGAATTCTCGCCTTGAGTCCGGAAGCCAAGTTCATCTACATCATGCGCGATCCGATTGAGCGCACCATCAGTCACTATCGGCATGTCGTTCGGTGGTGGGGAGAGCGCCGCGACATCCTAACCGCCATCCGCTTCGACCCTCACTATCGGGATGTGAGCTACTATGCGAGACAGCTCAGGGCCTACCTTCGGCACGTCGATGCTAATCGCATTTACACGCTCACCCTCGAGTCCCTGGTCGCCCAGCCCCGTGAGCAATATCGCGCACTGTGTTCATGGCTGGGCATCGATCCCGAGTTTGATCCGGGTCTTTTCGGCGAGCGCTTGAACGAGACGCCAGAGGAAATCGAGCAAGTCCGCGGATTAGGAATTCTCCACCGCCTCCGGTGCTCGAGAATGTACGGTTCGATCCGGCCGCTCGTACCAAAATTCCTGCGCAAGCTGGGATCCCGACTGGCCGCGAAACCATTCAAGCTGTCACGCGCGGTTGTCGATGAGGTCGAGCGCTACCTGAGGCTCACACAACAGAAGCAGACCGAGGAGTTGAGCGATCTGCTCGGCCGGGACTTTCCCGAATGGAAGACGTTGTATGGCGCCACCGAAACCGACGTGGTCTCAAGCTCTCAAGCAGGGGTGACATGACAGTTCCGCGCCTGGTACTCGGCTGAAAGGCGAAGCCAATATCCAGGCAGCCGACAGCCTGGTCAGGTGCTCTTCAGTGCCGTGAGACCGGTCTCTGTCCAATCGTCTGCGTTTAGCAACAACGGCTTTCTCCTGCTCTCTCAAGCACTTACCAAGACCAGCGCGCCTCGTTTGACGAAATAGGTCTCCATTCGGAGACGAATCGACGTCCACGCGCGGTTCGGTAATGCCGGCAAAAAGCCCAACACCTTGATTCACAGCAGGTTATGATTCACTGGCACGGCCCTTGCAGCCAAGCACCCGTTGCCGCTGCGAGTCAGTCGCTTGCCGTAGCGGCATAAGTTGTAAGGTTTCCCTTGGCCCACTCCGGGGAGGAGCAGTGCATGGGGCCCATTAAGACATTATGCGGTGTAGCCGCAGCCGTGCTGATTCTCTCAGGCTGCAACCAAGGCTCGGCCTCGGGATCACCTTCGGCGAGTGCGACCAGCAATCCGTCAGGTGCGACGGGCAGTTCCGGATCGTCTTCAGGCTCGACAACCTCGGGTGGTGGCTCGGGCAGCGGCAGTGGCTCGGGCAGCGGCAGTGGCTCGGGCGGCGGCTCGGGCAGCGGTGGCGGCTCGGGATCAACGGGCAGCGCGACACTCAGCTGGACGGCGCCGACCGCCAACACCAACGGCTCCGCGCTGACCGATCTGGCCGGTTACAACATCTACTACGGCACGACTGCCGGTTCGCTCAGCTCCAAGATTGATGTCGGAAATCCCAGCTCTTTGAGTTACACCGTGACCCAGCTCAGCGCTGGCACGTGGTATTTCGCCGTAACGGCGTACACGAACACTGGCATCGAGAGTGCAAAATCGCAGGTTGGCAGCAAGACGATCAGCTGACCGGTGGGGATAGAGTCCTGCATGACCCCAGGGGCTCGCGAGACCCGCCCTGCGAGACGACGGCCTTGACTGTGCAATAGCCGTTCATAATAAAATCAATACCTTGACAGGCCGTCCCCTATCAGCGCTGAAGTGACGAATGGAAGATATCTGTAGCCTGGGAGTACTCGAGATTCCCGATGAGTGGGTACTCCACCACGGCGGCCGTATCTCGGGCGCTCGCATTGCATGGCGGCTTTCAGGGCCCGCGAACGCTCCGATCGTCTGCGCCATGGGCGGCATCTGGTGCGACCGGCGGCTCTTCGACCCCGAAGATCCGCGCGCGGGCTGTTGGCGGGAGGTGGTGGGACCGGGACGCCCGTTGGACTCCCGACGCTTTCGGATCCTCAGCTTCGATTATCTCGGCGGCAGCGGCGATTCGACTGGACCTCAGCCCGGGGAGACATTCCCGAGCATCTCCACCTACGATCAGGCCGAGGCGCTCGCGCGTGTGCTGGCCTCACTGCAGATCCGGTCGCTGCGAGCAATCGTCGGCGGCTCCTACGGCGGAATGGTGGCACTGGCTTTCGCGGAGCGGTACCCGGAGCAGACGGCAGAGCTCTTCATCGTATCGGCCGCGGACCGTCCGCACGCGATGGCTGTGGCCTGGCACAGCGTCCAGCGCCAGATCGTGCGCTTCGCAATCGAGTGTGGTCGCCCGCAGGAGGGCCTGAGGCTCGCGCGCGCGGTGGCGCTCTCGCTCTATCGCAGTTCGGAGGAATTCGCCGCGCGCTTTCCCGTTCTGCCGGTCGCGGTCAAAGAGCAGTTCGTTTTCCCGGTGGAGCGGTATCTCTTTCCGGAAACCGCAGACCTGGACGGCGGGTTGCGAGCGGAATCCTTTCTGTGCCTATCGGAGTCCCTCGATCTCCATCAGATGGATGCGACACGTGTGTTCGTTCCCACCATGGCGGTAGCGGCACGGGAGGATCAGCTCGTGCCGATTGCCGACGTGCGCGCCCTCGTTGCGCGGATGGGTAGCGCGCAGTTGCGCGAGA
>Ga0335072_10008561_pt1 | contig 14829 bp, 13 predicted proteins | sample Lox_Sample_21_FD_206725 | JGI IMG/M metagenome (GOLD analysis project Ga0335072, IMG submission 206725) | Soil microbial communities from Loxahatchee National Wildlife Refuge, Florida, United States - Lox_Sample_2.1 | ecosystem: Environmental > Terrestrial > Soil > Wetlands | place: USA... | reverse complement strand
AGCGCCCGCGGGCACCCGGTGGTGGCAGGCGACTGCGAGGACGTGGGCGATGTCCCGGCTCCACCCTGCGGAAACGGGACCCGACCCGGGCCATCAGCTCATCAAATATCCCCAGCCACCGGCCAGGCGTCTACGCTGGGACCAGCGGCCACCAGAAGGTCATCACGAGTCGTCACAAACCGCGATGATCAGGCGGTGGCCGCCCCGTCTCCAGCACCGACACGCCCAAGGTCACGCTGAAGTACCAGGAGGACACCATGCAGCGGGGCGAGGTCTGGTGGGCCGAGTTCGATGAGCGACGGCCGGTCGTGCTGCTGTCCGGAGAAGATCCATCCGGGTTCCGGGCGATGCAGGTTGTCGCCCCGGCGGATACCGACATCTCCGGGCTGGGAATCGAAGTCGCAGTCGGCGCCAGGGAAGGACTGCCCTTCGACGGCGTGCTGCGGTTCGCGTTCCCGCTGCCGGGCTTTACCCCGTGCACCTGGCTGACCACCTTGAACCGGGAAGACCTGATCGAGCAGGCAGGTGCGGTGTCCACCGCCAAGCTCAGCGAGATCGACGACGCCCTGCGCGCCAGCGAGCAAACGGCGCAGTGGACCCCGGCCGCGGTGGCCAGGTTCAGCGAGATCAAGGACTCCGTCGGCCGGCGGACTCAGGCAGACGGAGAAGGAACGGACGCGCACACCAGCGAAGGTCGATCTCGTTCGGACGGCCGGCGGTCCGTGGCCGCTCAGCAACAAGATCACGATCTACGGCTGGAGTATTAGGCACTACCCTGCGCCTTACGGCAGTTCTTCAGACTGTCTAGTTGCACTCCGGCACCCGGACGAACCACATGCGCTAGGCGGACTCTGGAGACCACGGCGGCAAGTAGAGCACAAACATTATCGAGAAAAGTATTCCCCACATGCTGTCGCGCAGGGTGACGGCGAGCGCCGCGAGTACCAGCCCCGTCAGCAGCCGTCGTCGGGATCGTGCGACGCGGAAAGCGCCCATCAGCCCGATAACCGTCAGGAGCCCGCCGATGCGGACCACTCTTCGGACTCGGCCCTTGCGTCTGGTCCGGACAGACGCCGACGTGCCGTATCTATCAGCTGGTCCGGCAGATGAGCTCAACACCACCAGATACCGCCGACGTCTCTGCGGGCTCATCGCAGCCTCCGCCCTCTGGCTCCGCACTGCGTACTCGACTGTACGCTTTTCCGCCCTTCATGAAAGTGGCCCGAAGACGGCATGCTCGCGGAAGCGACGGGGTTCGCCTGCTCTGCGTCGCGGAGGAACTCGTCTCAGGTGCGCGAGTACAGGCACGGGCGGAGGCGCGATGCGATTGCACGTCCGACATAGCGACCTCCTTTCGTCTCAATGACGCTGCCGGTGCACCGTCGTCGTGGAACCTGGTCCGAACCCGGTCCGGCTCGATAGCCACGACACTCCACCCAGTGCCGGGGTCGAACGCCGCTGTCAGCGCCTTGTCTTCGATCTTTCGGCGATTGCTATATGCAGCTAGTCGGTATATACCTGGTGCATGACTGAGTTGCCGTTGCGCGAGCCAACGTTCCTGATCCTTACGGCGCTGGCGGCCGGCCCCCAGCATGGCTACGGGATCATGACCGACGTCGCGCAGATCTCCGCGGGCCGTGTCCGGCTGCGCGCCGGGACGCTGTATGCGGCTCTGAACCGGCTGGACACTGACCGCCTGGTCGAGGTCGACCGGGAAGAAATCGTGGACACCCGGCTGCGTCGCTACTACCGGCTGACCCCGGAGGGCACCCGGCGCCTCCAGCAGGAGGTGGAGCGCATGCGCAGCACCACCGCAGTGGCTGCCCAGCGGCTGAAGCTGATCGGCGGCACATCATGACCGGCGCAGACAGACAACGGAAAGCAGGCAGGGCCATGGATGATCGCTTCCGGACTTCCGATGCCGACCGGGCTCGCGCCGCTGCCATGCTGCGCGATCATTTCGCCGCGGGTCGTCTGGATGCCGCGGAACTGGACGAGCGGCTCGCCGCGGCGCTGAACGCTACAACCTTCGGCGATCTGCGCCGGGTCCTGGCCGACCTCCCTGAGCCTAGGCAGGCAGAGCAGCCTGGCCGCCTCCCGCCGGACAGGGGCGGGCTGGAGTGCGGTTACCGGCTGCTGCTTGCCTGCTACCCGGCCGCCTACCGGCGTGTCCATGAAGAGGAGATGCTGGCGGTGCTGATGACCGCCGCACCTCACGGATCCAGACGGCCAGGGATCGGCGAGGCCGCGGACCTGATCTGGGGCGCGCTGCGGGTCAGGTGCCAGCCATCCCGAAACGGCGCCGAGCCCGGCTGGCGGGACGCACTGGCGGTAGTCAGCGTCCTATTGCCGTTGATCGTCTTCATCACCACTGCTGTCCACGTGGCCGGCGCTTTGCCTGTCTATTTGGACGGCGCACCGATCTTCAGAAACATAAATCCGCTGTGGTTCCTCAACCAGTTCACGGGCCCGCTTGCTCTGCTGGCCCTGTCTCTCCTGCGACTGCAGCGCATTGCCACCCGAGCGACCGTGGCCTTGCTGATCGGGGTCGCTTATCTGGCTATATTGAGTTACTGGGCCGGAGGGCCTGATCCGAGCATGGTTTCCACGATTGCTGGCGGCCCTTACATCATGTTGGCACTGGGGCTCCAAATGGCCGCCGTGACCGCATCACCGGGCCTGCGCCGCGGGCTGCAACTGGTGACCTGGAAGCACGTTGCCCTCACCGCCATCGCAGCGGTCGCGGTCGCGATCACAAGCTACCCGTGGACTCTCGTGGCGATACCCGTGATCTGCGCCGCGATGGCGCTGACGTCCTCGCTGGGCCGATGGCTGCTGGTTCTGCTCGCTATCCCGCTTGGGCCCTATGTCTTCGTTCCGTACGCCTACGTCTTTGCCTGGGGACCGCACATGCGCCTCTACGTCGCGGGCCTTATTCCCACCGGCCCGCTAGAGCCGTTGGGCCAGTCCTGCGTGCTGGCCGCAGTTTTCCTGGGAGTGTTCGTGGTAGCGGCCTGCCGCGAGTCGCTCCGCTCGCGCAAGCTAGCCCCACCTGCCCGGTAGGGCATAGGACGGATTTCTCGGACAGTTACTCCTCCGGTTGCGGTCGCGTCTGTTGCGTCAGCGACGCACGCGACCCGAGCGCGAAGGTGACGAGGGCTACTTCGAGCCGATCTCTGACCACGTCATCACCGTGACCCAGATCGAGGACCGCGACGCTTGATCTTCCTATCCCATAACCGCCGCATCTGGAGGTGGCCGAAAGTTTCCTGAGACTGTCTAACTGCCGCCAGCCCTACAACAGGTCGGGCCGCTGCCATTCCTCACCGAGCACATGCTCGGCGAGGAAGGCCAGGACTGTGGAGTACCAGACCTGGACGTCGCCCGGCTTGAGCACCCAGTGGTTCTCGTCGGGGAAGTACAGGAACCTGGCCTGGACGGACCGGAACACCAGGTCCCACCACAACCGAAGTGCCTCGCCGACCGGTACCCGATAGTCCTTGTCACCGTGGATGACCAGCATCGGCGTGACGATCTTGTCGGCGTGCAGGTGGGGCGAACTGGCCAGGTAGCGCTCGGGCTCGCTGCGCGGGTCGCCGAATTGTCGGCGCCAGAATGGCGGTCCGTCAGTCGTGCCGAACGTCTGGTCGAGCGCCCACAGGCCAGCGTGGCTCACGATCGCCGTGAAGCGATCGGTGTGCCCGGCTATCCAGTTGGCCATATAGCCGCCGTACGAGCCACCCATCATCGCCGTCCGGTCCTGGTCGATGTCGGGTCGCTCCACGACGGCGTCGGTGATGGCCATGACGTCGGTGTAGGGGTTGCCGCCCCAGTGGTCCCAGCCGCGGGCAATCATCCGATGGCCGTAGCCGGTCGACAGCGCCGGGTCCGGCAGCAGCACCGCATAGCCGCGTGCGGCCATCAGCCACGGGTTCCATCGCCAGGACCAGGAGTTCCAGCTCGATATCGGGCCCCCGTGCACCCACAGCAGCAACGGGCACGGTTTGTCAGCGCTAGCGCCCTGCGGCAGAACAAGCCAGCCCCGGACCTGGGTCCCATCTTCGACGGTCGTCGCTACCTCGGTCACGGTTCCCGGCAAGGAAACCTCGCTGCCGGGACTTGGCAGCGCCTCAGGCGGAGCCGGTTGGGCCCCAAGCCGTATGCGCACCGGCGTGGGTGCCGAGTTAATGGCGGAACGAAGAGCGTAGAGGGAGCTGCCATCCGGAGCAGGGCAGAGGTTGTCGTACGCGGCGTCGTCAACCGTCACTCTGGTCGGCTGGCCGCCGTCTATGCCGACCCGGAAGACCGGGCAGCGTCCGTTGTCGTCCGCGGTGAAGTAAACCCAGCGACCGTCGGGCGCCCAGGCTGCCTCGTGCGGTCGCCGGTCGAATCCGGCCAGCAGGTCGCGGATGCCGACGGAGCCGACGGCTGCCTCCCCGGCCGGCCCAGCGAGCTCGGCCACCACCAGGGTCGAGTCCCCTGGCTGGTCGTAACTATCGTGCTCGGAGCGGATCGCCACAACCAGCCCGCCGTCGGGCGAGATCCGCGGGCTGGCGAAGTCGAGGCCCGGCCCGCCGAGCAGAGTCTGCCGCTGTCCCGTCCTGGCGTCGATGACTACGACCTCGTTCCGGAACTGGCCGCCTTTCTCGGTCACCCGCCAGCCGGTCACGACGGCTGAGCCGTCCGCAGCCAGGTCGAACTCCTGCTCGTCTAGCGCTCGGCCGGGATCGGGGGTCAGGTCACGAGGCTCGCGGCCGGCGCTGCCATCGCTGCTATCGCCGCGCTCATCGCCGGGTTGCGAATCGGCCGGAACGAGCAGGCGTACAGACTCGGGACCCAGATCGTGATCCCAGTAGCGCAGTCTCCCGCCCGGCTCGTGCAGGATCGCGCTCACACCGGCGTCGGTCCGGGCTTTCCTGCGAGCTGCATCCTGCTCTGTGTCCTCGGCGCCAGGAAAGACCGCCGCCGCGTAGACGAAGGCCTGTTTATCGGCCGCAGTAGCCAGCCCAACGACGCCGCCACCAGGGACCGCGATCCGGGATGCCTCGCCCCCGGCAGCTGGCAGCAGCCAGACAGCCGGCTTGTCCTTGCTTGCCTCGGCGTCTTTCTTGCCTGCCTCGGGGTCAGGCCGCTTCGAAGCGAACAGCAGCGACCCGTCGGGCAGGAATTCCGGGCTTGCCTCCCCCTCTGCGCTGCGAGTAAGCCGGGCAGGCTTACTGTCCCCCGCCGTGTCGATCCGCCAGATGCTCGACAAGTACTTGGGCGGCTCGCCGCCGACGGTCTGCACCACTGCCGCCAGCCATGACCCATCCGGCGCCAGTCGCAGCGCCGTCACCCGCGGAATGGCAACGTACTCGCGCAAGTCCCCGAGCAACATCGATGAGACACGCCCTTTCTGTGGTGCACCGGATGAGCCGTTCATCTAGCAGCTTGCCAGCATGCGACGGCAACGTGTTCACCGAGATCGGCGAATGCTGACAGACTGGCCCGGGTTGCGGGCCTGCAGTCCGGTACCTGACCGGGCGGGGTCGCGCTGGGTAATCGCTCGCGACACGGCAAGGAGACTGAATGACACGGACAGTCCTGCGGGGCGGCCGCATCTTCGATGGCACCGGGAGCCCGATCGCCGACGGGGACGTCGTGATCGAGGACGGCCTGATCTCCGACATGGGAACCGGGCTGGACGGGGACGAGCACATCGACGTGGCGGGCTCCACGCTTCTGCCGGGTCTGTTCGACTGCCACGTCCACGTCACGATGTCCGGAATCAGCCTGATGCGCGCGCTGCAAAGCCCGTTCTCTTATCAGTACTACGAGGCCGTCAGGAACCTCTCGGCCACGCTGGATTGCGGTATCACGACAGCCCGCGACGCAGGAGGCGCCGATCTGGGCGTCCAGCGGGCGGTCGCGGATGGCCTGATCGATGGACCGCGCCTGCGCATCGCGATCACCATCCTCAGCCAAACGGCCGGACACGGCGATGGCTGGCTTCCGTCCGGGATCGTGCTGGACGTGCCCGATCCTGGCCGCCCGTCCGGGATCGTTGACGGCCCCGATGAGATGCGAAAGCGAGTGCGGGAACTTGTTCGCGCCGGCGCGAACGTGATCAAGGTGTGCACCTCAGGCGGAGTGCTGTCGCCCGGTGACAGCCCGCAGCACGCGCATTTCCGGGCAGACGAACTCGACGTGCTGGTCACCGAGGCGACCGCCGCCGGTCTGCCGGTGATGGCGCACGCGCAGGCAACCGACGGCATCAAGGCCGCCATCCGGGCCGGCATCCGGTCCGTCGAGCACGGTATCTACCTCGACGACGAAGCGATCGCGATGATGCTGGAGGCTGGCACCTGGCTGGTACCCACATTGTCGGCGCCGGCCAGCGTCATCGAGGCAGCGAAGAACGGTGTCCAGCTACCTGACGGCGTACTGGCGAAGGCCGAGGCGGTGGTCGAAGCTCATAACGCATCCTTCGCGGCCGCCGTCGCCGCTGGGGTCAAGATCGCCATGGGCACCGACAGCGGTGTCAGCCCGCACGGCAGTAACCTGCAGGAGTTGGCGCTCATGGCGGCGGGCGGGATGCCACCTGCGGAGGTGCTGGTCGCCACGACCCGGTCCGCGGCTGAGCTACTCGGGGTCGAGGCCGACTCCGGAACGCTCATGCCGGGCAAGCGCGCTGACATCGTCGTGGTCGACGGCGACCCGTTCGACTTTGCCGGCCTCAAAGACAACATCCGGTCGGTCTACCAGGGTGGCCGCAAGGTGCGCGACCGGGACTAGGTGCTGTTCCGGCGCGTCGGCCTGTCCTCGCCCGTCGCAGTCCATTGTCGGCCGATGGTCGCAACCGACTCGGGCGGTGGCACCTGCGGCACCTCGTACCCCATGGCCTCGCATCGCTGTGTCTGAGCCCGTGCCGTGGACACCCCGAACAGTCGACACTCATCGTCGTTCGCAGCCAGCGAGCAGACATCGCCTCAGCTGGGTGATGCCCGCCCACAGGGGGCCCGTAGCCTGACGGAATGGCGAGTTTCGACGAGATCGAGGTCGAGCCGATTGCCGGGACAACGCGGCTGGCTGGCAGCCTGACCGTACCGGCTGGTGCGCCGGGAGTCGTGATCTTCGCACATGGCAGCGGCAGCAGCAGGCACAGTCCGCGTAACCGGTACGTCGCTTCCGTCCTGGCCGAGGCTGGGCTCGGCACTCTGCTGTTCGACCTGCTGACGCAAGAAGAAGAACTCGACCGGGCGAACGTGTTCGACATCGCCTTGCTCGCCGGGCGACTCTCTCAGGTGACAGCCTGGCTGCGTGCTCAGGCACGCCCCGAACCCATCGGCTACTTCGGTGCCAGCACCGGCGCCGCGGCGGCGCTATGGTCCGCGGCGGAGCCGGGCGCGGAGATCGGGGCCGTCGTGTCCCGCGGCGGCCGCCCAGATCTCGCCGGCGCCAGGCTAGCCGTCGTGACAGCGCCGACCTTGCTCATCGTCGGCGGCGCTGACCCGGCCGTACTCGACCTGAACCGAGCAGCGCAGGCTCAGCTGAAGTGCGACACCGACCTCGCGGTCGTGCCCGGAGCTACCCACCTGTTCGAAGAGCCAGGCACCCTTGCCGCCGCCGCGGACCTGGCCCGCGACTGGTTCGTCCGCTACCTCGGCTCTGCTGGGTCAGCCGGCTGAGTAAACCGCTCCGGCAAACTCGCCGACAGCCCGTTCGGGCAGGTGCCGCGCCAGGTCCGCCTCGCTGATAATCCCGACCAGCCGATGATCGTTGATTACCGGCAGGCGCTTGATCTGGTGCTTCTCCATCGCCTGCAGCACCGCCCTGATGTCCGCACTCGATGTCACAGTTACCGGCGTTCCCTGGGCCAGCTCGCCGGCCGTCGTCCGAGCAGGGTCGGCGCCACCGGCGACACACTTGGTCACAATGTCCCGATCGGTGATAATGCCGTGCAGTCGGTCATCGTCTCCGCAGATCGGGAGCGAACCGACATCCAGTTCTCGCATGAGCTGAGCTGCACGCTGCAGGCTCTCGTGCTCGCCAATGCACTTGGCACCGGTATGCATGATGTCTTGCGCTGTGGTCATTACAGGCCCCCTGAGCTCTCGCCAGTACGGCTTGGACCAGCCGGGAGAATGCCCGGTGTCCGGCCTGCTCCCAGGCAAGCAGAACCTGCGAGGCGAATCTTCCTTCGCCGGCATTGTCCGGATCAGGTGCTTGGGGTCGCTATCAGGCCCTAGCCTTCAGCCTCTCAGCCTTCCCGTCGGCCTGCTTACCGGGCTTGTCCCGGCCAGGTCCCGTCCGGTTCGGCTCCCTCGCTCGTCCCGCAGGCAATTCCAGTCTTGCACGCTGTTGCCCGATCATTGCAAGGGACCAAGGTCCTCATTTTCGGCTGACCCTCAGCCCGTCCGCGGGCATCAGGCGCGACGCTCGCCAGCCGCTGAACTCGCCAGCTCTGGCTCCAGAATTTCCCGGACCGCGGCCGGGAGATGATCGAGTGCATGTGCTATTCCGCCTTCCGACATGTGCTGGCGAGCCACGCCGGTCACGAGTCTGGCGGACTTGGCCACGTCGGAGTCTCGTACTTGAGCCTCACGGGCGAAACGGGCAATGAACTCGTTGCGGTCATACTTGCGCGGAACCTTGCTGGGGTTCCAGCCATCGAAGAAGACCCCGCGCAGCAGTTCGGGTAGTTGTGCTGCGAAATTTGCCGCTAGGTCCACGCTCAGACCATCGCGCAGGCTGTGCAGCCATGACCGCAGCACCCGGTACGCCAGCCGGCGGTCTTTCGTCCCGAACGCAGCGTCGATATCAGCGAGCCACGAGTTGGATTTGCTGATGCTGGTATCCAGGCTGTCCACCCCCGTGAAAGACATGATTCCCCCCGATCGATCCAGTTCGATGACCTCCCCGTTGTTACCTCGTTACCCCGTGGGGGCCGCGTAAGCACAGACCGCGGCCGGACAACTGACGCCGGTCAGCCATACCGCGGCTCAGTGGAGCTGGTAGCCAGAACGGTGACGGCCTTGAAACACCTGATGGCCTCAGCCATCGTCGGCAGGGTGAAGGCGACCTGACGCTCGCCAGTTTGCTCGACGCCGGGTATCGCGGTCGCTGCGTTGACCGGGTTCGTGACCTGGAAGTCGATCTCATAACGAAACGGACCGGCCGGGGGCTCGGGCGGTGCCAGCGCCCGGAGGGAGCGCTCGGCTGCCGACTGGATCAAGTTCGCCGTCTTGGCCGGAGGCAGGCAGCGTGCGGTGAATCTGTCGACACACGTCTTGACCGTCACCAGTTCGGCGCCGGGCGCCCAGTCGGCCGCATCCGCGCAGGTCCGGTCGTCACCGGTGACCAGCGCGACCGGCACGCCGAACTCAGCGGCGAGCATCGCATTCATCGCGCCTTCGCTCGCAGCGCGGCCGTTGATCCGCACGCCCAGGATCGTCGAGGCGATGTAGGTGTGAGACAGGACGCCTTGCCGGCCGGCACCCGCGTGATAGCCAACGAACGCGACGGCGTCCGGCCTGTCCTCGATGCCCTCCATCATTCCCCAGCGCTTCTGACTGCCGGTCAGGGCGATGGCACGATCGTCGAGCATGTCGATCAGCAGGTTGCGCTTGCTCGCGTGCGCCTCGTTCACGAGGATGTCGTCGGCCCCGGCAGCGGCGAAGCCTGCGACTGCCGCGTTGACGTCACCGGTCAGCATTTTCCTGAAGTAGTCCCAGCGGCGATTGCCTGGCTCCACGTCATCGGGGCAGGTGACCCCGGTGACGCCTTCCATGTCAGCGGATATGAGCACGTGCACGTGTACTCCTTAGTTCTGTCAGCAGCCGCACCCTCCCGCGCGCGCAGCGGCTGAGCAGAGTGTCCGCTGAGACGCCGAGGATCGCAGCGGCGTCAGCGACCGAGAAGCCGAGCATATCGACGAGCACCAGAGCCGACTGCTGTTCGACGACCAGATGCCGGAGCGCTGCCATCACGTCGCCATCGCCAGACGGCGGTGGGCAGCGCCGCATGCGGTCCACGCACACGCTGACCACGATGCGGTAGAGCCACGTCGTCAGGGCATCCCCGCCGCCGAATTCGGGCCCGTTCCAGAAGGCCAGGATCATGGCGTCCTGGATCGCCTCGGCCGTCAGGCCGGCGTCGCCGAGCAGCCTGATCGCAACGGCCCATAGCTCCTGCTTGTGCCGCCTGAACAGCGATCTGAACGCGTCCGGGTCACCCTGCAGATGCCTGCGGAGCAGGTCGGGGTCGGTTGGTTCGCCGGCTCGCGCCGAGACTTCGCCCTCTGGTGCGGCGCTCAGTGACGGGCGGCCCACCGATCTCAGCCCCTGCGCTGCCGAGGGATCTCGCCGCCGAGCAGGCTCGCCTGCCACTGGACCGCGCGCAGCGCCGCGCCGGCGCCTCTGCCAACATCCGTGTGGCGCACTAGCAGGTGGTTGCTGACACCGCGAGCTCCCGCGACGCGCTCGGCGGCGGCCTGCGCCCGGTGCTTCTGCCCGAAGCTGCGGACAGAGCCGCGGAGTGTCACGACACCGTCTTCGGTGAAGACCGCAATGTCGTCGCTGTCCACCTGCGGCTCCCAGATCAGCTCTGCGGTCACAATTGCCTGCAGGTCACCGTTGGTCATAATGATCCCCTTTGTCTGGCCAGCGCCCATGGGCTCGTGGCCTGTTCTCGCTGAGGCGCCACCGGCCTCATCTCCTAGCAGGCTAGGAAGATCCGCCGCGGCTCGAATCAGCAAAATCCCTAGTCCGGATCCCCGACACGCGTGCGTTACGCGAACACTCCCCAGGACATGCTGGCGCTAGGGACGCGACTGGGGATTCCTCAGATTCAAGTGGTCCGCAGGCTCCGTAATGTCCAGGGCTGATGGCAAGGGAGGAAATCGCGATGGACAACGAGATGACCGATTGGGTGGCGGCGGAGCTTGACTTCGACCCGAAGGTAAACAGCGAACATATCGGTATATCGGCGAAGTACGGCGTCGTAACGCTCTATGGCACAGTGGGCAGCCTCGGGCAGAAGCACCGGGCACAGACCGCGGCCCAGCGCGTCGTCGGAGGCATGCATGTTCGTAACGAGCTGCAGGTTCGCTTCCGGAACGGCGGCGAGCGTCCGGAGTCAGATGGTGAGCTGCGCGGAGCAGTCCTCCTAGCGCTCGTTCTCAACAGGCTCGTCCCCGGAACTGTCAATGCCAGGGTCTCCGATGGGCTGGTCACTCTGATCGGCACGGCGCGACGGCAGTATCAGCGCGAGGAGGCCGAGCTCATCTGCGCTAACGTGCCGGGCGTGATAGCTGTCAGGAACGAGATCTCGCTGGCCCCGGCGCCGGGCGACGTCGATTTCTAGCTGGCCAGCATCGAGCACCGCATACCGGACACGTCCGGTATGCGGTGCTCGATGCGCATCAGCCCAGGGCCGGGCCCGGGCTGGCGAGCAGGTTCCTGGCGAGCTGGGCGCGTGAGGTCACGCCGAGCTTCCTGAAGACCTTGCTGAGGTGGTACTCAACGGTGCGCGGGCTGATAAAGAGCTCCGCTGCGATCTGATTGTTTGTCTCGCCGTCGGCGGCCAGGCCTGCGATACGGGCTTCCTGCGGGGTCAGATCGAAGGTCGTCGCCGGTGTGCGCGCCCGGGCCCGCTCGCCGCTGGCCGACAATTCGGTCGCGGCGCGGGCGGCGAGCCCTTCCGCGCCCATCCGGTCGAACATCTCGTACGCAGCCCTCAGCTCGCGCCGAGCGTCCCGACGTCGCTTGGCCCTGCGCAGCCACTGGCCATAGAGCAGGTGCGTGCGGGCGATTTCAAGTGCGGCACGGCTGTTTTCCAGATGGCCGAGCGCATCCTGGTAGGCACGCTCCGCGCGGTCGCCGTCGCTGAGCAGGGCAGCGCAGCGAGCCCGCTTTCCGAGCGCTATGGGCGTACCCGCAGCGAGCGCCCGCTCGGACAACGTGCCGAACGCCGTTGCTGCCTCGGGCCGCCGATCGCTGCGCCAGGACGCCTCGACTAGCTCTGGCAAGATCATCTCAGTGACGAAGGGAAGATCGTCCTCGACGACCGTCATTGCGGCATCGACGGCCGCGTCATAGTCGCCGGTCCACATATCGGCGACCGCGACGATGGCCCGGCTGATGTCAGCGACGCCGCCGTGGCCGAGGGCAGTCGCCGCGCGGACCCGGGCCGCCGCAGTCTCCCTCGCTTCGGCCACGCGCCCGGTGTAGAGCAGTACGAGGCCTTCACTCAGGCCGTCCACGCCGGGGACCGGGCGGGCGCCGCCGACCGCCATGATCTCCCGCATTTCCGCGGTCCGGTCCTCGGCCTCGGCGAGGCTGCCGGTCAGGCAGTCACCCACAATCCGCAATGCCAGGGCGGCCGGGATGAGGGTGAGCGCTCCTTTCTCCCTGGCCGCGCGCAGCCAGGAGTCCGCCACGTCGGGCACGCTGCTATCCCAGATGCTCCCCGCAGCGAACACGCCCAGGCCGTACCACTGCAGCCCAGCCAACGGCTCGAGATCCCCGGACTGCAGCCGGCCAAGGACAGCACGAAACGGGGCGATCGATGCGGCGTAGCCGACCGCGTACCTGGCCGAAAGTCCCTCTAGCAACAGGTCCGCCACGCTGGCCTCCGAGTGGGCCGGGCGCGGAAACTCCATCGCGGCGGCCGCTAGCTTCCGGGTTTGGGCGGCCCCCGCCCACAGGGAAGCCCGCATCGCGGCCGCCATCGCCTCGCGCGCCGCGGGTTTGGCAGGGCCTAGGCGCTCGGCCAGGGCGGCCAGCACTGTCGCCGATTCGGCGGCCCGCCCTTTGGCGAACAGGATGTCGCCGCGCAGCCGCTCGCCGTCGGTCTGGCCACTGCGATCTGGCAACCTGGGAAGCGCGCCCTCGACCAGTTCCTGCGCGGTGTCGGGGTGCCCGGTCTTGAGGCTGGCCTGGGCCAGCGCCAGCTCGCGGCCCGCCCGACGGCCGTCGTCGACGGAGAGTTCAATCGAGCGGCGCATCAGCGCGGCCGCGGCGGTGATGCCCCCGCGTTCATGGGCGCGCCAGGCAGCGCGTTCAAGCGCAGAGGCCACGCGCTCATCCGGCTCCGTCGCGGCGGCGGCCTGGTGCCACGCCTGCAGGTCTGACTGGCCGGGGTTCGTCGCAGCGCTCAGCAGCAGATGCGCCCGCTTGCGCTCGGATTCGGTTGCACCGTGATAGACCGCCGATCGGATGAGCGGATGGCGGAACCGCACACACTCCGCCGTGAACTCGATCAGGCCAGCCGATTCGGCGGCGGCAGCCGCCGCCGCGACGTCGATGCCGCCCTCGCGCGCGGCGCGCCACAGCACTGCCCGGTCGCCGCCAACATTGGCCGCCGCGAGCAGCAAGAACGCCTGCGTATCCGGACCCAGGCCGGCTGCCAGGCGAGCGAACCGATCCGCGATCCGTGCACCCACCGGCACCGGCCCGGGAAGAGCCGCCCGGCCGGCCAGTTCATCGGCGCTGAACTCCCTGCCTATCTGTGCCAGAGCGAGCGGGTTCCGCTCGGTATGGGCGAGTATGCGATCAACCACCCGGTCGTCCACCGGCGACCGGGCGAAGAACTGCAGCAGCTGGCGCGCTTCTGTCGGCGGCAAGCCGCCGAGCGGCAGCGCAGGGAGCTGGTCGAACGGGTCAGCTGACGTAGTTTTGCTGACGGCGATCACCATGCTTACGCGGTCGGCGTAGAGTCGGCGCGCCACGAATGGCAGCGCGCGAGCCGACTCCGCGTCCAGCCACTGCCCGTCATCGATCAGGCACAGCACAGGCTGCTCTTCGGCAGCGCGGGCCAGCAACGTCAGCGCGGCAAGTCCCACCAGGAAGAGGTCGGGCGGCGAGCCCTCTGCCATTCCGAACGCGACCTCTAGAGCCCGGCGCTGCGGGCCCGGCAGCGCTCCGATCCCGGACAGGACCGGGATGAGCAGCTGGTGCAGCGCCGCAAACTCCAGGCCAAGCTCGCTCTCGATCCCTGTGACGCCGCAGATCCGCATGTCACGCGCGGAGTCTGCGGCGTAGCCCAAGAGCGATGTCTTGCCAACGCCCAGACAGCCCCGGATCACCAGGGTTGAGCTAAACCCGCTGCGCACCGACTCTAGGGCGCTATCGATCGCCGACCGCTCCGCTTCGCGATCCAGCAGGCCCGGCCCCGCACCAGACTGGCCCCCGTCTGCGGACGGGCGCAGCAGGCCTGGTCGGCTCGGCCACGCCTGGCCTGAGACCACCCCCGCGCCGCCATCCGGGTCCGCCGTCACCGCCCCCAAGTCACCACCCCCTAGCCCAGAGTAACCACCCCCGGCCAAGGCCAGCGGATCCCTATCCGTCGCCGACAGCGCAGGCGCGACATCGCGCCCTATCGCCTCATGTGCGACATGCGCGGCTTATGCGAGGAGTCCCGCCCATAGGTAACGAGCGCCGATCGCGACCACCAGGACACCCAGCACTCGGCGGATCAGCAGCTCGGGGAGCCGGGACTGGAGCCGGGCGCCGGTGTAGGCGCCGGCCAGTCCGCCGACCCCGAGCGCAATGCCAGTAGGCCAATCCGGGGCAATCGCCGCGTGCTGATAGATCGACAAGATCGTGAAGGTGATCACGCCCGCGACGGAAGTAACAAATGTCGATGCCAGCGTGGCTGGTGCGACCTCCGCCGGCGGGCGACCTTCGCCGATGAGCACCGGCGCGAGGATCGAGCCGCCGCCGATTCCGTAGATACCGCCCACGCAGCCGACAGCGCCAGCCAGGCTGATCAGCACCGGAGCCGGGAGCACCCGGCCGGGCCGACCGGTCGGTGCCTCAGGCGCAGGTAGTTGCGTGCACGCGATCCAGC
>Ga0335072_10008560_pt1 | contig 14831 bp, 14 predicted proteins | sample Lox_Sample_21_FD_206725 | JGI IMG/M metagenome (GOLD analysis project Ga0335072, IMG submission 206725) | Soil microbial communities from Loxahatchee National Wildlife Refuge, Florida, United States - Lox_Sample_2.1 | ecosystem: Environmental > Terrestrial > Soil > Wetlands | place: USA... | reverse complement strand
CCGGCGCGCTCATCAGCGTTTTGGCCTGCCCGAACCCCTCCGAGACACCAAACCCGGCGATCCGCTGGTACTGCTCGCCAGCGTTGATCCTGACCGTGGCCGTCGACGAGGACCCGCTCCCCGACACACCCGACGAGCCGCCACCACAGCCGACCACCAGCAGCGAGACCGCGGCCACCGCACACCCCGCAACGAGACGCCCAGAGACGCGAAGCGCGCGCAGAATGACATCGGGGATAGCGAGCATGTCAAGGTGCCTTCCGGGTGAGAGCCATGGTGGCAGGCACTTCGCCACGACCGCCGTGACCGCTGCCCAGTTGATGTTGATGGCAGCGGCCTGGATACGGGAAGTTCTTCACGTCATGCGCGCGCATGCTGCGAACGAATGCTATGGGCCAGCTGAGACGCAAACTCGGCTCACCCCACGTCGTCCACACGTCCTGGAGCCCCGACTCGTCGCCGTGATCGTGGCCGAATCGACGTTTCGACGAACCGCGGTGGTCGGGCGCCGCGATCGGCGCCGGCGCGCGTCGTCGCGAGGCGGATTACAACTGTTTGGCGATTCCCGGGATCGACCGCCAGCGCGCGCCGGCCAGCACCTCTGACAACGGCGCAGTCTGGGCTCCCTGGCCCGCGTAGTAACCCGCTGCGACGCACGACCGCGCGGTGCGGCACCAGACACCACCGGTGAGCGCGTCCGGCACCCCCGGGTTGGCGAGGAGCAGTGAACGCCAGCGCGTGCCATCAAGTACCTCGCTGTAGGCGTAATCGACGTTACCGCGCGAGGTAGCCCCGACGGTTACGCACCGCGCCGCCGCCAGGCAATCAACACCGTACAGACCAGCGCGGGTGCCGCCGGCTGGTGAGAGCTCGCGCGACGACGTGCTCGAGAACGCGAGCGCGATCGGCCCTTCCGGCGTGCCCTGCGGTGTCGCGTCGCCGACCGCTAAGCAGTAGCCCGACGCCACGCACGAGACGGCCGTCAGCGTTGGCTGTGGCCCTCGCGCCTCAAGCGGCACGTTCGCCCACGCACCGTTGGCATACCGCTCGGCCACGGCGACGTTACGCCCGTGCACCTCGCCGGATCCGACCGCCAGGCACGCTGCCTCCGAAGAGCACGAGATCGCGTCCAAATCGATTGACGACGTGCCCGCTGGCGCGGCCACCTGCTGAACCGTCCACGCGCCGCCGCTGTAAAGCTCCACCAGCGGCAAGCGGTCGTTGTCGGTACCGCCCGCCGCCATGCACCAGCCGACCCGAGGGCACGATACGGCCCCGAGCGCCGAGCTTGGCTCAGGACTCCGGCTGGCGCTCAGACCCCAGCGAAACCCATTCCACTCCTCAGCGATCGTCCCGCGCGACCCGTTGCCAACCGCCATACAAAAGCTTCTCGACGCGCAAGACACGCCAAACAGGGCCGGAGCCGTGCCGGGGCTCGGGATCGACTCGATCGACCAGCTGCGGCCGTTGAAACGCTCGGCGAGCGTGTGCTCACCCCCCGATGAGAGGAAGAAACCGACCGCCGTGCAAGAGCGCACCGACGTGCAGGAGACCGAGCCAAACTCACTCTGGCGCGCGACCGACCCAGCCGCGCCACCAGCCACAGCATCGACGATCAGCGTCGCCACAACCGCCAAGCGAATCGGTCGCATCCCTCCCACTCCTCTGGTTCAGCGTGAACCCCGCCCGGCCAAGGCTCGCCATCGACACGCCAAACCCTACCCAATCCTGGCTAAACCGCGGAAGTCACGGCAACGGTCCACCGAGCGCGGCGAAGCTAGCCGCCCATCGCCCCGGGTGTAGAAGTGCCTGGCTGATGCGTTCAGCCAGAGCACGGCCCGCGATCTGCGGCGGTCCGCGCGTAGATCGCCTGGACGCCGGAGATCACCGCCGCCTCGTAGGACTTCGGGTGCGGCGCGGACATATCGCCCACGAGCAGCAGGCACCGGCCCTCTCTGAATAGAGCATTCGCGTCGCCCTGCCCCCGCTCAAGCTCGATCAGCTCAACTTCCCGTCCAATCAGCGGACCCCCCAGCGCCATCCGAGGAGATCCTCTCAGAACGGACGACGCCGCGGAAGGAGCGTGAGCACCCGTCCGCATCTCCCCCCGCTCGGCATCAGCCGTGAGCGGTGAAGTACTGCTCAACGGCTCGGGCGATGCCGCTGGCGATCACCTCTTGGCCGTGGGCACTGTCGGCGATTGATCCCTCGAATGGGTCGGTGATGAACAGGGGCTCGATCAGCGCCCCGGGCATCCGGCTTGGCGTCGAGAAGAAGCCAGGGTCCGCCGGACCGAGCAGCAGCAGGTGGCCGTAGGCCTCAGCCTTGCCGGCAAGCACCGAGCCGGGATCGCTGACCGACCCGAGCCCGGTGTCCGGCTGAACCCCGCGGTCTGGGATCTGCCACCCCTGCGCGTTCATCGCGGCGAGCACGTCATCCTGAACGAGCCCGGCCAGCCGCAGGTTGGCGGCCGCGAACGGGCGGTCTGCGTCGTAGCCGGTGAGGCTGCCGGCACCGCCGTCGCCGGCGTCCATGTAGATCCCAATCAGGATGTTGGCCCCGGCCTCGTTTGCGCAGATGTCGCGAGCCGCGACATCGTTGTGCACACCGGCTGCGGTCAGTCCACCGCCGGACACGTCGGCGTTGGTCAGCCTGACGACGGACTCTGCGCGAGTGCGCGAGACCACCACACGAAAGCCCTGCGCGGTCAGCAGTCGCATCGCATCGAGTTCGATCGGCAGCGTCACGTCAGCCTCATAGACGGCGTGGCCCGACTCCGTGCTGCCAACCGCGCCCGGGTCGATCCCACCGTGGCCGGCATCGAGGAACACGGTCTCGTTGCGGTTGCCCGAGGTCGCTGGATACGCGACGCACGCCCCCGGGCTGAACTCCGATGCGTCGATTGCCTGCGCGCCACCCGAGCCACGCAGGATGAAGGCAAACGCGACGGCGGCGAGCAGCGCAAGCAGCGCGAGCCACCGGAGCCGGCGATGAGGGCGGTAGACGGTCATCGATCGTCGGTCAGGATGCCGGATGCGACGAAAGGTTCTCTAAGCGCCCGTCGCACCATTCCAATCGCGAGGTCCGCCCGCGTCGGATTCCCGAGGCCGGCCTCGACGGCTAGGGTTCCCGTGCTCATCCACCCGCTGTCCAGCCGAGGAGATTGCATGTCCACCTTTGCGAAGGTCAACCTGCTCGAGGTCGAGGATTCCGTCGCCGGGCGGGTGGAAGGACTCGAGGGCCGCTTCGGTCGCAAGCACCTGGACTCCCGCGACCTTGGCATCAGTCTCTTTCGGTACGCCCCGAACCTACGGAGTCCCATGGCTCATAGCCACAAAGAGCAGGAGGAGGCCTACGTCGTGGTCGCCGGCTCGGGCCGGATTCTCCTGGACGACGAGATCCAGGAGCTTCGGACCTGGGATGTCATCCGCGTTGCGCCCGAGGTTGTCAGGGCATTCGAGGCGGGCCCGGACGGACTCGAAGTCATCGCCGTCGGCGGCCCCAAGCCCGAGGAGGGCGACGGCGTCCGCGCCACCGCGACCTGGCCCGACACGGACTAATCAGAGTCCGCTGCTATAGGTTTTCGAGCATGAATCGATCCCGACTTCTTCCCCTCGCCGCTGTCTGTGGCCTGCTCGCCGTTCCCAGTCTCGCTGGGGCCACCAGTCTGCGTGGCCAGCGCTCCGTCGCCGGTGTACGGTCCACGCTTGCGGCTTATGACAATGCGGTGCTCGCCGGCAATGGCAAGGCCGCATGTTCCTTGCTAACGGCGGGTGCTCAGAAGGAGGTGGCCGAGTCGAACCACCTGCCGAGCTGTCAGAAGTCGATTGAGTTAGCGGGTGAACTGCTGAAGGTGAGCCCTAAGCAGGCGGCACAGCTACGGGCATACGCCTCAAAGGTGAAGGTCACCCTACACGGCGACACCGCGAGCGTCCCCAAGCTGAACGGCGGCGGTCGGGGTGAGCTGACATACACCCACGGCCTCTGGTATCTCGCCAAGTCCTGACCGTCAGGCGCAGGTGGAGCGCGCGGCCTCGAGGATCAACTCGGTTACCGCTTCCGGGTGGGTAAGCATCGACAGGTGTCCGGCTTCGATCTCGATCGTTGTCGCGTTCAGCGACTGGCCCGATCGGATAGCGCCTGCCTGGCGGCTTCGCGCAGGGCAGCCCAATCGGTGAGCTTGACCCGTGGGCGCCCAGGAGCCGACGCCTCGCCGGCCGCCAGCTCGATGGCGTTGATCGCCTGCCAGCCGTCCCAGGTCACGGCGTGGTGGGCGTGGGTCGCGATCATCTCCTCGATGTCGTCAAACACCGGCTGGTTGAGGCGACCGGCGAGCGCGTCCTCGAGGACCTTCTCGACCGTATCCTGCGAATCCTTTTTGTTGGTTCCGATCACCCCGGAGGGTCCTCGCTTGATCCAGCCCGAGACGTATTCGCCGACCTGGTGAATGCCGTCGACGTCGGTCACGCGTCCGCCCTCGTTGCGAATCAGGCCTCTGCGGTCGTCGAACGGGACGTCGCCGACGGGCTGCCCGGTGTAGCCGATCGAACGGAACACGAGTTGGGCCGGGATCTCCTCAAAGCGTCCGGTCCCACGCGCGGCAAGCGAGCCGTCATCGCGCGCGACGATCGCATTGTTCTCGATCCTCACCGCGCGCACGTGCCCGCTCGGGCCGCCCAGCAGCTCGACCGGAGAGGCCAGGAAGCGGAAGCGGACGATGATCGGCTTGCCGGTCTTTGGGCGCACCGCGTAATCGGTCAGGATCTCGACGTTGCGGCGACGGGTCTTGTCCGCGTCCTGAAGCGCCACCGCCGACAGCTCGTCCAGCTCGCCACCGACGATTTCGACGTCACCACGTTCGAGTTCGCCCATCTCGAGCAGTTCCGGATTGGTGAACGCGGCCTGGAGGGGGCCACGACGCGCCAGGATCGTGATCTCCTCGATTCCGCTCGCTCCCAGCACCTCCATGGCGTGGTCGGCCGTGTCGGTGATGGCCAGCTCGGCCGGCGCCAGCGCGAGCATCCGGGCAACGTCGATGGCGACATTGCCGGCGCCCACCACAACCACCTGCTTGGCCTGGAAGTCGACCTCGAGGCCGGAGTGGTCTGGATGGCCGTTGTACCAGGCCACGAACTCGGTGGCGGGATGCGAGCCGCGCAAATCCTCGCCCGGGATGCCCAGCCGTTTGTCGATCGACGTGCCCAGCGTGTACATGACGACGTGGTAGCGCTCCAGCAGCTGTGCCCGGCTGATGTCCGCCCCCAGCTCGACATGCCCGAAGAAGCGAAACCGCTCGTGATCGCTGGTCTTGTCGTACGCGCGGGTGACGGATTTGATCTTCGGGTGGTCGGGAGCAACCCCCGAGCGCACGAGCCCGTAGGGCGTTGGTAGGCGGTCATACAGGTCCACCGCGAACCGTGGCTCGGCCACCGCCAGCAGCTGGCCGGCGGCGTAGAAGCCGGCCGGTCCAGCGCCGACGATGGCGACGCGGAAGGGAGAGTCCTCAGGCATACAGCCTTAAAGGTAGGCGCTCGCTCAGCGTGCTTGCGGGCGAGGACCGCCTCCGTGTCGCCCGGCCGGTCGGAGAAAGGGCCGAGACCGAAGCCAGCATCGAACAGCCTGCCGTTCCCGTTCAGATCCAAGTCAGGATCCTGACGACCTGCCAGGCAGGCGCGGCCGGGCCTGGCTCGCCGTGGCGGCGCGCGGCCTCATCCCGGGAAGGTCTGCCGAACCACGGTCGATACTGCGCGGCTATGCCCTTCAGCACAGTCACACCCAACGACCTTGAGTGGATCACGCGGCCCCACGCAGAGAACGAGCACGCCGAGATCCTGGACCCGGCCGTCTAGACATCGCGCGTAACCTTCGCGGCACGGGGTTGCGTTCGAACCGACAGGAGCGATAGATGGGACTACGGGACAAGCTGACAAACCTCCGCGAGCAGGCCCAGGAGACGGTGGCGGAGCACAAGGACCAGATCCAGGGTGCGATGGAGTCGGCCGGGGCGGCCGTCGACCAGAAAACCCACGGCAAGTACACCGACAAGATCGCCAAGTACGGCCAGAAGGCGAGCGACGCAGTCGAGAGGTTCGGCGACAGCGGGCCTGACCAGCCCGGCGCGAGTGAGCAGACGGACGCTCCAGGCTCGACAACATCCTGACGCACGAGATCCGCAGGGCGCGCGGCGACGAACTCGAGACGTTGCGCAAAATCGAACGCGACGCGGGCCGCGCCTTTGTATCAGTCGGCATGCCCGAGATCGCCGCTGCAGAGCCTCCATCGATCGCCGAGCTCGACTCGTTCGTCAACCGGAACGCCGCGTGGGTGGCCGTCGATGAGGTCGATCGACCCGTCGCTTATCTCCTGTGCGACGAGATCGATGGGTGTGTTCACATCGAGCAGGTCAGCGTCGCGCCGGACCAGGCGCGGCGCGGGCTCGGAGCGGCCTTGATCGACCGACTCGCAGCCGACGCCCACGCCAAGGGACAGCCCTTCCTGACACTGACCACGTTCCGTGACGTGCCGTGGAACGCTCCTTACTACACCCGGCTCGGGTTCGTGGCCCTCGAGCCCACCGACCAGGGACCGGAGCTGCGCGCGCTCGTCGAGCGCGAGCACAAAACGATTCCCAACGCGGCGCCGCGCGTTGCCATGCGCCGCTCAACTCGCCGTACGTAGTCAGTACTGGCAACCAAAATCGGACCGACGTATGATCGCGCCGGGATGGATCCTGAGGGCGATCCTGCCGGGCTGGTTGAGCGTGCCCAGGAACTGAGCGCGCTCGGTGAGCTGCTGGAGGCGGCGCGGCTGGGAACCGGTCGCTTTGCCCTCCTCGAGGGTCCCGCGGGGATCGGCAAGACGTCGCTGCTGGACGCGTGCGTCAAGCAGGCCGAACAGCTCGGTCTCGTGGGGCTGCGGGCACGCGGCGATGAGGTCGCGATGGATTCGCCGTTCTCCACGGTGCGCGAGCTGCTATGGCCCGCGGTGTCCGAAACGGAGGCCGAGGTGCTCGTCGGCGCGGCGCAATTCGCCGCGCCGGTGTTCGATGTCACAGCGAATCGCGGCGAGAGCCGCGACCGGGCCGGCGCGGTGCTCCACGGCCTCTACTGGCTGGTCGCGAACCTCGCCGAACGCCGCCCGATGCTGCTCGTCCTCGACGATGCGCATTGGCTCGATCCCGCTTCCGGTCGATTCCTTCTCTACCTCGCCCGCCGAATCGACTCGCTGCCGGTCCTGCTGCTCGCCGCGGCGCGGCCCGGCGAGGGACCTGACCCGATGGGTGTGCCGGCACTGTCCGCGACCGCGGATGCCGTTCTCCGGCCGTCACCCTTGACCGAGTTCGGCGCTGGGGTGGTGGTTCGGCGTGAGCTGGGACCGAGGGCGGATGACGAGTTTTGCCGCTCATGCCGCGAGGCGACGGGCGGCAATCCGTTCTACCTCAGGGCGCTGACCGCTGCCGTGCGCGCGGATGGCGGGCGTCCTACGGTCGAACTTGCCGGTCACGTGCGATCGCTGGGAACGGGCGCGCTGGGGCGAAGTCTGCTGGTTCGCCTGGCCCGGCTGGGCGATGACTGCGAGCGGCTCGCACAGGCGGTCGCGGTGCTCGCCCCGGGCTCGCCGCTCCGGCAAGGGGCGGCGCTCGCGGGACTCGAGCGCGAGCGGGCAGAGGCAGCCGCGGATCAGCTGCGACTCGTGGAGTTGCTCGCTGCCGGCGAGGGTCTGTCGTTCATGCATCCGATCGTGAATGAGGCGGTCGCGTCGGAGCTGGCGCCCTCATCGCGGGCCTCGCTGAATCTCCAGGCGGCATCTCTCCTGCTCGCGGAAGGGGCGCCTCTGGACCGGGTGGCGACGCATCTGCTCGCCGCCGAGGCGTACGGCGAGGTTTGGGTGGTCGAGGCACTTCGCGGCGCGGCGCGCGAGGCGCTCGCGCAGGGCGCACCCGAGGCGGCGGTGGCTTACCTTCGTCGCGCACTTTCCGAGCCGCCGGTGCCCGAGCTGCGGCTCGAGGTTCTGCTGGAGCTCGGGCGCGCCGAGGCCGAACTTCCTTACGCGCACGACTTCGCCGCCTATCGGGAGGCGCTCGACCGCTCAAGCGGTGCCCAGCAGCGGGCCGAGATAGCGCTGGAGCTGGGTTGGGGTTTGACGGCGATGGGGCGGAACGTGGACGTCGGGGAGCTGCTGAGTGGAGTGCTCGAAGACCGTAACGGGCTCGACCCCGCGCTGGTGGAGCAGATCGAGGGCTTGCTGATCGGCGCCGGCTCGGTCGACCTGACCATCACCCGGGACGTCCAGGCCCGTGCCGCCCGACATCTGGATCGGATCGAGCGCGGTGAGCGCTGCGATCCGATAATCGCGCCGGCGATCTCCTACGCGGGTGCGCTGGCGGGTCTGCCGGCGGCCCGGGTCACCGAGCTCGCTCTAATGGCGCTGCGCGATGAACATCTAATGGACTTCCCGCCCGCCTACCTGGGCGCGAGTATGTCTCTGTTCGTGTGCGATCGCTTCGAGGAGGCCAGCCAAGCTCTCGACGCCGGGATCGCGGAGGCGCAACGTCGCGGCTCGGTGCCGATGTTCGTACAGATGTCTACGTTCCGAGCGTGTACAGCGCTTCGGATGGGTGACCTGAGCCTCGCCGAGGACCACGCTCAGCGCGTATCCGAGCTCGGTAGCGATCTTGGCGTCGGGCACTGGTGGATGCTCGCCCTGGTTCCGGTCCTGCTCGAACGGGGCGGCCCCGAGGAGGCCATGCGTGTCATCGAAACACTCCCTCTCGGCGAACGCGAGATGCGAGTGTCGCCCGCGGTGGCCGTACTCGCCCATCGGGGATGCGCGCGATTTTCCGTGGGCCAGACGCGATCGGGCTTGGCTGACATGTTCGCTGCCGATCGGCGGATGGCCGGCGCGGGATGCGACCTCAGCGTCTTCGTCGACTGGGTACCGACCGCGACGCTTGCGCTGACGGCGCTCGGGCGCGGAGACGAGGCGCGAGCATTGGCAGCACGCGAACTCGCCGCCGCGGCTGCGTTTGGAGCTCCCCGCCGGCACGGGGTCGCGCTGTCGGTATGCGGCTCGCTCGACCTCGGAGCCGACGGAATCGATCAGCTGCGCGAGGCGGCTCAGCTGCTCGGACGAACGGCCGCGCGGCTCGAGTACGGGCGTGCACTGGTCAGGCTTGGGGAGGGACTACGCGAGCGCGGCGAGCGCGAGGAGGCTCGCGCCGTGCTCTCACGAGGACTCGACATCGCTTACGGCTGCGGTGGGCTCGCTTTGGTCGAGCGAGCTCGCGCCGAGCTCGTGGCCGCCGGCGCTCGCCCGCGCCGGGAGGCTCTGAGCGGACCGGCGGCGCTCACACCCGCCGAGATGCGCACGGCTCGGATGGCCGCGGAGGGGTTGACCAACCGAGAGATCGCCCAGGCCCTGTTTGTCTCTGCCAAGACGGTCGAGACCCATCTGTCGCATGTGTACGCCAAGCTGAGCATCGAGCGACGGTCCCAGCTCTCGCCCGTGCTCGCCACTCAGGCGCCGTCACACACAGGCGCCGTCACGCGCTAGGAGGCAAGTCCGCCGCCGCGATGGTCTACGAGCCCCGGGGGGCTCGCCGGCCGGCGCCGTCTGGTCCGCTCCCTCGCGTGGTTCACGGCTGAAGCGATCGACAGCCCATCCTCGAGACTGTCGCGCAGAGCAAGCACCTCGAATTGGTTGTACCGCAGGCCCGAAGCGCTCGATGTGGGGAAGCCGTAGCGCTGGTCCCATATCTGGAGTGTCTCGGGACTCACCTCTAACAGGCTCGCGGCGTCATCCAGACTCAGGGTCCTGAGTGACCGCTCCGTGAATTCCGGGCCCCATCCACCACTTATCGCGTCTGCCAGGGCGACGTCCATCGGATCATCGCCCCGCTTCGCCGCGTGACACAACGATATGACCACGAGCGTTGCCACTACCCAGATTGCAATCACCACCGACAAGATCACTTCTAACTGCATCTCCGTCTCCAGCCCGGCGCACGACGACACCCAAGTCCCTGTGTCACCACAAGGTTTGATGAGACTTCCTGTCCCGAGGTGGATACCCGTGATGGGCCATTGGCCAGGCCGAGCTGGACAGATGATCTAATCGGCGACCAGGACGCCGGGAGATCTCTAGGATGAGGACGATGGGACGGTGGGTGTGGTTCGCTCTCGATCCAGGCCAACGGCTGAGTGGCGGCGAGTACACCGCCGGCGAGGCCGGTCTGCTCCATGGCATCCTGCGGGGCCGTGGGCTCGAACCATTGCTGGTCCTGCCGCAGGCGCGTTGGCAGGAGGATCTCGCGGGCGGACCGCCAGGCGTCCCTCCACCCGTGCGCACGGCCACTGAAATCGCGATGCTGCGCGCCGAAGGCGCTCTAGATCTGCCGCCGATGCGAGCCGAGGCTGCCGAGCGCTTCCGCGTTGCGCCGCGGCGCCCGGAGCGTCATCGCTGGCTTCGCCGGGGGCGCCGCGATGTGCATGAGCCGACGCTCGCCGTGCACGCTCGGCCGTGGTCGCGGTCGCTCGTCTCGGTGGCTGTCTGGACCGCCGGCGGCGAGGTACTCAGCGGCACCGAGCGCCTGTTTGCCACCGATGACGACGGCCTGACGGCGGCCGCGGAGTGGAAGGGCCAGCTCGAGTTCGTCTGCGAGCAATGGCTGCTCGATGACGAGCCGGCCGACCTTGAGGACGTGGCGGACAACGGTCGGGGCGACGAGCCCGACGCGCCCGACTCGCACACCGCCGCCCGGCTGCTCGAAAGCTAGGGCGCTTAGCTGCCGGCGAGTCTCGGCGCCGCGAACTGGCCGAGGGTCTCGACGAGGTGGGTGCTGTCAGCCCGTCGGCCGGCGCCACCGGAGCGCTCAGCAGCGAGGATCGCGTTGTGAAGGACCCAGGCGTCGGTGATCGGCCCGACCCCGCCCGGCACCGGCGAAACCGCCTCTGCGACGTCGATTGCGCTGTCGAAGTCGACGTCACCGACGAGGTGAAGGCTGCCGTCCGGTCCCGTCACCGGATTGATGCCGATATCGACCACGATCGCACCCGGCCGGACCATGTCACCGGTGAGCAGGCCGGGAGAGCCCACGGCGATGATGAGAATGTCTCCGAGCAGCGTATGCTCGGCGAGCCGGCCGGCATCGTCGGTGTGCTTGTGGCACGAGATGACCGTGGCGTTGCGGGCCAGGCCGAGGATGGCCGCCGGCTTTCCGACGTTGCTGGAACGCCCGACCACCACCAGGTCAAGGCCGTCGTAGGCGGTCTCGATCTCGCGGCCCGTCTCGAGCATATAACTGTCGAGCATCACGAACGCCGCCGCCGGCGTGGAAGGCACGAACCGTGGCGTACCCAAGGCCAACAACCCGGCATTCTCCGGGTGCTGCGCCTCGACGTCCTTGTGGGGCGGGATGGCCCGCAGGATTCGCGCCTCGGGTAGGTGTCCGGGAAGGGGGCGCAGCACGAGGATGCCAGAGATCTCGGGATCGACATCGAGCTCGGCCAGCTTCCCGACGACCTGGCCGAAGGAGGCGTCGTCCGGAAGCTGTTCGGGCCGAGACGCGATTCCAAGCGCCCGGGCCCCGCGATCGATGCGCCGCTGATAGATCGCCGCCGCCTCGTCGGTGCCGACCAGCAGTGTCGCTATCCCGACGCTTCCCTCGACCTGTTGCACCCGCTCTCGCAGCTGGTCCACGAGCCTCTCGGCATAACCGCGGCCATCGAGCCGCACGCCTCTCTCACGCGTCCGCGCCACCGATTTGACGCTACCGGATCGGGGCGACCGATCGGGTCCTCGCCCATCGTCACGAGGACGACTGGGAGCTTCGGGCGGCTCGCTAGTCTCGGGTTGTGGCTGGACGTGACGAGAATCCTGCGCCGGAGGCGGAGAAGCTGCCCAGGGGTCGGGTCGCCCGGACGGCCCGCGTCGGGGGTTTGGTGACCGGCCAGGGCGTGCGGTGGGCTGGGATGCGAGCCGCCAATCGGGTGCGTACGCCGGAGCGCGCGGCGGCCGCCGAGCAGGAACGGACGGCCGCGCTCGTGCACGAGCTCGTCGACCAGCTTGGCCGGATGCGGGGCGCGGCGATGAAGGTGGGTCAGATGATCTCGATGGTCGAGTTCGACGGCCTCCCGGACGATCAGCGGGACGAGCTTCAGCAGAAGCTCGCGACGCTCCGCGACGACATTCCACCTGTTCCCTTCCCGCGGCTGGAGAAGCTGCTGCGCAAGGAGCTCGGCGCGTCACTGAGCAGCGTGTTCTCGGAGTTTGACGAGCGTGCATTTGCCGCGGCCTCGATCGGGCAGGTCCACCGTGCGAGGACCTTGGACGGAGAGGACGTGGTCGTGAAGGTTCAGTACCCGGGGGTCGCTGAGGCCGTCGATACGGATCTGCGCAACGCGATGCTGCTGGTGCCTCTGGTCAAGCGTCTGGCCCCGGGTCTGGATGCCAAAGCGCTCGCGTGGGAGATGCGAGAACGGATCGGGGAAGAGCTCGACTACGAGCTGGAGGCCCAGAACCAGCGGCGGGTGCAGCGGCTGATAAGGGGACATCCCTTCATATACGTGCCGCGCGTGTACACGGAGCTTTCGACGCGGCGGGTGCTGGTGTCAGAGTTTGTCGAGGGGGAGCGGTTCGAGGTGGTGCGCCGAGCCGACGAGACGCAGCGTGACCGCTATGGGGAGATCGTGTTTCGCTTCTTCTTCGGGCTTCTGTACCGCGATCGGATCGCGCTCGGGGACCCTCACCCGGGCAACTACCTCCTCCGTCCCGACGGACGCGTCTGCTTCCTTGACTTTGGCTTGCTTCGCGACATCGATCACCGGCGCGTCGCCGCGGAGGCGACGATCGCTCTGGCGGTCCGTGACAACGATTCCGCGAAGCTGAAGGATGCCTTGATCGCCGGCGGTTATCTGCCCGCCCCGCGCGCGGACGTAGTCGAGGCCGCGTTCGCGCTCAGGATGATGCGGCGGGCGACGAAGTGGTATGCGGTGCCCGGGTATCGTCGATTCGCCGACGGCCATCATCGTCATCAGCGCGACCGCGAGCGGCCCGAGGGTGACCAGCGTTCCGCGATCAAGAACCAGGTCAACCAGTTCACCGTGCCGCCCGAATCGATCCTGATCCGGCGGATGCACGGCGTCGTCGCGATCGTGCTTCACAACCTCCGGGCCGGAGCCGACTGGGGCGCCATCGCCGCCGAATACCTGCACGGTGAGCCGCCTGCTACGCCGCTGGGACAGCAGGAGGCAGATTTCTTGGCCCGACGGGGTCGGTAGCGACGGCCCCGGTGTCGCATAGCGGTGTGATAACGCAAGGAAGCTGGTCGTACCGCTGGTAGGGTCGGCGATGTATGAGTGCCGCGTTCCCCAGGCCGTTGTCAGACCGCGAGCAGGCGCTCCTGGATGTCCTGTTGGCGGAGCAGTTCTCCGGCGTTGAGGCGCTCCGAGTGCAGGCGCAGAGCGTGCGGGTTCGCGGTCTGCACGAGGGGCTCCCCACGGTGGTTTTGCTTGAGGTCGCTGACCGAGACGCCCCCAGGGCCGACGTGGTGCACGCCGTTCCGGTGGAGGCCGTCGTGCGTGGGGAGGGCGAACTGCTGCTGTTCGTCAAGCAGGGACTGCTCGACAGCATCGAGCTGGTGACCTACGCGGGGGACGAGCCGGCCGAGCTACCAACGGTAGAGGCCCTCGAACGGCCGTGGGTCAAGACGGCGGACTCTCAGAAGCCGCGCAGCGACGGATAGCCGTCGGGGTCTGTGAGTAGTCGCCGCTCCGCGGCATGCCCGGCGCGCGCGTCCAGCCAGTCACGGATGAGACTGGCGTAGCGCGTCTCGTTGGCGAAGTCGTTGAGCTGGAGCTGCATGAGCATCAGCAGCCGGTTAAGCCGGTCGCGGTTGCCCAGCGCGTTGCGTCGTGGAGACAGCCAGTCGCGGACGTGGTTGAGCCGACGGTCCAGCCCGGCTGAGCTGACGACCCGTCCCTGCTCGCGCTCCGGCTTGGCCGGCCGGCGGTCAAGCTGGGCCCGGACGGTGTCGTCCCAGCGGTCAATCCATGCGCGGACCTCGCGCAGCACCGGTCGGTGGCGGTAGGCGGCGGCGCAGAACTGCTCCCAGTCGTGGTGGCTGTGCATGCAGCGCGCCAGGCGCTGCCAGACGCGGTCGCTGCTGCTGTTTGCCTTGGCGCGGACGAGACGGAGCCGCAGCTTCTCGCGCAGGTGCCACTCGCACAGCCAGACGTCAGCCTCGGGGAACGCGCCGGCGACGGCGGTGCGGATGCCACCGTGAGCGTCGCAGACGACCCGCTCCGGTGAGCCGTCGAGCGCGCAGATGAACGCCTCCCAGTCATCGGCGTTGGCGGTGTGGAATGCCTGGAGGCGCCAGAGCATCCCACGCCCCTCGTCATAGCCGAGCGCGCCGAACACGTTGAACGCCACGACCCCACCTGGGATGGGCCGGCCATCCTTATCGCGCGCCTTGACTCGGAACGGCACCTGGTCGAGGACGAGCGTCCCGCTGGGCCACGCCAGTGGGCGGTAGGCGTCAAATACGACGGGTGCGAAGACCTCGACGAGGTCCGCCGCGAGCTGGCCGTGTCGGCTGTAGGTCGGACCGTCCTCGCGGATGGGATGGCGGTTGGCTCGCGTCCGGACGGTGGCTGACGCAGCGCGGTAGCTGGCGCCGCGCCCGACCTCCACAAGGGCGTGCGCCACGTCGCGGGCACTGAACAGCGAGGACCGCGGAGTCCGCGGCCCTTCGTGAGTGTGCAGGTCTCGTTCGCAGTACTCACATTCGCCACCGACCGCGTCCTGGCGAGGCAGCGGTGGGGTGAACCGAT
>Ga0335072_10008559_pt1 | contig 14831 bp, 14 predicted proteins | sample Lox_Sample_21_FD_206725 | JGI IMG/M metagenome (GOLD analysis project Ga0335072, IMG submission 206725) | Soil microbial communities from Loxahatchee National Wildlife Refuge, Florida, United States - Lox_Sample_2.1 | ecosystem: Environmental > Terrestrial > Soil > Wetlands | place: USA... | reverse complement strand
AACCAATCGTCTTTGGAGACGAGCGCATGAACCTACTGAATTCATATAGCACGTATTGCTATTATTCACCAAGCCTCTAGGTTGCAAGAAGGCCGTCTTGGAAGCCTGTCTTCCATTATCTGAGCTCATTGTGTTGAGAACATCAGATAGACTCTCGCTTTTCATTGGGCCAAGCCCATTTGGAAGTTGTGTGGGAGTGGGAGCATGCCCAAAAACAGGCGCAGGTGCTGTGGACCGAACTAGGTCCGCCCAAGACTTTGGTGGGGCTGGTGGTGAAGCAGGCTTGGAAGTTTGCTCAGAATCAGTGGGAGATTGTTCTGTAACTGGCGGTGCTGAGGCGTCCGACCGTCTTCGATCTCTTCCTTTCTCTGAATTGTCATTTGGGACCGACAGTTTTGATGTAAGCGAGACGGTCGAATCTCTGTGTGCTTTCCGCGAAACGGTTGGACTCGTGGGCAAAATAGGTATTGCAGGCATGATGGGTGCGACTGGCCTGCTTTTTGGTTGAGTCGGCGTTTGTTGAGCTTTTGCGGTGGGTGTTGGGACGGCAGACGACGGCGTTGTAGGTTGTGTCGATGCCGTGTCAGAATTAGCATCCGAGGTCTGAGGGGTGGGTGTCTCGACTGGGTCAGGCACCGAGACTGTGTCCGTCTGTGGTTCTGCCAGATTCTCTTCGACAACTTTGGCCTGGCTCTCGTCTCCATTGTGCTCTTGTATTGGCTCTTTTACGGCTTCCACGACTGCTAATGGAAATACTATCGGCTCGTTGGATAGGGATGAACGAGATATTTTGCGTTTCCGACGCCGAGCTCGACCTGGGAATCCTTTGTCTCTGACTGAGAGCCAAGGCACCTGCAAAAGGTTGTTAGCGTAGTGAAGAGATGATAGCGGGCAGAATTACTTACCGGTGGGTAGAAAGGTTCCCTTGCGATGGGCAGGGCAGTAGGGGCGTTGGAGACGAGCTCTGACGGTGTGGAAGCAGTGGATGGTGGTGTCTCAGCTTGTATATTTGTAGAGGTAGATGTACTCGGCGGCGCAGGGGAGAAAGGTTCTTTTAGGGGCACTGGCGAGGGGATCGCGGCTGGTGCGGGAGCTTGTTGCGCAAACGATGGAGGTGGCACGTGGGCAGGGTTTTGGGGGATTTGAGGTTGAGGATATGAGGAAACAACAAGAGGAGCATAGTGGCCCCCATGCTGAGGTGGAGGGTGATGCTGATATTGTCGGGGGGCCGCCGCAGGAGGGTGATGTTGCATATGCTGGGGATATTGATACCATTGCTGAGGATAATGCTGAGAATACGGTGGCATCGGCGGCCCCATTTGTGGAGGGTAGTATTGGTAGCCTGGTTGTGGCCTCATATTCGGTGGCATCGGCGGATAAGGCATATCGTGTCGTCGATGACCACCAGGCATGGGCATCTGCCCGTAAGGCATGCCCGAGGAGTGATTCATGTTTCTTTGGGGACGTGGCAGCGTCTGCCTTAATGTCTGGATGACATGGCTCGGAGGACGCAGCGATAGGTAAGTGTAGCGGTTTGCAATCCTCAAGCCCCTGGAGGACGATTCATGATCGGCATAGGTTGAGCTCGATGTGCTAGATTTGGAGAAGCGCAGTCATTTGCCTTCGGCTGCGGTCGAAGGCTGAAAGGAGAGAAGGGGCAGAAGTAGGTTCTGAGATGGCGCCAAAAAAGGCTACAACCACAACAATATTGACCGAGGTGTTGACTGGCAATGCGAGTCGCCGAGCTAGCAAATTGCTCACGCGGCGTTTGCTTGCAAAGCCACTTCTGTTGTTTCTACAGACTTCTGTCCCGGGTTTTAATTATTGTGATGCCCGGGGGTCGGTCTCGGCACGTGTTGGAGTTGGCCCAAGCTTATATGAGGTGATGCTTTTGTAGGGATGTCCAATCTCGTAATTTACAATTGATTTCTGAAATTTGGGCCTTTTGTTGCCGAAAATACGATTCATTTTCGACCCCCCAAATCAGCGTACTTGAGTAGGAAGTTTTCGGGACATTGCCTTTCCAAGAAAGTAAATATAGCAAAAATTTCAGTTACAATACGATTCCTTTCACGTGTAAATAACAAACGGCTTCTCCAACCCGCGCCCCTCCATGACTTGTCCTACTCGCTCTTCTGCGCGTCTCTTACCACCAACGTCGTCCCCTTTGTGGGACTATATTTCTGCATTTCTTCGGCGTGGGGCTTGGGGCTTGGTAGTTTGAAGCCCATCTTGTTTGCCGTGCTATTTCCAGCTTTGTCGAGGATTCAAAGCCACCCTCATGGTGACTCGAAGAGGCGAGTTGTGGTTCAGGTGACTGTACGGAGATGTCGTCCAATGTCCCAGTAACGACCTTGTCTTCCAAGACCATAAACGCTCCGTCCTACTCAAACTTCCCATCCTATTCCCAGACTAGCCTTACCAACACAAACGACGGTGTCTCGCAAAGGCGCAGTGGAAGCTCGGGTAGCTTTGGTGCTGGCGCATCCACTCGAAGCACACCTCAAGCTCGCAACAACCAGCCGTTGCGGAAACAAAACAAAGCCCAGAGGCGAGCTCGTCTTGTGGATGAAGATGCTATTGCAGAATCCGCAGCCATGAAATCAATCAACAGTCGGAAGGGGCAGACATCCATTACACACTTGATGAACTTCTCCCTACCACCTCGCCCATACTTTCAGAATCATCAGAATATCGATCGTCGTCGCCACCAGCATCGAAATCCTACATGGGGGCTAGGATCTGGATATCACGCCATTGACAAAGCACGATACGTCCACGCCAACTATCGCTTCATTGTCAAGCCTGACCGCAGTTATCATGCGCAGGCGATCGATGCTGACGTGCATCTAGAATGGGATTCGATCTTGCAAATCCTAGCATCAGCAGAGACACAATCGACGAGCTGTCCAATCTGCCTTTCCACACCTGTTGCACCGCGTATGGCAAAGTGTGGACACATCTTCTGTCTCCCTTGCCTGATCCGGTACATGCATTCCACTGACGATTCCAACCCTACACCAGAAAAGCGTGCAAGATGGAAAAAGTGTCCGATCTGTGAAGACAGCGTCTACATCTCTGAGACGAGGCCTGTGCGCTGGTTTGTCGGCCAACAAGCAAGTATGCTCCAAGGAGGAGACGACATTCTGCTTAAGCTCCTTGCGCGAGACCCTGGTAGCACGCTTGCCTTACCTCGAGACGTTGGGGAGAGAAGTGAGCCCTTGGATGACATTCCATGGTACCACACAGTTGAGATTATGGATTACGCACGATTTATGAAGGGTGGAGAAGATTACATGATGTTACAGTATGACGCGGAAATCAAAGAGTTAGAGATACAAGAGAAGGAGGATGAGTTGATGTTCGGCGACGACACAACATGGACAAAAAAGGCAGTGGCAGCCATAAATGACAGTAAGGCAAAGTTGAATGGAATGGGGAACCCTCCCGATGCGCCCACCGAGCCTGCGGAGAGGATGCTTTCACGACCACCTATCAATTTTGAACCCCCGGAAGATGTTCCTGAAATGTACATGCTTCGCCCGGCGTCAATGACTCCTGTACGGCGACCCAAGCCTCCCAGTAGCACCACCGCCACCGCTGGGCAAAGCGTGACGACCGAAATTCCCACAAATGAAGCAGACGCAGATCATCTACCTCAGCTTTTGACGGACATGAAGATCACGCATTCCCTACAACCTAAACCTACTCAACAACAAACGAACATGGGCCCGTCAAATATACCCAACGCTCGACCCAGTGGTGGTCCGTTCTTTTTCTATAACGCTTTGCCGAACTTTTACCTATCTCCACTAGACATCCGCATCCTTAAGGCCGCCTTTGGCCCATTCTCATCTTTTCCATCCACTATCTTACCGCGTGTTGAACACATTTCGACAGGTCATATTGTCGATGATGAAATTCGCAAGAGAGCGAAATATCTAGCACATCTTCCATATGGGTGTGAGGTCAGCTTTTTGGAATGCGATTGGACCGATGTCATCGCTCCCAATGTTCTTGCTCAATTCGCATCGGACATTGAGCGGAGAAGGAAAAGACATCACGAGAAAGAAGCAAGAGAGGAAAGAGATAGAGTCCGTGCCGAGAAAGAGGAGGAGGAAAAAAGATACGCTGCAGCAAGGCGAAGACGGTCGAGTGGGCTTGAAAAAAGCTTCTCCGAAACCGACTTTCAGCCTCTAGCACAGGCTGACAGTATCTTTGGAGGATCTCCAAGCAACTCGCATGCAATCTCGATGACACCGCCTTGGGGGGGTGCCACAAGAACTCATTCATCTTTCGCTACCCTTGGAAGTCCAGGTACCAGCCCCGAAGCGCCCAGGACGGTTTGGGGCACTGCAGTCATCCCACCAAGCTCGCCTCCCATGATAGCAACGCCGCAAGAGACTGCGACCCCGGATGATGGCTGGCTGCAAGGGTGGGAAAAGGACCTTCTAGACAATGGTGATCCTGTCGCTATGACTGAAGCTAGTATTTCTGGTGAAGGCAGCTCCAGGTCTGGCACTGGCGTAAGCGGGAAGCACAAAAAAAAGTACAAGAAGATCACTCTCATGTCAACGAATGCTCGGAGAGGGGCTTGAATGTGTTGTGTGATCAATGGAGGTGCAATGTAGCAGAACATGAACCAGATCCAAGCGTGAACTATTCTGACTAGACTCAGATAAAAGTCAATACATAGCACCAGTACTCCAGTGGAGTCGATGTGCCTCGTGCAAAGTTAAGCCTAAGCAGTTCTGTTTCCACATTCGACAATAAAGGTACACATGCCTCAAGGTTAGGGGCAATCGAGCAGCTTGGCAGGCACACGCCATCTTTTTCCCAAATTCTCCGTGTGGAAGAAAAAAACGCGTTAATGACAGCACCAGCGCCGAAATTTTTTGGCACGCGTTTTATGGCCCGGGCGCGCTCCTCAACGTCGAAACACCTTTAACTACGGACCTTGACGCCGCCAGGGCGCCCGACACCTACTATCACCTTAACACAAGTACAGCTTATCATGACTCTCACGCGCCTCCAAGCTGGGGAGCGTCCAAAGTATGTGCACCCTTGGAAAGTGCAATTGGGACGGCAATGATGGCGGAAAAGGGGCAACCAATTGCTGATTCGATTCTCAGACAGACGCAACACCCTGGCTATGTCGAGACTCCAGGACGAAAGCGACGATCGAGAAAGTCGGGCGTTGGAGCAGCCAAAGACGAGGACTCTGACGCAGTAGACTCCTCGCCCGGACTAGCTGATGACACAATCGAAGTCGAGTCTACACCTTCCGTACGGAAAAGGAAAGACATCAAAACCGCGAATGGAAGCCTCAATGGTTCAGTGAATGGACACGTCATGAAGCCTTCTAAGTCCCCTGGCGGGGTGGTGGATGGTTGGGAAGCAGGCAAAGATCCCACAGTCGACTACTCAGGGCACTTCGAGTTTGGTGGCTCATGGGGTGTAAGCGCGATGATGATCGGCTTCCCATTGCTCATGTACTACATGTGGGTAGGTGCGACATATTACAATGGGAAGTTCCCGACACCCTCAGATGGCGAAAGCGCACTTGACTTTGCGAAGAAAATGGGACGCATGGTTTACATTGGTGCATTCCCGTCACTCAAGGCCTGGGCCATGTACTGGATTTTCCTCATCTTCGAAGCAGCCTGTTACCTCTATTTGCCGGGAGTCTGGACCAAAGGGAAGCCGTTGCCGCATGAGGGTGGAAAGCAGCTGGATTATTACTGTTCGGGTATGTGGTCTCTGTACACCACCATAGCGGTGGCCGCAGCACTCCACTTCTCTGGCCTCTTCAAGTTGTACGAAGTCGTCAATGAGTTCGGTCCACTCATGTCAGTAGCCATCATCTCAGGGATCATGGTTTCCTTTGCAGCCTATTTCTCTGCCATCTACCGTGGAGCCCAGCATCGAATGACGGGATACCCCGTCTACGACTTTTTCATGGGAGCTGAACTTAACCCCCGTGCGTTCGATATACTCGACTTTAAGATGTTCTTCGAGGTGCGCCTGCCGTGGTACATGCTCTTCCTCATTTCCCTCGGCACTGCCGCAAGGCAATATGAACAGTTCGGCTATGTTTCTGGGGAGGTTGGATTTCTTGTGATGGCTCACTTCCTTTACGCCAATGCATGCGCCAAAGGCGAGGAATGCATTGTTCCCACTTGGGACATGTATTATGAGAAATGGGGCTTTATGCTCATATTTTGGAACATGGCAGGAGTGCCCTTGAGCTACTGCCATTGCACAATCTTCCTCGCAAATCATGCACCCGAGGTCTATCATTGGAACAGATACGCCTTGTCGGTGCTGTACGTGACTTACCTCTTCGTTTACTGGGTCTGGGATACTGCGAACAGCCAAAAGAATAGATTCCGACACAGAGAACGAGGAGGCGATTTTACGCGGAAAACCTTCCCTCAGTTACCATGGCAAACGGTGGAGAATCCGAGGACTATCAAAACAGAGACGGGTGATAGTATCCTCGTCGATGGCTGGTGTAAGTTCGGCATTCTCTCAGACTCCCCCGCCTTCTTGGACTGACTCTTGGATAGATGGTTACGCACGAAAGGTTCACTACACCTGCGATTTTTTCTTCGCTTCATCATGGGGTCTGATCACAGGATTCCAATCTCCCTTCCCATGGTTTTATCCTGTCTTCTTCACGGCCATGATCATTCATCGTGCCATCAGAGACATTCAACGGTGTAGGACAAAGTATGGCAAAGCATGGGAAGAATATGAACGGCAAGTGCCGTATTTGTTTATCCCCGTAAGCTCTGTGCCCATTCTTTCCTCGAATTTAGCACTGATCAGGTTTCCAGTACATTTTCTAAGTTTGGCACTTCAAGCACAAAGGAAAGCATTCATTATACCTTTCGGCCAATGTACATATCCTTTAGCTGCAGAGATCAGAGAAACTCTACTCAGAGGCCAATATTAATCCCATTGCTCCAAGAACGCCTTCATCACAAGGACAGGGCGTGTGGGGTATCTTGGCTCTGTACCGGCCATGCGCTTTCTGGAAGTTCGAAGCTCATTTACCCATTCAACATCGAATGTGTGCATTCACCGCTATTCAAGTTATTCACGTTAAGGCTCGGGCGCATTGTTTATGATGGCAGTCACGCGCTATCGACAACAGCAAACGGACGTCATTGGTTTCTTCACTAATGTCCTCACCATGGGAGTCCTCACTTTTCTAACCCAGTCTTCCTGATATCCTTTCCTAAACTCCTGCGGAAACTGAGAAGGGGCTTTTCAGATAATTCGGGTTTCCTTCTTTCTTGAACCTTTTCAGTGATGACCAAAGTCACCATCGGAATCATTTTGACCATTCGTAGTACGCTCCTTCGCCACGCAGGTCTTCCAGCCAGAGCTTCGCGAAGTCAAGCGGTACCAATACCGGCGATACCTGATCCACATTCATGTGGCGTGAGCTCACTCCCTCATCCGTGTAGAAAGATTGAAGCTCACACCTTCGCAGCTTGAGTGCGAGAACCCCTCGGCACTGCTATTGCTTGCTTGTCCTGGCGTCTTTGGCGCCCTCAGTACGGACACGCCTGCTATTACACGGACAATGCGGACCGCCTTCTCGACAACGACCAAAGCCCGCTCTATCAGAACCACTTTACAGCAGTATCATCCCTAGCGACTCTTTCATCGGCCCTCCCTACGTATCGGCGCATTCTCCAGCAGTGATGAGCACAACCGCTTCGAAATCAATAATGGCATCTCTGGACCCCTTCCCCTCACTGTCATCTCTCGCATCTTTGCACGATGAAGGTCTTTCGTCGGTAACGTTCGATCTCCACTGGGAGCCTCCAACACCAATAATGATGTCAAGCCCAATAACTTCAATCTCGACAGACGCCATATCTGGCGCAGCGTCTTCGTCGTATCCTTCTTCCTTGCTTGCGGCAGCGACCTTCATTTCCAGCTCTGGATCTGACTTTTCTATACCTCCTTTCCCGTCCCTCTCGATGGAAACCTCAACTGCTACCGTTGATGCGGCCACAGTCCACACTACACCCCCTTTTCCGACTCTGTCCACAGCAGCCATAACTTCTACCGTAGATGCGGCCACCATGCTTTCTTCACCGCTGTCGATCCTACAACCATCGATCTCAGCTACATCATCTTCATCTCCGCCTGGATCGCTCTCTCCAAGCAGCACGGTCGCTCCCGCCATTATGATCATACCACCTCCACCACCATTATCCTCCCTAAGCAGTCTAACCGCTTCCACAATCTTGACCACACCGACTCCGCACAACACCCTCTCCACTGGCGAGAAAAGTGGTATAGCAGTCTCCACGTCCCTCATAGCCATCACCCTCATCGTCATCAGCGTCCTGGCCTTCTTCTGGCGAAAGAAGCGCAGCACCGAAATAAAGCGGCAGAACGACGTGGAGGCGAAGGCCATCTGGGTCACAAGGACGTTTACGGTCCAGGCTGAGGGCGGGTCAAGCGGGAGTAGGAGTCCTCGCAGTTTTACGAAGAACAGCGCCATACCTACTGAATAGGCAACGGTTCCAAGCGAGGATGCGAAAAGTGGTAAAGCGGTGGGCGGAGGAGGATATGATTGGGGTTTGACGAGGTGGTCGAAGGCGAGGAACGCGGTGGGTGAATTGCATAGATAGCCGAGTCTAGCGTGGACCGGTGGGAAGGGATGAGTTAGGGATGGACCGTCGAGGGTATATTTAGTTGAGATGATATGTTGCCACCAGTACCAATATTGTGCGTTGAAATTCAACGTGGATTGGAAATGAACGGAAGCGGCGGATAGGTGTCTTTCCGCTTGGCTCAGTGCGAATTTCATGGTGACAAGGCCCTCCACGGTCTGCGAGAGGACCTGTTGTTACCGCACATTTCAACTCAATTGGTGCTCAGCTTCGAAAGAAGCCGGCCAGCTCTGTGGAAGCGGTAAGTTATAGGCTGGAGCCGACTCCGGTAAAGATGCAACAGTAGCTGATGATAAGGCGCGAGCCTGGCGGCTCCAAGATGTTGTTAGGAACATCCGCCTTCGGAGCCCTGTCAGGGCATCCGGTGACTGTGAATGGTAGTGTGGTTCTACACCTTGACTCCCGAGAGCTTTGATGACTGGCGGGATTCTAAGCGCGGCGTTTCACTCCTCACATGCAGAAGCGTTACGGTCACATTGTAAACGACAAGAACAAGAGTGAGGACCGCGCCATATAAGATAGTGACAAGCGGGGCGACCAGAGAGAAGACGGTGAAGCCGTATGATGCCGCGTTAAAGGGAGCGCTGTCCTTCAACTGGTTTGTTGCCAAACCAACCTGCAATGCCGTAAGCAGGATGGTAAAGTAGACGAAGACGACTAATAGCCAGCCAAAGTTGCGGTTCAGGAAAGACTGGAATGTCTGAGAACTGGAATGGTACCCTCGACAGAAATGCCGAAAACGGAACCTAGAATCGAATCTATAGATCCAGTTAATACGACTTAGGCGGAGTTCGCCATAGTGATAACGCGGGGAGATTTTCCGCTCGTCACCCCGGAAATCTGAGAGCAGGCCTTGTACAATATCAAGCCAGCCTTTCCAGTTTACATCAGGAGGGAGCAGGTGGAGCTCCTGCGCCAGGAAAAAATCGATCTCGTACGAAATGAGCAAGATGTAAGAGTTGAGGAAGCCCAGCGCGGCTGGGAGCATAGAGCCTGCGGGGTCGTGCTTTTGGAAGAAGTCGCGGTCGAGCAGCCATGCCGGCAAAGGCTTTATGAAGATTTTATCATCTTGCCAGAGCAGATGTAGATCAGCCTGTTCAGTCACCAAAATTTTCCGGCCAACCAGCCGTTGGCGGTGCAGAGGCCTGATGTTGTGAAGTCTTCCGGCAAGCCACAGTCGATCCTTGATCTCCTCGAGGCGCGATACATCCAATTCGTTCGTCACAAAAGCGTCCGGGTCATCTCTAGGAAAAATGACCTTGCCAGTCCGTGTGCGGACGGCCCAAGGAAGCTCGTAACGGAGGCTAGGACGGGTAACCACAGAATTCCTCCCCGTTGTTGCGCCCGCTTCCTCCGGCAACAGATCTTTCGCCATACCAAAATGACCTTATCAGACTAGTTTGGATGGTTATACACCGGTGTTGGCCTGACAAGATGGGTTCAGCCTCGTTTAAGCGACTCAACAAGGATCCAAGGCTGCGGGGACCCACCATGCCTGATTAGGGCTAATCATGTCACCAGCAAGGCTGGAATTTGCTCTTTCGTCGACTCCGACTTCGTCATCGTTTGACATGCCATAGTCGTGTATGCGATCCACAAGCTACCGATATGAATGAAGTATGGTCCGGGCTCGCGGGAATCTCACGTACCGCCTGCGTCGGCTTCCTAACTACCTCGAGCGGTCCACCGTTGCAAACTTCCTGGTCAATTCGGTAGATGGTCTCGGACCGCCAGAGAACATCCTGATCTTCTCCTTGGCATCAAATCTTGTTCCATGGGAGCGACCTCCAACTAAGACTGCGACCTTGATGTTCAAGAAGACGCCAGAGCGCTTCGACAATGATCAAACAGAATGGACTGTCTCAGTCCCGGAGCAGGGCCAAAGCCTAATTTTTGACACCCACTTCTTAGAATTCACCCCATTGAGCGATTGCGATCGGGATATCCACGAATTCGAGTAGGTTAAGGTTTGCCATTGCTTAGAATTGTCACTCACTCACTGAAACAGCTGCATAGCCATCTCTGGACTAGCGAGCCACCCATTGGGGTCGTGGATGCACCGAAAATCGCAATCCAACTTCGTGTGGCTCAGAGATCGTCTGCCCAAAGACATGCCAGGTATCAGGCCCATAATTTACGGATATGATACCCAGCTAGTCCAGAGCGAGTCTGTTCAGACTATTGACGATCTCGCTTCTTCATTCATTGCCAGACTCGCCTCCATTGGCAAAGCTTATACCTCTGCAAAGCCTCTGATTGTTATCGTGCACAGTCTTGGTGGCATACTCTTAAAGAGCGCCTTGGTTCAAATGGCAAGCAGCCTTGGTGAGGGTTCCATTCTAAGCTCAATCAAGATGATCATCTTCTTTGGAGTACCGAGCAGAGGAATGCATATGTCTCATCTACTGCCAATGGTGAAGGGCCAGCCCAATGAGCATTTAATCCAATTGCTGTCACCAAATTCGGACTACCTGTCTTCTCTCAATCGCCATTTCTCTGGTATCGCTACCCTTCGTGAAATACGCCTGATTTCTGCATACGAAACGAAGCTCTCCCGTACAACCCAGGTATGTCTTGTCAGGAGATTTCCGTTACCCTTTGGTCTGATCTCTCTAGGTAACAGAGGCTGGTACATGGGAACGCACGGGGCCTTACGAGCTTCTTGTTGATAAGCAGTCGGCTATCCAGGCCGATGCAGACCCCAAAAACTGCTTTCCGATAAACGAGGATCACTCAGACATGGTCAAATTCGCTGATGATAGCCCGGAGTATCGCATTGTGATTGGATTCTTTGATACTCTGATCCAAGCCGTGCGTCCTGACCCAACTGCTTTGTTGGAATCGCAGCAATTTAGATCGAGTAAAGAGCGGGCCTCTGTAGCCCCTTCACAGACGGGCCGATCAAAGCGACCGAGGTTCCTCAACGTTATGGCTAGCGCTTCTACTGCCGGTTTATCATGTACGTACTCCGGCGTAATCCTCTATTGTGTTTGGCTCACACTTTGAATATCAGACCAGCCAGCAACGCAAATCCAACCGGAGTCTAGCAAGCAGCCTAGACGAAGAGGCCGGAAAAGTGCCATGAACACTGAAATATCATCGCGTGAAGCAAACTTGCAACGCGAAAGAATGGAAAAGCAAAACAATCTCAAAGGTAAGCAATGCTTTGGGGGAAGAGCATGAACAGTATCTGACTGTGCAGAACTGCGCGGCAGTCTTGATTTTGCAGAAAGAAGTCATCGCTATGACAAAATCACGCAACCTCACCAAACGACTTTCAACTGGATCTTTGAAAATTCTGATCTCGGACTTGTCCAATGGCTACGCAAAGGCAGTGGTATTTACTGGATTCAAGGCAAACCAGGATCCGGGAAATCAACACTGATGAAATTCCTGCATGACAGTCCTAGAACTTCTGAAATTCTCACGCGGTGGCGCCAGGGCCGTGGCCAGATGAGTGCTTGGTTCTTCTTCAATGAACGAGGTTCGTACATTGAGAAATCTTTTGAAGGATTGTTTCGCAGTATCATTCGGGAGTTGATATCAGCGAACGAACAGCTTGCTGAGCTCGTGCTGGAAGTTTATCTCGATCGAGTAAAGCAAACTTCGAAGCAGAAGCAGAAGCAAACGTGGCACGTGCAAGATCTAGAATATGCGCTATCTGTAATTTTGTCGCAGCAACAGCAGGAGCTGGATGTTCTCCTTTTCCTTGACGCACTGGACGAGTATAGCGGACCTCCAGAAATGATCGCAGAGTTCGTTCAAAGTTTGGTCCAGACAACGACGGACTCAAAAACCAAGTTAAAGGTCCTGTTCTCCAGCCGTCCATGGGATGCATTTGTGGCTAGCTTCGGTCGGTGTCCAGGCTTCAAAATGCATGAACAAACCGAAGGTGACATGCGGGTCTTTGTGCTAGATCAACTCAACGCTATTCCTACGGCGACGCCATCATTGTCCCCACCGAGCGCTTCGGCGGATTCACCGCCAAGAGACATAGTCTCCACCATTGTCGATCGTGCAGAAGGCGTTTTCCTTTGGGTCAAATTGGTGACTGAAAGTTTAGTGGAGGCTGGGCCGAACGCAACAACACTCCAGCTGGAGCGACTACTTCAAGCTCTACCAGACGGGCTTGAGGAGCTATACGAACGGACAATAGAGCGTATACCGGGCTCGTCTCGGTTGGAGGTCTTTATTGTTATTGAGATCGTCAATCGTACAACCGAACCGATGACCGTTCTAGACGTCGTGCTCGCTGCAAGTTGTGCGCTTGGTAAGACTTTTCAGGAATGTGTGGATGCCACCAGAAAAAGACTCTCGGGCATGGACTTTCAGCAGGAAGCACTACGATTAAAGAATCTCTGCGGCGGTCTTATTGACGCGGGCCATTCAAGCGCGGATTCTACCGTTCAATTTATGCATCAGACGGTGAAAGATTTCGTCAACAGGCCAGGCTTTGAACATCGCATGCTCGGTTGCTCCCGCGCACCGTTATATCAAAATGGGTTCTCATTTCTCTTCAAGTATGAGCTGGCCATGTTGCACATTGCTCAATCTTCCTTGCAGGACCACCTCCCGCCGGGCATCCCACTACGTCAAGCCGGCAGAGGTCTCGACAGCGGGTTAAATATAGTGTACAAGATGCCAAACCTGGCTCGCCTAGCCGAAAGGACTACTGGGAGCAACCAGGAAACATTCCTTGACAGCATAGGAGACAGCAGTATCCGATCGTTATTTGGGAGCGTAGACATAAACTCTAGGTCTTTCCGGGAGTTTTTCCCTTACCGCTCAATTGTACCAGACTCGGTCTTATCGTTTGCAGTGTACGGAGACCTTCTCCTCTACATGAGGCAGAAACTGCAGAACACCGATATCTTCAAAGACTCGCCTCGGAGTTCCTTGCTGCACATTGCGGTCGAAACCTCAATTTCACCCGAATTGCATCATTATGCGCCCGGCATTATTGAGCTCCTACTCAATAACAGGGCGAACATCCATCACATGCTGGGTGGGGAAACGCCTTTTCAACATCTCATGAACAGGCTAAAGCGCCATCACGTCGTTGACTATCCCCATGATTATTGGAGCAGAGTCTCTAAGGTCGTTGAAGTCTTCCTAAAGCATGGACAGGACGTAAATGTTGACATACCACATAGCCCGAGTGAATCTCTAGGTGGCACAAGCGAGAAATTCTCCAAAGCACTGCATATCGCCCGCAATGAAGTCTCCAAAACACTTCTCGAGCATGGTGCACACGTCAACGCATTAGACAGCGATGGATTGACAGCCCTAGACCATCTTATTCGCGTAACGCCCAAACTCCCAAACGACCCAGACTATCTCCCTAAACAATTGGGCGAAATGCTTTGTATCACAGGCTCTATTCTGCTCGAGCATGGCGGATGTATCACTCATTCTACGGAAAATTTGCTGCCCGATGTCCTCGATAGGTTAGACAAGAATGGCATCGATATACCCGAAGCTTTGCGAAACCCACCACGGCTACAAGGATGGCTTGAACGGAGACTCCGTGGCTTGGTGCCAACATTTCTTGGCGGCAAGTGAATTTATCAACAACGAGGGTGTTCTTCTCTTCAGAGATTCCGGAGCGAGGACGCCTCTATGCGGCTCCAGGGCGCCTTTCAAGATTGTTGCGACACAGATCTCGTTTCTATGTGCATTTCTCAAACGCGCGTCAAAGCTGTGACGGAACCGGCCTCAAGACCCTTTGTCATTAGGGAAACTTGCGGAAAACCTCCAGACTTATCTGACCAGGAAGAGCAGCCGCCGCCGCCGCCCATGCATTATTCTGCACCACCCACGCCACCACCCCGCCTTGAACGGCGCGCGCTCTCAACTTCCGGTGATAGGACTCGACCCACACAACGGCACGAAATCGTTTACAGTGCCTCTCAACAAGCTACGCGCCTCCCCGATACCTTTTCAAATTCGGTCGACGTGGTATAACCACCACACACCTTCGCATCCTAGCGCTCTCAACACGCCGGCCGCGCCGGCCATAGGGTCATGGCCTGGCCGGCCTGGCCGGCCTGACAGGCCTGCGCTAAATCGTCGCTTACTCATCCCGCTCATACAAAGGAGCCAAGATATGGACGACGATATAAGCCCCATATA
>Ga0335072_10008558_pt1 | contig 14832 bp, 11 predicted proteins | sample Lox_Sample_21_FD_206725 | JGI IMG/M metagenome (GOLD analysis project Ga0335072, IMG submission 206725) | Soil microbial communities from Loxahatchee National Wildlife Refuge, Florida, United States - Lox_Sample_2.1 | ecosystem: Environmental > Terrestrial > Soil > Wetlands | place: USA... | reverse complement strand
TGCCGGACGTCATCCTGTGCCCGACCGGCGGCGGGGTGGGCCTCATCGCCATCTACAAGGCGCTGCTGGAACTGCGGGAACTGGGCTGGATCGACGGTGCGCTGCCCCGGCTGGTGGCTGTGCAGGCCGCCGGCTGCGCGCCCATCGCCGCGGCCTTCGCGGCCGGCGCACGGGAGTCCAAGCCGTGGCCGGACGCCAAGACGGTCGCGTTCGGCGTCACCGTGCCCAAGCCGCTCGGTGACTTCCTGGTCCTGGACGCCGTGTACGCCACGGGCGGGACTGCCGTGGCGATATCCGACGTGGACATCCTGGCCGCCGAGCGCCAGGCCGCGCAGCTCGAGGGCACCTTCACCTGCCCGGAGGGCGCGGCCTGCTTCGCGGCGGCCCGTCAGCTGGCGCGCGACGGCTGGCTTTCGCCGGACGACTCGGTCGTGGCGCTCAACACCGGGACCGGGCTGAAGTACCCGGACACCGTCGTCACCCCGGTCACGGCCGTAGCTGCGCCATCCGCTTGACGTTGATCAGGTTGGTGTACGTCACATTGTCGGTCGTCGAGGTGCGGCCGTAGGTTCCGCAGCCGAGCGTCAGCGACGGGGTCAGCCCGTTGCCCATGCCGATGCAGCCCTGCGCCGCCGGGCTGTTGACCAGGATCCGGCTCACCGGCATCTGCTGCGCGAAGGACAGCTGAAGCCGCTGGCTGCGGCTGTGGATGACCGCTGTGTGACCGGCGCCGCCGTTGCCGAGGAGCTGCAGGCAAAGCCGGATGCCGTCGTCCTCGCCGTCGGCGGTGAACAACGGCAGGATCGGGGCGAGCTTTTCCTTTCCGAACGGACCCTGGACGGCTCCCCGCGGCAACGGCGCCACCAGCAGGCGAGCCCCGGCCGGAACGTCGACGCCTGCCAGCGCGGCGATGGCGGGGGCAGCTTGCCCGAGGACGGCGCGGCTGAGGTGCTCGCCGTCGAAGGCCACCGTGGCCAGGCGCTCGCAGTCCGCGGCGTCGAGCACGGCCGCCCCCGCCTGGCGCAGTGCGCCGATGAAAGCCTCGCGCACCGACCGGTCGACGACGAGGTTGTTCTCCGAGCCGCAGATGAGGCCGTGGTCGAATCCCTTGCTGGCGACGACCATCCGGGCCGCGGCCTCGAGGTCCGCGTCGGCGCAGACCCAGGCCGGCGCGTTACCCGGCCCGACGCCGATCGCGGGGGTGCCAGAGCTGTACGCCGCCTTGACCATCGCGGTCCCGCCGGTGGCCAGGATCATTGACACACCCGGGTGGTGCATCAGGGCCGCGGTGGTCCGCCGGGTGGGGCGCCGCGGCACGCTCTGCACGAGATCGGCAGGAGCACCGCGGCGGACCAGGCCCTGGCGGAGCAGGTCCAGGGTGCGCGCCCCGACCTCCGCCGCGTGCGGGTGGCAGCTCGCGATGAGGGCGTTCCGCGCCTTTATGCAGATCAGGGTCTTGAAAATCAGCGTGGAAACCGGGTTGGTGACCGGAATGAGGCCGAGGACGACGCCCATCGGATCGGCGATCTCCGCGAGGGACTCCCGCTCGCCGATCACGCCCACTCCAGGCTTTCCGACCAGCGACTCCGCCACACCCAGGCTCGCGAACAGGTTCTTTTCCACCTTGTCCGCCACGCAGCCGATCCCGGTTTCCGTGACAGTCGCGGCGGCGAGCTCATCCGCGTGGCCCGCGAGCTGCGCGGCCAGGTCGGTGATAAGGGCGTCGATACTGCGCTCGGGCCAGTCAGCGATGCTCTGCCGCGCGGCGGCCGACCGTGCGATCAGCTCATCCGCCACCGGGTCTGGCTCGTCGGTGAAGATGAACTCCTCGAGGTCCTTCGAGAAGGCGCGGGCCTTTTCCGCGGCGTTGCGGGCCAGCCAGCGCAGCATCGTGACTCCGGCCTGCGGATCGCGGTCGCACAGCTCACGCAGCGCCCTGGCGGTCAGCCGCCGGGCGGCCACGTCGGTGTGCGCGTAGACGCTCGCGGACCGGGGGCTGTCATCGAGCAGGCCGAGCTCACCGCATACGGCGCCAGGTCCCATGAACGACACGACGCCGTTGCTGTCGAAGTCCGGCCGTTCGACTTCGACGCGCACTTCGCCCGCCACGATGACGTAGCACGCGTCGCCTGGGCTGCCCTCGCGCATGAGGCAGCTCCCCTCGGGGAACTGCACCATCTCGAGATGCGCCTCGAGCCCAGCGAGCACGGACTGGTGGCTCGTCACCGTTCCAGCTTCGGCCGGTCCGTCCGCCGCTGGCGAGGGTGCTCCCCTCCGGTAGCCGGTGTGGCCAGCCTCCCTTCAGAATGGGCGCAGAGCTGCTTCGCCAGCGAGCAGAGGGGGTGGCCATGAGCAGCACGGACAAGGTCAGCGCCGGAACGCCGTCCCGGCTTCGGACATTCGATCCCGTCCGGCTGGCCGGCCTCGAATACCGGGCCTGGGTCGGGTACTACCTGCGGCGGTGGCCGCAGGTGCTGATCGCCTCGGTCGGGCTGGTCAGGGCGGGCTTCGGCATGGACTGGTACCTCACCCTGCACGGCGCCTGGCTGGTACTGCGGGCCAACCAGCTATGGGCGCCGTATCCCGACAACGACCCCAACCGGGCCCGGGCCTGCATGCGACGGTTCTACGCACTGGTCAAGCTCAGCTATGGCGAGCCCGCCAGCCCGGCCAAGGCCGCCGAACTCGAGGTGGACTGGTGGCGGGTGCACCGCGAGGGCCAGTACCGCGAGAGCTCGCGGCCGATCGATGACGCGGAGCCCGCCGAGGAACTGGTGCAGTCGCTGACCCGCCTGTACTGCTACCTCTACCGCGAGCCCGAGGCCGCGCTCCGCCCGGCCGCGGTGCACCGCGCCCGGGCCATGGACCTGTCCGATGAGTGGATCCGGCAGGGCTGCCAGCCAGACAGCAGGCTGCTATCGCTCGAGCACGCGGCTCTGGTCCGTTCCTACGCCGCCCTGCTCGCCGCCGTTCACCATTAAGGCGCGGCAGGGTCGCCCGGGCTCAGCTCGGCGCGGGCGGTGGCCAGGGCGAGCTCGACGAGACGCTTGCGGGATGGCTGGTGCAGCTGCCGGAGACGGAGAAGGGCGAGCCCGTCCAGCAGGGCGTTATAGCGGAGCGTGAAGTCGTCGAGAGAGGCCGGGGCGGCGAACGCTCCCTCCGCCACGCCGCGGGCGATGATGGCGGCCAGGTCATCGCGCCACGGGGCCAGCAGCTCTTCCATGAACTGGGTCACCTGCAGGTTGTGCGGAGCGCGGGCCCACGCCTCCATCCACAGGATCCAGCCCGGGTCCGACGGCCCCGCGGGCAGGTAGTTGTAGATGTAGAAGTCGAGCTGACGCCAGGCGCCAGTCACCTTTTCCAAGGCGGCGCGGGTCCGCAGGAGGTCGAGGTGGTCCTGCCACGCCAGGGTCTCCAGCAGGATGTGCTCCTTGCTGGTGAAGTAGTACATCACCTGGCCGGAGCTCATGCCGGCCCGCCTGGCTATCTCCGCGACCCGCACCCGGTCGATGCCAGCCTCGGTGATCAGTTCCAGCGCCGCCGCCAGGACGCGGTCCCGGCTGCGCTGCCCGTTCTCGGTGCTCGCCGGCCCGCGGCGCCTTTGGGCCGGCGCGGCGACCCGACCTGGGTGTTCCGTCACAACACTAGAGTAATGCTCTAGACTAATTCTTGGTATCTGGTTAAGATGGGCCCACCCGGAGAAATGGCAGGCGTCCGCCGTCTACCCGCCTGCCTGTGGGGGTGCGCTCATGAGCACGCTAATCACGACCAGCCAGGTATCCGTGGCCGACGCTGTCGACTTTGTGCAGGACATGACCGCCACGATGTGGGTGCCGATGGAGTGCCGTCCGCTGTACAAGGCCGACGCCAGGTACCAGGGAGAGTTCCGCGCCAGCGGTCTCGGGGCAATGCAGGTGGTCGTCATAGACGCCATGCCCACCGTCGTGCGCCGCACTCCCGAGCTGATCTCACAGGCCGACCCCGACATGCTGAAAATGTTCCTCGTGTGCGGCGGGAACTCCTGCATCGTCGAGCAGGACGGCCGGCAGGCCCGGCTGGCGGCCGGGGAGTTCGCCTACTACGACACGCGCCGCCCGTACCGGGTGGCGTGCGGGGTCGACGGAAACCGGCTGACGGCGATGATGACGTTCATGTTCCCGCCGTCGATGCTGCCGCTGAGCCGCGGCAGGCTCAAGGAGCTGACCGCCGTCAGGATCCCGGCCAGTACCGGGCTGGGCGTCGTGACCTCGGAGTTCCTCCTCCAGCTGGCCCGCAACATCGATCATTACAGCCCGGCGGAGGCCGCGCGGCTGTCGACGGCCGCGCTTGAGGTCCTGGCGACCAGGCTGGCGCACGAACTGGAGGTCCCTGACTGGGGCACGCCAGAGGCGCGCCGGCACGCGCTGCTGACCACGGTTCAAGCGTTCATCCAGCAGCACCTTGGCGATCCCGAGTTGTCGCCCGCGATGATCGCCGCCGCCCATCACATTTCCCTGCGCTCGCTGCATCAGCTTTTCCACGACGCGGGCCTGACGGTGGCGGGCTGGATCCGGGGGCGGCGCCTGGAGTGCTGCCGCCGCGATCTTTCCGATCCGGCGCTGGACGCTCGCCCGGTCGCGGCCATCGCATCCAGGTGGGGCTTCTCGAGCCCTGGCGACTTCAGCCGGACCTTCCGTGCCGTGCACGGCCTGCCCCCGGCGGAGTACCGGATGTCTGCGCGCATTGTGAAGGCCCCTGCGCGGTAGCCCAACGACAGTCCGCCTCATCTCCGCGGATGCTGGCCGTACGGCGATAGACCGCCGTCCGGCACGCAGACAGGGGGAGAGGGATGACAACCACCGCGATCAAGCGCCCGCCAGGAGGCCGGTACTCGCTCGGGCACACACCGGAGGAATACGAACGGCTGCGGGCGCAGGCCCGGATGTGGGACGCCGCGACCGGGCGGCTCCTGGACCAGATTGGCCTCGGGCCCGGTGCCAGCTGCCTGGACGCCGGCTGCGGACCCGGCGAGACGATGCGCTCGATGGCCGGGCGGGTGGGGCCCGCTGGCCGCGTGCTCGGCATCGACGCCGACGCCGCGCTCGGCGCCATGGCGCTGGAGACGCTGCACAGCGACGGTTACCGGCACTGCGCCTTCCACGCTCAGGATCTCACCGCGAGCGAACCGATCCCCGGCGCACCTTACGACCTCGTCTACGCCCGGCTGCTGCTGTTCCACCTGCCGCAGCGCGTCGACGTGCTGACCCGGCTGTGGGAGGCCGTCGCCCCGGGCGGTCACCTGCTCGTCCAGGACTTCGACCTGCGCGGTATCACCAGCCTGCCCCAGCTGGACAGCGTTGCCGCGGGGCTGCGGTTCGTCACCGGCGCTTTCGGGGCGGCGAGCGCGGACGTGTCCGCCGGCGCCCGGTTGCCGCAGTTGTTCGCCCAGGCCGGCGTCGGGACTCCCGACGGGACCGACGTCGCGGGACACCTTGTGCCGCTCGCCGCCGCGTCCGCGCAGCTCGAGCAGGTCGTCCGCAGCGTGCTGCCGACGGCCCTGGCACACGGCATAACCACCGAAGACCACGCCGAGACGCTGCTGGCCTCGATGGACCGTGACGTCTGCCGCTTCCCCGACCTTCCCACGCTGATGCCGCTGCTGATCGGCGCCTGGAAGCGCAAGGGGCAGCCATGACGGTCCTGAACTGGCGCGCCACAGCCGACTCGGTCGAGGCCGGTCCGGATCCGTTCGACATTCAGGCCGTCCGGCGCCACTTCATGTTCCTGGATTGCGGGCGGATCGTCACGAACAACGCGGCGAGCACGCAGCCGCCGCGCGAGCTCCTGCGGCTGCAGACGTCGCTCGCGCCGGAATACGAGAACGTGCACCGCGGGCAGTCCACCGCCTCGCAGCTGATGACCGCCCGGTTCGAGCAGTCATACGACACGATCGCGCAATTCCTCGGTGCGCCAGGCCGGGCCTGCATCGCGCTATACCGGAACACCACCGAGGCCATCAACTCGGTGATGTACTCGCTGCTCACCGAGTTCCGTGACGGCGACAACGTGGTCACGACGCTGATGGAGCACAACTCCAACTACGTCCCGTGGTACGCGATGTGCCGGGAGGTGCTGCCCCGGCTGGGGCGGCGGGTGGACTACCGGCTGGCGCGGTTCGATCCGCGCACCGGCGAGCTCGACCTTGAGCACCTGGCATCGCTGATCGACGCCCGCACCAAGCTGGTCTGCTGTACCGGCGCGTCGAATTTCCTCGGCACCCGCAACCCGCTGGCCGTGATCCGCGCGCTGGCCGACGCCAGCGGGTACTGCCAGCCAACCGGCGAGCAGCGCTCTTACCTGCTGGTCGACGGCGCCCAGCTGGTACCGGGCTCGTTCGTTGACGTCCAGGCTCTCGATGTCGACTATCTGGCGTTCTCGTTCCACAAGCTGCTCGCGCCGTTCGGGGTCGGCGTGCTGTACGCCAAGGAGCACCTGCTGGCCGCCTCACTGCCGTTCCTGTACGGCGGTGACATGATCGCTGAAGGCCGTGTGTTTCCCTGGCAGGTCGAGTACAACGCGCTGCCCTGGAAGTATGCCGCGGGGACGCCCAACATCCTCGGCGCGATCGTCTCCGCGCAAGCGGTGCGGATCCTGGTGGACCTGGCGCTGACTCCGGACCGGCCGACCTATTTCGGGACAGCCAAGCCGCTGGAGCGAGCCGCCATCCACTCGGCCATGGGGCGCATCTCGAGCTGGAACCAGCAGCTGACGAGCCGGGCGCTGGACGGGCTCGAGGCCATCGGCGGGCTCACCATGTACGGGCCCCGCGAGCCGGCGCGGCGCACATCACTGGTCGCGTTCAACCTGGCCGGACGGAATCCTGTCGCAGTGGCCGAGGCCCTGAACAGGGCCGGGGTGGAATCGCGCGCCGGCTGCCACTGCGCGACGCTCGCCCATCACGCGCTCGGGCTGAACCCGCCCGCGAGCTGCCGCCTGAGCTTCTACCTCTACAACACCCCGGATGACGTCGATCAGGCGGTGGCGGCCGTGGCTGCGGTCACCCGCCGGACCCGTTTCCGGCTACTCCCCGCGGAGTACTCGCGCAGCCGGCCGCGTCCGGGCTGAGCAGGCGGAAGACGCTTCCCACGCACGACGACGGCGGGCCGCTCACCCGGCAGCATCGGTGCTATGGCAACGACATTTCCCGCAATCGGTCAGGCCGGCCCCAGGAATGACGGCCGCCGCCTCGGCCTAGCCCTGCTCGTCATCGCGACCGCGCAGCTCATGGTCGTGCTCGACGCCACCATCGTCATCGTCGCGCAGCCGCACATCCAGGCGGCACTCGGATTCTCCGGCACCGGCCTCGAGTGGGTCACCAACGCCTATGCCCTGGCGTTCGGCGGGCTGCTGCTGCTCGGCGGCCGCGCCGGCGACCTGCTCGGCCGCCGCCGGATGTTCGTCATCGGCCTCCTGCTGTTCTCGGCCGCGTCCCTCGCCGGCGGACTCGCCACCTCGCAGGCATGGCTGCTGGCGGCCAGGGCCGTGCAGGGCGCGGGCGCCGCGATCGTCGCGCCAGCCGCCCTGGCGCTGATCGCCACGACCTTCCCTGAAGGCCCGCCCCGCAACCGGGCGATGGGCGTGTACGCCGCGATGAGCGGGGCCGGCGGCGCCGTCGGGCTGATCGCCGGAGGCCTACTCGTCAGCTACGTCTCGTGGCGGTGGGTGCTGTTCGTCAACGTGCCGATCGGCGTCGCCGCCGCGCTCGCCGCCCTGATCGTGCTGCCCGCCGCCGCCCGCAAGCCCGGCCGGCTCGACCTGCCAGGCGCGCTCACGGGAACCGTGGGGCTGGCCGCTCTCGTCTACGGCCTGTCCAACGCCGCCGCCAGCCCCGACGGGACATCGCACTGGGGCGACGGCAAGGTGCTCGCCGCGCTGACGACCGGCGCGGTGCTGCTGACCGCGTTCGCGGTCATCGAGACGCGCAGCCGCCACGCGCTGCTGCCAGTGCGGCTGCTGGGCAGCCGGGACCGTCTCGGCGCGAACCTCATCATGCTGGGAGTGGGAACTGCCCTTTTCGGCGTGTTCTTCTTCGTCAACTTGTTCGCGCAGGACGTCTGGGGTTACTCCGCGCTCAGGACGGGGCTGTCGTTCCTGCCGTTGACCGTGGCGCTGCTCGTCGCCTCCTTCGCCGCCGCGGCGCTCATCCCGCGGATCGGCGCGCGGCCGCTGCTGCTGGCCGGCGGCGCCGCCAGCGCCGGAGGCATGTACTGGCTGTCCCGGGTGACCGAGCACAGCAGCTACGCGGCCGGCCTGCTCGGCCCTGGCCTGGTGATCGGGGCCGGACTCGGCCTGCTGTTCGTCCCGCTGCCGCTAGTCGCCCTGGCCGGCGTCGAGGACGCGGACTCCGGGGTGGCGGCCAGCCTGCTCAACGCCGGGCGTCAGGTAGGCGGTTCCATCGGTCTCGCGGTGCTGGGCACCGTGGCCTGGACGGTAGTCGCGAACAGCGCCCGCGCCGCCAGGACTACGGGGGCGGCGGCATACCGGCAGGCGCTCACGGCAGGCTTCGACCGGGCCTTCCTGATCTCCGCCGCGCTCGCCGCGCTCATTCTCGTAGTCGCCGTCACCGCGATCCGCGTCCGCCGCGCCGACCTGGCCGGCGGCTAGCATGGCCACCATGGCGCCCGCGCGCGGGCAGCGCGAGCAGCGATCGTTCCTGCTCCAGCGCGCGCAGCCAGCGATGGCCGGCCTGCTTGACGGCTCGCTGTCAACACGCCGTTCCTCATCCCGCAGTACCGGCCGGCGGTGCTGCTCGCGCTCGCCGTGATCGCGTTCGAACTCCTGGCGCTGGCCTGGATTCGCCGGCGGTTCTTCGGCACCGGCTTCCTCAGCTCGTTCGTCTCGGTCACCTTCGGCGGGGCGATCATCGCCACCGTCAGCGCTGCACTGGGTACGGTGCACTAACGGCGTGGCGGCGATACAGTTCGGCGACACGGAACGCCAGGTCCAGCGACTGGCCGCGGTTGAGCCTCGGATCACATGTCGTCTCATAGCGGTGGCTCAGGTCGCTTTCGGCAATGTTGTCACCACCGCCGATGCACTCGGTGACGTCATCGCCGGTGAATTCGATGTGGATGCCGCCGGGATGCGTACCGAGCGCCCTGTGCACCTCGAAGAAGCCGGCGACCTCGTCTAGCACGTCGTCGAAGTGCCTGGTCTTCTGGCCACTGGCCGCCTCGACCGTGTTGCCGTGCATCGGGTCGCACACCCAGACCACGACGGCCCCGCTGGCCGCCACCTTCTCGACCAGCGGGGGCAGCGCCTGCCGGATCCGGCTCGCGCCCATCCGGGTGATCAAGGTGAGCCGGCCAGGTTCGCGGTCCGGGTCGAGGGCTTCGATCAGCCCGAGCACGTCCTGCTCGGTCGCCTCCGGGCCGATCTTCACAGCGACCGGATTACGGATCCGACTAGCGAACTCGACATGCGCACCGCTGAGGGCACGGGTGCGCTCGCCGATCCATAGCAGGTGAGCCGACAGATCGTAGGCATGCCCGCTGCGCACGTCGGACCGGGTCAGGGCTCGCTCATAGTCCAGCAGCAGCGCCTCGTGGCTGGAGTAGAACTCCACCGCACGGAACTCCCGGGGATCGGCTCCGCACGCGTGCATGAACTCGATCGCCCGGTCGATCTCGCCCGCCAGCTGCTCGTAAAGCTGCCCGGCAGGACTGCCGGCCACGAAGTCCTGGTTCCAGGCGTGTACCTGGCGCAGGTCGGCGTACCCGCCGCTGGCGAGGGACCGGCACAGGTTCAGTGTGGCAGACGAGCAGTGATACGCCATGAGCAGCCGGCCGGGGTCGGGTGTCCTGGCCGCGGGGCTGAACTCGATCCCGTTGACGGCATCGCCCCGGTAGACCGGAAGCTCCACACCGTCCCTGACCTCGGTGGCCGCCGACCGCGGTTTGCCGAACTGGCCGGCCATCCGGCCGACCTTCACCACCGGCACGCTAGCCGCGTAGGTGAGGACGACGGCCATCTGCAGCAGCGTGCGGAACTTGCCCCGGATGCTGTCGGCGCTCGTGCCGGCGAACGTTTCCGCGCAGTCGCCGCCCTGCAGCAGGAATGCCTCGCCACGCGCCACCGCCGCTAGCCGCTCCTTCAGCTGGTCGCACTCCGCGGCGAGCACCAGCGGCGGGAGGCTTTCCAGGCCACGGACTACCGCCTCCAGTCGATCGCGGTCAGGCCACTGCGGTTGCTGAAGCGCCGGTGAGGTCACGCATTCAGGCTACGCGCAGGGACGTAAGGCCCTATCGTCGGTCGCTTTCCGGCGCGACGGTGGATGAGTGGACACTGACCTGCCAGGGTTCGGCGACGGCCGCCATGGCAAGCTGCGCATCTACCTGGGAGCGGCACCCGGCGTCGGCAAGACCTACGCGATGCTCGCCGAGGCACAGCGCCGCCGGGCGCGCGGCGCGGACGTGGTGGCGGCGCTCGTGGAAACTCACGGCAGGCGGCTGACCTCTGTGATGGCCGAGGGCCTGGAGACGGTGCCACGCCGGACGATGAGCCATGGCGGCGCGACCTTCACCGAGATGGACCTGGACGCCGTGCTCGCCAGGCACCCCCAGGTCGCGCTGGTAGATGAGCTGGCCCACACCAACGTGCCCGGCTGCCGGAACGCCAAGCGGTGGCAGGACGTGGACGAGCTGCTCGACGCCGGCATCGACGTCATCACGACCCTGAACGTCCAGCACCTGGAGTCGCTGAACGACGTGGCCACGCAAGTCACCGGCGTGGTCCAGCGCGAGACGCTGCCGGATGAGATCGCGCGCCGCGCGGACCAGATCGAGCTGGTCGACATGACGCCTGAGGCGCTCCGCCGGCGGATGGTGCACGGCAACGTATACCCGCCGGATCGCATCGAGGCGGCGCTTACCCATTACTTCCGGCCGGGGAACCTCACCGCACTGCGGGAACTCGCGCTGCTCTGGGTCGCCGGCCGGGTCGAGGAAGGCCTGCAACGGTACCGGAGCGAGCACGGCATCGGCGCGCCGTGGGAGACCACGGAGCGGATCGTCGTTGGCATCGCGGGCGAACCTGGTGACGAGAGGCTTATCAGGCGCGCGGCCAGGATCGCCGCGAGGACGCCGGGCAGCGACCTGGTCGCCGTCCACGTGACCAGGGATGACGGGCTGACCGACGGCGACTGTGTATCGCTGGACGCCCAGCGGGCACTGGTGACATCGCTGGGCGGAAGCTTCTGGCAGGTACCTGGTGACGACACGGCCGAGACGTTGCTGCGCTTCGCCCGCGAGCAGAACGGTACGCAGATGGTCCTTGGCGCGAGCCGCCGCGGGCGCCTTGCCACCCTGCTGGCCGGCAAGAGCACGCCGACCAGGCTCGCCCGCCGGGCCAAGCACATCGACGTGCACCTGGTGAGCATGGAAGGCCATGGCAGGCGGCCCTGGCCGGCTGCCGGGCCGCTGGGCGTGCTTCGCGCGCGCCGCGCGCGCGAGCGGCGGGCGGCCGCGACAGCTGACGCCCTCAGCCAGCTCGCGGTGAGCGTGCTGAGCGGGCACGGCGACCCGGCGAGCCTGCTCGAAGAGATCAGGGAGATGTTCGGCCTGACCGCTGTCAGCCTTCTCGAGCAGCGGCGGAACGGCGCAGGCCCGCGCTGGTACGTGCTGGCCAGTGCGGGCGACCGGCCACCCGACAGCCCCGCCGCCGAGGTCGAGCTGCCGATCACCGAGACCATCTCGCTGGCCGGCCGCGGGCACCCGCTCAGTGCGGAAGATCGGCGAGTGCTCTCCTGCTGCGCCGCCCCCATGGTCGCGGGCCTGCTCAGGCGCCGCCTGGATGCGCAGGACGCCGACGCCGCCCGGCACGCCGCCGATCAGCGCTCCCGCTCGACGCTGCTCGCCGCCACCGGCCGGCAGGCACGCGAGCAACTGGCGAACGCGGAGAATGCCCTGGCCGTTCTGGATGATCCTGATCTCGCGGCGGACAAGAGAGCGGCACTGGTGGCAGCAGCGCACCATGCTGTCTCCGACGTCTCCAGGCTCATCGCCGACCTCAACGACCTAGGGCGGTTGCACGCTGGAGCGCTAGAGACCTACCTGCGGCAGGTTGACCTCGACGAGGTGCTGGCGGCAGTCGTGGAAGACCTGGGGCCAGGTGCGCCGGACATCACGCTGAGCCTGCCTGAGTACCTGCCGGACGTTATCGCCGACGCCAGCCTGCTCACCCGGATCCTGACCAGCCTGACAGCAGGAGCGCTGAAGGGCAGCCCCGGGATCCCGCCCGCGATCACCGCCGCCAGCCGGGCTGGCCGGGTCGAGGTTCGCGTCACCGTCCAGGGACGCCCGGAGTCCCGGCACGGCGATCAGGACAGCCTGGAATTGCGGCTCGCGCGGGACCTGGCAGAGGCGATGGGCGACACGCTGCGCTGCACTGAAGACCCGGACGGGGCCAGCACGGTGATTATCACGCTCCCCGCTGCCGCGGGCACGGCGGACCTGGCCTGCAGGACTTTATCGCTTTTCGTGATGATCTGACCACGCTCGTGGCATCATCGGCCGTGGGGGCGCACCGACCGGAAGGGGAACTCCGGAGTGATGCGCAACTGGCAGGCCACGCCCTCCGCCGGACCGGCGCCGCCCGCGGGCCAGGACCTGCTGTTCACACCAGGCCCCAGGCTGGGCTGGGTATTCCGGGACCGCCGTGAGCTCGCGGCCCCTTACCCGGAACCTGAGCCCAGCCCGCACGCCGTCCACGCCCAGGCGGCTGCGCGCATGGCCACCGCCGAGCGAGCGTGGCAGCGAACCTGGAAGTGGGTAGGCAAGCCAAGCATCGGGCTGGCGCTGCTGCTGGTGGTGCTCGCCGGATGCGCGCGATCCGTGTCTGGCAACTTCAGCCTCGGCCTGACCGCGGTGACGCTCCTTGTGCTGTGCGGGCCCGGTTTCGCCTGGACCGGCTGGCAGTGGCTGCGCCGCGAGCAGGCCCGCGACGTCACCCCGGAGCAGGAATACCAGCAGGCGATGGCCGACTGGGACCAGCGCGCGACCGATCATGAGAGCGCTGAGCTGGCCCGGCTGGCCGGCCAGCCGGAGTGGGGCAGCGTCATCATCCCCCCGCGGCGGACCGACGTCTTCGGCGGGACGCTCGCCGGCTGGCAGGCGCTGCTGACCGTGCACGGCGCATCGCTGCTGGCCAGTCGCCCCGTACTGGCCATCGACCTGACCGGCCAGCACGCCGCCGTCATGCTGACGGCGGCGGCCCAGCGCATGGGGATACCCGCCGCGGTCTACCGGCTGCCGCACGACCTGGGCCGCTGCGGCATGCTCGGCGAGCTTTCTCCCGCCCAGCTTGCCGACGCCATCGCCGAGGCGCTGCACGCGGGGCTACCTGGCGGCGCCCGCATCGACCGGACGATCGACACCCGGGTGCTGCAGCAGCTCGCGGGCACGCTGGCCGAGCGCGGCGTGACACCCCAGCGGCTGGCCGCCGCGGTCCGCGCCACGCTCGGGCACGCCATCCCCAGCGGGATACTCAGCGCCGGTGAGCTGGAACTCCTCGCCGGGGAACTGTTCCCCGCGGGGTACCGGGAACAGATCGGAGCCAGCCTGGTCCGTTTGGACGCGGTATTGGCGGAAGTGGCCGCCTACGCGAGCGATGGCTGGCCCGCCCAGCCCGAGCGCTACACCTGCCTGACCCTGGACGGCGGGCCGCGAACCGCGGCCGGCGAAACACTGACCGCGCTGATCGCGCACTGGCTGACCGTGCAGGTATCGGGCGCCGCGCAGGAGCCGCCCGCGGTGCTCGTCGCCGGGGCCGACGAGATCGCCAGGCGGCACCTCGAGCGCCTCGCGGAAACGTGCGAGCTGCGCGGCGCGCCGGTCACGCTGCTGTTCCGGCACCTGCGTGAGGACGCGACGAGCATGATCGGCGGCGGCACCACCGCCTTCATGCGGCTCGGCAACCACACCGAAGCCGGGCAGGCCGCGGCCTACCTCGGCCGCCGGCACACCTTCGTCGTACGCGGCTGCGAATACGCCGTCGAGCCGACAGCGCTGCAGAACCTCCCCGACTGCGCGCTGCTGCTCGCCGACCGGGCCGACGGCAGCCTGCGGCTGCACGCGGTCGAATGCGACCCGGCCATCATCACGCTGCCGGGTGCGAGCACCGCTCCCCTGCCGCCACCCGCCAGCCTCAGCTATGGCGGCATGCCGCCTGCCGTCGCGGACGCCATGAACCCGGCTGGCCCGGCGATCGACGTCTCCGGCCAGTACCCGGCCGAATGGCAAGACCCACCCGCCGGAGAACCGGAGCCAGACTGGCCGCCCGACGAGCAGCCGCCAGACCCGCCCTGGTGGGAGCGGAACCAGCCGCCACGCTGAGGTCGCCCTGACCGCGGGCCGCCGGCGGTGCCCGCGCGAATTACGTGACCTGACGATGTGCCGCGTGCGATCACCGGGCGAGTGTGGGCTCATGACTGCAGAAGATGTGCCGGGAGGCCGCACGCGGACTGCCCTGGTAACCGGCGGGACCGGCGGCATGGGCCGGGCGATCGCGGCCAGGCTGGCCGCCGACGGGCTGGATGTCGCCGTGGCGTATACCGGCAGCGTCGACCTGGCCGACGCGGCGGTCAAGGAGATAGCGGAGCAGGGGCGGCGCGGCGCGGCCTTCGCGGCGGACGTCGCCGACGAGGAGGCGGTATCCGCCCTGTTCGACGCCGTGCAGGACCGCTTCGGGCATCTCGACGTCGTCGTCCATACCGCGGGCATCAACCACCCCGCCGCGCTGGCCGGCCTTGACCTGGCGGACTTCGACGAGATTCACCGGGTCAACGTCCGTGGCACT
>Ga0335072_10008557_pt1 | contig 14833 bp, 9 predicted proteins | sample Lox_Sample_21_FD_206725 | JGI IMG/M metagenome (GOLD analysis project Ga0335072, IMG submission 206725) | Soil microbial communities from Loxahatchee National Wildlife Refuge, Florida, United States - Lox_Sample_2.1 | ecosystem: Environmental > Terrestrial > Soil > Wetlands | place: USA: Florida... | reverse complement strand
GGCCATGCTAGAAAATCGATGCAAGAATCGAAAATATCGACTAACTTTAACTTCGGAGAGCGGATGACGGGAATCGAACCCGCATGACCAGCTTGGAAGGCTCCGGGCGGGACGATGCTGAGCTGCGTTTACCCAGGTCGGAGGGGCGTCGCCTTGTCTGTGAGTGACCGTGAATCATTCTGGTTGACCGTCCGATCGGGCACGGAGCGGGCACGTGCGTTGAGCTGTCGGCGCCGTTGTGGCGTGGCCACCTGATTGCCAGCGCTGCTGTCAGGCCGCGAGGGTCGGTGGCTGGGCCCTGGCTGCGTGGTCGGTGTTGACCCCTCCGTCGATGGTTTGCAGCTGGGCGTAGAAGGTGTCGGCGACGCTGACGGCGATATCGTCGCGAATTGTCCAGTGGGTGTCGATGACATTGGGGAACCCAGCGAGTTGGAAGGCCGCGGCCAAGTGGATGGCTTCGTCAAGAAGTTGGCCGCTGTGCCGGCCTGACGAACCGTTGGGCGACGGGGTATCGGAGAAAGCTAGGTTCAACGTCCTCCAAGGCTGGCAGCCGTCGGCCGGCCCCCGGGGCACCTCTGCTCGTGCCCGGAGGCCGGCCCTGTGAGGCAGTCGCCCGTCAGCCGGAGATGTACATGTCGTCGCGGACCTCGTAGACGCCGGCAGCCATCCAGGCCGCGTCAACAACCGCGTCGTGCTCGGCCCAGGTGCGCACGTGGCCGGACAGCGTCACGGTGTTCGCGCTGGTGTCCACCACCACGTCGCTGTCATCCGGGATAAGCCCGTAACGGTCAAGCGCCTCCTGGACGTTCAAGGTCACGTCTACCGTGTCCGCGTCGTTGATGATCTCGATGTTGTCCTTGACGTTGCGGACACCGGTCAGGCCGCCGACCGTCAGTTCGGCGACACTGCGCTCGGCGCCGTAGCTCACGATGCCGGTGAGAGTGATGTCGCCGTTATGCGCGGTCGCCTCGATACCGTCTGGCACGGTGGCGTTCAGCATGAGCGCGTTGTTTGCACTGGTGGTCAACGTCGGGTCGTCTCGAGAGTCGGCTGCCGACAGCTTGACTTCCAGGTGATTGTGCACGTCCTTGACGCCGTCAACGCGCTGAGCCGCGACTGCCGCTTCGAGGTACTGCGGGTAGCTCGGCACGGTGCCGTTGAGCGCCACCTCTCCGTTGATGTTCACGACCTTGATGTCAGTCGCGTCAACGAGCGGGTCAAACGTCAGTTCGCTATCGACCGCTTGGCGTACGTCCTTGGTCTTGGTCATGTCACGCGTCCTTTCCATGGCCGGTTAGGCAGCGGATTGCTGCCGTTCCTCATCTGCAAGTTCACGCTGCAGCCGCGCCGATGAAAAAGCGAAGCGGCCTATCGTGCCATTGGCCTGATCTATGGCACGAGCCTCCGTTGGACACCCAGGGCTCCGAGTCGGCGCCACGCAACCGCCGCACGGCACTCAGAGCGGTGTCCCTCACGGCACGCCGGGACTCCTAGGACGAGCAGCCGAGAGAAGGCAGGGTCTTCACCGCGCCGGCGCGGGGCACAGCACGACTTGCCAGGCTAATGATCCATCCCGCTCGCAACACCTGTGGGTTGCGTGCGAAGCCGTGCCCCGCGAAATGCTGCCTGAGCCGTCTGGCGCGTGACCTTATAGCGGTCGGCGATGGCTCAGTAGGCGGCGACTCTTTGTTGCCGGCAGCCATCCGCGATGCACTGGGCGGAAACCACGCCAAGGTCTTCGTCCTAGGGCGTCGTCGGGTTCGCCCGTCGAAGTCTGCTTGGTCGAAGGGCCAATTCAACCAGCGCCTGTGCTTTGTCATGCAGGCAAGGAGGAGCAATGACCAGTTCTCGTGTGTCGTGGCACCAACCAATCGGTGGCGACTGCAGCTGATCTCCTGATGGAGGCTCTCACGCGGGAGCCCAGGGGCGGGTGCCGTTCATGGCGCGGGCGAGCTGGGTGCGGGATCCGACGCCGACCTTGCGGAATACCTTCCGTAGGTGGTAATCGACGGTGGAGGGGCTGAGGAACAGCTGGGCGGCGACGTCCCTATTGCTCTCGCCCTGGCTGACCAACGCGGCGATCTGCGCCTCCCGCGGGGTGAGCTGTTCGACGGTCCCCGCCGTCGGCGGGCGGGCCCGTTCGCCGGCCGCGAGTAGCTCCGCGCGAGCGCGTTCGGCGAACGCTCCGGCGCCCATAGAGGTCAGCATTTCGTGTGCGGCGCGTAGCTGTAGGCGCGCGTCACGGCGGCGGCGCTGGCGGCGCAGCCATTCGCCGTACACCAGGTGGGCGCGGGCCAGCTGGGGAGCCGCCCGGCACGCTTTCAGGTGCTCGATCGCCTGTTCATAAAGCGGACCGGCGTCGGCGTCGCTCGCGAGCAGCGCCCGGGACCGCGCGAGCAGCCCTAGCGCCAGCGGAGTGCCAGCGGTGAGCGACCGCTCGGCGAGCCGCCCGAGCGCGGCATCGGCCGAGCTGGTCTCGCCGCATCGCGCGCCAGCCTCGACCAGGTCGGGTAGCACAACAGTGCTGAAGAACGGGGCATCGTCTTCATGAACGTTGAGCGCGCACTGCAGCGCCTCCTGGTAGTTGCCGAGGCCGAGATCGAGCAGGCCCAGGCAATACTGGACCCAGATGCTCGGCGAGGCACGCCCGGCCTTCATCGCCTCGACGCCGGCGGCGGCCGCGATCTGACGTGCGTCTGTCTCGCGGCCGCGCCATGCCAGCTCGTACATTTCCGCGACTCCGGCCGTCCCGACGGCGCCGGGATTCCTGGTGGCCGCGATGATCTCGGATCGCTCAGCGAGGCAGGCTGTGGAAGCCTCAAAACGGCCGGCCGCTAGCTCGGCCGCGCCTTGGAAGTTAAGCGCAACCGGCAGCGCGGTCAGCGCCCCTTGGCCGCGAGCGAGCTGAACCCAGCGGGTGGCCAGCGCTTGGGAGGCCTGGTTATCGAATAGCTCCGCCGCCGCGAAACAGCCGAGCCGGGGGAGGCGCAGCCCTTCCCGCAGGCCAAGGTCGCCTGAGCACAACAAGGCGACGGCGCGGCGGAAAAGCGGGACTGCTGCGGGGTAACCGGCGGCCGCCCGCACAGCGAAGCCGTCCAGCAGCAGATCGGCCGCCGATGCCTTCGACCCCACGGGCGGAATCTCGCGCGCCGAACGCGCTATCTCTGCCAAGACCGCCCGGCTTGCGGACCAGCCGACGTACATCGCCGCTTCCACCGCCTCGAGCAGCGCCTCGCGGGCACCGCACGCGTCGCTCGGGGCGAGTGCCCGCGCCGCCTGCAGCAGGATCGCGGCCGCCTCGGTAGCCTGGCCAACGGTAAAACGGATAGTGCCGTCCAGCCGCCTGGCCTGCGCGCGGGCCAGTGGCCCAGCGAGCTGCGGTGTCGCCTCCTCCAGGAGCGCGCCCGCCCGAACCGGCTGGCCCGCGATCAGTGCTGCCTCGGCCGCCCCGAGCAGCCGCCCAGCACGCGCGCCCTCATCGGTTGAGAGCTCCGCCGCACGGGACAAGAACGTCACGGTCGCGGCGTACCCGCCTCGCTCGCGCGCCTGACCGGCCGCCTGCTCCAGCCTGGCTGCTACTGTCTCGTCGGGGCCGACTGCCGCCATCCCGAGATGCCACGCAACACGGTCGGGCCGCTCACCCGCATCCGCCACTGCTGCTAGCGCCTGATGAATTAGTCGTCGCTGCGGACGCGGCGCGGAATGGTAGACCGCCGAGCGGATCACCGGATGCCGGAACACCACCTCCGGGCCGATCTCGGCCAGACCGCCCAGATCGTCTGATGCGGCAGCTTCCGGATCGATACCCAGCTGTGCGGCCGCGCGCCACAACACCGCCTGTGAGGCGGCCGGCTCGGCCGCGGCCAACGCCAGCAGTAGCCGCGCCTCCGGTGGTAGCCTCCCCACTCTCCGACTAAACGCCTGCTCCAGCGAGCCGCCGATATGCAGCGGGTCGGGCAGGACCTGCAAACCCGCAAGCTGGGCGGCTGACAGCTGCCCTGCCATCTCGGCCAGTGCCAGCGGATTCCCGCCGGTCTCGGCGACGATCTGGGTGCCGACGGCCGGGCTCAGCCGTCCCGGCGCCAGCGATACCAGCAGCTCCATCGCCGCCTCGTCATCAAGCCCACCGACCGCCAGTTCCGGCAGCCCCGCCAGCTCCGGCAGTTGCCCGCCCGGCTCACGGACCGCGAGCAGCAGCACCACCCGCTCCGCGTACAGTCGACGCGCAACAAACCCCAGCACCACCAGGGACTCGGCGTCCAGCCACTGCAGGTCGTCAACAACGCACAAAAGCGGCGCCGCCGAGGCCGCATCCGCCAGCAGCGTCAGCACCGCCAGCGCTACCAGGAACCGGTCCGCTGGCGGCCCTGCCACCAGCCCGAGTGTGTTACGCAGCGCGTCCTGCTGCGGGCCCGGCAGCCTCTCCAGCCGGTCGGCGAACGGGAGCAGGAATCGGTGTAGCCCGGCATACCCAAGCTGTGTCTCCGGCTCCACCCCGGTCAGCCGCGCGGTCTGCATGCCTCTGGCTGCGGCGGCGGCGGCGGTGTCATCCAGTAGAGTGGTCTTCCCCGCCCCGGCCTCCCCCCGCAGCACAACAGCTCCGCTGAAACCCTCTACAGTCCCCGCTAGCAGCCCCCCGAGGACCTCACGCTCAGCTAGTCGGCCAACCAGCGGCACACCCACAGTCTCACCCCCGGCGCACGCGGCAATCCTCCCCAATAGACACCGAAAACCACAAGACTACCAAGGTCACCGTCGGCAGACGATGGCCAGACCTTTGGGGGTGGCGTGTCAGCGCGGCCTTCCGCGAGCACAGGACTAGACCGGGAATCTGCCTGCTCGCCTTGGGCGTCGTGGCCGAATCGCGACGCTGCCGGTTGATGTCAGGACGGTCGGCGCCCCTGGTCTGTTCCGGAAGGAGTAGCTAGCCAGCCTGCTGGGCGACCGGTGGCGCAACGGAGAGATGAACCGGCTGAAGGTGCCGTTCAAGTCGCGCACCCAGCTTGGCCCGCGAGCTGACGCCCAGCTTGCTGAACGCTTTTCGCAGGTGGTACTCGACGGTGCACACGCTGATGAACAATTGCTCGGCCACCTCACTGTTCGAAGCTCCATGCGCTACAAGGGTCGCGATCTGTGCCTCTTGTGCGGTTAGCGCAGCGCTGGCCGCGCTTCCCCGCCTAGTGCGCTCGGCGGTAGCCCGCAGCTCGCCATCCGCCCGGGCGGCGAAGGCGGTCGCGCCCATCGAGTTCAGCATTTCCCAGGCGGTCCGGAGCTCGGCGCGAGCGTCGCAGCGGCGCCGCTGGCGGCGCAGCCACTCTCCGTAGAGCAGGTGACTCCGGGCCAGGTCCGGCGCGGCTCGGGTTTTCTCAAGTTGGCCAATCGCCTCTTGGAACAAAGGCTCAGCAGCGTCCTCGCTGACCAGCAGCGCATGGGACTGCGCCAGTAGCCCGGCCGCCCATGGCGTGCCTGCGGCCTGGGCGCGTCCGGTGAAGCGGGCCAGAGCCGCATCTGCCACCGGGCGGTCCCCGGCCCGCACCGCTGCCTCGATCAGTCCGGGCAGAGCGAGCGTCCCGTAAAAGAACGGATCATCGTGGTAGATCGCCAGCCCGTGGGCCATCGCCTCCTGATAGCGACCCAGTCCGAGTTCCAGCGTCGCCAGCGCATACAGCGACAGGATGACAGCGATGCCGCGGCCATGCTCAGCACCGTCGCGCGCCAGTTGGGCAGCGGCGGCGCATGCCTCCGCTTCCCGTCCGCGCCAGGCCAGGACCAAAGCATCCGTTCCTACGCCCATGCCCAGCGTCCCCCGGCATCCGGTGTCCTTGCTGACCTTCATTTCCTCCGCTCGGCACTCCTCCGCAGCGCCGAAATGGCCGGACATCAGTTCCGACGCGCCAACGAGGTTGAGGGCTTGCGGCAGCTCAGCGAGGTCCCCGGCATCGCGGGCGAGCTGCAAACAGCGGCTGGCCAGGGAGCGCCAGGCCTGCTCGTCAAGCAGCTCGCCGGCCGCCCGGCAGGCCAGCGTTAGCCATCGCAGGGTCGGCGTTCCATATTCCCGAGTGCCGGATCCTCTCTTTTCGGGTACTGGCGTCCCGGGTTCTGCGTAATCCAGGAGGTCACCGATAATTCGACGGAGCAGGGATACACCCGTCGCGCGGTTGCCGGTTAGAACAGCCGCGTACCCGGCCAGCAGACGATCGGTCATCGTTTGTGGGAGCGCCGCCGCGGCGGCGGCGGCGCGGCCGATCTCAGCGTCGTCGGCGCCGCTGGCTGTCCGGCCGGCGGACAACGCCGCTTCCAAGGCCTCGAGAATCACTGCCTGCGCACGCTGGGGATCATGCGGCTGCAAATCATGGGCCGCTTGCAACAAGATGCCAGGCGATTCGCCGCCCTGTCCAAGCGCGAAGCGAATCCGGCCATCCAGCGCCCGCGCTCGGGCCCGGGCTGCAGGATGGGCCAGATGCGGATCAGCTCGCTCCAGCAGTTCCCGTGCCTGCGCGAAGGCGCCCGCCGAGAGCTCTACGGCGGCGGCGGCGACCATCCGCTCGGCCCGCTTGCCGTGCTCTGGGGTCAGCTCGGCGGCGCGGGCCAGCAATGCCGCGCAGGCGGCGCATCCGGAGCGGTCCCGGGCGCCTTCGGCCGAGCGCTCCAACTCGCTCGCAATGCGCTCATCAGGCCGGGCCACGGCGGCTGAACGGTGCCAGACCCGGCGATCTGTGCCCACGCCGAGATTGAGAGCCCCGGCCAGTGCGCCGTGCACTCGCCGACGTTCCCCCGCGGACGCCCCGTGATAAACGGCCGAACGCAGCAGAGGATGCAAGATAATTTCCGGCTCGAAAACGGCCAGGCGGCCCGTCTCTGCGGGGTCAGCCGCAGCCGGGTCCAGGCCGAGCCGAGCGGCGGCCCGCCAGATCAGGTTCCGGTCCGCGAATGGCTCGGCTGCCGCCAGCAGCAGGAGGGCCCGACTGCTTTCAGCTAGATCGCGGACCGGTCGGAGGAATCGCTCCGTTAGTCGTTGCCCCACCGGCAGCGGCCACGGCGGCAATACCCCTGCCGTCAGCCGGCCTGCGACCATCTCGCCGGCCACCCCAGCCAGCGCTAGCGGGTTCCCCCCCGTCTCGGCGACGACCCGGCTGACAACGAGCTCAGCCCCCAGCCCGCCGACTAGCGAGAGGAACAATTCCCGGGCCTCGGGCGTGGGCAAGCCGCGCACCCAACGACTGGGGAGGCCATCGAGTGGCGAGGTCCCGCTGGCGGGCTCGCGCACGGCAATCAAGCAGGCCACCGCATTCGCGGACAGCCTCCGGGCCACGAACGCCAGCACGTGGGCTGATTCGGTGTCCAGGAACTGGGCGTCGTCAACGATAAGCAGCATCGGCTGCCGATTTGCTGTCTCCCTGATCAGCGTCAGCACGCCCATGGACAACAGAGAACGGCTTGGTGGGGCGCCACTCTCGAGTCCGAGCACCCTGCGCAGGGCGTGCCGCTGGGGTCCGGGCAACCCACCCAGGCGATCCAGCAACGGAAGCAGCATCTGGTGCAGTGCGGCGAACGCCAGATTCATCTCTGCCTCGGCCGCGAACACTCGCAGCACCAGGTCGGCCGTCTGCCCGACCGAATGGTCAAGAAGCGCAGTCTTTCCGACTCCCGGCTCGCCCCGCAGTACCAGTGTCCCGCCCCGCCCATCCCGGGCGGCACAGAGCATGGCGTCGATCGCGTCGCATTCGCCCTGGCGGCCGAGCAGCACCAGACCGTGTGGTCCCGCTCCGTGATCAGGCGATGCCGGGGGGCCCGTCGGTCTTCTGGGGCGCAGGCCGACGGCGCGGCCTGCGTTTTGTCCGGTAATAGCCAACATGTATGTCTCTCAACCTTGATGTCCCGAGCGGAGAAGCCGCCGGGAGCGCTGAGACTTCAGGCCGGGCGGTGTCGTTGCGTCACGGTGGCTAAGCGCGTGAGTGCCCTGGATCGGCACGGTCGAGTTCGCTGTGGCGCGTGGCCGGGAATGCCCGGACCGCCCGGACGATCAAGCTCCGGTTCGCATGGCTCCAGTGTTGTCGCTAGGGCGTGAACCGACGCGAAACCGCAGGACGTGGACCGCGCGTTGGGGGCGAGAGTAACGTAACGGTAACGCGAGTACCGACTGTGCTGGTCTCGGCACGGTGTGTTCTCGGGGAACGAGGCATCATGAGTGAAGACGCGCCGGCCTCGGGGACGGCGAGCCGGGTAATCAAGGCCAAGATCACTCCTCCACTGTCCGGGGGATGGGTGGAGCGAATGCGGCCGGAGGCGCTGCTCGCCGGGGCCCTCGAAACACGGCGCGTGGTGGTTGTCTCCGCTACCGCCGGCTCGGGTAAGACGACGCTGATCGCGGCCGTAATGCAGCGTCTTGACCGACCGGTCGCTTGGCTGACGCTTGATCGAACCGACACTGCCCCGGGACGACTCGTCACCTATCTAGAGGCAGCGATGGCGAGAGCCGTACCGCGGATTCAGGGAGTCGCCCGGGATGCTCTCGCCGCACGGATCCCGCATCCGGAGGCGGCAGGACTGCTCGTTGAAGCCGCTGCCGGCGAGAGGCCAGCGCTGGTGGTTGACGAGCTCGAGAGGCTCGGCGAGGAGACGCAGGCGTGGGCGGTAATCGAGGCGCTGCTGCGGCACGCGCCCGATGACATGCGCTTCGTCCTGTGCAGCCGGAGGCCAGTTCCCGCATCGGTCCTTCCCCGGCATCCCGGCGAGGTCGCGCGCGTCGGCGATGAGGCGCTGGCGCTGACGGTCGACGAGGCGGCGCGCGTGCTCGCCCGTCATGGGAGACCGGGTGTGGACCCCGTGGCCGCAGTGCAGGCGACCGGTGGGTGGCTGACCGGCGTGCTGTTCGAGGCGTGGCGGACCGGCGAGTATGCCGGGGGTGATGGCTACGACGATCCATTGCACGGCTACCTGTCAGCGCACATACTGCGCGACCTGGCGGCAGACGATCGAGATTTCCTCATCGCGACATCGCTGCTTGATGAGGTCACCACCTCCCGGGCGGCCGCGCTGGGCCCGCAGGATGCCGGGGCTCGCCTCGCCTCGTTGCGCGGCGCGAGAATCCCGGCCACGTGGAAGGAGGCCGGCCACACGCTGCGTTGCCACCCCCGTTTTCGTGAGTACCTGCAGCATCAGCTCGAGAGCTGGGATGCGGACCGGCTCCACGCGCTGCGGCTGGCCTATGGGCGACTGCTCACCGCCGAGGGACACCACGAGGAAGCCACCGAAGTCCTACTCGCCGCCGGCGCTGCCGCTGAGGCCCTTGACCCGGCCGCGCGGGTTATCTTCGAGATCATTAACCGGGTGGACTTCGGTCTTGCAGACCGATGGCTCGACGCGCTCGCCGATGTCGAGCCGGAAGGCGTATCGCCGTTCGTCATGGCGCGCCTGACGCTTGCAGTGGCGCGTGAGAACTTTCAGGGCGGCGTCGACATCGCAGACCGGCTTAAGGCTCAGGGCAAGTTCGAGGAGGTCGCGTCCAGCTCCTCCATGGCCACCTTCATGCTTGCCCACGTCTATCAGTCGGCGGGGCGATACGACGATACGCTGGCGACGTTCGCGCTAGCCCCGCGCGACGCTGACTATGAGGCTGTACGAGCGTTCTTCGGAAACTATCTGCTCGAGCCGCAGCCCCCGGTCCCGAAACTGACAGGAAGGCCCGTCGACGGGCTTGTGCTCAGCACCCTTTACGGAAACGGGCTGCTTACCGAGGTGCTCAGGCGCACAGAGACCATGGGCTGGGTCCAGGCCTTCGCGCAGCCGTGGGTGATCGCGGCGCTGTCGGACGCTGGCCGTGTAGCCGAGGCGCTGGAGCTTTACGAGGCTGTCCGCGAACGCGGCCTGACGAACACATCACTGGACACCTATGTCGGGCCGCGAGTCCTGACCGACGCGGGCTGCCGGGAGGAAGCACTCGCGACGATCACGCGAGGCCGCGAACGGGCTCACGAGAATGCGTCGTTCAACCTGGAGCTGTTCGCAAGCGTGCAAGAGGCGCGCCTCAGGATCCGGATCGACCGTGACCCTGCTGCGGCGCTTGCGGCGCTGGATCCCGTCGACAAGCACGCGCTCACACACCGAATCGGATTTCTCGGCCCTAAGGTTGATGCCTTGTACGGATGCGGGCTGTTGCTCCAGGGTCGGGACGCCGAGGCCCTTCAGCGGCTCCGCCGCGCCGTGGAGCTGGAACGCCACACCGGCTTGATGCTTGACACGCCGACCACGGCGGTGCACTTGGCCGAGGCAGAGTGGCGCATGGGCAACGAGGACGCAGCCGACAAAGCGGCCGATCTCGCCCTCGAAGCGGCACGCATCCAGGGCTTCAACCACATGCTGCTGCTGGCACTGCGGGACTTCCCAGCAGTGCTCTCGCGTCGGCTGGACGCAGAACCAGCGGCCGGCTCGCCCTGGCACGCGCTCTCCCGCGCGCTGCACGCGCAGCAGGTGGAGGTACAGGCGCCCGCGAGTGCGTCGGTCGAGTTGGTTGAGTTCGGACGCTGTGCGGTCCTGGTCGACGGCGAGGTTCGCACCCCGCGGATCGCGAAAACGTACGCCCTGCTGGCCTACCTGATCACTCGCCCACGACACCGGGCCGAGCGTGACGAGCTATTGGGCGCACTGTTCGACGGAAGGGCAGACGACTCCGCGCGAGCGTACCTGCGGCAGGCCGTCCGCTGGCTGCGCGCCGTTCTGCCGCCAGAAAGCGTGGTCAGCGAACACCCTTCGGTCGGGCTCAGCGACGAGGTAGCCGCAATCTCCGAATCGGTCCAGCTGGAGGGCGCCCTTGCCCAAGCCGCTCGTCTGCAGGGCGCCGACCGCCTGAATTCCACTCTGAGGGCGCTTGAGATCGTAGATCGAGGCCCCTACCTGCCCGGGATCGCCGCCCAGTGGCTTGACGAGCGGCGCCAGCGGCTGGCGGAACTGGCGACCGATGCTCGCTACGAGGCGGCCGAGCTGGCATTCTCCGCCGACCGGCTCGAGGAGGCCGGACTCTTCGCCCAGGCTGTCGTGGATGCCGAGCCATTCCACGAGGCGGCGTGGCGCCTGCTGATGCTCCTAGCGAGCGCACGCGGCGATGACCAGGGTGTGCTGAGGGCGTACCAGCGATGCGAACGAGTGCTGGCTGAAGTCGGTGCGGAGCCGACCGGGACCACCCGGCGGCTGGTCGACCAGTTGCGGCGCTAGCCGCAGGCCACGCGTGGTCGCGCCCATCACCGCCGTGGTCTGGTCTTCCAGCCCGCAGTTGGCCGCAACCCCGGAAGGGCGTTGATGCTCTACTCAGACTGGTGATTCCGGGCGGCCGGCGAGGTTGGAGCGGGAGCGCCGGGAAGGTGCATGTCGTCGATTGCACTGGTCGGCTGGGCCGTGAGGCGCTGGTGTATCTCGTTGAGCTTGCCGTGTATCGCTGCCTCATGCTCCAGGTGCTCGCGATGCAGCCGCTGGATCAGCTCATGAGTTGGCTTTCTGCCTCGATAGTCGGGATGGTGGCGGTAGCAGAGCAGGAACTGGCCACCCGCTGCGCGGTACTGTCCGACCCGCCAGCACCCTGGCTCGTGGCAGTTGTACTTCTTGACCAGCTGGTAAATACCCGCGCCGATCGCGCCGAGGATACCGAACTCTTCAATATCAGAGCCGAATCCGGACCAGAACCCGTAGTAAGGGCCAGCCTCATTGATGGTGCCAGTGTGCACTTGGAGCCAGTATCCGGCCTGCCGCGCGTGCATGAGCCAGATAACGATGGCCACCACAGCGGCGCACGTCAGGCCAGCTATGATGACTGGACGCCACTTCGCCATTGCTCACCTCCTAGAGCGTCCGGCAGGTGCAAGGCACGCGGTTCGGCGCCCCCGGGCTCGGCTGGCCGCGTTCTGCGGTCAGGCCGCCTGCTGACCCGAGACCGAGTAAAAGGTTCGGCCCGTGTGGCGCAGCTCGATGCCGTATCCGATCTGCGAGAATCCGTAGATCAGGGCGAACAGGCCGAACAGCAGCGCGAGGGTGACCGCGCCGACATCGGGGCGGGCGAAGAGCACGATGCCGAACAGGATAGACACCACACCGCCCAGGGTGAACAGCACGCGACTGCCCGCGGTCTCGCCGGACTGGAAGGCGGCGAAGATCTCGAAGAAGCCGCCGACGAACGCCCAGATCGCTACGACTAGGACCAGCACGAGCGCGCTGGGTGCGGGCCAGACCAGGGCGACAATCCCGGCCGCGATGTCAATGAGCCCTAGCAGCAGGTGGCCGATGGCAGGTCCGGCACCGACGGTGCCGGCCATCCGGCTGAACTGCAGCGCCGAGTCGGTGAAGGCCCAGATCGCGAACAAGATGACCAGGGCGAGAATAGTGACGCTAGGCCAGGCGAGCGCGACGATCCCGACGATGATGGCGAGAATGCCGACCAGGATCATGTTGGTTGATGTTGATTTCATCTGATTTGAAACTGATTTGAACATGATGGTTGTTCCTTTCGACTTTGCTCCGGGCGGGCCCTAGCCATCAGGCGGTGATATAGAGGTTGTCGTCGACCTCGGTCACCCCGGTGGCCATCCAGGCGGCACCGACTACCGCATCGCGCTCAGCCCAGGTGCGGACACGGCCGGACAGCACCACCGTGTTGCCACAGGTATTCACCGCCACGTCGCTGTCATCGGGAATGAGCGCGTAACGGTCAAGCGCAGACTGGACGAGACGGGTGACGTCAGCTGGGTCCGTATAACTGGTGATCTCGATGTCGTCCCTGATATTGCGGACACCGGTTAGCCCGGAGATGGCCTGTTCGGCGGCGGCGCGCTGGGACCCGTATCCCACGGTGCCAGTCAGCGTGACGTTGCCGTCACGGGCGGTTGCTTCGACGCTGCCGGGCACCTTGATGTTCAGCGCGAGCGCGTCGTTCGTCATGGTGGTCAGCGTCGGGTCGTCACGATAGTCACCTGGCGGCAGCGTCACCTCAAGGTGGTTGTGGACATTGGTCACCCCGGCGACGCGCCGCGCAGCGTCGGCTGCCTCCGCGTACTGCGGATAGCTCGGCACTGTGCCGTTGAGCGCCACGTCTCCGTTCATGTTCTTGACGGTGATGTTCATCGGGTCAATCAGCGGATCGAAGTCGAGTTCTGCTTCGACTGCCTCGCGGACTTCCTTGCTCTTGTTCATCTGGCTGTGTCCTTTCGTAAACCGGTACTACTGGCCTGTCGATCACCAGCCAGTCCAACGCATATTTTGACGGTGGGAAAGGTGGTGTCGGTGGTGGTGATATTGGTCTGCGCTATAGGTGGCGGTTGCCGGTCACCATCGTCGATATGGTGACCCAACGGTGGTCAGGATGCGGCAGCGAGGGGATGGCGGGGCGGGATGGCGTCGGCGGTGTCGAAGAGGACTTGCTGCAGAGGGCGCGGCAGATCTCCGCTCCACGCCAGGGCGGCGGTGGCAGTCAACGGGTGCCGGTCGAGGTCGACGCGGGCCATGTGGTAGCTGTCAGCCGTCTGCTGGACCTCACTGTGGGTGTTGGTGTCCCCGATGGGGTGGAGGGGCCCGGTCAGCACGGCAGTGGGGCGGCTGGCGGTGGCCGCGAAGGCCAACGTCGTCGGCAGCGAGTGCCGGAACGGAGGGTCGGTGAACTCGAAGCTGGGGCGGAAGGCCCGCAGGGCGGTCAGCCAGGCGTCGTAGCTGGCTGCGCTGGCGCGGCGGGAGGTGTGGATGACGTCCATGCGGGCCAGTTCGTCAAGGGTGACGCTGCCGGTGCGACCGGGTGCGGTTGAGGTCGGGATCCATACCTCGGGCGTGTACTCACCGAGGCTCATGGCATCGAGGGGGGCGGGCAGGCCGTCGTCGTCGGGGGCAAGCCAGCCGAGGCCGGCGTCGGCGCGTCGCTGGCGGATCATGGTGAACTCTGCGTCCAGAGGCGTCTCCAGCCACGTGACGTCGGCGCCAGCGGCCGCGGCGGTGGCGCGCAGCCGGGAGGCGGCCTCCACGGCGAGCCCGTCCGGCAGGTTGGGAGGCAGGACGAACCGCAGCCGGGGCCGTCCCAAGCCCGCTGCCTGCCGGCTACGGCTTACCCCGTGCTCGAGCAGGGACAGCACCGTGCGGGACTCTTCCAGCAGCACCGTTCCGGCCGGGGTCAGCCGGACGCCCTCGCGGCGGCGCTGCAGCAAAGGCGTGCCGATCATTTCCTCCAGCCGCCGGATCTGCTGGCTGAGCGTGGGCTGGACGATATACATTCGCTCCGCAGCGCGGGTGAACGTGCCCGCGTCGGCGACCGCCACCAGGTAGCGCAGATGCCGCAGCTCAAGGCCTAGGTGTGTCGCATCTGCGTGAGGAGGCTCGTCTCGTCTGGTTGCGTCGTTCATCTTGGTCACCTGTCCTTTGGCGCGGGAATGGCCGACCGCCCCGTGACGGCGGCATACTTGCTCCGCTACAACGACGATGCCGCCCGAGGCGGGACGACCGCATCCAGGAAACGCGTAGCCTGCGTTCGTAGCGCGTATCTGGGTAGCCTGGATTTTGCCGGCAGGCTCGCAATGTCCGGTGACTTTGCCCTCGTTCGCCGGACAGGGTCCGGGTTCTGCCGTGGAGTGATCTCAGCGTCCTAGGATCGCCCCTGCGGACTCGGTGCTCCGCGCGCCGTTGGCCACAAGCGGCTGCCTCACACTCGGAGTTATTCAGCCAGGTCGGCGACGGAAGAGCGAGTGCTAGCCAATGGGTACTGGGGTACCTAGGATGAAATTGTGGACTCAGGCAGCCGTGCTGGCGATGAGCTGCTTGCGGCCGTGGCGGCAAGCCTCAGGGATCGTCTGGCCGAGATCACCCAGGT
>Ga0335072_10008556_pt1 | contig 14833 bp, 16 predicted proteins | sample Lox_Sample_21_FD_206725 | JGI IMG/M metagenome (GOLD analysis project Ga0335072, IMG submission 206725) | Soil microbial communities from Loxahatchee National Wildlife Refuge, Florida, United States - Lox_Sample_2.1 | ecosystem: Environmental > Terrestrial > Soil > Wetlands | place: USA... | reverse complement strand
TCGATGGCGGCTTTGTCCGCGACCATGGTCTGTGCCAGCGCATCGGCGTTGGAGCGCATCTGGTCGGCCTGCTCCCGCGAAACCACGCCCTGTTCCAGCAGCTTTTCGTAACGGGTGGCCTCATTGCGCGAGTATTTCTCGTTGGCGTTGTCGCGCGCCAGATTCGCCTCGGCCTGTCCGAGCGCGGCGGTGTCGCGCGCCAGATTTGCCTGCGCCTGGCTGTATTGCGCCTGAGCCTGGGTCACCTGCGCCTGATAGGAACGCGGATCGATGGAGAACAGGAGATCGCCTTTTTTGACGTAGTCGCCTTCCTGGAACGAGACTTTCGTCAGTTCGCCGCCCACCTGGGCCTTCACGGTAATGGTCGAATAAGCCTCGACGTTGCCGATGACGTCGATGTTGATGGGCACGTCCTTTTGCGAGACCGTAGCCACCAGCACGGGCACGGGCCCGCTATCGCTCCCGCGGCCACCCTTGAAACCGCCTGCTTTCGTGGAAGAGCCGGCATTGCTGCATCCCGGAAGCGTCAGAAAAGCGGCTACAGCAAGGGGCAGAAGCGCCAAAACGAAGCCGCGCGCGGCCCCTCGCGGTCGAATTGGTATGCGGAGATTCATCGAGAAGACCAGGCTCACCGGCAGAAGGGCTGATCGGAAGGTCGAAAGTCCATCCTGCCGTTAGATTTGGCGTCCACCCCGTCGCGCAGGTTACACCTCAATCCTTTTTATCTATAAGATACGCCTTTAGTTTGCGCAAGCTTACCTAGGCTCACGGATGATTCTAGCGCAGTTGGAACCCGCCGTCGGAATACAGCACTCACTCCGCCCGCGCTTTGGTGTCGACCAGCTTCCGGATGTTGGCGGCGAACTCCTCGACGCGCTGTACTCCCTGATCACCGTGCTTCCGGTTCCGCACCGACACGCTTTCGCTTTGCGCCTCGCGATCGCCCACCACCAGCATGTAGGGGATCTTCTGCAGCTGCGCCTCACGAATCTTGAGGTTGACCTTCTCATTGCGGTCGTCAAGCTCGACGCGGAGTCCGGCGCATTTCAGTTGTTCAGTCACTTTCCGTGCGTATTCCACCTGGCGGTCGGTAATGGGCAGCACGATCGCCTGCACCGGCGCCAGCCACACCGGAAACGCGCCCGCATAGTGTTCGATGAGAATGCCAAAAAAACGCTCGATGGAGCCGTATAACGCGCGATGCACCATCAGCGGCTGATGCTTCTTGCCGTCTTCGGCGATATATTCCAGCTCAAAGCGCCGCGGCAGCGTGAAATCGAATTGCACGGTCGAAAGCTGCCAAGGACGGCCGATGGCGTCGATCAGCTTCACGTCGATCTTCGGCCCATAGAACGCCGCTTCGTCCGGCATCACCTTCACCTTCATGTTCAGCCGTGCGGTAGCCCGCGTCAGGGCGTTTTCTGCGAGTTCCCACTGTTCGGGGGTGGCCCCGTCGTACTTGCCGCTCGCCCCGCCGTCCCAGGTGGAAAGCTCGGCTTCATAATCGTCGAAGCCATAGGTGTTCAAGGTGTCGATAGCGAATTGCAGGCAGCTCACCACTTCGTCCTCGATCTGCTCGGGCGTGCAGAAGATGTGCGCATCGTCCTGCGTGAATCCGCGCACCCGCATCAGCCCGTGCATCACGCCGGAGCGTTCGTAGCGGTAAACCGTTCCCAACTCGCCCAGCCGCACCGGCAGATCGCGATAGCTGCGCAGTTTGTCGGCGTAGATCAGGATGTGGCCCGGGCAATTCATGGGCTTGAGCTGATACTCGGCGTCGTCCAGCTCCATGGGCTTGAACATGTTTTCGCTGTAGAAATTCGCGTGCCCGGAAATCTTCCACAGGTCGCGCCGCATCACGTGCGGCGTGTAGACCAGCGAATAGCCGCGCTCCAGGTATTGATCGCGCATCCAGTCTTCGATGATCTTGCGGATGCGCCCGCCCTTGGGATGCCAGAAAATCAGCCCGGGCCCCGCCAGCTCCTGGATGCTGAACAGGTCCAGCTCCTGGCCCAGCTTGCGGTGATCGCGCTTCTTGGCCTCCTCCAGCCGCTGCAGGTAGGCCTCCAGTTCCTTCTTGCTGAAGAAAGCCGTGCCGTAGATGCGCTGCAGCCGCGCGTTGTGCTCGTCGCCCTTCCAATACGCGCCCGCCACCGAAAGCAGCTTGAAGGCTTTCAAACGCGAGGTGGACGGCACGTGCGGCCCGCGGCAGAAGTCGATGAAATGCGGCCCCAGCGTGTATTCCGAGAAGATGTCGCCGGCCCGCTCTTCGATCAGCTCCTTCTTCATCCAGTCGCCGGCGTATTTCTTGAGGCCGGCATCTTTCGGCGTCATGACGCGCTCGAAAGGGAGATTCTGAGCCTGCAGCTCCGCCATGCGCGTTTCGATCTTTTCCAGGTCCTCCGGCGTGAACGGCGCCTCGCGCTCGAAATCGTAGTAAAAACCCGTGTCGGTGGGCGGCCCGATGCCCAGCTTCGTGTCGGGAAACAGCTCCAGTACCGCCGCCGCCAGCAGATGCGCCGTCGAGTGCCGGTAAACCTGCAGCGCCTCCGGGCTCTTCGAAGTCAAAATCTCCAGTTTGGCGTCGCCTTCGAGCGGCCGCGTCAGATCGTAAAGCTGCCCGTTGACCCGCGCCACCACCGCGTCATCGGCCAGCCGCGGGCTGATCCGTTGCGCGACGTCCATCGGGCGGCTACCCGGCGGCATTTCCATCTGGCTGCCGTCCGGCAGCGTGATTTTCAGGCTCTCGCTCATTTCTAGTACTCAGAGTATCAGTTTACGTTGCGGTACCATGGAGAAGAATGGCCGCCACCACCGAAGCAGGGGTGTTCGACGAGTCCCGGTTGCTGGCCAGGGCGCGCGAGGGTGATCTCGCGGCCTTCAATGAGCTGGTCAACCGCTATTCGCGCAAGATTTACCGTCTTGCCAAACACATCACCCAAAACGATGAAGACGCCGAGGATGTATTGCAGGAGACCTTCCTGAAGGCCTTCGAGCACCTTGGGAATTTTCAAGGGCAGTCCAAGTTCTACACCTGGATTGTCCGGATCGCCGTAAACGAATCCCTGATGAAGCTGCGCAAGCGGAAGTCCGACCGCACCGTGCCCTTGGACGAGCCGCTGGACACCGGCGAGGACACCGTGGTCCGGGAAATCGCCGTTTGGGACGAAAATCCCGAGCAGCAGTACTCCCGCGAGGAGATCGGCGGGATTCTGGACGAAGCCATCCAGAGCCTGAAGCCCACTTTTCGCACCGTTTTCGTGTTGCGTGACATCGAAGAATTGAGCACCGAAGAGACTGCCGAAGCGTTGGGGATTTCGGTTCCTGCGGTCAAGAGCCGCCTGCTGCGGGCGAGGCTGCAGTTACGCGAGAAACTCACACGTTTCTTCAAGAGGAAGGGAGACGACGTCTTTGCTTACTTGTAAGGAGTTCTTGGAAGAACTCACCGACTACCTGGACGCCAACGTGGACGTCGAACTTCGCCACCGCATCGAAGCCCACATCAACGAATGCCCCAACTGCTTTGTGATTCTCGACACCACCAAGCGCACCATCCAGGTTTATAAGGGCTTACAGGCGCAGCCTCTACCAGAGGACGTGCAGGCGCGGTTGATGAAGGCCGTGGAACGGAAGTGCGCCGGCAAGAAGCCCGGTGCCGCGCTTTAGCTGGCCGCCGCTCCAGCCCAGATTCCGGTAACCTGAAGGCTCGCCGGATCGAAGCCGTTGCCGCGTAGCGCCTGGCGGACTTGTTCCACCTGGGCCGAGTAGGCCGGAAATTCCACACGCACTTGCGCGGGCCGATGGTACAGCTGCGGATTCACCGGGAAATCGAGGCCCGCCAGGGCCTCCAGAAGCTCTTCCAGCAGCCGGGGTTCGGCCGAGATACTCAAAGAAACCAGCTTGCCTTGCCGGCCAAAGAGCGCCGCCGCAGCGGCCGTGGTTGGATGCGCCGTCATCGGGAACTTCCTCTCCGGCGACCCGGTCCCAATAAAAATCCCCTGGGCATGTGCCACAGGGGTTTTTAGGTTTCGTGAAGACCGACTCACCTTTAGCACTTTTTATCGTGGTTGCAATTAGCCAGCCCTACCTCTCGGTAGAACCTAAATCAATCCACGGTTCAGTCTCAGCTTACCACCGATTCAGGTGCTTTGCAATAGATCCGGTCACAATTGGGTCCTAGAGGTCCCACTTACTGGCTCGGAAGTTGCGTGGAAAGCTTCTCAAAGCGCTGGCGCTGCGCGGGTGTCAGCATTTGCAGGATGCGGTTGCGGCCGGTGGCCCGAACATCCTCGATCTGGGCCTCCAGGTCGTCGTGATACTTCACAAAGTCGTCCAGGATGGTCTTGAGGCGGTCGGACTGCTCGGGGGTCAGGTCCAACTCCTTCTGCAATCTCTGATAGGAAAAGAACGCCTTATCGTCGGTCCAATAGGGCGCTGCGGCGTGATGCTGGCGATACTGATAACCCACCCGCAGGCTGGCGGCGCCGACCAGCGCGCCGGAAACGAACACCAGCACCAGAGTGGTCAGAATACGAGGGTCGCGCCAGGAGGGCCGGCTGGTTTCCAGCATGGCCCTATTCGTGGTAACTGGCCAGATTTACCAGCACCGCGTCGCGCTGCTGCTGCTGAACCAGCTCAGGTTGGATACTGGTGTACGGCGCGCTGGTGTCGGTGAGCACCACGGACGGTCCCGAACCCGGCATCCCGCCCGGGTCCGAACTGATCAAGTACGCACCCATCAACAGCGCCAAAGCTGCTGAGGCGACCGCCAGACGCAGCCCGAACCTGCGCTCCAAAAACGCGGACCAAATCGAGGCTTGTTGCGCTTCGATGCGCTCCATCACGCGGGCATAAAAGCCGGCGCGCGGTTCCGTTTCCGGCGTTCTCAGCGCTCGCAGATCTTGCGAATGCTGCTCCAGCAACCGGATCTCTTGCGCGCATTCTTCACAGCTGTCCAGATGCGCCTGAAATCCCTGCGGAATACCCTGAGCCGCCCCTCTCAAATAATCTTCCAGGTAATCCCTGATCGGCTGATGCATGACTTCTTCCCTCAAAAAGAGACTTGCTAAACCTGCTGACGGATCGAATTGTCCGTTTCGTGAGTCCCGACGCTTCCGATAATTTGTATCACATCACAGCGCTGTGTGCCCGCCCGCCCGCATCAGCCGCTGCGCGGTCTTAAGCAGCTTCTGCCGGGCCCGAAACAATTTCACCTTGATTGTATTTTCGTTCATACCCGTCATCCGCGACAATTCCTCCACCGAGTGCCCTTCCACTTCCTTCAGCAACAGCAGGCTCCGGTCTTCGGTAGAGAGTTTTCCAAGCAGCTTCACAACCAGGTCCCGGTGCGCCAGTTGCGTGTCCACGGCCGGCCCCGGATCGGTGGCCGTCTCGCTGTTCTGCATGCGCTGCGTGTCTTCTTCCGAGAAGTCGCTCTCGTAAACCAGCTTCCGCACCCGCTTCTTTCGCAGGTAGTCGTAGCATTCGTTCACCGTGATTTTATAGATCCAGGTCAGCAGCGAACTCCGGAAATCGAAACTTTGAATCGAGAAATAAATTTTGGCGAAGACCTGCTGCGCGATGTCCTCGGCGTCGTTGTGATTGCGCAGAATCCCGTAGATGATGGAAAAAACCTTCGCCTGGTAGCGTTCCACGATCTCCCGGAATGCCATCTCATCCCGTGACTGCACCCTGCGGACAAGCGCGGCTTCTTCGGAGTTCCGGTGGTCCACTCTGGTCCTGGTCTGGCTCCGGCTACCCGATGCCGGAAATGGAAGCGTGCTGGCTAGACCGCTCATACACCCATGGTGACGTGCACCAAGCGCCTGCGGTTGCAGCAAGTTGGGCTGCAAGATGGATGTTTCCACGCAACCGGTGCATCCTACCTCGGAGTGTAGCATCCAACCTGTTGGTGCCGCCTATACCGGGTGGGTTGCCAGCGGCGGTACGGTCGGGCATAATGGTGTCGGAGACGCACGTTACCCTGCACAAGGAGATCTAACACAGACATGGTTCAACTGACTGAGACGGCGGTGACCAAGGTGAAGGAGATTCTGGACTCACAGGAGCCGAAGCCTGCCGGGCTGCGGATAGCCGTGGTCGGTGGCGGATGCTCCGGATTCAGCTACTCGATGGCGTTCGAAAATACTCCCAATCTCCTTGATAAGACGTACAGCTTCGACGGTTTGAAGGTCTTCATCGACCAGGCCAGCCTCCTGTATCTGGACGGCGCCGAGGTCGATTATGTGGAGACGATGGAAGGTTCCGGCTTCAAGTTCAACAATCCCAACGTGAAGAGCACGTGCGGCTGCGGAAGCTCCTTTAGCGTCTAGTCGGCCATTCCAAGTGAAGCATCGAACGGGCGTCGTGAGGTCGGTCCCTCCGGCGCCCTTTGATATTTATTAAAGTATCTTCATGAAGCTGGACTCGCTCCTGACGGAGCAGATCAACCCCGAGTCCGCCGGCATCGACGTGCGGCCAACCGAGGAAGTTCTCGAGATCATCAACCGCGAGGATCGTAAGGTCGCCGTTGCTGTGGCCGCCGAGCTTCCCCGGATCGCCGAGGCAGTGGACCGGATTGTGGAGGCGATACGCGCTGGCGCGCGTTTGTTCTACATTGGCGCCGGAACCAGCGGCCGTCTGGGCGTGCTGGACGCCGCCGAGTGCCCGCCCACCTTCCACGTTTCCCCGGATCTGGTGCAGGGGGTCATGGCCGGCGGCGAGTCGGCGCTGGCGCGCGCGACCGAGACTTCGGAGGACGATCCAGAGGCCGGTGCGCGGGATTTGGTGGCGTGTGGCTTCGTTTTTTCGGATGTGCTGGTGGGGATCTCCACCAGTGGTCGAACCCCCTATGTGATTGGCGCCGTTGAAGAAGCGCGACGGCTACGGGCGCTTACGATCGGGATCAGCTGCACGCCCGATTCCGAGTTATCGCGGCTGGTTGCAATCCAGATTACACCGCTGGTGGGACCGGAGGTGATCGCCGGCTCCACGCGGATGAAAGCCGGAACGGCCACTAAGCTGGTGTTGAATATGATCAGCACGGCGGCCATGATCCGGCTGGGTCACGTGTATGGAAACCTGATGGTGAATGTGCAGCCGCGCAACAGCAAGCTGGCGGCGCGCGCGCGTCGGATTGTGGCGGAGGCGGCTGAAGTCAGCCAGGACCGCGCCGCGGAGTTGCTGGAGGCCGCTGGAAACGACGCCAAGGTGGCGATTGTGATGGCGCGCCTGGCGGTGGACCGGGCCGTCGCCGAAGCGCGGTTGGCGGCCGCGGGCGGACACATTTCCGAGGCGCTGAAAACCTAGATGGACAAGTTCCGGATCCAGGGCGGCCGGCCGCTGCAGGGCGAGGTTCCGATCAGTGGGGCCAAGAACTCCGCATTGCCCGCGCTGGCGGCCTGTCTGCTCACCGATGAGCCCGTGAAGTTGTTGCGCATTCCGCCGGTGCGGGACATCGGCACCATGCAGCAGCTGCTCCAGCACATCGGCGCGCAAGTGGACGTTGACGCCGGCGCGGTTACCGTGCGGGCTGTGCAACTGGAGCACCCCGAGGCGCCTTACGAAGTGGTGAAAACCATGCGAGCCTCCAGCCTGGTGTTGGGGCCGCTGGTCGCTCGCGCCGGCCGTGCCCGCGTTTCCATGCCGGGCGGCTGCGCCATTGGAGCGCGTCCCATCAATTTGCATGAGCTGGCCCTGGAACAGTTGGGCGCGGCGATTCACCACTCGCACGGCTATGTCGAAGCGGAAGCGCCGCGCGGGCTGAAGGGCGCGCAGGTCCATTTCGACCGCATCACCGTCACCGGCACCGAAGACGTGCTGATGGCCGCGGTTTTGGCCGAGGGCGAGACGCTGGTCCGCAACGCCGCGCGCGAGCCGGAGGTGGTGGACCTGGCCGCGCTGCTGAACAAGATGGGCGCGCGGGTCGAAGGCGCCGGTACGTCCACGATACGCGTGGAAGGCGTCGAAAAACTGCACGGAGCGGAACACGCCATCATCGCCGATCGTATCGAGACCGGAACGTTTCTGATCGCCGGCGCGATGACGGGCGGCGACCTGGTGGTTTCCGGCTGCGTCCCGGAGCACGTGGATGCGCTGGTGGCGAAGATGCGGCAGGCCGGCGCGGAGGTCAGCGAAGTGCGCCCGGATGCGCTGCGTGTGCGCGCGGAAGGCCGGCTGCGCGCAGTGGACATCACGACCGAGGAATTTCCCGGATTTGCCACCGATCTGCAGGCTCAATACATGGCCATGATGACCCGGGCCGAGGGTATCTCGTTCATCACCGAAACCATCTTCGAGAACCGGTTCATGCATACGCAGGAGCTGGCGCGCATGGGCGCCAACATCCGCGTGGAGGGGCGGCAGGCGATCGTCGCGGGAGTTGCCGAGTTGACCGGCGCGCAGGTGATCGCGTCCGACTTAAGGGCCAGTGCGTCGCTGGTTCTCGCCGGGCTGGTGGCGCGCGGAGAAACGCTGGTGGATCGCGTGTATCACATCGACCGGGGCTATGAGAGAATCGAGAAGAAACTCGCCTGTCTGGGCGCGCGCATCGAGCGGGTGAGTGCAACGCGGGGGGAAACATGAGCGCTCCGAAGCATCATCACAGTCCGGGATTTTTGGCCTTGGTGGATCAGGCCAAGGAGCGGATCCGCCAGATTGATATCGACGGATACCAGCGCATGCTTGCGGCTCGCGATCCGCACCTGCTGGTGGACATTCGCGAAGACGGGGAATGGCAGGCCGGGCACGCGGCCGGGGCGGTTCATCTGGGGAAGGGAATCATCGAACGGGACATCGAGGTCACGGTGCCCGAAAAGGACGCCAAGCTGGTGTTGTACTGCGGCGGCGGCTACCGTTCGGCGCTCGCGGCCGAGGCGCTGCAGGAGATGGGATACACCAACGTCATTTCGCTCGACGGCGGTTGGCGAGCCTATTTGGCGGCCGGTCTGCCCGTGGAGAAGTGAGTCAGGCGCGCAGGATCATTCCCAACGACAGAACGATGATGCCCGCCAGGGTGCCGAGTTCGAGAAACCTCACCAACTGGGTGAAAGCGGTGTTCATGAACTCGAACCGCAACAGCAGGCAGAGGGCGAAACTCGTCGAGATCAGCCAGAAAGGCACGGCGCCGTCCACCGCCCGCATGTAGCCGATGGCGATGACGTAAAAGAAAATCGGGACGTTGCTATCCAGCCAGTTGCGCAGGCGCATGTACACGACAAACAGGCCGAAGGCGGCCACCAGGCCGGTGGTTACCGAATAACTGTTAGCCGAAAAATGCATCCAATGGCACCTGAACCATCCCCGGCGTTGCGCACGCGGCGGGGATCAGAACGCGAAACCCAAGCCGGCCATGATGACGAAGTCCGACAACCACCCGCCCACTTTGGAGCCGTTCACGGGGAGGATGAGTTTGCTGGGGAAGGGCGTGAGGAAGTCGTGCAGCTCGACCCGGAATTCGGCGGCCGGTGAGATCTTGAACTTCAATCCCCCGCCGACGGACGCCAGCGGCCTGACATCCCGGACGTCGGAGAAATCGGCGATGTTGCCCAGCGGCTGCAAGGCCTGCTCGGCGCCCAGGCCCGAATAGATCTTTACGCCGGCCCCGGCGGCGACGAACGGCCGAACGCTGGCTTCCTTCGCCGAGAGGTTCACCACCAGATCGTAGTGGATGGCGTTGCTCATGCTGGCGAAGCTGTAGCCGGTTCCGCCGGAGCTGAGCTTGAGATTGCCGTATTCGTAGTCGTAGCGCAGTTCGCCCCCGAACGTACCGCTGCTGTTGTTATCCAGCCAGGCGCTGGCCGCGATGGCCGGGCTGCGGCCGGCGCTGGCGTTGCCGAGCGGATTGGAAATGGTCTCGGAGGTCATAAAGCTTCCGCCTGCGCCGAGGCCGACCTCCCAACTCTGGGCCCATGCCGCCGGCGCGGCGGCCAGCGGCACTAAAAACGTAACGAGCAGGAAATGTTTCATACTGGATTCCATTCTAGTTCACGACGCGCACGGCGGTCGAGTACGAAAGTGTGCCTTGGGTGATCACCAGCGGCACCGAAGTCCCGGTGGGCACGTTGAACGGCACCGAGACGTTGATCTGGTCGACTCCCACCAATCCGGGGGCCAGACCCGAATACAACAAAGGCAGATCGACGCCGCCCAGCGTAATGGCCGGAACCGTCAGGCTCACCGACAGCGGGTTAGAGGGCGCCGGCATACCGTCGGCGACCGCGGGAGCCGTCGGGCCGAGGCCGGTGAGGTAGATCACCAGCGCGACGCCGGATTGGCGGTGAACCGGATTGGAATCGGTGACCAGTTGTCCGTTATCGTTGCGGACGATGGTCGGCACGTTGGTGAGAGGGCCGGCGTTGACCTGGAAGACGCTGGGGGCATTGGGCTGCACCACCAGGTTGAAGTTGTCGCTGGTGCCGCCCGGAGTGCGGAAGACCAGCGTTACGTTGCCGATCGCCTCATAGGGCATCTGCGCATTGGCCTGATTGGGGGAAACAAACAGGATCGGCACGGGCTGTCCATTCACGCTCAGACAGCTGTTGGCGAGCGCGGTGGGAAGCGGAAGCTCCGAACTGGCCATATTGGTCGGGCTTAAACTGGTTCCGAAAACCGAGATGAGGCCGCCCGGCGCGACGTTGGCGTTAAAGTCGGCCGCATTCACCACGCTGGTAATGTTGGGCGGCGTCACGGACGCGGCAAAATTCCAAGGCAGCACCGTAACGCCTGAGACCGTGAGATTGAGGATCGCGCTGCGGTCATAGAGCGGCGCAACGGTCCGGGTGAACGGGGAAGTGGTGGTGCCGAGCAGCGGCGCTTCCACCATCTGGGTGGCCTGGCTGACCGAGCCAGTGGGGTTGGTCATATCCACGCTTTGGATGACACCCGGTGCCGTGCTCTGCGCAACGCCCGCCGCGGGAGCCGGCGCGGTGGTGCGATAGCCGGTCTGGTCGACAAACGCAAATCCCGAGGGGTTCCCGGTTCCGGTTTCGAAATCCATCACCGGCACGAGCGAGGAATCCAGCAGGTGGTTGCCGACGACATACTGGTTGAAGGCCGAGGCCGCATAGGCGCCCGAAAGCGAGGTGTAGTCCTGGCGCGACGCCACAAACGAGTTGGAGTTGGCGTCATACAGGTAAACCGTGCCGTCGGCCTGCGCGATGAAAATCGCATTTCCGTTCGGCGACGCAGTCATGACGGTATTGGCGTTGGTTACGTTGTTGTAGACCCCCAGGCTGGGCAGCTCGATTCCGGTTCCTTGGCCGAGGTTCAGCTGCAAAATGTGATAGGTGCCGTCGTAGTACTCGGCCTGCGCAAGGGTGGCGTTGGCCGACGAGGCGATGGACAAGGCGACGAAGCCGCTGGGCAATAGAAGCGGCGGCTGGGCCTGCAGCGTGTCCAGATCGTACATGTTGACAATTTGCGAGCCCTGGTTGCCCACCAGCAGGTACTGCTGGTCATAGCTGATGGCCATGGTGCTGGGCTGGTTGCCGGTCGGCAGTGTGGCCATCAGGGTGTCATTGCTGCTGTTGAAGACCTGCACCTGATTCTTGTCGCTCCGCAGAACATAGAACTGGCTGCGCTTGGGGTCGGCGAGCAGGTCGGTCAGGGTTCCGGGTATGTCGATAAACGCGCCGCGCTGCTGGGGCGTGGGGTTGTTCACCAGCACTCGCACGGACGGGATCACGTTGACCGCCGGTCCCGAGCTGATCGTGAGTGTGGCGGCCACGGTGCCTGTCTGTCCGAGGAACGCGGCCGGGTCCGCCGAGACGGTGACCACGGCGGGCGTCACTCCATAAGACGGCGAGACGTTGACGCCATTCGTATCGGAACTGATGCTGAAGGGCGTATTGTTCCCACCGGGATCGACAATGGTGACCTGCTGGTTGGCCACGCCCTGGTTGCAGAAACTGCCCCGGAAGACCACGTCTTCCTGCTGGGCCTGGACGCGAGGCTGCTGGTTCAGGCTGCCAACCGGCAGAACGGTGACACCGCTGGCCGAGACCGCATACATGGTGTTGGAGTCGGGCGAGAGAACGCTCTTGCCAGTCAGATTCTCGGGCAAGTTCAGGCGCTGGTGCAGCATCAGGTTGCTCGAGTCGACCAGCATCAAAGTGGGAGTTTCGCCCTGGGTTTGCGGGATCTGCGCGTACAGCAGGCCGCGGCTGTCATCGAACAAGGTCGTGCCCACGCTGAACTGGTTGGTGTGCTGCGGAAAATAATTGACGAACGTGCCCTGGGTATTGACCATGACCCAACCGGCCATGGCTTCCGAGCCGTCCGAGTTCAGGCTGACCACGCGCGGGCCCAGAATTCCGGTGCTGGTGACGACGCCGCCCGGGAAAATCGCCTTTAAGTTCACGTCGTAGCGGAAGGTCACCGTACTGGTGGATCCACCCAGGCCGTAGATGGTCAGGCCGTCGGCCGAGGCCACCACGGAAGCCGCCGAGATGTCGGCCGGAAAGTTGGCGGGCGGGACGGGCAGCGTCTTGGCCACCACGTCGGCCAGGGTGTCGATCTCCTCGGTCGTGCCGGACGCCGGGTCCAGCAGCAGAAAGTCGGTGGAGGTGGCGATCAACGCCAGGCCGTCGATCCCGAAGGCGACGCCCAGCGGAGCGCTGCCCAGGGCGAAGGTCTGCTGGCCGTTGGTGGTCAGATCGATGACCGTGACTGCGTTGGCCGGAGAACCGGGAGCGGTGCCGTTACCGAAGTTGGTCGCCACCAGGTAGTGGGCGTCCGGCGACAGCGCGATCGAGTTGGGCTGGGCCGCCACATTGATGGACGTCTGGATGGTGTTATTCGCCAGAGACATCACATCGATGCGGTTGGCGGTGAAATTGGCGATGTACAGCACACCGCGGGTTGAATCCAAAGCGAGGTCCGCGGCTTCTCCGCCAATCGACACCACGGTTCCGAACGTTCCGCCCCACGCTGCTCCGGCCAGCGAAACGGCGAGAGCGGTCTTCCACCAATAAGACTTGCTCAGCATAACGGTTAACTCCCAAAGACGAACAGAATTTTCGAGCTCCTACCCAACTGCGAATGCCAGCGGGCGCCGGCCCGGTCCGAGCCGGGGCCACCCGCAAATCCTCGCCGCGGGCCCGGGCGCGGCGCGCCAGGGAATTTCTCCCTGGCGGTTTCGCCCCGGCGCCTCGCGAGCTTACTCGGCGCTTTTCTTGCGTCGCAGAACGATCAGCCCCAAAAACAGGACTGCGAGCACAGCGCAAACGATGCGAATCATCGAGCTATCCATCGTTTTTTCTCCTTTCCCGCGAAATCATATCCGCTACATGTTGTTCATCATCGGGATTAACTCCCGCATGATCTTCATCACCACGGGCCCTACCGTCACGACAAACAGGGAGGGCAGAATACAGAAGAAGATGGGGAACACCAGCTTGACGCCCAGCTTGGCCGCCTTCTCTTCGGCGATCTGGCGCGCCTGGACGCGCATGTAGTCCGAGTGCGCGCGCAGGCTCAGCGCCACCCCGGTGCCGAAGCGGTCGGCTTGAATCAGGACCGCCACCAGTTTCTTGAGATCCTCCACGGCGGTCCGGTCGGCCAGGTTGCGCAGCGCCTCGGCCCGGCGCTTTCCGGCTTTCAATTCCAGGTTGACAATGGCCAGCTCCTCGCTGATCTCCGGGTGCGCGTGTTCCAGTTCCTTGGCCACCTGCATGATGGCCTGATCCAATCCGAGGCCGGACTCCACGCAAACCACCATCAGGTCGAGCGCATTCGCTAACCCGCGCTGGATTTCCTTCTGCCGGCGTTTGGCGGCCATGCGGACATATTCGTTGGGGCCGAAGAAACCGACCGCGACCGCGGCCAGAACCGCACCGAACTTGTTGGTCTGCTGCGCCGAGGAGTTCATCACCAGCAGCGTGGTGATGACCGGCAGCACGACCGCGAACAGGGCCTTGGCCCCATACAGCACCTTGAGAGCGTTCGGATTGCGGTACCCGGCCCGGATGAGCCGGCGCTGCATCACCGTGACATCCTTGGGGGACGCGGGAACCAGATTGCCCAGCCGCTTCACCAGGTCGTGGAACAACAGGCTGGGATGAACCGGGGCGGCGTCGTGGACGCTCGGCCCGATGCCGGCCACCCGCTCGATCGCCTCTTTCGGCTTCACCCACACCTTCACGCCCAGATAGGAGAACCCGGCCGTGAAGAGCAGCACCAAGAGGATGAAAGTGAAGATAGCGACCATTGACTAAACCTCGATCTTGGTAATGTGCTTCATTACCGCGTATCCAATGAGCTGCAGCACGACGGCCGCGAGCAGCATGATGTTGCCGACGTCGTCCAGGAAAAAGAAGCGGACATATTCCGGGTTTACGTAGAACATGATCACCGCCACGCCAACGGGGATGCAGGTCAACGCCGTCCCCGTCATGCGTCCGTGCGCGCTGATCGCGCGGATGCGGCCGCGCAGCTTGAAGCGTTCGCGGATCACGTAGGCCAGCTTGTCCAGGATTTCTGCGAGGTTGCCGCCCGTGCGCTTCTGCAGCAGCACCGCCGAAACGAAAAAGTGGACGTCCAGGCTGGGGATGCGCTTGGCGAGCTTCTGCAAGGCCACATCCAGCGGCAAGCCGAGGTTATGTTCCTCGAAGGTGCGCCGGAATTCGCCGGCCAGGGGTTCCTGAAACTCGCGATGAATCATTTCCAGCGAAACCGAGAAGGCGTGGCCGGCGCGCATGGAGCGCGCCACGAACTCCAGGCTGTCGGGAAACAGCTCTTCGAAGCGGCGCATGCGCGCATTGCGTTTGCGAATCACGAACAGCACCGGGAGAGCGCCGGCCGCCAGCGCCAGATAGGAATACTGGTGGAACTGCGG
>Ga0335072_10008555_pt1 | contig 14834 bp, 16 predicted proteins | sample Lox_Sample_21_FD_206725 | JGI IMG/M metagenome (GOLD analysis project Ga0335072, IMG submission 206725) | Soil microbial communities from Loxahatchee National Wildlife Refuge, Florida, United States - Lox_Sample_2.1 | ecosystem: Environmental > Terrestrial > Soil > Wetlands | place: USA... | reverse complement strand
TGCTGGGAATCTTTGCGTTCTTCGCGATCCTGCTGGCGTCGATCGGGCTTTACGGATTGATGGCCTACTCGGTGGAGCAACGCCGGCTGGAGTTCGGCATCCGGCTCGCGCTGGGCGCGAGTTTCGCGCAGTTACGCAACCTGGTGGTGGGGCAGGCGATGGTGCTCGCCGCAACCGGAATCCTCATCGGGTTGGCCGGTGCGTACGGGCTCACGCGATTTCTCAAGCCTCTGCTGTTCCAGGTGAAAACTACCGACACCGCGAGTTTCGTCGGGGTGCCGGTGCTGCTGGCCCTGGTAGCGCTCCTGGCCTGTTACTTGCCGTCGCGCCGCGCCACCCGCGTCGACCCGGTCGAAGCCTTGCGCTGTCAGTGAACTCGGCTTTGACACCGGACGCCATCGACGGCGCTTCCCCCGCTGGGAGGGATCACTCCGTCCTGCGCAGCGCTTCCTGCGCCAGTTTCAGATCGTGGATTTCGAACCCGCTGCCGATCCAACGGACAATCCTGCCGCTGCTATCCCGCTCCGGACGATGAAAGCCGCGGTGCCATCTCCACGTTCCATCGGACTCGCGCCGTACGCGATATTCGAACATCCGCTCGCTGCCGCTCGCAGTCGCCTCTTTCCACATCTCCGCGATCCGCGGCAAATCTTCGGGGTGAAGAGCTTGCGACCAGATCCGCGGATCCAGAGCGCCCTTGGGCAGGCCCGTATATTCGTAGAAGTAGTCGTTGATGAAATGGACATCGCCCAGGCTGCGCGCAATCCACACAAACTGGGGAATCGCGTTGGCCAGCGAACGCCATTTCTCTTCGCTCCTTTGCAGCGCCGCTTCGGCGGTTTTGCGCTCCGTAATGTTTCGGAAAAAGATGAAAACTCCCCCGCCCGGCACAGGGTTGATTCGTCCCTGGAACCAGCTCGAAAGCGGCGTGAAATACAGCTCGGTGGTCTCCCCTTGGCGGTTCTCCATCGAGCGCCGTAACGCCTGCTCGGTAGGCGTCCCGAGAAGCTGCGGGAAGATGTCCCAAAGACATTTCCCCAGCAAGTCGCCGGGAGCCTGGCGCAGCAGATATTCCGCGGTGCGATTGTTATAAGTAAATCGCCATTCCGTGTCCAATATGGCAAGACCTTCTTCGACCTTCTCGAGAAGATCGAGAGCAGCCAGACCGGCCGGAAATCCCATCCGCGCCGGTGAATTCGCGCCGGCGCCGTTGCGCGCGGTCCGCAGCTCGGCTTCGAGCTCCGCGATCCGCCCCCGTAAAGTTCCCAGTTCCCGGTCTATTTTTCTTGAGAACTTTTCACCCTCTGCCATACACCGTGAGCACACCTGAACCGGCGAACTCAGCCGGTTCGAAAGAATAGTTACAGCCAAGAGGATACGACAAATCGGCTGGAGATGAAAGGTGGGAATCCGCACAGGGGCGCGCGGATTCGGCATACGATTCGCGCGATACCACGCCAACCCGGGGAGGCGGTCGCGCCTGCTGTGCCGGGATATGGGCGCCGCAATCCGCCACCCCAGATAAAGCGCTCCCTTCGCGACGGCGCTGCCGCGAAATCGGATAAAATAGTTGTGAATCCGATTACCCGATGCTATCTAGTGCCCATCAACCCATGGCCGATTTGAATCGCGCGCTGGCTTCAGCCGACCACGCCGACGCGTTCGTCAGCCTTCTGTGCGCTGCCCACGCCGGCTGTCTGCGAGCGCAGACCCTGGTGGGGTGGGCATACCAGACCGGCCGGGGAGTCGCGGTGGATTACCATCAGGCTTCCGATTGGTACCGGAAGGCGGCCGGCCGCGGCGATAGTTGTGCCATCGCCAACCTTGGCCTGATGAGTCTCCTCGGCCAGGGCGCGCCGCCCGACGACATCGAAGCCTACGTCTGGCTACAGTCCGCCGTGGGCCTGGGGCATACCGGTCTCCAGCCCGTGCTCGCCTGGCTCGAGCGGCGCATTGGCGGGGCCGCGGGCACCCCGTCTCCTGCGCCCCCGGTTTCGGCGCCGATTCCCTCAGCCCGCCCGTGCAACCGGCCGGTTTGCGATCCCTCCCGCTGCGAAGCGGTCTAATCTCATGCGCAGAACTCCTCTTGAACAATCGCTGAAAGTCATCGGACGCGGAACGTTGAACTGGCTGGCCGACCGTCCCATCGTGGTGTCCTTCGAAGTCACCGACTCCTGCACGTGCAACTGCCGGCATTGCGACCACGGCGGCTCGCGCGACGATTCCCGCAATCTCAAAGCCGCCGACTATCGCCGTTACATGCAGGCGCTGCGGCCTTGCGTGGTGCAGGTATCCGGGGGCGAACCGCTGCTGCGCCCCGACCTCGTCGAAATCGTACGGACCATCAAGAACGGTACGCGCATGCCATACACCATCCTGGTGTCCAGCTGGTCGCTGATGACCGCCGAGTTATACCAGGAATTGCGCCAGGCAGGCGTGGACCAATTCTCGGTCAGCCTGGATTTCCCCGACCAGCGCCACGACGATTTTCGGTCTTACCCCGGTCTTTATAGCCACCTCGAGGATCTCGTCCCGCGCATGGCGCAACTCGGCTATGACGATATCGTGCTCAATTCGTGCATCACCAGCGAGAACTTACACGAGATCGGCGCGATCGCCGATAAGGCGCGGGAATGGGGTGTAAATTTGTGTTACAGTGCTTATTCCGCCCGCCGAACCGGCTGCCGCGACTTACTCCCCGTATCGAAAGAACAGATCGGCTCGCTCAATGAACACCTGGATCGCGTGGAAGCGCGGCGGGACGGCACCAACTGGATCGTCAATAGCCGGAGCACGCTCGACGCTACCCGCCGCTACTTCGAAACCCCGGGGATTCCCGGTTGTAAGGCGGGTCACCGGTTCCTCGTCGTGACCGCGGACGGCGCGCTCCAGCCCTGCTCGATGCAGTTCCATCGCTACCCGCTCGAGGAGCGTGGCCGGATGATCCGCGAGTTCACCCGGCACAATACCTGCGATCAATGCTACGTCTCGATCCGCTCCTATCTGGACAAAAGTTTTCCCCTGCTTTTGTGGGAGAACGTGCGCGGATTCTTCTCGGTGAAGGCCTGAGAAGTAAGTACTTCGGGTCCATATCCCGAGTTAAGTTGCCGGAGTTAACTCAAGTCCTGCTTGTTTGCGCACCGCTTCCGGTGAAGAATCGTATCGGAACGGGGGCACAAATGGAATATCGCCGGTTTCCGCTGTCCTGTGAATGTGGCGGAGGGCCGAAACAGATTTCGGGTATCGGCTTCTCCGTCAATCGCGAAATCGTGATCCACTGGCGATGCGCGCGGTGCCATAAGCGAGTCTGCACCGTGAGGCCGCTCCTGGAAGCTTGGAGCGAATGTTTCGGAGGGCGTCCCCTGCTCACTGCCGATACCCCTGACGACCGCCGGTTCCTGCACAGCATCGGCGTCAAGTTCGCCGACGAGTAGGCTCGGCTGGGTTCATCGCCACCCATAATTCCTGCATCCCCCGGCAGCCCGCATGCGTACTTCCTTGCAGCACCATGCGGTGGAAGAAAAGGCTCGCGCTCTTGCTGGCGGTTTGCGCCGGCGGCCTCCACGGTCAGGAAAAACCCCCATACACTTTCGGCACGACGGTGGTGAGCACCACGGGGTTCGAGGGCCGCATCTACCTTCTCAAAGCACATACCGGAAAACTGCCCCATTTCGATCACATGGAGCCCACCGGCACCATTTACACCAACACCCTGAATGTCTGGCCGCAGCGATTCACGGAGGCCTTCCCCGGCATCACCGACCGGATTGAATGGTTCGCCATCGATTACCACGGCCACTTCTGGATCGAGCACGAGGGCGAGTACCGCTTCAGCCTGCTCTCGGACGACGGCTCGCGCTTGTACGTCGACCATCAGGAACTTGTGGATAACGACGGCATCCACAGCGCCACCGCCCTCAGTGCCCGGGCGGTTTTGACGCGCGGCATGCACGCCATTCAAGTTTCTTATTTCCAGGGGCCGCGATTCACCGTCGCCCTCGTCCTGGCAGTCGCCGGCCCCGCGGCGGAATGGCGCATCTTTAATACCGACGACTTCATTCCGCCGGTCAATTCGGCCGATTGGGTCACCGGCCGGATCCGCGATATCCATCATTCGGTGCCCTTCGGCGGTGACGACTCGCCCGAGGAGACTCCCAGGAAGCGGCGGCGATAGTGCCATACTGTCTGGAATGGCCGACCGTATCATCCGCCGGGATTTCCTGAATCGCACCCTGCTCGGCGCGGGAGCCGCTCTCCTGCGAATGCCCGCGCCCGCGTTCGGCGCCGACACCTACACCGGTTTTGCCGGCGTGGGCGATTATGCCCGCTCGAACGGCGACCCGTGGCCGGTGGTCGCGGTGGGCCACCGCATGCGCGACGGCGCCTTTGCGAACCTCACGCAGCAGGCCATCGACACTGGCGAACAGTTCGACCTGATCGTGTTAGGCGCGGGACTGACCGGCCTCGGCGCCGCATACTATTTCCGCAAAGCGCGCGGCGACTCCGGCCGCTGCCTCATTCTCGAGAATCACGCCATGTTCGGCGGCCACTGCAAGCAGAATGAGTTCCTGGTGAACGGCCGCCGTCTCTTCGGTCCCCAAGCCTCCAACGATTTCGGCGTGCCGCGCGAGGGGTCGGGCAGCCAGATGGACGACCTTTTCCGCGAGCTCAACATCCCGCGTGCCTTCGAATGGAGTGAACCCAGCGCCAGGCTCGAGGGCCTGCGAATTCCGCGCGACAACTACTCCCACATGGACGGCATCAACGACACCCAGGTGGACGTCGGCTATTTCTTCCGCGGCAAATGGGCGCACAACATCTTCGCGAATCAACTCGAAGGCGCTCCGTTTTCCGACGCCCTGAAGCGCGACCTCATCCGGTGGCGGACCACCACCGGCGGCTCGGAACCAGTCCAGCGGCACCTCGATTCCGTCACGTACCAGCAGTACATCGAAGGCGAACTCGGCCTCGATCCCGAGGTAACCAAATTCGCCGAGCCGGTGATCGGCCTGATCTGCGGCGCCAGCCCCGATGCCGTGTGCGCCCGCGCCGGCCATAACCTGGTGCGGCCCATGAACTCCCCGCCGGGCATCTCGTTCCCCGGAGGAAACACCACCTTCGCCCGCCACCTGGTGAAGTCGCTCATTCCCGCCGCCATCCCGGGCGAACTGAATTTCCGCGACGTGCTGACTCGCCCGGTGGATTTCCGTGCGCTCGACGTCAAGGAATCGCCTGCCAGAATCCGTCTCGACGCCACCGTCGTCCGCCTCGAGCATTCCGGGAGCGGGGTGGCGGCGATCTATGAATCGGGCGGAAAGTTGTACCGCGTCCGGGCGAAGGCCGCCGTCGCCGCTTCCGCGGGCTGGTCAAACCGGCATGTTCTGGCCGGCCTGCCTGCCGAAATCCGCTCCGCCTACGACGAATTCGTCTACGCTCCGGCCCTCAGCGTCAACGTCGCGCTCACGAATTGGAGCTTCCTCTATAAGCTGCGCGCTCCCGCCGTGCGCTATTTCGATGGCCAGTTCGGCTGGTCGTGCAATATCCGCCAGACCATGGCGGCTGGCGGCCGTTCCACCCGCCCGCTCGACCCCGGCGAGCCGGAGGTGCTGACCTTCTATACCGGCATTTACGATCCCGGCCATCCGGCCAAGGATCAGGGCGACGCCGGGCGCAAAAAACTGCTCTCTACCAGCTATGCCGAATATGAACGCGCCATTCGGCAACAAATGACGACACTCTTCGCCGATGCCGGTTTCGACGCGCGGCACGATATCGCCGGAATCGTGCTCAATCGCTGGGGCCACGCCCGGGTCATACAGCCGCCGGGATTTTACTACGGCCGGGACGGCAAGCCTTCGCCGCGCCAGGCCGTGGAACGCGGCTTTGGCAAAATCGCCATCGCGCATTCCGAATTGAACGGCCACCAGAACGCGACCGGCGCCCTGGCACAGGGCAAGCGCGCCGCCGAGCAGGTCCTCGCGATGGGATAGTACCAGCGCGAAAAGGTCTTGTACGTAGAGCTCTACATAGGTATACTGAGACCGATGGCCGACGCGCCGCGTCTCTCTCATACCACCGCCATGATCCTTCAGGCTGTCGCCGCCGGTCATATTTACGGGTACACCGTGATGGACCGGACCGGCCTCCCGAGCGGCACGGTCTACCCGGCTTTGCGCCGCCTGGAGCAGGACCGCCTGATCCAATCCAAATGGGAGCCGCCATCCGCAGCCACCGCTCTGCGCCCTCCGCGCAAGTATTACCGCCTTACGCGTGTTGGTGAAACCGCGCTGGCGGCTTCCCGCAAACGCTATCCGCTACTCGCCAGTCTCACTCCGGCCGGAGATGTCCGCGATTCATGAAACGCAAATCGCTCGCTCATGCCGTGCTCCGTGCCGCTTCCCTGCTGGCGCCGGCCGCCCGCCGCGCCGGGTGGCTGAAGGAGTGGCGCTCGGAGCTTTGGTATATCAACCCGGATGCCGCGGCAAGGTTTTCCCTCGGCGCTTTTCGCGACGCGCTCTGGGTCCGGCGCAATCAGCCCCGCCGGCACCTGGAATCGCCGCTCAGTTGCCTCGCATTCCTGGCCGGCGCGGCATCGATCGCGCTCCTGCTCTCGATCTGCCTGCCCGCTCCTGAACTTCCGGAGCCGGCGGGACGCCTGCGTGCGCTTGATCTCCCCTTCGGCACCTTCATGCTGTCGCTGCTGTTTCTGGCCGGTATGTGGGCCGCTATGCGACCGGCGCGGTATCGTCCGCGCCACGGCCGCGCGCGCCGCGCGATTTTTCTGATGCTGAAACTCCTCCTCATACAGCCGGTTCTGCTGGCGAGCTTTCTGATCATGCTGCTCACCGGGCCGATGCCTATCGTGCCGCAACTGTTGATTTTCGGCACCTGGGGATTCGGCCTGCGCTGGATCCTGCTCGATCAGCAGCGCCGCTGTCCGGTATGCCTGCGCCTCCTCACCGAACCCGTCCGTATCGGCAGCGCATCGGAAACATTCCTCGAGTGGTATGGCGCCGAATCGGCTTGCTCGCGCGGGCATGGCTTGCTCCAGGCGCCCGAAATTTCCGCCACTTATGCCGGCTCCCGCCAGTGGCTCGCCCTCGACGCCTCCTGGCGCGATCTGTTTCCCGAAGCCGCCGAGCGCCAATGAACGGCAGACTGCAATTTGGCGTCCTCTATCACCAGTTCCTCTTCCGCCTGATGGACGTGGAACTGCTGTCCGCTTCGGCCGCCGGCGATGCCAGCGGCTTGCTCGGACAATTGGGAGCGCTTCTCATCTCTCCCAGCCTGATCTTCGCGCTGGGAGCCTTCACTGTGGGACAAGCCGTGCGCAACCAGGACCCCATGGCGTTCCCCGCCGCGTCGGTGGAACTGTTTCTAATCTCGACCACCATGCTGGTAGTCGGAATCTTCGCGCTGTTGAGTTGGGACTCTACGTTTCCCGACCGGCGGGACGTATTGGTCCTGGCGCCGCTCCCGGTTCGCGGGCGTACCTTATTCGCCGCCAAGGTCGCCGCGTCGGCATCGGCGCTCGGCCTTGTGGTCGCCGCCTGGAACAGTTTCTCCGCCACTGCCTGGTCGCTGATGCTGGCCCCCGCGGACTCGGGAACCGCCGGTACACTCCGCTATCTGGCGGCCGTATGGGTGACCGTGGCTGCCGCCGGAACGTTTATCTATTGCCTGGTGCTGGGAATCCAGGGCGCCGCGGCGCAGTTGCCCCGCCGATGGTACCTGCGGATCTCTCCGGCTTTGCAAATCGCCTCCTTCGTCCTGTTTCTCGCAGTCTTCTGCTTCCAACCCTCCCCACGGCCGGAGAACCAGAGCACATTTCAATGGCTGCCTGCCTACTGGTTCCTCGGATGCCTGCAATCTCTGGGCGGAGGCGGAATGCGAGCGGTAACGGTGCCTTTTGCGTGGCGTGCGGCGGTAGCTCCAGCCGTCGCCATCCTGGCGGCCGGCAGCGCGTTTCTCCTCTCGTATCTGCGAACCATCCGGAAGATCGTCGAAGAGCCGGACGTGACTCCAGGTGCCCGCGGCGGAATCTGGCTGCCCCCGCTCGGCCATTCCGCGCGGACCGCGCTCGCGCAGTTTACCATCCGGACCCTGGCCCGCAGCCGGGGGCAGCGCACTGTCCTCGGCTTCTACCTGGGCGGCGGCCTGGCAATCGTCGCCGTTTATCTCGAAGGCGTGATGGAGATGACGCACTTCAAGTGGGCGGATATCCTGCGCCTTGTGGGCACTCCTCTGATGGCGGCCAGCGCGGTGATGCTGGGCGCGGCGTGGCTCGGCACCCGCACCGTATTCGCCATGCCGGTCGATCTGCGCGCCAACTGGATCTTCCGCCTGACACCCTTGCCGCCGGCCGCGGACTCGCTCGCCGCAGCCCGCCGCGCATTACTCACGCTCGCCGTGCTTCCGATTCTCGCGGCATCGGCAGTGATCCTGTTCGCCTTTTGGCCCTGGCGGCCGGCGGCTGAACATCTCATCGTGCTCGCGCTTGGTGGTAGCATCCTCACCGATCTCTCGCTTCGCGATTTTCACAAAATCCCGTTCGCGTGTTCCTACCTGCCTGGAAAATCGAAGGTCCACATGGTGTTCTGGTTCGGCGTCATTCCGGCCATGATGATGCTGCATAAGTTGGCCGAATTCGAACGTGACGCTATGGCGAGCGCCCTCCATTACGGCATCATGATCGCGCTCCTCGCTGCGGCCGCGATTACCGCGCGCCTGAACAGCACCCACGCCGTCGCCGGGCCCGGAGCCGAAATCCACTTCGAAGAAATCCCCTCCGATGAGCCAGTCAGGCTCAATCTGAATCGCTAATCCGGGCGGGCGATAGAATCGTCTGGGCTCTGATGCGGCGCTTTTCTCGCTGGTGCCGCCGAAATCGGGCGGGACCACAAAAGGTGGAAGCGCCCGCATCACCATGCAGTAGAGCGCAACGGTTTAGTGGAGATCTAGTCCTGGCTACCGCCGGCTTTTCCCGTGCAACTCCTCGGCCCCGGCACAGATCAACTGTTCGCGATTTGTGTCCCGCCCTCAACCTGTAGTACACTCGATATTTACTCCTTGTGGTTCCGGCACATTCCGTGTGTTCGGGCTCCCAAAATTGAGGTTTGCAATGCACGCGATTCTAGAAACTGGCGGAAAACAATACCGGGTGGCATCCGGCGACGTAATCCGCGTGGAGAAGTTGACCGGCGATGTCGGCTCGGAAATCGAGTTGCCGGCAAAGGCCGCCATCAAGGACGGCGGCGAAGTAGTCGCCGGCGGCACCGTGAAAGCTACCATCCTGGGCGCCGGCCGCGGCGACAAGGTTCTGGTTTTCAAGTTCAAGCGCAAAAAGCAATACAAGAAGACCATCGGGCATCGCCAGTCCTACACCGATGTCAAGGTCGGCGAGATCCTGGTTTAAGGTGACATATGGCACATAAAAAAGGACAAGGCACTTCCCGCAACGGCCGCGACTCCAATGCGCAGCGGTTGGGCGTGAAGGTTTTCGGCGGTCAATTGGTTCCCGGCGGTTCCATCATCGTGAGGCAGCGCGGCACGCGGCTGAAGCCCGGAGCCAATGTGGGCTGGGGCAAGGACGATACGCTGTTCGCCAAGGTGACCGGCACGGTCGAATTCAGGGACCGCGGCCGCATGGGCACTTTTGTCAGCGTCAAGGAAGTTGCGTAAGCGCATTTCGCGAGATTCCACGAGTTCCGGCCGCCGGTTTCCAGCGACACCGGCGGCATTTCTCTGTTTGAGCACCCCGTGTTTATCGATGAAGTTCGCATCAAAGTAAAGGCCGGCGACGGCGGTAATGGCTGCATGGCCTTTCGCCGCGAAAAGTACGTCCCGCGGGGCGGTCCCAGCGGCGGCGATGGCGGCCGCGGCGGCGACGTCACCCTGGTTGCCGATCCCCACGCCAACACCCTGCTCAAGTACCGCTACAACCCCGAACACAAAGCCGAACGCGGACGCCACGGCGAAGGCAGCAACTGCACCGGAGCCGACGGCCACTCCATCGAACTCGAAGTGCCGGTTGGCACGGTGGTCTACGACGACGAGACCGGCGAGCGCCTGTTCGATTTCACGGACCCCGCCCAACGCTTCGTCGTCGCCCGCGGCGGCCGCGGCGGCAAGGGCAATGCCCGCTACGCCACCGCCACGCACCAGGCCCCGACCGAGCATCAGCCCGGTTTTCCGGGCGAAGAGAAGCGCCTCCGCTTCGAACTCAAACTCCTCGCCGATGTCGGGCTGGTCGGCTTTCCCAATGCCGGCAAATCGACGTTGATCTCGCGCATTTCCGCGGCCCGGCCCAAAATCGCCGATTACCCGTTCACCACGCTCGAGCCCAATCTCGGAGTGGTGCAAGGCGCCGATTACCGCAGCTTTGTGGTGGCCGATATCCCCGGCCTGATCGCCGGCGCCCACCTCGGCCACGGCCTCGGCATCCAATTTCTGCGCCACATCGAGCGCACCCGGCTCCTGGTACATCTCGTGGACGTCTCGGACGCCAGCGGACGCAATCCGGAGGACGATTTCGCCACCGTGATGGAAGAACTGGCCAGCTTTAGCGAGGACCTCCTCGCCAAGCCCATGTTCGTTGTAGCCAGCAAGATGGACGCCGCCCAGGATCCCGAACGTGTGGAAGGAATCCGCCGCGTCGCCGAAGACCGCGGCCTCCCGTTTTTCGAGATCTCCAGCGTCACGGGACTGGGAATCGAGAAACTGAAGTTTGCCATGGCGGAAAAGGTTTTCGACTCACAAGCAACTCCTGGCAATTAGCCGCCACGCTCGCCGCATAATCGACGCCGACGTCGACAGTGACGACGCTCCAGTCGCCGTCGAGTTCCGCGCCGGCACCGTAGAGCCCGATCCCGCGAGCTTTCAATTTGGCCTCAATCCGCGTCCATCGCCGAAAGAACTCCACTTCCCTGCCCGCCGCCGGCACATCGGCCAGCGCGGCGGCTTCTCCCGGCGGAAAGAATCGCTCCGCGATTGCCATGCACTCCGGCAAGGGCCGGAATCGCTCGACGTCCACGCCGATTTCGGCCTCGCGGCTCACCGCCATCAGCGCCAGTTCCTCCGAATGCGAGAGATTGAACCGCAAGTCGCGGTCGGCAGCGAGATACGGCTTGCCATGTTCGCCCTCCGCGAACTCGAGCGGCGCGGCGGTGTAAGTGCCGAGAATCGCCCGCAGCGCCGCGTGCGACCGCAGATACCGGCGCCGCAGCGTATCGTTCACGAACCGCGCGGCGCGTTCCGCCTCCGCAGGCGTCGGCGGCAGCCAATCCACTTCGGCGCGAAGATCCACCACCCAGACGTCGGCATTCGCCATACCCACATCATTATCCGCAATTAGCGAGGCAGCCAAATTCCGGCTGCCGCCGGTTTCAACTCGGCGCCGTGATATCTTGTCCCAGAGGAGGGGTCCGTTGAAACTGCTCGCAATCCTTCTGTTCGGTGCGTTCTTTCCGGTCCCGCAAAATGCTCCCGAAGTCCACATCTACACAGCCGCCTGGTTTCCTCCCAACCTCACCCTCACGGCCGATACAGCCCTGGTCGAACTCGGCGCCACTGTTCGCGATGCCCACGGCCATCCCGTGCCCGGTCTGAAGGCTGACGACTTCGAGGTGCTGGACGACAAACAACCCCGCGAAATCACCGTTTTCGCCGAACTTCACTCGGGCCGTCCGGTAGTCGCGGGCACGGCAACCCAGCCGGACGCACCCGCTCCGCCACCGGAGCCGCATGCCATCGCGCTCTTTTTCGACGATGCCCACGCATCGCCGCTCGGTGTCCACAAATCCGCGGAAGCTGCCCGGAAACTGATCGCGGGCCATCTATCCCCCGGCGATCGTGTGGGCATCTTCACTGCCTCCGGCGCCATCTCGGTCGATTTCACTGCCGACCGGGACGCTCTGCTCGCCGCTCTCAGAAAGCTCGTGCAGCGGCCGATCCCGACCGCCCACGCCGAGGGATATCCGCCCATGACGCCCTTCCAGGCCTATGTCGTTCTCCACCATATGGATCCCGATCTCGAGCGCGCCTACATGCGACAGATGTTTGCAATGATATGCCCGGAAGGGATGAGCCCGGGCTGCGGCGCCTCCGCAATCAACTCCATCACGACTACCGCACAAATCGTCTGGGAGCAATCGGAGCCGCAATACGTGAGCACTCTGGACGCCATGGGCATCGTCCTGCGCCATCTCGCCACCGCTGCCGGCAAGCGCGTCTTCCTGATGATGACGCCAGGCTTTCCGACCGGAACCGGCCCTATGCAGAAACGCACCGCCGCCCTCATCGACGCCGCCTTACGCGCCGGCATCCGCATCGGCGCCGCGAACTCCGAAGCGGTCGAGCATATTAGTTCTCTTCGCCAGCTCATCAACGAGGAATTTCTTACCGCGGCGACGAAATCCACCGGCGGGCAGTATTTCCACGAAACCAACGACACGGCGAGCACCCTGCTGGCTGCCGCCGCCGACCCCGAAGTTTCCTACCTGCTTGGATTCCGGCCGGAAGGAACGCCCAACGGCCAATACCACACGCTGAAAACCGTCATAAAAGGAAGCCGGGGATATACCGTCGAGGCGCGCGCCGGGTATTTCGACGAGAAAGGCCCGCAGGAGACCGTGCAGCAGCGCATCGACCGCATCGCCATGTCCGACACCATCGCGCGCCCATTTCCCGCGACGATTCAGGCGCGTCAAGAACCGGGCGGTGTGCAGGTGACCATCGCAGTGGACGCGAAGGCGCTGAAATTTCCCGAAAAGGAGACCCGCCGCGTGCAGGAATTGACGATGCTCACCGTGCTCCAGGACGCGCAGGGGAATTTCGTCGCGGGGAAACAATCGGTGCTCGATCTGGCGTTTACTCCCGCCACGCTCGCCGAGAAATTGCAGCAGGGCATTCAGGCGGCAACGTCGCTGCCGGTCACGCGCCCGGGCTCCTACCGGGTGCGCGAAGTCATTCGCGAGCTGGCCCAGGATCGCATTTGGGCGGGCTCCGCGGCGCTCGAAATTAAGTAACCGCCGGCCGTCATTTTCGATTTAGCCCGTTGTTACCGGTCACCGTGAAACCCCACAACGTGCTTATACTCCTCGAGCGCATTGAACAGAATTGGACACAGCGCCGCCCAACGGCAGTGCGACTCCAATCGCCCCCCGAGCGAGTGCTTGCCAGGCGCCACGTGCGGAAAATTGCGGCAAGCTTCGGGACGCGCCGCGTAGATCGTGCAGCGGTTGTCCTTCAGAAAAACGCAGCAGTTACGATCGTTACGCAGGGTGCGCGCCCGCGGCGATTCCCGGTCCGGAACCGTGTAATGCTGGACTACCGCCGCTTCGTCAATTTTCAAAAATGCCGCGATCCGCGCCACTTCCGCCGCCCGCACGCTGACAATCGAATACCGGCAGCAGTTGGCGCATTGCGTGCAATCAATCTGCTCCTGCACCTTGGCGGCGATCACATGAAAAGCTTCCGCGGGCTGGTGGTGCGCCGCCAGGTAGCGCCGGAATTGCAGATTCTCGGCGCTCTTGGTCATTCCCTGCCGCGCGACCTCCGCCAGGTCGGTGATCACGCCCCCAGCTTAGCTCCTTACCCCGCCACGCGCACTACGATTTTTCCCATAGGCCCTTCCGCCAACCGTCCGAACGCGGCGACGACTTCTTCGAATGGAAAAACCCGGTCGATCACCGGCCGCTTGCCGGCTTCCGTCATGCGCCGCACGATCTCTTTCCAGACCGTCTGCGCCGCGGCCGATGTGTAATCGGACACCGCTACCCCGCCAATCCGATTGCGCCGGAAAAACAGCGTGCCCGTGTTGAACTCCGGCACCGGTCCGGCGCTCCGCCCCACCACGCTGATCTTGCCGCCGTACCCGAGCAAGGAGATCAGTTGCGGAAAAAGCGCGCCGCCCACATTGTCTACCGCGATATCGACCTTGCGCGGCGCGATGGCCGCCGATACCTTCGCGCGCAAGTCGCGGTCTCCCGGGTCGAACACGCTGTCCGCCCCCAGCGCCTTCAGTTTCTCGCCCTTGGCCGCGCTCCGCGAGAGCCCGACCACCGTCAGGCCCATCGACTTACCCAACAGCACCGATGCCACTCCCACACCGCCTGACGCGCCCGTGACGAGCAGCACCGAGCCCGCCGGTGGCGGCGCTTCCGGCTCCCGCCACTGCGTCAGCGCCTGCCACGCAGTAAGGAATACCAGCGGGGCGCTCGCCATCTCCTCCGTGCTCCAACCGTGTGGAACAGGCGCGAGGCTCGCGGCCGGCGCCACCACATATTCCGCCAGCGCGCCGCGCACCTCGACGCCAACCTCGCAGCGCAGAATTCCCACCGATTCGCCTTTTTGCGGCCAGCCGACGTCCGGACCGGCCGCCACTACTTCGCCCACCGCGTCCCGGCCAAGTATGTGCGGCAGCTTGGGCTTCGCCGGATACATTCCGCGTGCCAGGAATGCATCGGCTGGATTCAAGGCGGCGAAACGCACTTTCAGCAGGACCTCGCCCGGGCCCGGGACCGGCTCGGCCACCTCGACCAGACGTAACTTTTCTACTCCCTCAAACCCATCCATCAACCATGCGCGCATAGCTTCATTGTCATCCAATCGAACCCCGTGAGGCGCCGCGCGAATTGGCCGCCGCCACTCCTCGCAACGTGCCGGCGGCGCCCGGCGCTCCCGCCTCTGAGTGTTCGCGGCCGCGCGATAATGCCAGGAGAATGCTCCTGGACCTCATCGCCGCCCTGGCGCTCGCCATCTGGTTCTACCTCCTGTTCCTCCGCGGCGGGTTCTGGCGTGAATTCACCCGCCCTGGGAGTTCGCCCGCCAAGCCT
>Ga0335072_10008553_pt1 | contig 14836 bp, 5 predicted proteins | sample Lox_Sample_21_FD_206725 | JGI IMG/M metagenome (GOLD analysis project Ga0335072, IMG submission 206725) | Soil microbial communities from Loxahatchee National Wildlife Refuge, Florida, United States - Lox_Sample_2.1 | ecosystem: Environmental > Terrestrial > Soil > Wetlands | place: USA: Florida... | reverse complement strand
TGCCGGCGCCGGTGTCGCTGGCAATTGTGGCCCCGACGACTTCGCTTCTCGGCAGAACCGTGGTGGCCAACACCTTGGAAACACCTCTGGCCGGCGTCACCGTGACCATGTTGGGCACCGACGGCAACGGCAACAGCACCGGGTGCAAGGGCTCTACTACCTCTGATGGGGCGGGAAACTTCGCCCTCGTAAACCTGCCGTCGAATTGCGTCGGCCCGCAACTGGTGGGATACAACGGGACGACGGCTACATCCCCCCAGGGCGTGTATGCGGGAGTGAACATCGTTTACACGCTGGTGGCGGGACAAGTAACCGCTTCGCCGGTATTGGTGCATCTGCCGCGCATCGACAACGTCGAGACCTTCAACGTGAAGCAGAACGATTCGGTGGATCAAAGCTACGCTTTCACCTCGATTCCCGGCCTCTCGGTGACGGTATACGCTGGCACCACTTTCACGTTGCAGGACGGAACCCAGCCGGATCCGTTCCCGCTGGCCGCCGTGCAGGTCCCCCCGGACCGGTTGCCCGACTTGAAGCCCAACGTCCCAACCATGATCCGGGCGTTCATCGTGGCATTCCAGCCAGCCAACGCCACTACCAATCAACCGGTCGCGGTCTATTTTCCGAATACGTTGAATACCGCTCCCACCACCGATATGGTGCTCATGACCCTCGATCCCACGCACGGGCAAATGGTGCCCTATGGCACCGGCGCCGTCTCCGCGAATGGCAGCCAAATCATCCCCGATTCCGACCCGGATCACGCGGGACATCTTTATGGCTTGATGCATTTCGATTGGCACGGCCCGATGCCGCCTCCACCCCCGGCCCCTGAACCGGGTGGCGGTGGCGGTGGCGGCGGAGGGGGTGGTGGTGGCGGAGGAGGAGGGGGAGGCGGCGGAGGAGGAGGGGGTGGTGGCGGGGGCGGAGGACCGCCTCCACCCGGCGGTTGCATGCCGCAAGGTCCTTCGCCGGGCGGCCCTTCGGCCGGCGACCCGGTCGATCTGTCGTCGGGGCTCCAGGTACTTTCGAACACCGATATTTACATCGGCTGCCTGCGCGGCTCGGCCATGATTACGCGCGTCTTTCGCAATCTCTCGCCCAATCCCGGGCCGTTCGGAATTGGGACCGGCTATAACTACGGCTACCAATTGGGCACCTACAGCTACATCATGCTAGACGGCATGGTGACCATAACGATGCCGGACGGCAACCAGTACAACTTCGTCCGGCAGTCCAACGGAACGCTGATCAACTCGGGTATACCTTCTCTGCGCGGCAGCGTGATGACCGTTCCCAGCACCGGCACGTATATCCTGACGCGCAAGGATGGCACGCAGTTCCTTTTCCAATCGCCCGGCAATGAGCCGCGTATCGCCTATCTAAACTCCATCACCGATCCGAACGGAAATGTCACCACTTTGGTGCACGCGAACTTAGCGAGCGAGGACCAGGTCACCCAAGTAATCGACCCCGTCGGGCGGACCTTAAATCTGACTTACGACGCGAGCGATCGCATTACCTCGATTACCGATCCGATCGGGCGCCGCGTCGCTTACACCTACAATGCCGCGGGATATCTGGCCACCGTCACCAACCGGGCCGGCGGCGTGACTACCTATACTTACAACAGCCAAAACCTGATGGCCACGATCACCGATCCGCGGGGCGTGGTTACAGCCCGGAACACTTACGATCAGAATGGCCGCGTGATCCAGCAGGTGCAGGGAGACGGGGGGACTATTTCCTTTGCCTACACGCTGTTCAATCCAATGGCCGCCACCAGTCCGGTCATGCAGACGGCGGTTACCGACGGCAACGGCAACACCACCACCTATCGCTTCTCGCCCACCGGCTTCCTGTTGAACGTGACCGATCCCACGGGCCAGATGAAGACTTTCGACACCGACACCAACAACTACATCAATTCTTCCACCGGCGCGGGCGTATGCCACGCTTGCGGAGACTCTACCGTAGGCGACTTCAACTTCACATATGATGCCATCGGTAATCTGACCTCCCGTATCGACTCGCTTGGCCACACGACGACTTACACTTATAACCCGGCCAACAGCAGAATCACTTCCATGACGGACCCGGCCGGGAATCTTACCCGCTATGGTTACGATTCGAACGGCAACCTGACATCCTTCACCGATCCGCTCGGAAATACCTCTTCCTACACCTACAATTCCTCCGGCCAGATCGTCCAGACCACCGACGCGCTCGGTCAAAAGACGAACTTCGCGTATAGCCCCAACGGCGATTTGATTTCCTCCACCGACGCTTTGGGGAATACAACCGCGGAGAGTTTCGATCCGGTATCGCGGCCGTCGCAATTCACCGACCCCCTGGGCCGCGTCACCATGCCTGCGTATGACGACCTGGACCGGTTGGTGTCGCTGACCGATCCCCAGGGGAACATCTCGCGGTACACCTACGATGCCGTGGGAAACCTGCTCACGGCGACCGACCCGGCCGGCAGGACCACCACTTACACCTACGACGGAATGAGCCGCCTGCTCACCATGACCGACCCCCTGGGCCATTCCGACACGTTCACCTACGATTTCAACGGCAACCTGGCGAAGTATGTGGACCGCCGGGGCCAGACCACCACGTTTCAGTACGACGCGCTCAATCGGCTGCTCAAACGGACGTTCCAGGATGGGAGCACCTGCACGTTCGCATATGACGCCCGCGGGAACCTGTTGGAGGCCGTGGACTCCGTGGCCGGCACCTTCCAGGAAACCCGCGACTCGGTGGGCCATATCCTGACGCAATCCGGACCATTCGGAACGACGCAATACACCTACGATCCCGCGAGCCGCGTATTGACGCGCCAGGTGGTCGGACAGCCGGCCGTGACCTATACCTATGACGGCCACGGAAACCTGCTCTCCGCCTCATCGCCGCAAGCCGGCGTGAGCCTCACTTACGATGCGCGGAATGCCCTGGTGAAGATCGCCCGCGCCAACGGCGTTTCAACCCAATATACCTACGATGCGCTGGTCCGTCCGACCTCGATAGTCCATTCCGGCGGGCAGGCGGCCGGGACCCCGCTGAACTATTCCTACGATCCGGCGGGGAACCTCTCCCGCTTTACCGGCGCGTTCTCTTCGCCGGCGATCGCGGCCAACACTTTGGACGCCGCCGGCCGCCTGGTGCAGAGCGGCTCCAACAGCTTCACCTATGACGGCGGCGGCAACCTGGTCTCCGCCACCGGACCGGGCGGCACCACGAATTACACCTGGGACGCGCGCAATCGCCTGCAGTCGATCTCGGCGCCCAACGGCCAACAAACCACGTTCCTCTACGATTCCGGCAATCACTTGATCGCGCAGACCGATTCCGGCCCGGCACTGAGCCTGACCCAGCATTTCATCCTGGATGGAGTCAATGTCGCTTACGTCAGCCGCAGCAATGGCGACAACCTGTCGGTTCTCGAAGGCCGTTTGCCGGATCAACATTGGGCGGTCGTGCATGCCGGCGGAGAGGTGGAATACGGGTTGCCGGACGTCGTCAACAGCACCACCGTCACCACCGATCAGAACGGCAAAATAATCTCGACTTTTTCCTATGGCCCTTTCGGAGCCACCACATCCACCAGCACGTATCCGTTCCAATACAACGGCCGGCAGCCCCTGGCCGGCTCCCTCTATTACTACCGCGCGCGCAATCTGGATTCGAGCGTGGGCCGCTTCATCAGCGAAGACCCGCTGGGCGTATACCGCGGCGGCCCCGCGTATGTCTACGCCGGAAACAGTCCATTGGGGGGTGGAGATCCCTTGGGACTGCAAAACGTGGGTCCCAAACAGGGAACCCCGGGTATGCCCGGCACGCAACCCGGCGGGCCGCCGCAGCCGGGTCCCGCTTCCAATCCCGCACCCCCTACGGTCAACTGTACGCTCAGCGACACCACGGTTCTTGGGTGCGTCCAATGCGCGTTTTCGGAAGGGGGAGACTGCGACAGCTGCACGCAAGGCATTTTTGACGATACGGCGAACTGCGTTCTGAAAATCCTGGACGCTTGGCCTTCGTCGCCAAGCCCTTCTCCGGAACCTCTGTGCAATCCGGCCGGCCCCTGTAATTCCATGACCGGTTGTCCGCCGGACGCGCTTCCGTGGCTGCCGCAATGCGGGCCCGGCGGAGAGCCGATTTGCGCCCCCGAGCCGCCGGGATACCTCGGTCCGGCGGCGCAGATGTGGGGGCATAATTGAGGCGCCAAGGCTCGAACCTGCTGCTGCCAGTGGTGCTGTCAATGGCGATCGCCGGCGGATTGCAGGCGCAAAGCGTCTCCACCGTGCAGGCATATTACGACAACCTGGGCCGCCTGAGCAAAATCGTGGACGCCGGCGGCAACGTGACCACTTACACCTACGACGCCGACGGCGACATTCAGCAGGTCAGCCAATCCACCGTAACTTCCGGAGTGCTTTCGGTGTTCAGCGTATCGCCGCTCCGCGGTCCGGCGGGAACCACGGTGACCATACAAGGCCAGGGTTTCGGCACTGGCGCCGGATCGAATACAGTGCAATTCAACGGGACGGCCGCCACCGTGGTATCGGCCACCAGCAGCTCGCTGGTGGTGACCGTTCCGGCGGGCGCCACTTCCGGCCCAATCTCTGTAAGCGCGGGCGGTACGACGGTGCAAAGTTCCAGCTTCAGTGTGCTGCTAGTGCTTCTCTCGATTGCCATCGGTCCCGGTAGTCCCTCGGTGGTGGCCGGGACCAGCCGGCAGCTCTCGGCTACCGGACACTACAGCGATGGCAGCACGCAAAATCTCACGAATTCGGTGACGTGGCTTTCCGCGACGCCCGGAGTGGCCACCATCAGTTCCACCGGCAACGTGAGCGCGGAGTTAGTGGGCACCGCAAACATCCTCGCAATTCTGGGGACGGCGTACGGCCAGACCACTGTGACCGTGGTGGCGCCTACTCTGGTTTCCATCGCCGTCAGCCCGTCCAACCCCTCCGCACGGCCCGGATTGACCGTGCAATTCACCGCTACCGGCACTTACACGGATGGCTCGACCCCGAGCATTACGTTCGCCGTCACCTGGTCGTCGTCGAACACTTCGGTAGCGTCGTTCAGCCCCGAGACCGCGGACCTCGTCAACACATTGGCGCCCGGGACGACCACCATCACCGCCACTCAGGGCAGCGTCTCCGCAAGCACCACCCTCTCGGTGCCGGCGCTCACCTCGATTGCCGTCACTCCCGCCAATCCCACCTTGCTCTTCCTCGCGCAACAACAATTCACCGCCACGGGAACATTCGCCAACGCACAGACCGAGGATTTTACCGCCGCGGTCAATTGGAGCTCGAGCAACTCCGCGGTGGCCGCCATCAGCAACTCGTCCGGCAGCCAAGGCCTCGCGACCGTAGGCACTACCAACGGACCCGCTACCATCACGGCGACACTCACCTCCGCGACGTTGGGCACCATGTCGGGAAGCACCACCGTGACGGTCCCTGTCTTGAGTTCCCTGGCCGTTACTCCCGCGAACCCCACCTTTGGGACCGGCGTCAACCTGCAATTCACGGCCACCGGGACCTTCGCCAACGCCGCCACCGCGGACCTTACCGCGGGCGTAACCTGGAGTTCCTCGGATACGGCTGTGGCATCAATCGGCAATAGCGCCGGGAGCCGGGGTTTATCCACCACCGCGAAGGCCGGCACCAGCACCATACAAGCCGCCCTCGATTCGATCTCTGGTTCGACTTTGTTGACGGTAACGCAATCAGGTTCCGGTCCCACCGCCAATCCCCGCTTCGCTTTCATTTCGAGTACCGGCGCGTATGGCTCGGTGGCCAGCTTCGCGGTGGATTCGGGCACGGGATTGCTCGCCCCTATGGGATATGCCGATGTCACCGGCATTTCCGCATCGGTAACCGACCCATCGGGCCGTTATCTGTACTTTCTTGGAAGCAACAGCGGCAGCTTCGGAGGGTTCACCATCAACCCGGACACGGCCGCCCTCACTGCCATCGCCGGTTCGTTCCCGCCATTCTCCACCGGATTGGATACGCCTGTGGCGCTGGCGGTGGACCCGACCGGCGCCTACGTCTACGCCACCGGACAGCGCGGCCTCTACGCATACACCATCGGCGCGGGAGGCGCGCTGACGGAAATATCCGGCTCGCCATTCAACACTGGTAGCCGAAGTTCCGTCGTGACGGCCTCACCCGCCGGAGGGTACATTTACACGGCGAACTCTACGGCCGATACCATTTCGGCATTCGCGATAACCGCGGGTACGGGTGTGCTCACCGCGGTGCCCGGATCGCCGTTCACCACCGCGTCTCTCCCCGAATCGATCGCCATCGATCCCACCGGCAGTTTTCTGTATGTAGCCAATGAAGGGTCTAACCAGGTTTCGGTTTACACGATTTCGCCTGCGAGCGGTGCGCTCACGCCCATCGCCGGTTCGCCATTTGCGGCCGGCGAGTTTCCGCTTTGGCTCCAGATGCACCCTTCCGGCAAGTTCCTCTTCGCCCTCAATGCGGGAACCAACGAACTGGGGAACGTCACCGCCTTCCTGATCGATTCCTCCTCAGGCGCGCTGAGCACAGTGCCCTCGTCGCCATTTGCCGTAGGCACGCAACCGCTTTCCATGACCGTCGATCCGTCGGGCAATTTCCTGTATGTCACCAACCAGCAGCGCACCGTCTATCCGCTCGCCTGTTGTGTGAACGACGTCAGCATGTACACCATCGACACCACTACCGGAGCGCTCTCGGCACTGCGTTCGTTCCGCACGCGCGGCACGGCCCAATCCGTCGCGTTCACCTCGGGCAGCGCACCGGTCGGTTTTGCGCCGCAATTTGCATATGTGGCCAACCAGACCGATGGCACCATCTCCGCGAGCGGCATCGACGCTTCCACCGGCGCTCTTACGGCGGTGACCGGCTCGCCGTTCCCGGCGGGAACCGGGCCGGTTTCGATGGCGGCCAACCTTGCCGGCACGCTGGTATTCGCCGCCAATCACGGCGGCGGCAACATCTCCGCGGACACCATCGGTTCGGGCGCGCTGACATCCGTCACCGGCACTCCTTTTCCGGCGGGGACGTCGCCGGCTTCCGTGGCGGTGGATCCCTCCAGCCGCTTCCTGTATGCCGCCAATCAAGGTTCCGCTAATGTTTCCGCCTACAGCATCGCGGCGAGTGGGGTGCTCACCGCGATTTCAGGCTCGCCTTTCGCGCTGCCGTTGGGGTCCGAATCGGGTCCGGTATCCATCGCGGTCGATCCGGAAGGCGTCTTCCTTTATATCGCCGATGGGGGCTCGAGCGACATCGCCAACTTCACCGTTGCAGCCGGCACCGGTAGCCTCAGCAACGGCAACACCACCATCGCTTATCTCGGCACCATCCCGTCCTCGCCGGCGGCGGTTACCGTGGACCCCACGGGCAACTTCGTCTATGTGGCCGATTCCGGCGCCGGCGAGGTTTCGGCTTATTCGATTGAAGACGCCATTGGCGGAACACTTTCGCCGGTTGCCGGATCGCCGGTCATGGCGGGAAGCAAACCGTCCGCCGTGGCGGTGGACCGTTTGAGCCGGTTTCTTTACGTGGCGAACAGCGGTTCGAACAACGTTTCCGCCTACACCATCAATCCCACCACTGGGGCGCTCACCGCCGTGACGGGTTCGCCCTTTGAAGCCGGCACCAAGCCGTCGTCCGTCGCCGTGGATTTTTCAGCCACTTTTCTCTATGTGACCAATTCCGGGGACAATAACGTTTCCATCTTCAACATCAATCAGACCACCGGCGCCCTCAGCCCCGTTTCAGCGCCGGCGGCGCCCACGGGAAACAGCCCGCAATCGATTACCACCACGGGCGCCATTCACTGATCCCGCTCCGCGACCACCCGCGAAACGGAGCCGCGCGGTATTTCGGCCTTGGATCCGCCGCGGATTCCGGGTTCGCTCGCGCACGGTCTTGCCGGTCACCACCCATACAACCGCACACCCGGGCATCGCTGGGGATCGGCCGCCGCCGGACCCGGCGATCGCCAACCGCAACAGTTTGCAGTGAGACCCTTCGCCTGCGCGGACGCCTCGTCTGTGTGATTGCCGGCCAGGGGATCGGCCGCGGAATTGGGGGTCCGCCTCATGGGAAACCAGGTGCGGCATCCGGCCTCGCCCGCAATCGCCCGCACCATCACACCGAAACTCCGGCCTTTGATATTCTTGTACAACCGTGAATGGGCAGGTTCAATGGGAACGTCTTCAGGAAGTCTTCGACCGAGCCAGCCAGTTGCCTCCGGAAAGCCGGGAGGAGTGGCTTGGCGAGGCCTGCAATGGGGACCGCACTCTCTATCTCCAGGCCCATTCCCTGCTCCTGGCCCTCGACCAGGAGAGCGGACAGCTGGAAAAGGACATCGCTTCCTATGCCTCCCGCCTGGCTGCCGCGCCGCCGCCGGAACGCGTTGGACCTTACCGCGTCGTCTCCGAAATCGGCCGCGGAGGGATGGGCGCGGTTTACCTTGCCGAACGCGCCGACGATGAGTACCAACGCCAGGTCGCCATCAAGCTGATTCGCGCCGGCGCCGGTTCCCCCTTCGAATTGCTCCGCCGCTTCCGCATGGAACGGCAGATTCTAGCCGGTCTCCAGCACCCGAATATCGCCCGGATGCTCGATGGCGGCGTCATGGAAGACGGCACGCCATACCTGGTCATGGAGTTCGTGGAAGGCGTCCGGATCGACCAGTTCTGCGATCGCAACCAGCTCACCCTTCGCGAGCGGATCGAACTTTTCCGCCAGGTCTGCTCCGCCGTGCAGCACGCCCACCGCAACCTGGTGGTGCACCGCGATATCAAGCCTTCGAACATTCTGGTCACCAGGGAAGGCGTCCCCAAGCTGCTCGATTTCGGCATCGCCAAACTCTTGCCGGCAGGCAATTCGCAGGATTCCGCGGACCAGACCGCGCTGACCAGGCCCGCCGAGCGCCTCATGACTCGCGAATACGCCAGCCCGGAGCAGGTGCGCGGCCAGTCGATCGTTACCACAACCGATGTCTACGCTCTGGGTATCGTGCTGTTCGAACTGCTGGCCCACCGCCATCCTTTCGCCGATTACCGCGCCGATTTTCTGACCCTGGAACGCGCCATTTGCGAGACCGAACCGCGCGCGCCCAGCGCGTCGGGATCGCCATTCGCGGCCGGTCTCAAGGGCGATCTCGACGCCATCGTTCTCAAAACCATCCGCAAAGAGCCCGCCGAAAGGTACGCGTCGGCCGAACAATTGTCGGAAGACCTGGGCCGCTATCTCGATGGCTTCCCCGTCTCCGCCAGGCATGGCAGCCGCCGCTATCGCGCCGGAAAATTCATCCGGCGGCATCGCTTCGGAGTGGCCTCCGCTACCGCGTTCGTGCTTCTGCTGGCCGGCTTCGGGGTCTCCATGGCCATCTTCGCCGCGCACCTCGACCGCGAGCGCACACGCTCCGAAAAAACCTCCGAATTTCTCGGCAGCCTGTTCAGCAGCTCCGATCCGTTTCACGACAACGGACAAACTCTCACCGCTAAAGACCTTCTGGCGCGCGGATCGTCGCGCATCTCGAGCGAACTCGCGGGCGAACCCGAAGTGAGCGCGGATCTCCTCCAGACGATGGCGGAAGCCTACCAGCACCTGGGCGATGACGGCGACGCCGAAGTTCTTTTCCGCAAGGAACTGGACGCTGCCATCCGGGCCTATGGCCCCGACTCGCGAAGAGCCGCCGGCACCATGCGGCAAATCGGCGACGTCCGGCGCTCGCGCGGCGATCTCGCCGGCGCCGAAGAATACCTGCGGAAATCGCTGGCCATCATCGAAAAGCTCCCGCCCGAGGCCGAAGAAGAGCGCGCCCACGCCCTCAACAACCTGGCGCTCGTACTGCAGATTCGCGGCAATCTGGCCGAAGCCCAGGCCGATCTGGAACAGGCTGTCTCCATCGCCGTAAAATACCCGCCGCCGCGGGAGGCCCTCACCATGAAGGCCAACCTCGGCAGCGTGCTGCTCGACCGCGGCGAGGCTGAAAAAGCGGAGAAGACCTTACGCGAAGTGTTGGCCGACCGGCGGCGGATTCTAGGGGAAAAGCACACGCAGGTTCCGCTCACCATCTCCGCGCTCTCCCTGGCGGTCGCGGCTCAGGGGCGTTATGCCGAAGCGGAACAACTACAGCGCGAGTCGTTGGAGCGCCGGCGCGCGCTTCTCGGCGATGACAACTACGAAACCCGCACTTCCGTGCGGCGGCTGGCGGGCATCCTTGTCGAGGAAGGCGCTTTGCGCGAAGCCGAGTCCCTTTATCGCGGGGCGTTCGAGAAGGGCAGCACCGATGAGAACGCTTTCGAGCGGGCGCTATGGTTCTCCGGCCTCGGTGCGATATTTTTCCAGGAAGGCCGCGCCGCCGAGGCGGAAGCGCTGTACCAAAAGGCTCTCGATGCCGTGGCGCTGGGCGGCGGAAAGGACAGCATTCGCGAGGCCCGATATCTGACGCGATACGGAGAAATCGAAACCGGGCGGCGCAACTACGACGCCGCCGCCAAGAGCCTCCAGGACGCGCTGGCGATCTATCAGTCCAAGGCCGGTGTTTCGCCCGATGAAGCCAGCGACGTTCGCTTCCAAATGGCCAAACTTGCGGGCGCGCAGGGACACGGGAAAGAGGCCGACGCCGCCTTCCGCGAGGTGTTGGATGCCGACCGCGCCGCTACTCCCGTGCATCCACTCTCCGCCGCCTCTCACATGCTCGGGTATGCCGAGTTTCTGGATGACGCCGCCCGATCTGAAGCGTTGGCGCGCCAGGCGCTGGAGATCCGAACCCGCATATTACCGCCCGATTTCTGGTCCATCGCCGAGGCCCGCGCCGTTCTGGCCGGAGCGCTCGCCCGCCAGGGGCGCGGCGCCGAGGCTCGTCCGATGGCTACCGGCGCCTGCCAGGTTCTCATTGGTAAATTGGGGCCCGAGGCGGTGACAACACGCCGGGTTTGTCACCCTTCGCGAGGTTCCGCCCCTTCACGCGAATGACGGATGGCGCGATGGAGCCAGGCTTTCGCCATGGTCAAATCGCGCCGCAAGGTGGCCACCGAAATGCCCAGAGCCTGGGAGGCAATCTCCTGTTCCAGGCCGCCGAACACCACCAGTTCCACCGCCTGCGCTTTGCGGGCATCCAATTCCGCCAGCTTTTCCAGCGCCTCGTGGATCGCCAGGACCCTCTCGGGAGTCTCCGGCGAGGCCACATCCAAGCCATCCAGCGCGATCACCACGGCGCCGCCGCCGCGCTTCTGCCGCAAGCTTGCCTTGGCGTGGTCAATCAGGATGCGCCGCATCAACTGCGCGCAGAGGGCATAAAAATGGGCCCGGTTCGAGGCTGGTATTTCCGATTGAACCAACCGCAGATACGCTTCGTGCACCAGTTCGGTGGGGCGCAGCGTGTGGCCGGCAGCTTCCAGCGACAGGCGGCTGCGGGCAAGCGCGAGCAGCTGCTCGTACACCAGGGGGAGCAGTTGATCCATCGCTTCGCGGTTGCCCTCGCTCCAGGCCGCTAGCAGGGTTGTGATCTCCGACGCCACGTTCCAGTTTACTATTCGCGCGCGGGAGAAAACTTTTTTCGCGGGGCGTGAGCGGTTTGGCCTCAAAATGTCGCTTTCCAGAATGTCGGAGGATATTTCGCGCGCGGGCCAGCTGTGGACCGGCACCCGCGCGCGAAGTTTAAGGCCCAGGCTGGCGGGCGGACCTTCGGCGCCGGTTATTCCAAGCCGATGCGGCGCTCGAGCGCCTGGAAGCGCGGATCGTTGCGGACCGGATCGAGCAGCGTATCGATCTTCAGGTACAGCACCGTGCTTTCCTTTTGCTCAGCCGATTTTTCGAGATATTCGATGGCGTGGCCGGTGTCCTTGAGAGCGGCATAGGATTCCGCCAGCATGTACGGCGACACAAACTCGCTTTGGCTTTTCTTTTCGAGAGCATCGATCTGCGTGCGCGCCTCGACCGGCTGCCCGCAGACGGCATTGATAATCGGCGTACCCTCCGGATCTTCCAGTTTGGGATACCATTCCGCCGCCTGCCGGACCGCGGACTTCGCCGCCGCGCAATTGCCTTCCAGAATATCGATCCACTCCAGCCCTGCGGTGGCCGCCAACGACTTGGGATTCAGCTCGAAAATCCGCGCCACCTCACGCCGTGCCGCCGCATAATTGCGCTCGAAAATCAGGTCGACTACCATGTTCGCGCGCGAACCGGGCGATAGCGGGTCCAGGTCTTCCGCGATTTGCAGGTGGCTGCGCGCCTCCCGAAAGCGCTGGCGTGTGATGAGCGACCAGCCATAGAGATTATCCGCCTGGCCGTGCGGGCCATCGGCGGCGAAAGCCAACTTGTACTCGCGTTCGGCCCGCGGCCAGTCCCATTGCCTCACATAGGCGTCGTAAGCCAGCCACGCGTGCCCGTCACTATATCCAGGGTCGATTTCCAGCGCCTTTTGCACGGCCGCCCGCGAACGCTCCGCCGCTTCCACTGGAGAGATCAGGCGCAGCGGTTCCAGCGATCCCAAGGCCCGCACGATCGCCCCGTAGGCGCGCACGTAGGTCGGATCGAGCGCCACGGCCTTCTCCGCCAAAGCGAGGCTTTCGCGCAGCGAATCGGGGGTGCGCTGCTGCAATTGATAAATGGAGCGGAGATACAGGTCATGGGCCTGGGGGTTCGATGTGGTCAGAGAGCGCGCCGAGGCGCCTGGCGCGCGCGTTTGCGGAACGAGTACTTGCGCGCAAGCTTGGGCTAGCTGCGTTTCCACCGTTTGCATCTCCTCCTCCGGTTCGTCGTAGACGTGCGACCAAAGGTGGTACCCGTCGGTGGTGCGGATCAGTTGGGCGATCACGCGAAACCGGCCCGCCGCCGGCTGCACGCTTCCTTCCAGAACCGCTCCGGCATTCAATTTGCGCCCGATCTCGCGAACATCGTCATTCTTGTTCTTGAATTGAAATGAGGAGGTTCTCGCCACCACGCGGAGTTGCTTCGATTCCGACAGCGTCTCGGTCAGTTCGTCGGTAATGCTGTCCGCCAGATATTCCTTGCCGGGGTCGCCGCTCAAATTGAGAAAGGGAAGCACCGCGATGGTAGCGGAATGCATCCCGCTTCTGTCGCGGACCCACCAAATCAGGAGGCCGGCCGACAAAAGGACCGCCAGGAGCGCCAGGAACATCGCCGGCTCGCGCATTTCTTTCCGCGGGGCGGGGCGGTCCGGACTGGCCGCCACCGCTGCGCCGGCAGAAGCCCGCGGCTCGACGGGGGTAAAGACCGGAGTATAGCTGCGCTGCGGTATTTCTATGCGAATCGGGCTGGAAGCTCCTTCGGCCGCATAAAAATCCTTCAGCCGCTTCCGCAGCCGGCTCATCTCGGTGCGGACGATGGAATCCACCCGCGGGTCGAACGATTCCGGCCTTTGAAAGACGTCGACCCCGATGGCGTACTCGTTGACGCGGTCGCCCTGGCCGGCCAGCGCGTGTTCGCAAACGTACCGCAGCAGTTGAGCGCTTCTGGCGGAAGGGGTGAATGCGGACGATCCCGCCACGGTTTCGACGTGCGCCCGGATGGCTTCCGGCTGGCCGGAATTCTGCGCATCCAGTTCGGCGGAACCGTCCCCCTGAGAGCCCATACGAACCCCATCATTCTAACAGTAAGAAAGTACAACCTTGTAACGTTACGTGCGCAGTCTGGCTTGCGCACAAAGGGAGGGCTGGGCAGACTCTCCTCGGAGGGGAGAAATCCGATGAAACAATTCTGCAGGACAGCGCCCGCAATGCTGGCAGCTTGCTTGCTCACAGCAGTTCCACCGGCGGTCCGCGCCGATAATGTATCGACATTCTCGGCAGGGTATTCTTTACCGCAGGATATTATCCGGGTACCGGACGGCTTCGGCAGTTTGGGAGGATCGCTGATGGTCCTGGACAGTTCCATCAACTTCAACGGTTCGGGCACCATTTTTAACCTGCCGCTCAGCGGCGGCGCGCCTACGACTTTCGTGAACCTCGGTTCCATGCTGCCGGTCGGTGGATTGTTCCTTCCGGGAAACTACGGCGCGCTTGCCGGAAGTCTCCTGGTTGCCGGTCTCAACACTTCCAGCGGCGTCGTGGACGAACTCCTGACGGTGAATGCGTCCGGCGTCGTCACTCCGCTCGAAATGGGCCAAACCGCCAGCATTTTCGGAGACGTGGCGCTCGCGCCGGCGGGGTTCGACGGGGTGGGCGGCCAGGTGGTGCTGGCCGATGAGGACGGCGACCTGTACACCTTGAACACCAACGGCAACGTTTCGGAGCTCTACGGCGGCGACGTCGGGGGTCTGCCTTTTGGCGTAGCTTTCGCGCCAGGGGATTTTGGGGGGTTCGCAGGCGACCTGTTTTTCACCGATGGCAGCACGATTGAGATGATGAATGCCGCCGGCCAAACGGGTCTGTTCGCGGATGTCATACTCGGCTATGGACAGTCCGGCTTGCGCCAGATCGCGTTCGCCCCGGCAGGTTTCGGCGCGTATGGCGGCGACCTCTTCGTATCCGTTTCCGGCAGCAATGCCGGCGGCGGCACAGGCGGCGCCGTTGACGTATTTAACCCCGCCGGGCAATTAGTAGCCATTCTGGCGGGGAGCGGTACCCCGTTCGACCCGCGCGGAATTTACTTTCCCAGCGACCAGCGAGTCCTGATTTCCGATTCGGACCCCAGCATTCTTTCCGCTACCCCCGCGGATTTCTCCCCGGTGCCCGAGCCGTCGGCTGTCCTGCTGATGCTGCCGGCGGCGGCACTGGTGGTCTGGAAGCGTCGCCGCGCACACTGACGACGCGTATCTCAATAGGTCTACTGCTTCTTACAAC
>Ga0335072_10008552_pt1 | contig 14836 bp, 10 predicted proteins | sample Lox_Sample_21_FD_206725 | JGI IMG/M metagenome (GOLD analysis project Ga0335072, IMG submission 206725) | Soil microbial communities from Loxahatchee National Wildlife Refuge, Florida, United States - Lox_Sample_2.1 | ecosystem: Environmental > Terrestrial > Soil > Wetlands | place: USA... | reverse complement strand
TAAAGACGTTGAGCGAGGCGATCGGCTTGCGCCACGGCAATTCTTCGGCTTCCTCGAGCCACTTGGCATGCTGCGTCAGCATGGAATCGACGACCTGCGCGAAGGCTTCATAGGACGACCAGACGCCGTGGCGCCCCGTGAGCAAATAGCCCTCGAGCCATCCCTGGCAGCAATGCTCGCTGAGGACCTCCATCACGCGCCCTTGCGGGCTCACGTGATCGTCGATCGAAACCGTTGCGGCCACGCTGCGCCGGTCGGTCGCTTCGAATACGGCGTTGAGCCTGTTTGAATTCGTCTCGTCCGGGCAGAAGAGACGAAATGTATCCGGATTCATTTTGATGACGTCGCGCAGAAACTCGCCGAGCTTTCGGGGCGGCTCGGCCACGACACATCCGGGCGCGGGCACTTCGAGGGCGTAGTTGACGAAATTCGGAAGATCGAGCGGGACCAGCACGCGGCCGCCGTTCGCATGAGGAGTGGCACCCATGCGATGGCTCCCGGCGGGAGCGATTTGTCGCAGCTCGCTGACGAATCGGCCGTTCGCATCGAACAGCTCTTCGGGCTTGTAGCTTTTCAGCCACGCTTCGAGCAGGGCGAGATGCTTCGGATTTTCGCGGACGTTGGCGAGCGGAACCTGATGAGCGCGAAAGGTGCCTTCGATCGGCACGCCGTCCACTTCTTTAGGGCCGGTCCAGCCCTTCGGCGTACGGAGAACGATCATTGGCCAGCAGGGGCGCTTCTTGAATCCCTGGGAACGCGCGCTCTCTTGAATCTCGCGGATTTCGGCATAGCACTGATCGAGAATGCGCGCGAATTCCTGATGCATGTAGGGCGGATCGTCGCCTTCGACAAAATAGGGTTTGTAGCCGCGGCCCATGTAAAGCTCGCGCAACTCTTCATCGCTCGTGCGCCCTTCGACGGTGGGACCGGAAATTTTGTAGCCGTTGAGGTGCAGGATGGGCAGGACCGCGCCGTCGGTGATGGGATTCAGGAAATTGTTCCCTTTCCAGCTGCCCTCAAGGGGACAGGTTTCCGCCTCTCCGTCACCAACGACGCAGGCGACGATCAGGCCGGGATTATCGAAAGCGGCGCCAAAAGCATGCAGCAGCGAGTAACCGAGTTCCCCGCCCTCGTGGATCGAATTTGGCACGTGGGGTCCGCAATGGCTGGGAACGCCGCCGGGCGTGGAAAACTCGCGGAAAAGGAGGCGCATGCCGGCTGCATCTTCCGTGATTTCAGGATGCACGCTGCAGTACGTCCCTTCGAGATAGGAATTCGCGTTCAGCGCCGGACCTCCATGGCCGGGCCCGGCGATATAGAGAACGCTCGCGTCCTTCTCGCGGATCAGGCGGTTCAGGTGGACGTAAATGAAACTCAGCCCCGGCGAAGTGCCCCAATGGCCGAGCAGGCGCGGCTTGATGTGTTCGCGCCGCAGCGGCTCGCGCATCAACGGGTTTTCCTGCAGATAGATCTGGCCGACGGTGAGATAGTTCGCGGCCTGCCAATATCGATGCATCTTTTGCAGCATCTCGTCCGAGAGAGGCCCCTGGGCAGCGCGCGGAGAAGGTTTGTCGCCGTTCTTCCCTGCGTCTACGACCGTCGAAAGCTTTTCATCAAATACAAACATGGCGATGCCCCCTCAGGAACTCATGCCGATGATCGCGAGAACGTGCCGCGCGATCACGATATCTTCATCCGTCTTGATGACGCGAATCGTCGCACGGCTGCCCTTTTTTGAGATTACGGGTGCGTTAATGCGATTGAGCGCGGAATCGATTTCGATGCCGAGGAATTCGAGCCCCGCGCAGACTCGCTCGCGGATCTGCGACGCGTTTTCTCCGATCCCGCCGGCGAAGATCAGCGCGTCGAGGCCGCCGAGCGCAGCCGCGTACGCGCCGACGTATTTCCTCGCGCGATAACAGAACAAGGCGACCGCCTCGGCGGCGCGCTCGTCGCCGGCTTCCTTCTCGAGCAAATCCCGCATGTCGCTGCTCGTGCCGGAAAGGCCGAGAAGGCCGGACTCTTTGTTCAAAAGCGCATCGATATCGCGAGGAGCGACGCGGTCGCGTTCCTGAAGGTAGAGGACAGCCGCCGGATCGATGTCGCCCGAGCGTGTGCCCATTACCAACCCTTCGAGTGGGGTGAAACCCATCGAGGTGTCAATGCTCCTGCCGCCCTTCACGGCGGTCATGCTCGCGCCATTGCCCAGGTGGGCGATGATCAGGCGGCGCGATGCGAGGGCCGCGTCGGTCGAGCGCAACTGCTGAAGGATGTACTCGCAGGAAAGGCCATGGAAGCCGTAGCGGCGGATGCCTTCGTCGTACATCTTACGAGGCACCGCATACATTTTCGCGACCTTGGGAAGGCACGCGTGAAATGCCGTATCGAAACAGCCGATTTGAGGCGTATCGGGAAGCCGCTCGATGAAGAATCGGATGTTTCGAATCGCTTGCGGCGTGTGGTCAGGATCAAGCGGCGCGATTTTTTCGAGCTCGGCCAGAACCTCCGGCGTGATTTTCTGTGATTCGGTGTAGCGCGGGCCGCCGTGAACCAGCCTGTGGCCGATTCCTGCAAGCCGCGACGCATATCCGCTTTTCGAGAGCCATTCGAGAATTGTGCTGAGACCGGAATCGGCGGCGGCGTCTTGAGCGGCAGAATCGAGCACCGTCTTTCCGTGCGCGTCAACGATCTTGATACGAGCCTCAGGCGCGCCCGCCCGGTCCACCTTCATCGAAACGATCAGCGACGGCGGGTCGCTTCCTTCATACAGGCCCGCCTTGAGGGTACCCGACCCTCGGTTGATTGTGAGGATAATTCGCCGATCGGTGGCAGACGCAGGCATTGAGAGTCCCAAAAAGTGCCGGATATCCAGCTGCTGTTGGCGTGGACCTTGGCCGGGCGTGATGGTCGAAATACGGGCTTGGTGTGATGCAGCTCTGCGTTGGAACTACGCCAGAGCCGCTTCGATTATACAAAGAAGGCGCGAGCTAAGTCGGAGAAAGAAAGAGCACACGGAACGCCGGCGCCACGCAGGCGAATTTAGTGAAGGGCGCCGATCTGATAGTTCAACTCGGAGAGCTGAGCTTCGTAGTCGTATTTGGCGCTGGCCTGCTCGATCTGGGCTTGCGTTTGATTGAGCTGCGCCTGGCTCAACTCGATGATCGAGCTGAGGCCGAGCTTGTAGCGCGAGGAGGCCAGGTCGAGAGCTTGATTCGCCTGTGCGAGAAGCTGATTCGTCACGTCGAGGCGCTGGAAAGCTGAGTTGGCATTGAGCCATGCGGTACGGACATCGCGCGTGATGCGGTCCTGAAGGTCGCGGAGGGATGCATCTTCCGCGCGGGCGCGCTCCGTGGCTTCCGAATGAAGCGCGCCGAAAAGGTGACCATTGAAGATCGGGATATTGAGATTGAATCCGGCGGCAGCATAACGCGGAGCGAGCTGATTGGCTCCTTCGGGAGTGAGGCCCGCGCTCCCGGCCGCGGAAAGAGTGGGAAACCAGAGGTCGCGCTCGGCGGTGGCGTAGCTGTGAGCGGAATCGACATTCAAGCGCTGGCCGATCAATTCGGGGCGATTGGCCATCGCTTGCTGGATCAATCGATCGATATCCCCGGGAGGAGCCGGAGGCAAAGGCTGCTCGACGAGCTGGAACGATCGTTCGCGGGCGTAACCGAGCGCCGCGGAGAGCTGGGCGAAGGAAGACTCGACATCATTCTGCGCCTGGATCAAGAGAAGCTTCGCCTGCGCCAAATCGACGTTGGCGAAACTGACGTCGAGGCCCGATTTGATTTTATTCTGTTCGAGCGCGGTGACCTGATCGGATACGAGCTGGCGCTCCTTGACCGTTTCCTGAGCCACGGTGAGGACGGCCTGCGCTTTGAGAACGGCGTAGTAGGCGTCGTCGACGGCGATAAGGACATCGGCGCGCGTCGTGACGACATTTTCCTCCTGGGCCTTTGCGTGATAGCTGGAACTTTTCACGAGTTCGTGCGTGCGGCCGAAATCCGTGATGAGCTGATTCACGGTGAGGCCGTTGCCTTCGCGCTCGTAGATGATCGGATTGTTCAAAGCTCCGGCAGTGATCCGGCTGTTATTTTCCGCATCCACTCCGGTAATGCTGCCGTATGCCGTGGGGTAGTAAGCGGACTTAGCTTCGACAACCTGCTCTTTCGCCGCCGACGCAAGATAATTCGCGGCCTGAATCTGCGGATGATTCTGAATCGCGATCTGCTCTGCTTCCTGGAGCGTGAGAGACCGCGGCGGCTGCGATTGCGAAGCCTGCGGGGCCTGTGCGCTCGAGGCGGCGGCTGCCAAGGCGACGAGGAGGGGGCCGAGGAACAAACGCAACGAATCAGAGCGTGTCATTGCGCTTGTTCCCCGGCCGGCAGAGGTTGTGCTGGACCTCTGCGTTGGTAGATCAACAGGTAGGCAGCTGGCACAACGAAGATCGTCAAGAGCACGGAAACAATCAGGCCGCCGATGATGACGCGGGCAAGAGGCGCGTAGGCTTCGCTGCCCGTCTCGAGTTTCAGGGCCATGGGCAGCAGGCCGACGATCGTGGCGAGCGACGTCATCAGAATCGGGCGCAGGCGGATGCGGCAAGAATGCGTGACGGCTTCGCGAACGCCTTCGCCTTCCTGGCGCAGGCGATTGGCGAAATCGACGATCAAGATGCTGTTGGAAACCACCATGCCGGTAAGCATGATGATGCCCATCAAGGACTGAATGTTGAGCGTCGTATCGGTGAAAGCAAGGGTGAGCATCACACCGACGAGGCCCGTGGGAATCGCGAGGACAATCAGAAACGGATCGATGAAAGAGGAGAATTGCGCGACTAGTACGAGGAAGACCAGAAGGATCGAGAGAATCAGCCCGAAGCCGAAGCTGCGGAAGGATGCGTTCATGGTGTTCACCAACCCGCGCACGTTGATGCGGATATTGGGCGGCAGCACCGTGGCCGCGACGATCTTGTCGACTTCCTTCGACGGTCGGCCGAGGTCTTCTCCGGATGGGGCTACGTAGACGTCGATCGTGCGCTGCAACTGGTAATGATCGACTTCGGTGGGCGTGAGAATCGGCGAAATGTCCGCAACCTGATTCAGATAGGTCGGGAGCTTCAGGTCAGGGGCGTGGAGCGGCATCGTCTCCAAATCCTGGACCGTTTTTATCTGATTCTCCGGATACTGCACGGTGACGAAATAGTTGTTGCCGGTGCGCGGATCGACCCAGTAGCTCGGCGCGATCATGGCGTCAGAGGTGAGCGAGGTGATCAGATTGTCGATGACCTCCTTGGGGCTGAGGCCGAGCTCGGCCGCGCGGTCGCGGTTTACATTCACCTGAAGCGCCGGGTAGTCCATGTCTTGCGGGACGTAGACATCCGAGACGCCGCGAAGGGCGCGGAACTTATCCTCGAGATTCAAAGCGATCGTATCGACCGCGTTCAAGTCGTTGCCGCTGACCTGCACGTCGATGGGCGCGGGCATGCCCTGATTGAGAACGGAATCGACCAGTCCGCCCGACTGAAAGAACGTGCGGAGCTCGGGCAATTCAGCCGCGACGCGCTTGCGAACCTCGTCCATGTAGACGTAGCTTCCGACTTTGTGATCTTCCTTCAGACCGACTTCGACGAAAGCGGTGTGCATGCCGGAGTTGGGAGTAGTGAGGGAGGAAAGGTCCGGCGTAAGGCCGATATTCGAGACGATCGAGTTGAGGTCGCTCGGACGAACGACCTGGCGCACGATACCTTCGACTTTCTTGACGTAGTCTTCGGTGACCTCGATGCGGGTGCCGGTGGGCGCTTTGACGCTGATGATGAATTGGCCGGCGTCCGTGCGCGGGAAGAAGGAAAGGCCCACGAACGGATAGAGCAAGAGGCTCAGCGCGAAGACGCCGATAAAACCGTAAACCACTTCTTTCGGGCGATCGAGGGCCTTCCTGACCCATTCATCGTAGTGGCCCAGAAGACGATCGAATCTCACGTTGAACTGGGCGTGGAATCGAGCGCCCCAGGATTTCCGCGGCGCGGCAGGAACGCCGGGCTCGTTGGCCTCTTCAGCCGCCGCCCCGTGATGCATGATTCCCTTCAGCAGCGTGGCGCAATAGAGCGGGACGACCGAGACCGCGACGAAATAAGACGCGAAAAGCGAAATCACGACGCTGAGGGCGAGGGCTGTGAAGAGGAATTTGCTGACGCCATACAGCAACGTGACCGGGAAAAACACGACGACGGTGACGATGGTGATCGCGAGAACGGCGAGACCGACTTCGTTGGCGCCCTTTTCCGATGCGATCATCGGCTGTTCGCCGAGCTCGATGTGGCGGAAAATATTTTCGAGGACGATGACGGAGTTGTCGATCAAGCGCGAGAAGGCCAGCGCGAGGCCGCTCAGGATCATGCTGTTGATGGTCGCATTGCCAATGTGAAGCACGAAAAACGTGGCCATGACGGAGAGAGGAATCGAGAGGAAAACGGCCACGGTGGCCCGCGGGCTGCCGAGGAAGATGAGAACCATGAAAGCCGTGAGCACGAGACCGATTCCGCCTTCGCGCAAGACGGTCGAGATGGCCTGCTTCACGAAGAGCGATTGATCGAAGACGACGTGCGTGTGGAGCTGCGACGGGATATCGCGGAGATTCTTGATGGCCTTGCGGATACCATCGACGACGGCGATCGTGTTGCTGTCGCCGCCCTGCTTTTGCACGGGCACATAGACGGAGCGCTGGCCATTGACGCGCACGATGTTGTATTGCAGCGCAGAGCCATCGACGGCCTTACCCACGTCGGAGATGAAGACGGATCTGTCGCCGTCGGTCTTCAGCGGCACGCTATTGAGAGCTTTCGCGCTGGGGACCTGGGCGTTGGTGTAGAGGTTGTAATCGAGCGGGCCGATGCGGACGTCGCCGGCAGGCAAGATCAGGTTGGATTCGTCGGTGGCGCGGACGACATCCATGGGGCTGAGCTCGTTCGCCTGGAGCTTGAGCGGGTCGACATAGACCATGATTTGGCGATATTTCCCGCCGTACGGCGGCGGGACGGTCGCTCCCGGAACACCCGCGATCTGATTTCGAATCTGGAATTGCAAGTAATCGTGCAGCTGCGTCTCCGTAAGGCCCTTTCCATCGACGGTGAGCAAGCAGACCGGGAGGCTCGAAGCGTCCATGCTCATCACGACGGGAGGAAGCGTGCCCTGCGGAAGGCGGCGCAGATCGGCCATCGCCAGATTCGAAATTTGAGTGACGTCGGCGTTGGCGTCCGTGCCGGGCTGGAAATAGACCTTGATGAGGCTGACGCCCGACATGGAGCGGGACTCCATGTGGTCGATGCCGCTGCCCAGGGTGAAGAAGCGCTCGAACGTGTCGGTGATGTCGGCTTCGATTTGCTGCGGCGGCATGCCGCTGTAGAAGGTGGCCACCTCAACAACGGGGATATTGATCGGGGGAAACATGTCGACCGGCATCTGCACCAGGGCGGTGAGCCCCAGAACGCAGACGAAGAGGCATATCACCAAGATGAAGTAGGGATGTCGGAGCGAAAATGACGACATGAAGGCTCCTAATTCACATCCGAAGGCGTCACAGGGGTTGGTACGACGAGTTCGCCGGGCCTGAACTGCGCCTGCTCGCCAAAGACGACGCGCTCGTTTTCACTCAAGCCGGACAATATCTCGGCATCGGCCGAGCTTTCGATTCCGATGGTCACATCGCGACGCTCGATGCGGTTGTCCGGGCCGACAACGAGGACCGTGCCGCGGCCTTCGGCCGAAGACTGCACGGCCTGGACCGGGACGGTGAGCGCGTTCTGCACGGTCTGCAAAGGAATTTCGACGGTGGCATACATGCCGGGCACAATCACGTACTTCGGATTCGGAACGTCCACCTCTGTGTGCATCGTGCGCGTATCGGGATCGATCTGATCGGAAAAGCGAACGATTTTGCCTTCGAATTTGCGGTTGAGGCCGGAGACGTTGACGTCAACCGCGTCGCCAACACGGATATCCGCGACCGCGCGCTCGGGAACGGGAATCACGAGGCGGAGAAGATCGTTTTGCGAGAGATGGCAGAGCGCCTGATCGCCCTTGTTCGACGAAGTACCCGCGGGCAGAAGCGAGCCCGTATACGCGTCCATCTCCGTGACGACTCCGTCGAAGGGCGCCGTGATGCGCGCATAGGAATAGAGCGCCTTATCGCGGTCGAGAGCGGCTTTCGCGCCGAGCAATTCCTGCTGCGAACCGGCGAGTGAATCCTTCGCGCTCGAGACGCCGGCGTTAGCCTCGAGGTCTTTTCCTTGCGCGACGTCGATTTCCTCCTGCGCCACGAGTTCGGGGCGTGTCTTCTGCACGTTCGCAAGGCGCGTGTAAGTCAAATGAGCCACCATATAGGCCGACTGCGAGCGGGCGAGTTCCTCCTGCGCGCGAGCGACATCCTGCTCGCTGCGGCGCACGGACGCTTCGTCCAGCTCGAGCTGCTGCTGCAATTCGGGTATTTCGAGGACGGCGAGAAGCTGCCCCTGCGCAACGTGGGTTCCCCAATTGATGTGAAGCTCCTTGATGTAACCCGACACCTTCGCGTAGACGCTGATCTCCTGGTATGGCTCGAACTCGGAAGCGATCTCAAGCTTGCTGGAAATGGCCCTCCTCGCCGCCGTGACCACCGCGGCGTGGGGAGCGTTGGCGGGATTCTCGGCGCTTACCTTGGCGGTCGACCCGCAGCCGGCGACAGCCATTAGGGCCAGCGGAGCCAGCCAGAATCTGCGGCTTCGATATGCACACGTGGCGTAATTCATCCTCGATGGCGGTGTCATTGACTCACTCGGGTAGAATTCGCACTCTATTGGGCCTGTTTTGCATTCGCGTGGTGGATTGCCGTATCCCGGATGGCCTGGCGCATCTTTTCGAGCGTGAAATCGGAGGAGCGACGCAGTCCGATGAGATGTTGCCTGCGCTGGCGAATTTCGCGCGCCACTTCGGGCACGTCGTAAGCGATCTCGAGCGGAACGGTTTGGACGCCATGGCAATCCGCGTGGATCAAATCGCCGGGCCGGACTTCCAGACCGCCCACTTCCACTTTGGAGCCGAAATCGAAAATGTGAGCGTAGGCATGCGAGACCGCGACATTGCCCGCGAACATCTGAAATTCGGTCGGCCGGATATCGGGAAGGTCGCGCACCGCGCCGTTGGTGACGACGCCGATACAGCCCAACGCCAAAAGGATGTTCGCGTGAACCTCACCGACGAGCGCGCCCGTGCCGGGAGGATCGTCCACATCCTCGATGACGATCACTCGCGGCGCCGGAATCGAGAGAATGTTGTTCCACCAATCGGTGCGATCGTAATAGTCGTAGGACTTGCCGACCTCCATCCGCGGATTCGAGCTGCGCATGCGGGCGGTGGCGGCGTATCCGGCCATCGGCGGCTGATCTTCGAAAATGCAGCGGATGTCGGAACTGGCGAATCCGGTATTTGGGAGGCGGACCCGGAAAGTCTCAATCGCGCTCGCGACGAGGCAAGTAGTGAGGCGGCGGTACTGCTCCAATCTCGCGGGCTTGATCGTTCTCGTCGTTATGTGAGCTTCGGCCACGGGTCAGCGCGCCTCAGAAGCGTATCGGTCGCGACAACGATGTACGATAGGGCGGTTTGTGCGAGGGCACCACTGAAGAGATTCTGAAGTTTTAATGAAACGTACGAGATCGCAAACGTGTCTCACTCAACCGCGATGCGGGTCTCGAGGTGGGGCTGCAATCATTGCAGAATCAATGCGTTAAGAGAGGCTTACGGGCGCCGGCCTGAACAGCCGACGGCGGGCAGCCGAATCCAGAAGCGGCAGCCGGAGCCGAGGCTGCTGGTGACACCGATCTCGCCGTCATTTGCTTGCACGGCCCACCGGGCGACCGAGAGACCCAAGCCTGCCCCAACATTGGTAGCCGTTCGTGCCTCGTCCAGGCGAACGAAACGCTCGAAGACCCGCGATGACTGCTCGGCCGGAATCCCGGGGCCCGTATCGGTGATCGAGAGTTCAACACGCGACTGGCTGTCGCACTGAATGCGGGCGCAGATCGATCCGCCGGGCGGCGTGAATTTTACGGCGTTGTGCAAGACATTGATCACGGCCTGGCGCACATAGAGGCGGTCAGCCTGCACGCCGACGCTTTCATCGCCGACGAGCGTAAACGTGAGTTGTTTGTCGTCGATGAGGACATCGAGAAGGGCAGCGGATTCACGCACCAGAGCCGCCAGAGGGAAGACCGAAACCTGCATGTCGATCTGGCCGGCATCAGCGCGAGAAAGGGTAAGCAGGCTCTCGACGATCGTGGTGAGCCGATTGACCTCTTCGAGCATGCTGCCGATCGTGTCGCGATACTCCGCGGGGTTCACATTTTCCCGCAGCGCCACCTCGCCGATGCTGCGGATCGCCGCGAGCGGAGTGCGGAGTTCATGCGAGGCGTCGGCAGTGAAGCGCTTCAATTGTTCGAACGACTGCTCGATGCGGGAAAGCATGGCGTTGAAGACACTCGCCAGATAGCCGAGCTCGCCTTCCTCGTTATCGACGGGCAGGCGGTCGTTCAAACGCTCGGAATCGATAAACTGGGCGCGGTGCGCCATTTTCGCTACAGGATCGAGCGCGCGGCCAACCGTGGCATAGACGGCGTAGGCCGTTCCGGCAAGGATCAAAGGCGAAGCCAGAATGAGAACCAGGAGAGTGTCGCGGAGTTCGTTCCAGATCAGATCCTCGCTGTAGCCGACGCGAATGAGGATGGTTTCGCCCTGCAGATCGTATTGGCGACTGATCAGGATGATCGGAGTGCCATCCGACATTTTCGCCGTGCGTCCGGAATAGCCGCTGACGCCCTCGTCGGGAAAGGGCGGCCCGCCGATCGTGCGATCGCCAAGCCTTTCATTGCGATAAAGGATCGTTCCATCCGGGGAAAGAATTTCGAGGAGCCTTTCCTGCACCTGCTTCCAATTCGCATGATGGTGAAAGTCTTCGCGCACGTTCACCTGGCCATCCTCCTCGTGATAGAGGAGACCTTTGACCGTTTCGAGATCCTCCTCGCCGAGACGCTTCAGGATGTTGCTCGCCTGCCAAAACAACAAAACAGAAACTCCCGCAAAATAGAGCGCGAGAACGCCCGTAAGCATGCCGACGTAGTACAACGTGAGGCGTGTGCGTATGCGTTTGGGCCGGTGAAATCGCCACATCAGGGAGTCTCCTCCCGCAGGACGAATCCGACGCCGCGGACGGTGTGGAGCAGCTTCTTGCTGAATGGCTCATCCAGCTTCCGGCGCAAGTGCGCGATGTGGACGTCGATCACATTGTCGATCGGAGTGTAACGCGCGGTCTCGCGCCACACGTCGCGCGCCAGCATTTCGCGCGACACGACGCGGCCCGGCTGGCGCAACAGATATTCCAGAAGGTCGAATTCGCGGGCCGTAAGCGACAATTCTTTGCCGCCGCGGGAAACCACGCGTCCGGCTGCGTTCATTTCGAGATCGGCCAGCTTAAGCACGTCCGAAGTTTCGGACTTGCCTCGGCGCATGAGCGCGCGGATCCGCGCGATCAATTCGGAGAAGGCGAAGGGCTTTACAAGGTAGTCGTCGGCGCCCGCGTCCAGCCCGCGGACGCGATCCTCAACTGTGTCTTTCGAGGTCAGGATGAGTACCGGCACGGCGAGGCTCTTATGCCGCAGGGCCGCGAGCACTTCCATACCGTCGCGAGCGGGCAGCATCAAATCAAGAATGACGAGGTCATAATCTTTCGTCGAGGCAAGGAAGAAGCCCTCTTCGCCGGTGCCGGCGACGTCGACGGAAAATTGCTCGGCCTCGAGCCCGATTTTCAGGGCGCGGGCCATCTTCTCTTCATCTTCAACGATGAGTATGCGCATGCCGGTCAACGACGCTTTGCGATCGCATGAGCAAAGAAGCGGTCCATGGGCCTTCGTTCCTCATGGCAAGTATACGGTTTTGAATTTGATTTGGCAGTCTCCGCATAGAAGCGCCGCCCAGGTTGCGTGCCCCGCGACTGTCTTGAGTTTTGCATCGAAATGACACCTCACTGCAATTGAGTACATCTATAATGAGGAAGGCGGGAACAGGTTCGCGGCTGCTCGCGAGTTTCCGCGCCGCGCAACAGCGAAAGGAAAGCGGGCTGTGTTTCGGCACACGATTCCCATCGGACGGATCCTCGGAATACCCATCGACCTGGACTATTCCTGGTTCCTGATCGCCGCACTGATTACGTGGCTTTTGGCGGTGAATTATTATCCGGTCGAGTTCAAGGGCGGCACGAGCGGCGAATACTGGCTGATGGGCGCGGCGACTGCCGTGCTGTTCTTCGGCAGCATCGTGGTGCACGAACTCGCGCATTCGTTCGTCGCTCTGCGCTATAGGATTCCAGTGCGCCGGATTACGCTCTTCATCTTCGGCGGCGTATCTCAAATCGCGGGTGAACCGCCGAGCGCGGGCGCCGAATTTCTGATCGCTTTCGTAGGTCCGCTGACAAGCCTTGCGCTCGCGGCCATCTTTTATCTTCTGGAGCCCGCACTTGCGAATACTCCGCCGCTACTTGCGGTGGACAAGTATCTGGCTCTCATCAATTTCCTGCTCGGGCTCTTCAACCTGATCCCGGGATTTCCGCTGGACGGGGGCCGCGTCTTCCGCGCAATCGTCTGGGGTGTGAATAAGAACTTCCGCCGCGCGACCCTGATCACCGCAAGCACCGGCCGCTTTTTCGGCTTTCTTTTTATCATTTGGGGCGTATGGCAGGCGCTGCGGGGAGAAGTGATCAACGGATTATGGATCGCATTCATCGGCTGGTTCCTCGAGAGCGCCGCTGGAGCCCAAGTGCAGCAGCAGATGGTGCAGGGCCTGCTGGTCGGCCACAAGGTATCGGAGGTGATGGGAGAAGGCTGCCCGCACGTGCCGGCGGAAACGTCGTTGCAGAAGCTCGTCGACGAGGAGGTGTTGGCCCATGGCCGGCGGTGCTTTCTGGTGGATCGCGGAGACCACACGGCGGGCCTGCTGACCCTGCACAACGTGAAAGAAATTCCTCGATCGTCGTGGGCGACGACTACGGCCGTCCAGGCGATGACGCCGCTCGAAAAGCTGAGCAGGATCGACGCCAACGCCGAATTGTGGACGGCACTCGAAAAAATGGGTGGCGACGGAATCAATCAGATGCCCGTGATGCGGGGAGGCGACATCGTTGGAATGCTTTCGAGGGGCGACATCGTGAAATATCTTCAGACCCTCCAACAAGTAAGGGCCTTGCAAGGATCTTAAGGAACTTGTATTAGTGGTGAGAAACCGCGATTAGATCGAAGAACCAATTTATAAGAGGAGGAAGAACAACGTGTTCAGAGTAAGCCAAAGACTCGTATCCACTTTAGGTTTGACGCTTCTGTTTGCATTTGTTGTGAGCGCGCAAGGCGCTCGATTTGAGGCCAAACTCTCAGGCAAGAATCAGACTCCGGTGGTGAATACTCCGGCGCACGGCGTGGCTACTTTCCGGCTAGGCGCCGACGGCAAGAGCCTAACTTATCGGCTTTCCGTGACCGATATCGAGAATGTTTCGATGGCTCACATCCACATGGGTCCGGCGGGCCAAGAGGGTCCAGTGGTCGCGTGGCTCTATCCTTCGAAGCCGCCCGCGGTGGTGAAGAAGGGAAAATTCACGGGTGTGCTCGCGCAGGGCACCCTGACCGAGGCGGATCTCGTGGGACCGATGCAGGGGAAAACGATTGGCGATCTGGTTGACCAGATCAAGGCCGGAAAAGCCTACGTGAACGTTCACACGGAGAAAAATCCTGGCGGAGAAATTCGCGGCCAGATCGAATAACCAAGCCCAGAACTGAATGCCAGTCCGGCGGTCAATCGGCGAACGCGCCCGTTACAAGCTTCCGGACTGGCGAATCATCCCGCCATCGACAAAATACGTGCCGCCCGTGCAATAAGACGCGGAATCGGAAGCGAGAAAGACGGCGAGTTCGGCCACCTCTTCCGGCTTTCCCCATCTGCCGAGCGGAATTTCGGCCATCAGCTTTTCTTCGACGGCACGATTGGATTCAACGTCGGCGTCGATGGGTGTGTAGATTGCGCCGGGCGCGATATTGTTCACGTTGATGTTGTAGGGTGCGAGCTCGACGGCGATCGTGCGCATCAGCATGCGCAGGCCGCCCTTTGCGGCGCAGTAGGGCGCGTTGGTCGGCATAGGCAAATCCTCGTGAACCGAGGAGATGTTGACGATTCTCCCGCCGCTTCCCTGGCGAATCATCACCTTGGCTGCCGCCTGAGCGCACAGAAACGGACCCGTCAAATCGACGGCGATCACTTTTTGCCAGAGGTCAAACGGAAATTCGGGAAAGGGATGTTTGTACTCGAGCCCGGCATTGTTCACCAAAATGTCCAGCCGGCCGAACGACTCGACTGCTTTCTGAATGAGCTGATTCACCTGTTCCGGATTCGAAACGTCCGCCGCGACGGCTACGGCCTTGCCTCCGGCGGCCTGAATCGCTTGCACGACGCCATTCGCTAAGGCCGGCGATCCCACATAGTCGATCACCACGGACGCGCCTTCACTCGCCATGGCGATGGCGATCGCTTTGCCGATACCGGTGGCCGAGCCGGTGACGATTGCAACTTTATTCTGGAGTTTCATCGGATGCGGAGCCTCTCTTGATTTATGACTACACTCCGATTCTCCCGCGTGAGGACGAAAATAGCATCCCCATTCTCACGACGCCTGAATGGGGTTCAGGCGCACGAAGATCCCAGCGGGTCCAATCCAGCATTATTGGAAGAGTGGTCGGGGCGTGGAGATTTGAACTCCAGACCTCCTGCGCCCAAGG
>Ga0335072_10008551_pt1 | contig 14837 bp, 13 predicted proteins | sample Lox_Sample_21_FD_206725 | JGI IMG/M metagenome (GOLD analysis project Ga0335072, IMG submission 206725) | Soil microbial communities from Loxahatchee National Wildlife Refuge, Florida, United States - Lox_Sample_2.1 | ecosystem: Environmental > Terrestrial > Soil > Wetlands | place: USA... | reverse complement strand
GCTCGAAGCTGCCTGAATTTGTTGAAGTATTTCTGTTTACGAATAAAACGGTAAGAATCTAACACTGTTTTCGCAATAATTATTAATCCAATGATAATAAATGGCTTAATACACCCCGTCTCGGACTGGTTTGCAATTGCGTAACCTTTGTTTAATCTTAAGCAACAGCTATGATGGGATTTCTCACAAATCCCATGGATCGAAAATGAGGTGACCTCCGTGGCTGTTTCTTGTTCCGTCTGCGGATCGGGGCAATTGCACCCATCTCGCCTGCGCGCCCGGGACCTGGGCCAACTGCTCAAGTTGCGAATACCGGTGCGGTGCTATAGCTGTATGAATCGTGACTACATATCTATCTTCAAGACCGGAAAGCTCAAAGTGAGAAGAAGGCGGCGCCACAAGAACTCTTCGCACCTGCATTCGAGTGCCTGAACGTAAACCAATCGAACGATCACCCGGGATCAGGAGCCGGAATCGGGAGCGGCATCACGAAATTGCCCTGCAGGTCTGGCTCGTGTCCAATTCCAGGCTGCTTGCGCATTTGAATGCCTGCCCCGCGCGCGTACTCACCCGGATGCGATAGGCTTTTAGTTGGATGGAAATCACCTGCACACGCTGCCATCAGGCGGTCGAAGAGGGCTCTACCTATTGCCCGATGTGCGGTCTGCCGCAGCTTTGGTATCAGGCAGACAACGGCGCCGGAACGGCTCAACCCGAGCGGCGCATGGAACCGGTGCGCGACGCCGGCAGCGTTGCATGGAAGCCGGCCATGAGCGTGGCGGCAAAGCTGGCGATACCCGCGGGGTTCGTCTTTGCAATTTTCTTCCTGTATTCACTCGAGAATGAATCGGCCCCCATGGGCCTGGTGTTTCTGATGGGCGCTGCTGCTGCATGGGTGGTGGCCATCTATGTGCGCAACCACAAGCCGGGATGGCTCACCGTCGGCGCCGGCGCCCGCATCGGGTTCGTGACGGGAATCCTGAGCGCCTGGACCGCAGCTGCTATCTCAGGGCTCTTGCTGTTTGGAGCGCGTTATTGGTTCGGTAAAGGCGCATTCATCGACAACTATTGGAAAAACGTGGTGAACAGTCAGTTGGTCGATGTTTGGAGCGCATTTGGAATTGACGCACAAAGTACCGCCTATCTGAAGGCAAAGATGCTGACGCCGCAGGGACAGGCCGAGGCATTCCTTTCGATGATCGGGGAGCTCGCAGCCGCCATTCTGCTCTTTGCCGTCGTCGGCGGAGCCTTGGGCGCACGCTTCCTCGCCCGTCCTCGTCAGCCCGAAGTCTAAAGAAGAGTCGTCACTCGTCAGTGAAGCCACCGATCTCTCGTCCCTCGCATACGCCTTGAGAAATGCGTGCTAGCCCGACTCAACTCTCAGAAGCTTTTGGGAAAGGCACGTCAAGCTGCCCATGGGTTTATCATTGGCGTGTTTGGAGGGAGTCCCAATGAGCAAGCACAATGAAACCCACAATACCGGCCGCCGCGAATTCCTGAAGGCTGGAGGCGCTGTCACCGCTGCGCTGCTCGCGCCGTCGGTGATGGCGGATACGCAAAAGCCGCTGCCTGCTTTGCCTTCCAACCCTGTCACCTTCGACTCCATGCCCACGCGCAATCTGGGCAAGACCGGGTACAAGGTGGGCATCTTCTCGCTGGGCGGCCAGGCCGCTCTTGAAAAACCCAACAACTTCGACGTCGCCGTCCCCATCATCGAGCGCGCCCTCGACCTGGGCGTCAACTACCTCGACACCTCGTCAATCTACGGCGGGCCCGACCGTTGGAGCGAGCAGTATGTAGGCAAAGTGATGGCGCATCGCCGCAACCAGGCCTTCCTCGCCACCAAAACTAAGGAGCGCACCCGCGACGGCTCCATGCGCATGATCGACAAGTCGCTTCAGTTGCTCCAGACCGACCACGTCGACCTTTGGCAATTGCACGACGTCGGCATCCCCAAGAACGTCGACGAGATCTTCGGCAAAGGCGGCGCATTTGAAGCGCTGCTCGAGATGAAGGAACAGAAGGTCGTCCGCTATCTCGGCGTCACCGGCCACTACCGCCCTGATGTCCTCATGGAGTGCATCAATCGCTACCCCTTCGATACCATCCTGATGGCCATGAACGCCGCCGACCCGCATTACTACAGCTTCAACGCAGAATTGCTGCCGCTCGCCGTCGAAAAGCAGATGGGCATCATCGGCATGAAGATTCCCGGCCGCAGCCGCCTGCTCTCCAGTTGGACGCCACCGCCGATCGACGCGCAAAAGCACTCGTGGGAAGGCATGACCATTCAGACGGATAAATCCGGCACCCTCACCATGCGCGAAGCCATGTACTACACGCTTTCCAGGCCCGTAAGCACGGTCATCATCGGCTGCGATTCAATTGCCCAGCTTGAAGAAAACGTGCAACTCGCCCGTGAATTCACGCCGCTCAACGATCAGCAGACGGCAGAGCTTGTGGCCAAAGCTGAGGCCTGCGCCAAGCCGTCGCTCTTCTTCCGCTTCTACGACCGGCCAACGGATTAGAAGTTCAGCTCACGGTCTTCAGATACAGCCGGTAATGCTGATCGTCGATCGCCGTGAAGGGCAGCAGCGTTAACGTGCCGTTCGCCGTCTTTGCCTGCCAGGTCGTCGAGCCGGCGGCAATCTGCCTCACCGCCAGCAACTCTTCTTTCTTCACGGACTCCGGCGCGGGATGGACGCAGAACAACGCCGTAAATCCGAGCCAGATGTGAGCCAAGTCACGGAATTGAGGAAGGATGGTCCCGTTATCGCAGAAGGCCTGCAGACAATTATAGATAGTTGCACTTATTCCAGGCGGCATCTGCGCCGATACTCTCTGTATGGCGCGCCCTTCAGTCAGAGCTCGGGCCCACTCTTGCGTCCACTCGGGCAAGAGAGCCAGCCGCTCGCCGGCTGTCGATTTTCGCGCACTGGTCGACAACAGCCTCGACATGATTTGCCAGGTCGAGATTGTAAACGGGGTTCACCGCTTTGTTTATGCTTCCCCCTCCACCCCCGAGCTTGTCGGCTGGAGCGTGGAAGAGGTTCTTGAGATGTCGCTTGCCCAGCTTTATACAAGCGAATCGATCGCTCTTATTAAGAACGACGCGGAAAAGCTCTTGAATGGCCATCAAACCAGCCTTGTGACTGTGGAGGCGATTCGGAAGGACGGCAGCCACGTCTGGATGGAGAATAAGGTCCGGCTACTTTCCAATCGCAATGGTGCAATGTCGGTCATTATCTGCAGCCGCGACATAACCCAGCGCAAGCTCTTTGAAGACCGGCTCGCACGGCTTGCCCTTCTCGATGGTCTCACCGGAATTTTCAACCGCCGCGCCTTTGACGACACGATCAAACGCGAATGGAAACGCGCGGTCCGGACCAGATCGCCGCTCTCGCTCTTGTTGCTCGACGTTGACAACTTCAAGCTCTATAACGACACATACGGACATCAGCAGGGAGACGACTGTCTGCGTTCCATTGCCGAAACCCTCAGTCATACGGTGAAACGCGCTGAAGATATGGTTTCGCGCTATGGCGGCGAAGAGTTTGCGGTTTTGTTGCCTGCCACAGAGATGGCCGGAGCCGAACTGCTGGCGCAAAGACTTTGCAATGCTGTGATTGAACTGAGGATTCCCCATCTCGCCAACCTCTGTGCAGGGCAAATTGTCTCAGTCAGCTGCGGCGCCTCTACCGCCATTGGACGTTCCGGTAATCCCGTCAGGATGCCGGAAGGGCTGCTCGTAGCGGCCGACTGCGCTCTCTATAGAGCCAAGCGCCAGGGTAGAAACTGCGTTGCCTCCTCCTTCCTGGAGCCTCGGGATGAATCCTACAGAAACCTGAAGGCTGACTGACTTGAGAGTGCGCCCGCCTCGCGCCTCCGGCTTACTTGCGCCGTCCGAATCGGAATCTCATGGTTCAGCGGGCGGCCAAAGATCCAGCCGCAAAAGAATGCGTCCTATTGCAGATGGTTGATCAATGACGCAATACAGGCGGCGCCGAATCCGTTATCGATGTTCACCACGCTCACATTCGGCGAGCAGGTGTTCAGCATGCCAAGCAGCGCCGCCACGCCGCCCAGTGACGCACCATAACCCACGCTGGTCGGGACCGCGATGACCGGCGCATTCACCAGTCCGCCCACAACCGTCGGCAGCGCGCCCTCCATGCCTGCGCAAACAATCAGCACCCGCGCCGACGTTAGCGTATCCTGCTGCGCCAACAGCCTGTGAATCCCCGCCACGCCCACGTCGGCCACCAGTTCAACGCTGTTGCCCATCAGCCGCGCGGTCACCGCGGCCTCTTCTGCCACCGGCAAATCGCTGGTCCCCGCGCACACCACTCCAATGGTTCCTTTGCCTGCCGGAGCCTCCGTTTGCATGAGCGTTGCAGCCCGCGCAGTCTCGTGATACTCGGCCCGCGGCACGGCTGCAACCACGGTTTCGTAAACAGCCTTCGTCACCCGCGTGGCCAGCACATTTCCGCCGGCCTGCGCCATCCGCTTGAAGATCGCCGCCACCTGCGCCGCCGTCTTGCCCTCCGCAAAAATCACCTCGGGATTGCCCGTGCGCAGCGCGCGATGATGATCGAGCTTGGCAAACCCCATGTCCTCGAACGGCAAATGGCGCAGCCTCGCCAGCGCTTCTTCCACATCCGTCCTGCCTTCGCGCACTTCGTTCAGCAGCGCCTCAATCTGTCCCGGATCCATCAGTCTGCCACCTTCTTTGCGTCCGCCTGGCTTGCAGCCCAGGCTCGCATCGCCGCCTGCATCACGCGCTTCAGCGGAACTCCATGCTGGCGCGCAATCGTCCGGCAGTGCTCGTACTCCGGCGATGCATTGGCGATCTCACCCGAGGCCAGCCGCGCAATCTTCATTCTCACCTTGCCCCATTCGGTTTCCACATCCGCGAACTCGCGCTTGAGCGCAATCTTGTTCTCAATCCGCCAGCGCAGCCCGATGGTCGTGGTCTCGCGGAACAGGATCTCGCGCAGCGCCGGCACGCGCTCAGGACTCGACAGCACCGTTACCTGAATCCCCGTGCGGCCCTTTTTCATCTGCACCGCCGTGCGATAAACATCCCACGCGCCGGCCTCGAGCAGCAACTCACTCACGAAGGCCAGCAGTTGCGGATTCGCGTCGTCGATCACCGTCTCGATCACCGCGATCGGCTCTAAGCCTGGCTCCGCGCTTGCCGTCTCGGTCTCTTCGCCCACCAGCAGCCGCAGCAGATTCGGTTCGCCCGGTGTGTCGCGCCCGCCGGCACCGTAGCCGCGCTTCTCAATGCGCATGGCGGGCAACGGGCCATAGGTCGCATCCAGCATGCGCAGAATCGCCGCGCCTGTCGGGGTTACACGCTCCATCGGCGCACCCGCCGCGTACACCGGCGCGTCGCCGAGCAGCGCCAGCGTGGCCGGAGCAGGCACCGGCAGCGTTCCATGCGCGCACTTCACCGTCCCGCTGCCCACATTCAACGGCGAAGCCATCCATCGATCCACGCCCAGCGCTTCGCATCCGGCCGCGGCGCACACAATGTCTGCAATGGTGTCAACCGCTCCCACTTCGTGGAAGTGCACTTTTTCCACGGGAATCGAGTGAATCGCGGCTTCAGCCTCGCCCAGCAACCGGAACGCGCGGCTGGCCCGCGCCTTCACGGCGTCGCTCAACGATGAGGCTTCAATGATGGCAAGAATCGCGCTCAGCGACCGGTGCGCGTGGCTGTGCTCTTCGTGATGATCGTGCGCCTCATGCGAGGCGTGGTCGTGTCCATGCTCACCGTGCTCATGACGATGCGGATGTTCGTGGTTGTGCGCGTGGCCGTTTTCCTGATCCCTGTGCCCTGATTCCTGTTCCCTGTCTCTCGTTCCTTCGTTCCCTTGTTCCCTTGTTCCCTGCTCTACGATCACATCCACTTTGGCGCCGCTCAGGCCGCCGCGCATCGCCGTCTGTTTCTCAAGCCGCGCGCCGACGTTCAGCGCCGCAGCAGTCTCGGCCAGCAGCTCAAAGCTGACTCCGGCATCCACAAGTGCGCCAAGCAGCATGTCGCCGCTGATGCCGGAGAAACACTCAAGATAAGCAACTCGCATCGCGTTGTGATTGTAAATGGCGGATCGGGGCTGGCAAAAACGCCGGCTCTCCGCGGCTCTCGCCCGCCCCCACGCGGCGCGGCAAACCAAAAGCGGGCCTTACTTTTGTTCTCGCATCCACGGAGTGCAGGTGATTCCGACCAGCAGCCCTTCAGGCGACAGGAAGCGGCTCACCATCTGGCCCCAGGGCTCTTTCTTGTTTTTGACCAGCATGCGGTAGCCTTGCGATTCCAGCTCAGCCGTCGCGGCTTCTACATCCTCTACGTCGAATTCAAGCCAGGCTTGCGGAACTGGAATCTCGCCGGGCCACGATTCTTTGCCAAAACACGACAGCGCTGCGTGATCGAGAGGCCACAGCGCAAAGCTTTTTGCGCCATTCAGTTTTTCGGTATGAAGATAGCCGCCCTCTTCTTCTTTGAATCCGATGCCGAGTGTTTGGCAATAAAGCTCACGACTGGCTGTCGCCTCACGAACGATTGGGCCAAAGCCGGCAATGAACAGGACTTTGATGTTGTCGAATTGTTCCATGACATTTCCAAACCGGAACCAATCCGGCCCTCGTTGCCCAGTGGGAGCAGCGCAGGATCAAGTCGCTTTCAATCAAGAAGCGGCGCCGGATGCGCCCCGCTATGCTCCCCGCCGCGCCAGCACTTCGGCAGGCAGAATCGCGTTCATTGAGCCCGACCTGAAGCCGGCACAATCGAGGGTCACATATTTGTATCCGGCCCGCTTAAGCGCCGCGGTGATCGCATCAAGCATCTCCAGCGTCAGTGCACGTTCGAGCTCATTGCGCGCAATCTCCACCCGCGCCAGCTCACCGTGATGCCTTACGCGCAGCTCGCGAAAGCCCAGTTCGCGCAGGCTCTCTTCGCTTTTCTCGATTTGTTCCAGCACCTCGCGCGTCACCGTGCGCCCGTACTCCACGCGCGACGAAAGGCATGGCGCCGCCGGCCGGTCCCAAACCGGATATCCCGCCGTCTTGGCCAGCGCCCGCACCTCGAGCTTGGTCAGTCCCGCCTCGGCCAGCGGAGCCAGCACCTCATGCTGCTCGGCGGCGCGCTGACCGGGCCGGTAGTCGCGCGTATCGTCGGAGTTCATGCCGTAAGCAATGCGCGTGAATCCCAGAGTCCCGCCCAGCGCTTCCATGGCGGCAAACAACTCGTCTTTGCAATGGAAGCACCGGTCAGAATCGTTGCGCGCGTACTCCGGCCGATCAAGCTCGTCGGTCTGCACCACCTTGAGCGGCATGCCGATGGTGCTCGCAAATTCGATCGCCTGCTCCATATCCTTCCGCGCCAGCGAGGCCGAATCAGCCAGTACGGCCAGCATCTTCGAGCCCAGCACACGGTGCGCCGTCCCGGCCAAAAACGCCGAATCCACACCACCCGAATAGGCAACCATCACGCTTCCCAGCGCGCGCAGGCGCTCTTCAAGGTCGCGCAGTTTCGCGGCGGTCTCAGCCTGCAATGCGTCCTGCTCCGCAGCGGCCGGAGATTCAGAAATCGGCGATGATACGCCCCGCGTCATGGGTCCGATTATAAACCTCGCACAATTCCGCCCGTCTCGCGCGATGAGCGGTCGCGAAGATCACGACATCAGCCGTCGAACCGGTACGCGCTGATCGCGGCGCCCATGGGCTCGTCGCCGAACACGCGTTTGCCCGGCGCATCTCCGCCTGCACCAGCAGCCACGAATAGCGGGACCAGGTGCTCTTCGCGTGGGTGCGCGAAGGCCGCAAACGGCGCGCTGCGCCAACTCTTCAGCAGCTCACCGCGCTCTCGAGCAGGCGATTCGACGGCCCCGGTCAGCCACGAGTCAAACGCCCGCGCTCGCTCCGGCGTCTGCGGATGGAAGTATGCGCGCAGGTTATGGAAGCTCATGCCGCTGGCTACAATCAGTGCGCCTTCGTTACGCAGCGGTTCGAGCGCTCGTCCAGCCGCCAAGTGCAGCGACGGATCGAGTGAACTTGCCAGCGACAGCGGCACAACCGGAATTTCAGCCTCGGGGAATGCCACCTTCAGCGGCACAAACACCCCGTGATCGTAACCGCGGTCGGGGTCAGTCGCCGCAGGCATGCCGGCCTCGGCCAAAAGATTTGCCGCGCGCGCAGCCAGTTCTGGAGCGCCCGGAGCCGGCCACGTCAACTTATACGTATGTTCGGGGAATCCCGTGTAGTCGAAGATCAGCCCAGGACGCGCACCCGAGCCGGTGGTGAACGCCGGCTCTTCCCAGTGGCCGCTTACCACCACCATCGCCCTGGGCGTCTCCGGCAGAGTTGCCGCCAATCCCTCGAGAAAAGTCCGGGTAGGCTTCCAGGTATCGGCCGGGCCCCACGTCCAATCCATAAAGAAGCAGGGCCCACCGCCATGGGGAAGAAATATAGCGGGCTGGCGTTTAGGGTTGGCGGCCATGGATGTTCTCCTATCGATTCCCGCACCGCCGGACGGCAGCGCCGAAAATACCTGTTCAAACAGCCATTTGATGCCGCGATCTGTACTTCGGACTCACTCGATGGCAAACACTGCGTAGACCGTCGCCTCCTCACGAATGGTCTGCGGACGGATTTCGAGCGCAGGGAGGACCAGCGACGATGCAACAGAGGCACTTTCTGCGTTCATTACGAGACCTGGGCGTGGAATGAAGAGCTTAACGCTGGGGGTTTCATTGCTCGCGTATACGAGCTCGCCGAGTTTTACATGCAGCCCTTCGGCCATCTGGGTTGCTACAGCGCGCGCTTTTACCAACGCATTCGCGGCAGCCTTGGCTTGGAGCCCTTTGCGATCCGAAAACCGCCAGTCTATGGATCCGCTTTTGTTCGCTCCTGCTGAGATCGACGCGCGAATCACTTCGGCTGCGGAGGAGGGAGACACGCTTACTTCCCACGACTGGCTCATGATGAACTGTTTCTTCGCGCGTTGCTCGGGTTTGTCCTTGTCGTCGAAATTTGTGTTCCGTTCCAGGCTCTGCCCTGTGCTTTCAATGGTTTTGTCGTCTACGCCAGCCCTGTGCAGAGCATCGAGGATGGCATGGGACAATTTGCCGCCATCGGCGTATGCGCTTTCCGCGTCGGCATCGTAGACTTCGTAGCCGACCGTCACCGCCGCAATGTCTGCGGTCGCGCTCGCTTCGTCTGTCGTGCTAATTGCAATCGTTTTATTGTCGCGATTGATCTGGATGGTTTGCGCGTAAACCGGAAAAGCCAGAGCGAAGCTTAACGCAATGCAAATGTACTGACGTGAAAGGTGCATTATCTTAGTGCCCCTCAACTCGCAGCGAAGTGTACTACAAATTGCGAAAAAGGGAAGTGAGGGGTAGACCAGCCGCCTCAGTTCGGCTTCCCCGCGTACTTCGCGCCGAACCGCCGCAGCTTTTCGAGCGTCGCCGCGGCCTGGCCTGAATCGATGGCCTCGGCCCCCATGGCCACGCCTTCCTTCAAATCGCCGGCCATCCCCGCCGCAACCAGCGCCGCGGCCGCATTCAGCAGAACGATGTCGCGCCGCGCGCCGGGAATCCCCGTAAGCACGTCGAAGAGCAGCGACATATTCGTCGCCACGTCGCCGCCGGTAAAGTGATCGAGTGTAGTCCGCGGCAACCCCGCCATCTCCGGCGTTACGTCGCCGCGCCCCATCGATATCTCTCCGGTCTCCGACTCCAGGACGCGCACCACAATCGAGGCACCCGTCGTCGTCAACTCGTCGATTCCATCCGACCCGTGCACCACAAAGGCCCGCTTTGCGCCCAGCGCGGCCAGCGTGCGCCCCACCAGCAGCACCTTGCTCGGCGCCAGCACGCCGATCACCTGGGTTCGCGCGCCGGCAGGATTAGTCAGCGGCCCGCACAAATTCAAAATCGTCCTGAAGCCCAACGCCCTGCGCAACTGCCCCAGCGTCTTCATCGCCGGATGGTAAAGCGGCGCGAAGAGGAAGACAAAGCCCGTTTCGCGCAAGCATTCGACGGCCAGCCGCGGCGAAAGGTCGATAGGAACGCCGAGGGCTTCAAGGACGTCGGCGGCGCCGCAACGCGAAGTAACAGCGCGGTTGCCGTGCTTGGCCACGCGCGCACCGGCAGCCGCAGCCACCAGCGCGGCCCCACACGAGATGTTGAAAGTCTGCGGCCCACCGCCGCCGGTGCCGACGCAATCGACGAGCTCCGCTCTTTCCTCTTCGGAGAAGGGCAGCGGCACGACGTGCGCGCGCATCACGTCAACAAAGCCCGAGAGCTCTGGCGCCTGTTCGCCGCGGGTGGCCATCACCGCCAGCAGCGCAGCCGTTTCCACCTCCGGCACTTCGCCCGCTACGATGCTCTCAAGCACCGCCGCCGCCTGCTCGCGCGTCAACGCGCGCCCATCCTCGGCCATCGGCTTCAACAACTCTTTTACCAATCCCATATATTCCCATGGTAACGGTGCCGCGCGCGACGATCGGCGAATTGCCCAGCCAAAGTCCGCCAAGATAGTATTTGATTACCGCTGCAACGGCCGCGCCGGCACGACCGCGCGATCGCAATCGACCCATCAACAGCGGCCGGGGCGAAACCCAATCCAATGAAGATTCACGAGTACCAGGCGAAGGAAATCCTTGCGAAGTATGGCGTTGCCGTGCCGAAAGGCGAGATGGCAAACACCCTTGAAGAAGCTAACGACGTGGCCCGCGGGCTGTTTGCCGAGGGCGCGTCGGGCGTAGTTGTCAAAGCGCAGATTCATGCGGGCGGCCGCGGCAAAGGCGGCGGCGTCAAAGTTGCCAAATCGCGCGAAGAGGCCGAAATGCACGCCAAAAACATCCTTGGCATGCAACTGGTGACGCACCAGACCGGCCCTCAGGGCCAGAAGGTGCAGCGGCTGCTGATTGAAGAAACCGCGGCCATCGACCGCGAGCTTTATCTCGGTATCGTGCTTGACCGCGCCACCGGCAAGCTGGTCTTTATGGCTTCGCAGGCCGGTGGCATGGAGATCGAAGAGGTTGCGGCCAAGACCCCTGAAGCCATCTTCAAAGAAACCATCGACCCGGCGGTCGGCTTTGGCGCATGGCAGGCGCGTAAACTGGCCTTCGCGCTGGGCCTCAAGCCCACGCAGATCAACCAGGCCGTCGCGTTCTTCCAGAGCCTGTACAAAGCGTTCATTGAGACTGACGCTTCGCTGGTCGAGATCAATCCCTTCATCACCACGAAAGACGACAAGCTCTTCGCGCTGGACGCCAAGATCAACTTCGACGACAATGCGCTCTTCCGCCACCCCGCCATCAAAGCCCTGCGCGACACGGCAGAAGAAGACCCGCTCGAAGTCGAAGCCAGCAAATACGCGCTCAACTACATCAAGCTCGATGGATCGATCGCCTGCATGGTAAACGGCGCCGGCCTGGCCATGGCCACGATGGACATCATTCAGTACGCCGGCGGCAGCCCGGCCAATTTCCTGGACGTGGGCGGCGGCGCTACTCAAGAACAAATTGAGCATGCCTTTGAGATCCTGCTCTCCGACGCGCACGTCAAGGCCATCTTCATTAACATCTTTGGCGGCATTCTGCGCGTCGACCGTCTGGCGACTGGCGTGGTGGCAGCGGCCCGCAATCTGAATGTCAAGGTGCCCATCGTGCTTCGGCTCGAAGGTACTAACGTCGAAGAGGGCCGGCAGATTCTCAAGGAGTCGGGCCTGAATTTCCAGGTGGGCGCAACGATGAAGGAGGCTGCGGAGATGGTTGTGAAAGCAGCGGCAGCGTGAGTGCGAGTGTGGGTGTGAGTGTGAAAGGCAATGAGATGGCAAAGTCTTTTCGTGAGCTGTTGGTTTGGCAAAAGGGGATCCAGTTGTCGGTTCTTGTTTACCGGCTATCGAAGCAGTTTCCTCGCGAAGAGACCTATGGACTCTCGAACCAGATGCGCTGAGCGGCAGTATCGATACCAAGCAATATTGCTGAGGGCGCGGGACGGCTGAATACTCGGGAATACAAGCAGTATCTTGGCGTCGCCGGAGGTTCCAGTTTTGAATTGCAAACGCAGTTGACCATAGCCAGGGAATTGGGATTGGGAGATCTTGAGCAGCTTCGCGAAGCCGAGGCTACTTGCGATGAGATAGGGAGGATGCTCTTCGGAGTTATTCAAACCCTGGGTGCTAAACATGAATAGTCCACGGAAGCTTCCGCACACTCACACTCACACTCACACTCACACTCAAAACTGGAAGCAGGTAGCTAGGAGCTTTTTCAATGTCAGTTCTCGTTGATAAAGAAACGCGCCTCATCGTGCAGGGGATCACCGGCAAGGAAGGCACCTTCCACGCCAAAGGCTGCGCCGAATACGGCACCAACGTGGTGGGAGGCGTTACGCCCGGCAAGGGCGGAACGACCCATGAGGGTTGGCCGGTCTTTAATACTGTGGCGGACGCCGTGGCAAAAACCGGCGCCAACGCGACCATGATCTTTGTGCCGCCGCCGTTTGCGGCCGACGCCATTCTCGAAGCCGAAGACGCGGGCATTCCGCTCATCGTCTGTATCACCGAAGGCATTCCCACGCTCGACATGGTCAAGGTGTGGGCCAAGCTCAAGACCTCGAAGTCGCGGCTCATCGGTCCCAACTGCCCGGGCGTGATCTCGCCAGGCAAAGCCAAAATCGGCATCATGCCCGGCCGCATTCACAAAGAGGGTTCTGTCGGCATCGTTTCGCGCTCTGGAACCCTCACTTACGAGGCCGTTCATCAACTCACCCAGCGCGGCATCGGCCAGTCCACAGCAATTGGAATTGGCGGCGATCCCATCATTGGAACCACGCACATCGATGCGCTGCGCCTGCTGAACGACGATCCCGATACTGAGGCCATCATCATGATCGGCGAGATCGGCGGCTCAGCCGAAGAAGCCGCGGCAGCCTTCGTCAAAGCAAATGTGAAGAAGCCGGTTGTCGGCTTCATTGCCGGCCAGACCGCGCCTCCCGGCCGCCGCATGGGCCATGCGGGCGCCATCATCAGCGGAGGACAGGGGACTGCGGCCGACAAGATGAAGGCCATGCGCGAAGCCGGTATTCATGTTGTGGTTTCGCCGGCTGAGATTGGCGAAATGCTGGCCAAAGCGATCGGAAAAGCGTAAGTACAGCCACTAGCTTCTAGCGTCTAGCACATGAACCGGAAAACGCGATAGCCGCCCCCAGGCTTGAATTCGGCCGGGACAGAAACATAGGAGCCGGGTAAGGCAACGGTTAGGCAAGGCGCGCCCTGGGCACGAAGTTGCCGTCCGGCGGCGCAGCGGCGGACCGGAAGTAAACGTATAACAATTTCTCCCTGAACTGCCTCCAGAAGCCATAGGATTTGAACGGGAGAAAGAGACTCATGGTCAAGGCACTCTGTGGCATCATTCTGGCGACGATGACAGCGATTTCTGCAGCCGCGCAATCGCGCTCTGTGACATTCGACCAGGGCCAGCAGGTTTTCCGCCTCGACGGCGGCAACATGACCTACGCGTTTGGGGTGAATGCCCGCGGCGAACTCGAGCAGATGTACTGGGGTGGCAGGCTGGCTGCCGGCGATACATTTTCGCGGCCCGTTGCCGAGCGGGAGTGGGTGTCGTTTGACGATTCGTACACCAATACACCGCAGGAATATGCCGGTTGGGGTGCCGGGTTGTTTGTAGAACCGGCGTTGAAGATCACGTTCGCCGATGGCAACCGCGACCTGGTGCTGCACTACGAAAGTCACACGATCAGGACCGACGGGGTAGAAGTTGTTTTGAAAGACATCGAGCGGCCCGTCTATGTGACCTTGCACTACACAGTCGACGCGGCAACCGGAATACTGGCGCGGTCGGCAACAATCGAAAATCGCGGCAATGAACCGGTAACGGTGGAACAGGCGGCCGCCGCTGCGTGGCGTTTGCCTCCCGCACATTACATGTTGAATTACCTGACCGGGCGCTGGGCCGGGGAATGGAATCTGACCCAGGAGACGCTCGACGCAGGCGCACGAGTGATCGAAAGCCGGCGCGGTTCGACCGGGCACCAGGCCAATCCATGGTTCGCGTTGCAGCAGGGAAACACCGATGAAGACCACGGCGAAGTGTGGTTCGGGGCGCTCGCCTGGAGCGGCTCCTGGAGGATCACCGTCGAACGCGATCAACTTGATGCAGTCCGCGTCACTGGCGGCTTCAACCCCTTCGATTTCGGTTATGTTCTGCATCCGGGAGAGAAACTTGAGACGCCGGTGTTTTATGGCGGCTATTCGAACCAGGGGCTAGGCGGAGCTTCGCGGCTGATGCACAAGTTTGAGCTCACCAGGATTCTGCCCCACACCGCGGCCACCGAACAACTGCCCATGCCGAAGCCCCGGCCAGTGATCTACAACTCCTGGGAAGCGACCGAGATGAATGTGAACGAGGCCGGGCAGATGGCGCTTGCTGAAAAAGCAGCGGCGCTGGGCGTGGATCGCTTTGTGATGGACGACGGCTGGTTTGGGCAGCGCAATACCGATCACGCCGGCCTGGGCGACTGGTATGTGAACCCTGAGAAGTTTCCCCATGGTTTGAAACCGTTGATCGACAAGGTCCATTCACTGGGGATGAGCTTTGGGCTTTGGGTCGAGCCGGAGATGGTGAATCCGGATTCGGACCTCTACCGCAAACATCCTGACTGGGTGCTGAATTTTCCGGGCCGGCCGCGAACCGAGCAGCGCAACCAGCTTGTGCTGAATCTCGCCCGGCCCGACGTTCGCGACTATGTTCTTGGCTTCCTTGACAAGCTGCTAACCGAGAACGACATTGCGTTCTTGAAGTG
>Ga0335072_10008550_pt1 | contig 14839 bp, 16 predicted proteins | sample Lox_Sample_21_FD_206725 | JGI IMG/M metagenome (GOLD analysis project Ga0335072, IMG submission 206725) | Soil microbial communities from Loxahatchee National Wildlife Refuge, Florida, United States - Lox_Sample_2.1 | ecosystem: Environmental > Terrestrial > Soil > Wetlands | place: USA... | reverse complement strand
TCGCCGACGTCAGGGAACGGCCCGCCTACTGCGCGCGGAGGGCTGCGGCATCGCGGCCGGGGACGCCTTCCTGCGGCAGGAACTCGGAGCGATCATGCGCTCGCCGGCCTGGACCAGGCAGCGGTCGCTGGCGATCATCACGTTCGACGAGGACAACTACGACCACCAGCACCCCGCCCAGCGTGTGGCCACGATCGTGCTCGGCTCGCAGGGCGTGCGCCAGGGATTTGTGTCCACGACCCGCTACACGCACTACAGCCTGCTGCGAACCATCGAGGGCGCTCGGGCTGGGGACGCTGACCGCGAACGACCGGTTCGCACAGCCAGTCAACGACATTTTTTCTAACGCCCCGTCTCGCCCCGCCCTGGCCACGAACGCTGCCGGGCCGGCCGGGGGCTCGGTGACCCCGGTCAGCATGACCACGAGGAAGGCGGGGGACGCGATCGGCGTCGGCGCCGACCCGGACGCGATCGCGATCACGCCGGACGGCCGCACCGCGCTCGTCGTCAACTACGGCTCGGATACGGTCACGCCGATCCGGGTCGGAACTCGCCGGCGTCGGTGACGATGTCCCCGTCGGGCCGGGCGGCCTACGTGGTCAACACGATCTCCGGTACGGTAACGCCGGTCGCCGCGGGCACCGGGGCCCGCCGGGCCGCGATCCCGGTCGGCCTGTACGACTATCCGCCCGCGATGGCGTTCGCGCCGGACGGGAGCAGCGCCCTGGTCCTGGACACCTACGCGGGCCAGGTCACCCCGGTCGACCCGGCCACCGGCAAGCCGGCGGCGCCGGTCACGGTCGGCAACTACCCGGTGGCCGCCGTGATCACGTCATGACCGGGAACGGCAAGATTCGGGCTTTCAAAGACGGGCAGTCATGACCACACTGGGGAACGTGCACGACTTTGACCTGCTGGTGATCGGATCGGGCCCGGGCGGGCAGAAGGCCGCGATCGCCGCGGCCAAGCTGGACCGCCAGGTGGCGATCGTGGAGCGGCCGCGCATGCTCGGCGGGGTGTGCCTGAACACAGGAACGATCCCGTCCAAGACGCTGCGCGAGGCGGTGCTGTACCTGACCGGGCTGGACCAGCGCGAGATGTACGGGCAGGCCTACCGGGTCAAGGACGAGATCACGATCGCCGACCTGACCGCGCGGACGCAGCACGTGGTCGGCCGGGAGAGCGACGTCGTGCGCAGCCAGCTGACCAGGAACGGGGTCACGATCCTGGCCGGCACGGGGCGGTTCACCGGCCCGAACACGATCGAGGTCAACGACCGGGACGGCCGGCGGCAGCAGATCAGCGCCAAGGACATCGTGATCGCGACCGGCACCAAGCCGGCCCGGCCTTCGAGCGTGGCCTTCGACGAGAAGACGATCATCGACGCGGACGGCGTCCTGCACCTGCAGAAGGTTCCGCGCTCGATGCTGGTGGCCGGCGCCGGGGTGATCGGCATCGAGTACGCCTCGATGTTCGCCGCGCTGGGCACCAAGGTCACGGTGGTGGAGCAGCGCGACCGGATGCTGGAGTTCTGCGACCTCGAGGTGATCGAGGCGCTCAAATATCATCTGCGCGACCTCGCTGTGACGTTCCGGTTCGGCGAGACCGTCACGTCGGTCGAGGCCCATCCCGGCGGCGCGATGGCCACGCTGGCCAGCGGCAAGCGGATCCCGGCCGAGACCGTTCTGTACTCGGCCGGGCGTCAGGGCGCGACCGGCGAGCTCAACCTGGAGGCCGCCGGGCTGGCCGCTGACAAGCGCGGCCGGATCACGGTCGACGACTTCTTCCGCACCTCGGTGCCGCACATCTACGCGGTCGGCGACGTGATCGGGTTCCCGGCGCTGGCCGCCACCTCGATGGAGCAGGGCCGGCTGGCCGCGCACCACGCCTGCGGCGAGCCGGTGCACGCCGCCCACATGCTGCAGCCGATCGGGATCTACAGCCTGCCCGAGATCAGCTTCATCGGGAAGACCGAGGACCAGCTCACCAAGGAGTGCGTGCCGTTCGAGGTGGGCGTGTCCCGGTACCGGGAGCTGGCCAGGGGGCAGATCATCGGCGACTCCTACGGCGTGCTCAAGCTGCTGGTCTCGCCGGACGACCACACGCTCCTGGGGGTGCACGTGTTCGGGACCGGTGCCACCGAGCTTGTGCACATCGGGCAGGCCGTGATGGGGTGCGGCGGCACGATCGACTACCTGGTGGACGCGGTCTTCAACTACCCGACGCTGGCCGAGTCGTACAAGGTGGCGGCGCTGGACGCGACGAACAAGATGCGCCAGGTGGAGCGGTTCAGCGCCTGACCGCGGTCAGCGCGTGGCCGCGGTCAGCCTTGCCGGCCGCCGTCAGCCTTGCCGGCCGCCGTCAGCCGCCGTCAGCCGCCACAGCCGCAGGCCCCGCCGCAGCAGCCGCCTCCGGCCCGCGGCCCGGCCGAGCCGGCCCGGCCGCCGACCGCGACCGTGGACAGCAGCTTGACCGTGTCGTCGTGGCCCTGCGGGCAGCTACACGGGGCGTCCGACTCGCTCATCGGCCGCGTCCGCTCGAAGGTGTCGCCGCAGGCGCGGCAGCGGTATTCGTATCGAGGCACGAACCCAGTCTAAGCGCCCATCTGCATGAAGGCAGGTCCGAGTCTCCCTGGCCCATTCAAGCTCCTGGTCGGGCTTCGAGCCTCCAGGTCTCGCCGCAGTCGAGACACGTCCGCTGCACGGTGGCGGAGCGCTGGAAAAACCTCCGCATAAGCGGAGGATAAGGGCAGCAGTGACGGCCCGGCCTGGTGGCGGCGGCGGGCGGGTAACGGCTACCCGCAGCGGTGCAGCCCGGGATACTCTCGGGGCGTGCGAGGCTACACGCAGGACAAAGACGCCTACATGAAGCGGCTGCGCCGGATCGAGGGCCAGGTGCGGGGGCTACAGCGCATGGTGGACGAGGACGTCTACTGCATCGACGTGCTCACCCAGGTCTCTGCGGTGACGCGGGCGCTGCAGGCGGTCGCGCTCGGGCTGCTCGAGGATCACCTCGGCCACTGCGTCACCCAGGCCGTCGAGCAGGGCGGGCCGGAGGCCGGGCAGAAGATCAGGGAGGCCGCCGACGCGATCTCCCGGCTAGTCAGATCCTGAGTCCAGGCCGAGCGTTCCGTCTCCGTTGCGCTGCGCCGACCTCACGCCGTTGCGCAGTGCCGGGCTGTCGCCGTTGCGCAGTGGCCCGGCCGGCCCGGCCGAGCCGTTGCCATTCGCCGCTGACTTCGCGGGCGCGGGCGCGGGCACGGCCGACGGCTGGCTGTCGTCGTAGATGAACTGCTTGCCGCGCAGCAGCGAGATAAGCGCTCCGGCCAGGGACATGGCAACCGCGGCGCTGAACACGATGATCAGGCCGTGGTGGAACGGCCCCGAGATGAGGCTCGGGAAGAACTGCTTGCCGGTGAGCACCGCGGCGTTGTGCGCCGGCAGCTTCTTCAGCACGCCGGACGGCCCGAGCAGGTTGGCGACCGGGTTGTAACCGAGCAGGGCCGAGAACAGCGTGCTGACCGGCGGCAGGTGCCCCACGTGGGAGGCCACGGACGCCGGGACGCCCTGGGCGCGCAGCCCGTTGGTCAGGGTCCGGGGGAGCGTGGCCGCGAGCCCGGCGATCATGAGCGAGAAGAAGATCCCGATCGACAGCGACATGCCGGAGTTCTGGAACGTGGACCGCATCCCGGACGCCGCGCCGCGGTGCCGGGCCGGGACGGCGCTCATGATGGCCGAGGTGTTGGGCGAGGCGAACAGCCCGGAGCCGATCCCGTTGAAGAAGATCAAGGTGCCGAACAGCCAGTACGAGAAGTTGACCGGCAGCAGCATCAGCCCGGTGAAGGCGAACGCGGCGATCACCAGCCCGGCGGTGGCGAACGGGCGCGGCCCGTACCGGTCGGACAGGATGCCGGAGATCGGGCCCGCGATCAGGAACCCCGCGGTGAGCGGCAGCATATAGATGCCGGCCCAGAGTGGCGTCTGGATGAAGTTGTAGCCGTGCAGCGGCAGCCAGATCCCGGCCAGCCAGATCACCAGCATGAACTGAAGTCCGCCGCGCGCGATCGCGCCCATCAGGCTGGCCGCGTTGCCCGCCGCGAAGGCGCGGATCTTGAACAGGCTCATCCGGAACATCGGCTCGGGGATCTTCGTCTCGATGATCCCGAACGCGATCAGCAGGACGACTCCGCCGATCAGGCCGGCGTCCACCCAGGGATTGGTCCAGCCGGTGGCGTGCCCGCCGTAGGGCTGGATGCCGTAGGTGATGGCGGCCAGGAGCACGCTCGCGCCGACCGCGAACGTGGCGTTGCCGGCCCAGTCGATGCTGGACCGGCGGGTGGTGGCGATCTCGCGCAGGCTGCGGTAGGCCCAGACGGTCCCGAACAGGCCGATCGGGACGTTGATCCAGAACACCGCGCGCCAGTCCCACGCCGCGAGCAGCCCGCCGAGCAGCAGGCCGACGAACTGGCCGGAGATCCCGGCGATCTGGTTGATGCCCAGGGCCATGCCGCGCTGGTTCGCGGGGAACGCGTCGGTGAGGATCGCGGCCGAGTTGGCCATCAGCATGGCCCCGCCGAACGCCTGCACCACCCGCCAGCCGATCAGCCAGAGCGCGCCGCCGCCGCCCACCACCGGATCGAGCGACAGCGCGATCGAGGCCAGCGTGAACACGACGAAGCCCAGGTTGTAGATCTTGACCCGGCCGAACATGTCGCCGAGCCGGCCCAGGGTGACCACCAGCACCGACTGGACCAGCAGGTACCCCATGATCATCCAGAGCAGGTAGCTGATGTTCCCGGGGGTCAGCGGGTTCAGGTGGATGCCGCGGAAGATGGCGGGCATCGCGATGATCACGATCGACGCGTCGATCGTGGCCATCGTCATGCTCAGCGTGGTGTTGGAGAGCGCTACCCACTTGTAGCGGTCGCCGCCTCGGGATTCCCCGCTTCCTGTCTGGTTCACCTCAGCGATCGTCCGCACTTGACGGAGTGTACCGCGAATCAGTTGCTTGATAGCAACTACATAACGCGTTCCATGCGCGGCTACCGGACGGCAAGGTGCACGCGGTAGGTCCACCACCAGATCCGGGGCTGCGCGAGCCGCCGGGCCGCTACGTTACGCAGCGCCGTGATGCCGAGCTGCTCCTCGGTGCACCCGTCGGCGAGGAACTCGGCGGCCTGAGCGATCGCGCTGAGCGCCACGGCCACCAGCCGGTCCGCGTCGCCTTGCTCCCGGCCCTGAACCCCGATCAGCTCGGCGTGCCGGAACAGCCCGCTGCGCCGGATCCGCGGCAGGTGGTCCTTGCCGCGGTGCAGCGCCGGCAGCCCCCGCCTGGCGTGCTCCTCGTCCACGAGCCCCGCCACGCGCTCCCACGCGGCGCCGGTCTCCCAGTCGATGCAGGGCGGCCAGTCGCAGTCGTAGACCGCGAGCACCCCGCCGGGACGCAGCAACCGCGCGATCTCCGGCAGCGCCCGGTCCGGGTCGAACCAGTGCATGGCCTGGCTGGCGGTGACCACGTCGGCGCAGCCGTCCGGCAGGCCGGTGGTCTCCGCGGTCGCGTCGACGAGGGTGAACCGGGTGCCGGACTGCGCGGCAGCGGCGGCGATCTGGCGCTGCGCCACGGCCCGCATGCCGGCCGACGGCTCGACCGCCGTTACCGCGGCGGCCCGGCCGGCCCAGGCCAGAGCGGACAGGCCGGTGCCAGCGCCGAGGTCCACCACGTCCGGGCGGTCGACGCCGGCCCACTGGGTGATCACGTCGATCAGGTTCAGCGGCGGCCGCGGCCGGACCGCGTCATACCGGCCGGCGACCGCGGAAAACCTCGAGCTGCCGTCGGACATCATCGCTCCAGCGGGCCGGTCAGATGTTGCCGCGCACCATCGCGATCAGGTGGTCGAGCACCTTGCCCTGGCTGACCCGCAGGCCGTCGTGCTCGTACTCGTTGGTGATCCAGGGACGCAGCCCACGGATCGCGCCGGCCGTCCGCACCGAGAACTCCCGCGGGACGTACATGTCGTCGTAGTAGACGGCGGCAGCCGCCGGCGTCTCGCAGGCGCGCAGCGCGCCCTCGTCGTACAGGGGCGGCCATGAATCGCGCTGGGCGAGCAGCTCGCCGGCCTCGGCCAGGGGCGCGAGCACCGGGTCGTTCTCGAGCACCCACGGGTAGATCATCTCCCCGGTGAACAGCAGCGGCGCGTCGCCGTCCAGGGCGGTCGCCGCGTCGAACTCGGGGTACTCGGCCCGGATCCGCTGGGCCGACCACCTGGTCGTGCTCGCGTTGGCGTAACAGGCCTCGTGCAGCAGCGCGTACAGCGGGCCCTCGGAGAACGTCAGGTGGTTCTCGACCTGACGCAGGAAGTCGTCGGACAGCTCGCCGGCGGCGAACGGATCCTCGAGCAGGTAGTGCAGCGTGTGGCTGCCGGTGCTCGCGCCCAGCATGCGGCCGAGCGCCTGGAAGGCCTCCACTGTCAGCGGCGCGCCGCCCGGCAGCCGGGTGCCGCCGGCGGCCAGGTGCCGCGCCACCTCCTTTGCCCGCGCCACATCGACCGGGTAGCGGGCGTAGTGCTGCGCGTTCTTGGCGGCCACCGTCGCGTAGGTCTTGCGGTAGACGTCATCCGCCGTGGTGTCGAGCCCGGGAAGACCGCCGGTGATGAACGCCTCGCTGACACCCTCCGGCGCGAAGGACAGGTAGCTGACCGTGCAGAAGCCGCCGAAGCTCTGGCCGAGCACGCTCCACGGCCGTCCGCCGGTGACCTGCTTGCGGACCAGTTCCGCGTCGGCCACGATCGCGTCGGCGCGGAACCGGGCCAGGTAGTCGGCCTGCGCGCGGGGGCTGCCGAGCCGGGCCAGCGTGCGCCGGTTGGCGGGGGAGGACCGGCCGGTACCGCGCTGGTCGAGCAGCAGCACCCGGTAGTCCTGCAGCGCCCGGTCCCATTGCTCCCGGCCGGCCGGCCGCGGCGCGCCGAAACCCGGACCGCCCTGCAGGAACACCAGCCACGGCAGGTCGGCCGCTGTCTTGTCGGCCGCCACCATCTCGCGCGCGAAGAGCTGGATCTGCTCCCCGTCGGGCCTGGCATGGTCCAGGGGGACGGTGAAGTTGTGGTCACGCAGGACGGTGCCGGGCTGGCGGTACGAAGTCATGGACGAACCGTACTGGGACGGCCCGCTCCCGTGGAACTAGCCCTCGCCGCCCGAAACGATCTCCCCGGCCAGCGGCGCGACGGCCCCGACGATCCGGGCGACGGTCGGGCCGGGCACCCCGGCCGCCTCGAGCGAGGCGACCAGGTGCCCGGCGACAAGGTCGAAGTGCCGCTGGCCGATACCGCGGCCCCGGTGCGCGTCGCGCATGGATGCCCCGGCGTATGGCACCGGGCCGCCGAGAGCGGCCGCGAAGAACTCGACCTGGCGTCCTCTCAGCCTGGTCATGTTGGTCCCGGCGAAGAACCCGGCCAGCTCGGGATCGGCCAGCACGCGCTCGTAGAAGTCGGCGACCACCACCTCCAGGGCACTGTCGCCGCCGATCGCCTGGTAGATCGTGGGCTCGGCCGCAGTGGTCATCGCGTCCTCCGGTGCAAGGGTCGGGGCTTGGGGATCGGGGCGTGCGCGATCGGGGCGTGCGCGAATGCGCCGACGGCGCGCCGTCTGGCGTGAGCGCGGGCGTCAGATAACAGGCCGCGGTGCACGCGGCCCCCGGAGCGGTGGGATAACAGCGGTCGCCACGGCAGCGACCGCCGCGCGATGTCACGCATCCGGCCTGGGCGGGGCACGTGGCCCACTCCGGTCACCACTTCCTCAATGTGAGGGAACCAACGCTTAGAGTAGCGAACTAGACGGAACACCGGTAGCCCCGCACATCGGATATCCAGGCGCTACTCGACCGTGACGGACTTGGCCAGGTTCCGTGGCTTGTCGATGTCGTGCCCGAGCGCCAGGGCGGCGTGGTACGCCATGAGCTGCAGCGGGACCGTGAGCAGGATGGGGTCGAGTTCCCGTTCGCTCTTCGGGACGACGATCCGGGGGACGTCCAGCTCGCTGGTGTCCACGCCCGGATGGGTGATGGCGACGAGAGGCCCCTTGCGCGCGACGACCTGCTGCATCGCTGCCAGGTTGCGGTCGGTGAGCTCGTCGGCGGGCAGGATGGACACGGTCGGCAGGGTCTCGCAGATCAGGGCCAGCGGGCCGTGCTTGAGCTCGCTGGTCTGGTAGGCCTCGGCGTGCCGGTAGGAGATCTCCTTGAACTTCTGCGCACCCTCGCGGGCGACGGGGAAGCCGCGGACCCGGCCGATGAAGAAGAGGCTCTCCGCGTCGGCCAGGCCCCTGGCCACCTCGGCGATGTGCTGCTCCTGGGCGAGAATCTCGTCGATCTGCGCTGGGACCCGGCGAACGGCCGAGATGATCCGCTGGCCGTCGGCGATGGACAGGTCGCGCACGCGGGCCAGGAGCAGCGCGAGCAGCGCGAAGCCGATGCCCATGTGGGTCAGGGCCTTGGTCGACGCGACCGCGACCTCCGGGCCGGCGTGCAGGTAGACGCCGCCGTCGCATTCCCTGGCGATGGTGGAGCCGACGACGTTGACCAGCCCGACGATCTGGCCGCCCTTGCGCTTGACCTCCTGGACCGCGAACGCGGTGTCGGCGGTCTCCCCGGACTGGCTTACCGCGACGTACAGCGTGTCCGGCTCGACGATCGGGTTCCGGTACCGGAACTCCGACGCCGGCTCGGCGTCGGCGGGTATCCGCGCCAGTTCCTCGATCATCGCGGCGCCCATCTGGCCCACGTAGTACGCCGACCCGCAGCCCAGGATCTTCACCCTGCGGAACCAGCGGAGCTCACGCGGCCCGAGATTCAGGCCGTCCAGGCGCGCCGTGCCGAACCGGTCGTCCAGCCGGCCGCGGATCATCCGCTCGATCGTGGACGGCTGCTCGAGGATCTCCTTGCGCATGTAGTGCTTGTAGCCGCCGAGGCCGACGTCCTCGAGATCGATGTCGATCGTGGTCGGGACCTTCTCGGTGTTCTCCTGCTCCTGGCTGAACGTGCGGAACCCCGAGGTGCTGACCGTGGCCAGCTCGCCGTCATCGAGATGGACGACGGACGTGGTGTGCCGGACCAGCGCGGACAGGTCGCTCGCTACGAACATCTCGTGGTCGCCGACACCGAGGATGAGCGGGGAGCCGTTGCGGGCAACCACTATCCGGTCCGGGTGCCGTTCGTCGAGCACGGCGATGGCGTACGTGCCGCTGATCCGTGACAGCACATCGAGGACGGCCTCTTCCAGGGTCGGGGCCTCCGACCTGGCGATGAGGTGCGCGAGCACCTCTGTGTCGGTCTCGGAGGTGAACTTCACGCCCCTGGCGTCCAGTCGCTCCCGCAGCGAGGCCGCGTTGTCGATGATGCCGTTGTGCACGACGCTGATCCGCCCGTCCTCGCTCGTCTGCGGGTGGGCGTTGTCCTCGGTGGCCGGGCCGTGCGTGGCCCAGCGGGTGTGCCCGATGCCCACCTTTCCGGCCAGCCGCCGGGGGAGCGACGCCTCGAGGTCGCGAACGCGGCCGACTTTGCGGTAAACCTGCGTGGCCCTGGTGCCGAGGACCGCGATCCCGGCCGAGTCGTACCCCCGGTACTCCAGGCGGGACAGGCCCTCGATGAGGATGGGCGCGGCGTTCTGGTTACCGATGTAGCCGACGATTCCGCACATGCGTGGTCGCTCCTCGTGGTTAGCCGTAGACGGATTAGCCGTAGACGATCCGGCGTAGCTGGCGTTCGGTCAGGGACGGCGCGGCGACCAGGCGGCCCGCCAGCTCGTCGGCGATCAGCCCGAAGATCTCGGGATTGCGGCGCCCGTAGAGCTGGTGATGCGCATGGCGACGCCGCACGTAGTCCTCGACCGGCTCGCGATACCAGGCGAGGACATCCTCGATGACCCGGGCCGCCTCCGCGGGCGTCAGGCCCGAGGTGGCGGCCACCCGGTCGATCAGGTCGCGGTCGTGCACCGCCCAATCGTGCAGCCTTCTCGGCTTCAGTGCCAACTTCCTGCCCGAATTCGGGCAGGAAGTAAACCTTTGAGGAGCCGCGAACCCGGATTAATGCTCCCGTTCGCCCGCCTAGAGCAGTTCCCGGTTTCGCTCCAGGTAGTCGTCGAGCGCCTCGCGCAGCAGGCTGGCCTCGGTCCGGCCGGTGCGCCTGGACAGCTTGGTCAGCCGGTGCAACGCCCGCCGCGGGTAATAGCTGCTCTTCAGGATCATGCGCTCATCGACGTGAATCGCGATCCGGTTGCCCCCGGCCCGCTTCGCCCGGACCAGTGCGGCGTCGGCGGCCTCGAGAAGTTCCTCGACGGTCGAGCCGTGCGCCGGGCGGCCCGCGATGCCGAAGGACGCGCCTACCCGGTCCGGGTGCCCGGCCGACGGCTCGGCGCGGGCGAACCCGGCCCGGATCGGCTCCAGGGCAAGCAGGGCGTCCTCACAGGTCATGTCGGGCAGGGCGACCGCGAACTCGTCGCCCCGGACGTGCGCCACCAGCGCGCCGGGCGGAAGGTGCTCGGTGAGCGAGCGCTCGAACGAGGCCAGGACGGCGTCGCCCGCCTCGGGCCCGTGCGCCTCGTTGAACGGCCCGAAGCCGTCCAGGTCGGCGACGGCGACGGCGACCGGCAGGTCAGGGTCGATCATGCTGACGTCGGCGGCGAGCACGTTGACGGAGGCCGCCCGGGAGTTGTATGTCATGCCTCGAAGTATTTCTACTGAGCATATATATGTTCAGTGTCTTAACAGTCAGAGTAATGTCACCTGTCCGCGGGCGCGCCGGGCAGACAGCGGAACAGGCTGGGGGCATGGACGTCGATGTGTGCCCATCGTGCGCGGCCCGCTGCAGTCCTGCTACCTGGACTGCGGGACGTTTGCCTCGCATGCCGGGCGCGGCCTCACGACCGAGGGCCTGGCCCGGCGCCACCGCCGCCGCCGGCTAGGCCGGCGACAATGACCGGGTGGCCGATCCCGTGTTCCGGCGCGACCTGTTCCGCGGCACAGCCCCGTACTACGACCGGTTCCGGGTGCCGTACCCGCAGAGCCTGCTCGACGACCTCACCGCGAGGGCGGGGGAGGGCGGCCGGCTGCTCGACCTCGCCTGCGGGACCGGCCAGCTCACCTTCGCGATGCACACGCGCTTCGACGAGGTCTGGGCTGCCGACCAGGAGCCAGAGATGGTCGCCGTGGTGCGGGACAAGGCCTCGGCCGCGGGAATCGGCACCATCCGGCCGCTGGTCGCAGCCGCAGAAGAACTCGAGGCGGCGCCCGGGTCGCTCGATCTGGCCGTCATCGGGAACGCGTTTCACCGCCTGCGCAGGGAGCGCGTCGCCGCGAACGTCCTGCGGTGGCTGCGGCCGGGACGGTGCCTGGCCCTGGTCTGGGGCGAGTCGCCGTGGGCCGGCGAGGAGCCGTGGCAGCAGACCCTGACGGCGACCATGGACCGCTGGCGGGCTCGCACCGGTGCCGGCGGCCGCGTCCCTGACGGGTACGACCAGAACCGCCGGGACCGCCCCGACGTGGCCATCCTGGAACAGGCCGGGTTCGATGTCGTCGGCTCGTACCGGTTTCTGGCTGCGCACGACTGGACGCCGGACACGCTGGCCGGTTTCCTCTTCTCCACCTCGGTCCTGTCCCGCCCGGCCCTCGGGGACCTTGCCCCTGGCTTCGAGCAGGACCTGCGGCGGGAGATGCTCGGCTGCGTTCCGTCCGGGCGCTGGCGGCAGGTCATCAACTTCGGATATCAGCTCGCCCGCCGCCCCGGTCCAGATGCCTAGAACGCACGAGCGAAGCCGTGTGAAGAGCGTTCATGCGGCTTGGCCCCGAGACCCGGCGGTCGCCGGCGTGCCGCGGCGGTTCATGGCGGCGGCCGACGGCATTCGCTAAACTGTTCGCATGGTCACTGGCACGCTCCAGGCGGCTCGCATCGCGAGCCTGTGGCAACGTGCCTGGACAGCCGGGCGCCGCGGGCTGGTGACGCGCCTACCCGGCCGGACCGGCCGACGACACTCACCACCGGGGTCACTGAGGCCGGTGATCGTGCCCGCCAGCCTGACCGACCTTCGCGGACCCGGATCAGGCCGGGTAGAGCTGCCCGTCCACGTGTACTGGTCGGGCTCCCGGGAGTTTGACCTTGCGGACCCGCATCAGGCAGCCGCCTTGTGCGACGCGGTCCTCGACGCGGCGGCCACGACCGACATCCTCGCCCGGTACCTGAACGCTGACGTGCTTATTCAAGCGTGGCCGGTGCTGGGAATGAACCGCGTAAAACGCGAGGCGTGGGAGCGCCAGTTCCCTGTGCTGCGCCAGCGGCGGCTCGCCGCGGCGGCTTAGTTGCTGCTCGACGCCCGGCATCGCGAGATCGCGCAGATCGCCCTGGCCGCGGCCGGGCGCAGGTATCAGGTCGCGTTCGCCGGGGGCGGAGCGCTGCAGATCCATGACGTGAGCGCCCGCGTCACGCATGACGTGGACTTGTTCGTCCGGAGGGCGCGGAACGTCGTGAAGGCGTCGGCCGTCATAGCCGACGCACTCGGACACGCCGGATACCGGGTCGAGACGGTAAGCGCCCTCGAGGAATTGGTGGATCTCGTGGTGTACCCGCCGGCCAGCGCTGACCCGGTGCAGGTGCAGGTGGCGTTCTTCGCCTACACCGGCACCGTGGCAAAGGACGTCGGCCCGGTGGTCTCGCTCGACTACCTCGCCGCGCGCAAGATGGTGGCGCTGCTCGAGCGCCACCAGGTGCGGGACTACATCGACGTTGCGTCCTTGGCGGACGCCGGGTACAAGATCCCGCAGTTGCTCGACATGGGATTCACCGAGGACCCCTCGCTGACCAGGGAAGATGCCGGGGATGCGGGCGTGCACCTGGACCAGATCGCGGACGAGCGGCTGGCCAGGGAGCTGCCGCAAGGCAAGCAGCCGGCCTGGGTGCGGGCCGCGTTCGGGGACTGGCCGCGCCAGCCGGTGCACACGGATTAGTGCCCGCCGCGCCCGGCATGTCGCGTGTGCCGGCGCCTCGGGCGGTCAGCTCGGCCGGGTCCGGAAGACCGGCCAGCCGATCTCGGTCCGCCAGCGGGCGGCGTCCGCGGTGTCCCGCTGGCCGACCAGGTAGTACTCGCGCATCGGGCCGTCCACGGCGAGCGCATGATCGGTGACGTACGCGGCCAGGGTGCCGTAGGCGCGGTCGACGTCGTCCGGCGGGCCCGCGTGCGTGATGATCGCCAGCTCGGCGGACGGAACCACCAGGGAGGCGACCCGTCCCATATCGCGGACGGGGCCGCCAGCGGGCCCGGCGGCGGGCACGTTCCGCGCGGCCAGGGTGGCGTAGAGCTCGCCCAGCGCCCCCTGCAGCCAGTGGTGATAGTGGCGGAGCGTCTTGACGGTCATATGGGTGGCCCGGGAGAAGTCGCCGATCGACAGGTACCTCAGCACGAGGTCCATTGTCGGGTCTCCCGCCGGGGGAGAGTCACGCCCGGGGCGCGGGCTGCTACCAGACCTGTCGATGCGGACCGGATCCGTACCGCATAGCGTCGGCGGTCATGAGCCTCGCATCAACGTTCTCCGCGGCCGCGGTTGCGGGACTGGACCGAAGCGATCCGCATCATCCGGGCATCACCCGCGAGCGGGCGGCGGACGGCTTCCGCTACCGCGACCCGTCCGGCGCGCTGGTGACGCACGCGGACGTGCTGCAGCGCATTCGCTCGCTCAGGATTCCGCCCGCCTGGCAGAACGTCTGGATCGCGCCCGATCCGCTCGGCCACATCCAGGCCACGGGGGTCGACAGCCGGGGCCGCGCCCAGTACCTGTATCACCCGCTGTGGCGAGAGCAGCGTGACGTGCAGAAGTTCGGCCACATGCTGGCGTTCGCGGCCGCGCTGCCCGCGTTGCGGTCCGCGGCGGAGGACGACCTGAGGCACCGGAACCTGAACCGCGACCGCGTGGTCGCCGGGGTCGTCCGGCTGATCGACCTCGGCCTGTTCCGGATCGGCGGCGAGAAGTACGCCGAGCTCGACCATCACTACGGCGCCACGACGCTGGAGAAGCGCCACGTGCGGCTGACGCGCGACGGTGCCATGTTCGACTACGTCGCGAAGTCCGGCAAGCAGCGCACGCTCGTTGTCAGCGACCGGCTCGTCCTACCCACCGTGCGCAAGCTCGCCCGCACGGACAACGGCCTGGAGAACCTGTTCGCCTACCAGCAGCTCACGGCCTGGCACGTCCTTCACTCGCACCAGGTGAACGAGTACATCGCCGAGCGGGCCGGCGGCCACTTCACCGCCAAGGAGTTCCGGACCTGGAACGCCACCACGCTCATGGCGCTCGCGCTGGCCAACGCGGGCAGTTCGGCGACCGAGCGCGCCCGCCAGCGGGTGATCTCGGCCAGCGTCAAGGAGGTGGCGCGCTGGCTCGGCGACACGCCGTCGGTGACGCGCGGGTCCTACATCGATCCGCGGATCATCGCGCGCTACGAGTCGGACGGGGAGCTGTCCGCGATCCCGGCGCTGCCGGCCGTCCTCCCGGCGCCGCCGGGTGCCGAGAGCGCGGTAGCCGCCCTGCTCGCCGATTCCGGCGACTGACGCTGGCGCCTGGCGGCCAACGGCCAGCGCACTACTCCGGCGTCACCCGGTGGGTAATGACGCCGCTCGCGTGCGGGCGGCCTGGCGGACCAGGTGGTCGCGCTCGGCGACGTTCGTGGCCCGGCGGGCGGCCTCGGCGTAATCGGTGGCCGCGGCGGACAGGTCGCCGTCGAGCTCGTGCAGGTGCCCGCGCACGGCGTGCCAGCGGTGCCGCTCGCCGATCACCTCCCGCAGCCGGGCGGTCTCGCGCAGCCC
>Ga0335072_10008549_pt1 | contig 14840 bp, 11 predicted proteins | sample Lox_Sample_21_FD_206725 | JGI IMG/M metagenome (GOLD analysis project Ga0335072, IMG submission 206725) | Soil microbial communities from Loxahatchee National Wildlife Refuge, Florida, United States - Lox_Sample_2.1 | ecosystem: Environmental > Terrestrial > Soil > Wetlands | place: USA... | reverse complement strand
AGGCGTAGGTGCCCGCGCCGATAAGCGGCGAGTCGCCGACGCGCCCGGGCAGCTTGCCCTGCAAACCGCCGGTTGAAGTGCCGGCAGCGATGTTGCCTTGCCTGTCGAGCGCGACTACGCCCACCGTGCCGTAGTTGCGCGTGCCGGCCGCTTCCTGCCATTGCGCAACGGGAACGGTCTGGCCCTCCGGAGGCACTCCCGCCGGACGCGGCGGAATGGGCTTGCCTTCTTTCTTGAGCTGCTTCACCAGCGATTGCCAGCGGCTCTCAGTAAAGAAATAGCTGGGAGGCTCCTGCTCGAGGCCGGCCTGGACTGAGAAAGCATCGGCGCCCGGACCGGCGAGAAGAACGTAGGGAGTTTTCTCCATCACAGCGCGGGCCAGGCTGATGGGATGACGCGTGCGCGTCACGTCGGCCACGGCGCCGGCGCGTTGGGTTGCGCCGTCCATGATGGCGGAGTCCATCTCGTTGGTGCCGTCGGCAGCGAAGACCGCGCCATGGCCTGCGTTGAAGAGCGGGTCGTCCTCCATGATGTGGATGGCGGCTTCGACCGCGTCGAGCGCCGAGCCTCCGCGATCGAGCACTGCAGCGCCCGCCTGGACAACTTTGGTGAGCGACGCGCGATAAGCCTTGTCGCCGTCAGGCCCCAGCTTGGCGCGAACAATGTCGCCCGCGCCGCCATGCACAACAATCGCCCAATGATGCGGCTGTTGTGCCGAAGCCGCTGCAGCCATCATGATGCCTCCGAAAATAACTCCGCGAAACGTCAACATCGCTGCCTCCACCCTCGCGTCGCTTGCGCCACCGGGAGATCTATGCCCAGCGCCGCGGATTTTGTTGCTACCATCCTATAACTTTGTTGCGGCGCCCAAAGCTGCGAATGTGCGCATGCCATAGGATGGATGTCATCGGGATGACCCGAAGGAACTGACGATGAAGCTCAATCTCATCACGCTGGCGGTGGCAATCGTCGTATTTGCATGCTTTGGCATGCTCGCGGCCAGGCTGCCGTGGACTGCCTGGCGCATTGCCGGAGTGGCAATCTTCGTGCCGGCGTTTGTTTTGTTTGTGGCGGCGCGCCTCGAGCTGGGCCGCGCATTCAGCGTGAAGGCGAAGGCAACCACGCTGGTAACCACGGGCATTTACTCGAAGATTCGCAACCCGATCTACTTTTTTGGCGGGCTGATGATCGTGGCAATCATCGTCTGGGCCGGGAGGTTGTGGCTGCTGCTGTTGTTTGCCATCATGATTCCGATTCAGCTGGTGCGCATCCGCCAGGAAGAGCAGGTGCTCACTGAGAAATTCGGCGCCGCATATCTGGACTACAAGCGGAAGACCTGGTTCTGATCTCCCTCGTTTCCCACAACTGATCGTCGTGTACCATCGCAACCATGACGTCCCGAATTTGTGTCTCTTCGACGCTGCTTCTGCTCGTGTCCTTTGCCGGCACGGCTGCGGCAAAGCCTCGCCCCATCCCGGTGAAGGTCGTGGTGGTGGCGATGTTCGAGGTGGGCGCCGACACCGGCGACCAGCCCGGCGAGTTGCAGTACTGGGTCGAGCGCGATCATCTGGACCGGGTTTATCCCATGCCGGCTGCCTACCACGCGGTGCGCATGAATGGCGACGGCGAGATGGCGGTGCTGACCGGCGCGGGGACGGCGCACGCCGCGGCTACGATTATGGCCGTGGGTTTGGATCCGCGCTTCGATTTCAGCCACGCGTATTGGCTCATCGCGGGCATCGCGGGCGGCTGCCCGGAACAGGTTTCGCTGGGTTCGGCGGTTTGGGCGCGCTGGGTGGTAGACGGCGACCTGGGATACGAGATCGATGCGCGCGAAATTCCTCCCGATTGGTCGACCGGCTACATCCCACCGCACAAGTCGAGACCCTTTGAGGAGCCCGCTGCGCCCATTCCCGGACAGGTGTATGCCTTGAACGCAGGGCTGGCTGAGTGGGCTTATCAGTTGACTCGCGGCATCGCACTCGAAGACTCGGGCAAGCTGAAAGAAATTCGCAGCCAGTTCGACGGAGCTGCCGCTCAGCGCCCGCCGTTCGTCGCGATGGGCGATGAGATTTCATCATCGACCTATTGGCATGGCAGGCTGCTCGATGCATGGGCATCGAAATGGGTGCCGTATTTCACTGGCGGAAAGGGCGTGTTCGCCACCACGGCGATGGAGGATACGGGGACGCTGCAATCCATCGAGTTTCTGGCGCACGCCGGGCGCGTGGATGCGAACCGCGTGCTCGTTCTGCGTGCGGTCAGCAACTTCGACCAGCAGCCGCGCGGCATGAGCGCCGCAGAAAGCCTCGCCAGACAGAGAATCGGCGCATACGCAGCTTATCTGCCGTCACTGGAGGCGGCGTATCGCGTGGGACACGCCGTAGTAAGCCAGCTTTTGGGGCATTGGGCGCAATATGAAGTGACCATTCCGGCCGAAGACCCTGCGGCGCATTGAGGCGGCGATCTCTTACAGTTCCAGGCCGGCCAAATGATTCATCCACTCGCGCGTCCCCGCATACCGGCACGATTCCGCGGCAATCTTTGCCGACTCCGCGAGGGATTCAACGAATCCGCGCCCCGTGGCGACAAAAAGCAATAAGCTCCGTGCAGGATGTCGCCGGCGCCCATGGTGTCGACCACCTCGACCTGGGGGACGGTCAAAGTTCCCGATGACTGCCCCGACACGAACTGGATTGCATCTGCTCCATCGGTCATGGCGATGTTTGCCGCTCCGCATTTCTGCAGGTACTGGATGACGTCGTCTTTCGATTTGCAGCCCGGAGGGTGAAAGTCGGCAGAACAGATCACGGTGTGAACGTTTTTGAGGAGCTCGTCACTTCCGTCCTTCCAGCTTCCGCCGTCGAGAACCACCGGCTTGCCTCGCTCTTTCGCCGCGCCCGCCCACGCCTGGCAAGCCTGCATGGAATGGCCGTCGACAAGAACGACACGCGCCTGCTCCAGCAGGTTCTGGTCCACCTTAGCCTCAGGCGCAGGAATTCGCGAGGCGTTAGCCGACACCACGTTGCGGTTTCCTTTCTTATCGACAAGAATCGACGAGATGGCCGGTTCGGCATCAAATTGGGGATTCAAGTCGACGAGTTGCACTGAATATCGCTCGAGGTCATCGCGGACCACATGCGCCAATGCATGGCGTCCTGCAACTGTGACGAGAGCAGCCTTGCCGCCGAGGCGCGAGAAGGCGATGGCAGCGTTTGTCGCCGGCCCTCCTACAAACACATTCTGGTCCTGCGCGGCGACTTTCGTGTTCGCGGATGGAAACTTATCTACGCTGTAGACGACGTCAATCGTCGACAGCCCCACAAAGATGCCCTGACTCATTGAGTAACCCGCTTCCCGCGGCGACCTCCTGCCGCCATTCTAGAGCCATTTCTTCCACTCTTGGCGAGGCAGGGTCCCACAGTGGAGAATGCATGGGTCCCTGAGATTGCGTTTTGGGTTGCGTCCTGTGCTTCGTTCCAGCAGGCACGCAAACCTCGACAAGGATGGTTTGATGCACACTGTGTGGTTTGGGGAGTTTATGGGCACGCTGGTGCTGGTGCTTCTGGGCGACGGCGTCTGCGCCGGCGTGACCTTGCGCAAGAGCTACGCCGCGAACTCCGGCTGGATGGTGATCACCACCGGGTGGGCGCTGGCGGTCCTGTGCGGAGTCATGGTGGCGCAGGCATTCGGCAGCCCCGGCGCGCATATCAACCCGGCCATCACGCTGGCCTTCGCCGTCAGCAGCGGAAACTACTCGCAGGTGCTGGTGTACTGGTCGGCGCAGATCCTCGGTGCGATGTGCGGCGCCGCGCTGGTTGCCCTCCACTATGCGCCGCATTGGAAGCTGACTCCTGATCCGGCGGCGAAGCTGGGCATCTTTTGCACCAACGCTGCCGTGCACAGTCCATTGGCCAACATTTTTAGTGAGATTGTGGGAACAGCCGTTCTAGTGATCGTGGTGGGCGCAATTTTCTCGCACGGTGTGGCAGCGAGCGGGCCTGCGGCGGGACTCGGACCTTGGCTGGTAGCCAGCCTGGTTTGGGGCATCGGGCTTTCGCTCGGCGGCACCACGGGGTATGCGATTAATCCGGCGCGCGATCTGGGACCGCGCATCGTGCACGCGCTCTTGCCGATCCCGGATAAGGGCGGATCGAACTGGCGCTACGCTCCGATTCCCATTGTCGGCGATCTTGCTGGCGGTGCGCTTGCCGGGCTGCTGCTCCATTTCGCGCATTTATGACGGCGCGATGCGCTGAAATACGGCCCCGCTTTTCCACAACACATCGCGCTCCGGCGGATCTCTGCTTCCGCGTAGAGCGAGATTCACTCCAGGCTTGAAGCGACAACAGCCAGCGCGGCGATTGCGGCGGTCTCGGCGCGCAGGATGCGCGGACCCAGTGACACCGCGCGCCAGCCACTCGATTGGAAGAGTGTTTCCTCGGCGGGAGCCCATCCGCCTTCAGGTCCGATGGCGATTTCAAATGCAGGAAGCTTGCCGCCGGCTTGCGCGATGGCCGCCTCGATCGCCTCACGCAGGGCGGTGGTGCGCTCCTGCTCGGCCAGTACAACGCGCGCTGAGGTAGAAGGCATGCGCACCCGATCGGCAAGGGAAGTGGGATTGTCGATTTGCGGCACGTCGGCGCGGCGCGCCTGCTGCGAAGCCTCGTGCGCGATGCGGCGCCAGCGTTCCACGCGCTTGCCTGCCGCCTGGGCAAGATGCTTCTCAGTTCGGCGCGCGATTACCGGCGCAATTCCGGCGACGCCGAGTTCCGTGGCTTTTTCGATGGCCCACTCCATGCGATCGAACTTGTAGACGGCCATCACCAAAGTAATGGGGAGTGCCGGGTCGGCGCGAAGCTCTGAAGCGAGGTTGAAGCGGACCTCGCTCTTTTCTCCCGAGAGCGTCACAGCGTCAACCACGGCGTGGAACAGGTGGCCGCCGGCCACCACTTCAGCTTCCATGCCGACCTCGGCGCGGAGGACGCGTGCAAGGTGTTCCGCCTGCGCGCCGGTGAGGGTCGCGGAGGTTTCATCCCAGCTTTCTGCAATCCAGCGGCGGCGTGTCATCTGTTTTTAGGTGATGGCTTCAAGTGCAGTGTACGATGTCTGCGGGCTCCCGCGTTCGATCCCCAATCTCAAGAAAACTGCAAATCGCCGCCTCTGGCGCGGGTTTCGCCGAGTTAGGAAACAGGAGCAGCGGCCGCGCGGTGCCTGATCGATTTGCCCGCAAAAACACCAAGGGGAACGCTTTGAGCGTCCCCCTTTGAGTGTTGCCTTTTGGGTTGTTCAGTCCGCTACTTTTTCTTCGCGGCTTTCTTTGCGGTCTTCTTGGCCGCCTTCTTCGCTGGTTTCTTGGCTGCTTTCTTGGTTGCCATTTGCCTATTCTCCCTTTTCGATGGGTTGCATCGAGTTCTGCAATTTAGAAACTGCAGTTGAAGAATGTATAGATTCAAGCAACATCGATGTCAAGAAAAAAACGACGTAAGAGTGAAAAAAAGATCAACACCGTTCCGGGAACGAATCGACGGCCGGAGAGAGATTTGCGTCCGGAGAGTGAAGATCGAATCACGAACAGCGCAGAGTTTCTGGCGCAAGCCGCAAAACTCTCGCGCGAAGCGACGCCGCCTGATAGTCGATTCACATTCGCGTCAACTCGCTCCATACGACGCAAAAGCCTTGATTGACGCGGTGAATCAACACTCGATGACATTGAGTGCGAGGCCGGCGAGGCTGGTTTCCTTGTAGCGCGATTGCATATCGAGGCCGGTCAGGTACATCGTATGGATGACCTGATCGAGAGAAACTTTGTGGTCGCCGGACTCATTCAGCGCCAGACGCGAGGCATGCACGGCCTTGGCAGCGCCCATGGCGTTGCGCTCGATGCAGGGGATCTGTACGAGGCCCCCGATGGGGTCGCAGGTCATCGCGATCTCGGCGGCATGCTCCACCTGGTCATTGGCGCCCCCCATCGCCGCAGCCAGTCCTGCCGCAGCCATCGAGCACGCTACGCCCACTTCTCCCTGGCATCCGACTTCAGCGCCGCTGATCGATGCATTCTCCTTGTAGAGCGCACCGATCGCGGCTGAGGTCAGGAAAAAGCGAATGATGCCGGCGGCGTCAGCTTCCGCGACGAAACGGCGATAGTAGAGGGCGACCGCAGGAATTACTCCTGCGGCTCCATTGGTGGGCGCGGTCACCACGCGGCCGCCCGCGGCGTTCTCCTCGTTCACCGCCATCGCGTACACGGTCACCCAATCGAGCGGAGCCAGCGGATCGCCGCGTTCGCCGGCGGCGTCCCGCGCCTTCAAACGTTCGGCCAGGCGGCGGGCGCGGCGGCGAACATTCAGACCACCGGGCAGGATGCCCTCCGCCGCCATGCCCCGTTCGATGCAAGCTTGCATGGTCTCCCAGATCGTCGTGATGCCGGAGCGGACGCGCTCTTCGATGGCCTCGAGGGGCGCTTCGGCCAGTGCTGCGGAATCTGCGGCGCGCAGGCGTGCGCACTCGTTGGCCAGCATCACCCGGTCGATCGAGACAGAGTGCTCGCGGGCGACGTCGAGAAGTTCGGCGGCGCTGCGGAACAAGTAAGGGAGGTGAACTTCCAGTTCGGCGCTTGAAGTGCCCGACGATCCATCTTCGGCGATAAACCCGCCCCCAATGGAGAAGAATGTACGTTGGGCCAGGATTGCGCCTTCGGCATCCGCTGCGGTGAAGCGCATTCCGTTCGGATGCTGGGTTTGCGCGCCGGGAGGGAACATCTGGTCGCGATGAAAGACGAGGTCGCGCGATTCGTCGAATGCGATCGGCCGCCGGCCGGCGATCTGCATCCGATGCGAAGCGCGGATCGCGGAGACCGTGGAATCGATGGCCGCCGGATCGATCGCCGCTGGCTCATTTCCCTGCAGGCCGAGGAGTACGGCGCGGTCGGTAGCGTGGCCTTTGCCCGTGAGTGCCAGCGATCCATAAAGATCGGCCTGGATGCGCGTAACCTGCTCGAGCTGGCCTGCCTCTTCAAGGCCCCGCGCAAACCGGCAGGCTGCGCGCATCGGGCCCATCGTGTGCGAACTCGAAGGTCCCACGCCAATCTTGTACAGGTCGAAAAGGCTCGTGCTCACGGGAAAATTCTAGCCGGAAAAGACCTAGCCGGGACAGAGATCAGAGAAAACAGATCAGGGAATTGAGGTCGCCGGTCCCTGCCTTATTCCAGGAACTCGCGGACAAAGCTGTTCGGGCTATGGAGAAGCTCGTCGAGAGAGCCATCGAAGATGAGGCGTCCTTCTTCGAGCATCAGAAACGTGGTGTTCGGGTTCGTCTGACCCGCGGGGAGCGGCACCATGCGATCCTGTTCGGGGTCGAAGCGATGATTGCAGAGCGTAAAGGCGTCCTGCAGCCGATGGGTAACAAGCACAGACGGAGTCCCACTCACATCTCGCTGCTTGATGATCAGCTCAATGATCGTGGTAGACGTGACAGGATCGAGGCCTCCGGTCGGCGAATCATACAGAATCAACTCCGGATTGTGGATGAGGGCGCGGGCAATCGCCACGCGCCGCCTCATGCCGCCCGACAGGCTTGGCGGAAAAAGGCTGAAGGTTTCTTTGAGACCGACAAAGCTGAGCGCCTCGCGCACCCGGGTGTCGATTTCTTCGTCAGGCACACCCTCCTGGATCAACTGATAGGCGACGTTGTCGCGCACGGAAAGGGAATCGAACAGCGCGCCCTCCTGGAAGACAATTCCTGCGCGGGACCGCAAGGGAAAGAGCTTCTCCTCCGACATGCTGGTAATCTCTTCGCCAAACAGAACAATGCTGCCCGTTTGCGGTCGCACGAGCCCTATGATGGTCTTCAAAAGAACGCTTTTGCCCACACCGGCGGGCCCGAGCAGAATGCGTGTCTCTCCCGGCGCAACCGAGAATGTCACGTCCTGAAGCACGGGCGGGCCGTCGAACGAGATGGTGACATTGCGCAGAGCGACCACCTGGCTCGAATCCGGTTGCCGGGGTGGGGGCGGAAAGGCGGCAGCGGCGGCGTTGCTCATGTGGGGAAGATGGAAAGGAGCACATGCGTGATCAGAAAGTCGACCGCGATGATGAGCACGGAAGAGTTGACCACGGCTGAAATTGTGGAGCGGCCCACGCCTTCGGTGCCGCCGGTCGTCCTCATCCCGTAGAAACAGCCAATGGAACCGAGAATGTAGCCGAAGAACAGCGGCTTCACTAATCCCTGAAGGATGTCGGGAAAATGAAGGCGCTCATAAGCCATGTGAAAGTACTGCGTGGCGTCCTGATGATTCAGGAAGACTGTCACCGCCGCGCCGCCCAGGATGCCGAATGCATCGGCCACGATGGTAAGCAGAAGCAGCATCGTGATGCTGGCGAAGATCCGCGGAGTGACGAGCTTGCGCATCGGGTCGACGCCAAGCGCGCGCATGGCGTCGATCTGCTCGGTAACCACCATCGAACCAAGTTCGCTGGCCATGGAGGAGGCGTTTCGCCCGGCCACCATGATTCCCGTCAGCACCGCGCCCAGTTCCCGAATCATGGTCAGGCTGACGAACTGCCCCGTGACGGCGGTAGCGCCGAACTCTGAAAGCGTGGCCGCGGACTGCAGCGCGAGCACGCCGCCGGTGAAGAATCCCGAAAGAATGACGATGGGTACGGAGCCGACGCCGATGATATCGGATTGCATCAGAAAGTCTGTCCAGTAAATGGGCGGCCGAAAAAGATTGAGCATAGCCCGGCCCGCGAAAAGCGAGTACTCCTGTATGGTCAGGACGATTTGTCTGGCGGTACGGTCGATCCTTTTTATCGCCATGATGTGCGGGCCTTGCGGTTCAATATCACGCTGCGGTTCCGAGGACAGAATAGCGCATCGAGGAGCCGCAAAAGAAAGGCGGCGCTCCTGGTTCTGCATTTGGCCGGCGCAATGGTGCTGTTCAATCTCTCAACCGCCCTCCAAAAACATTCCGCAATGATGCGATGACCGTTCCGGCGCGGCAACGGTGCGTGCGCATGCCGGCTTGAAATTCGAAACCTTAACGATCAGCCCGGCACCCCCAACTGCTTCGTCTCAAAAGGCTAAGCGCCCGAATCATTCTCAAACGGTCGCGAGACAAAGAATTGAGCGGAAGATGCATCTAATACTATGCCGAGTCGCGCAGGAGGGATTGATGCATCTGTTTCGCATGCGGCTGATCCTTGCTCTCATCGCAAGCGTGACATTGGTATCTGTTGCTTCCACATATTTCGATGTCCTGGCCCACCGGCACATTCTCCGCGAGGATCTGGAACGGCGCACGAAATGGATGGGCATCAGCATTCAGCCAGACGTACAAAACGCTCTCAGGGCGGGCGACACCTCGGCCCTCGCCGGTCTCACGCAACTTTTGAAGGCGGGCACGGGCGCATTGGGGTTCGCCATTTATGACACGCGCGGCAACCTCATGGCCGCCAGCGGCCCTTCGGACGTGATTGCGGGGCTGTCGCGCGGTGTGGTTGCAAAATCGTTGCAACAGGGCGTCGAGGTCGGCGCATTCGGGCATAAGGACGATTGGCAGTGGCTCGAAGAATCGTTTCCGATCCATCAGGGCAACGATCTGCAAGGGGCCATGGCCATTGTGGTCGACGCCAGCTACATCCGGGCGGAAGCCAACGACCTTTGGCGCCGCAGTTTCTGGCGCGTGGTGGCGCTGGTTATTTTGATCGTCGCCATCACGCTGGGCATGGTGCGATGGTTTCTTCTGCGCCCCATGAGCCAGATTGCCGAACGCATGCGGCGTCTGCGCACCGGCCATGGGGGACGATCGGGAGATTCCGAAGTTCCGGAGCTGTTTTCGCCTCTGGCTCGCGAAATGGAGACGATGGCCGCCAGCTTGCGGGCGGCGCGCGCGGCGGCAGCGGCGGAGGCCCGGCTGCGCGAGACCGGAGAAAACCTGTGGACCGCCGAGCGGCTTGCCGTCTACTGCCGCAACCGGGCGGGTTCAAGCCGCATCTTCGTCGTCTCGAACCGCGAACCGTACATGCACATCCGCCAGGGACGAGAAACAGTTTGCGTCGTGCCTCCCAGCGGCTTGGTCACCGCCCTTGAGCCGGTGCTGCGCGCTTGTGACGGCGTCTGGGTAGCTAGCGGAAGCGGCGACGCCGACGCCGACACCGTGGACGAGTTCGACCGCCTGCGGGTTCCTCCCGATGATCCGCGCTACACATTGCGCAGAGTCTGGCTTTCAGAAGAAGAGGAGTCGCGGTACTACGATGGGTTTGCCAACGAAGGACTCTGGCCTCTCTGCCATATTGCCCATACGCGGCCGATCTTTCGCGCCGCGGATTGGGAGTGCTACCAGCGCGTCAACCAGAGATTTGCCGACGCGCTGCTTGAGGAGATGCGCGACAGCGCCGAGCCGGTCGTCTTCGTGCAGGATTACCACCTGGCTCTGCTGCCGCAAATGGTAAAGAAGGCCCGGCCCGACGCCCGCGTGGCCATCTTCTGGCATATTCCGTGGCCCAACCCTGAGGCCTTCGGAATCTGTCCATGGCAGACGGAACTGCTCGACGGGTTGCTCGGCGCCGACCTCATTGGTTTCCACATTCCTTTGCACTGCAATAACTTTCTCGCCACGGTCGACCGTGCCGTGGAATCGCGAACCGCAAGGGAGTACATGACCGTGCTGCGTAACGGCCATGTGACTGCGGTCCGCCCTTACCCCGTCAGCGTCGCGTTCGACGGCGGAGCGCAGGCCCTCACCGAACTCGACAGAATCGTCATCGAGGAGGAACGTCTCGCTGATCGGCAGAAGTTGCTCGCCGAGTTCAATATCCGCGCTGAGTGCATCGCAATCGGTGTAGACCGCATGGACTACACCAAGGGCATTGTCGAAAGGCTTGAAGCATTCGAGCAATTGCTCCACGATCACCCCTGGCACCACGAGCGGCTCACCTTTGTGCAGGTTGCCGCACCCAGCCGTACGCGAATACCCAGCTATGTTGACCTGCGCCGCCGTGTTGAGATGACAGCCGAGCGCATTAACTCCCGCTTTCAAACCGCCCGCTGGAGGCCGGTGATTCTCATTGAGCATCAGCTCAACCACCGGGAGGTAAGCCGCTGGTATCGCGCCGCGGACATCTGTCTTGTCACCTCGTTGCACGACGGCATGAACCTCGTGGCGAAAGAGTTTGTGGCCGCGCGCAACGACGAGGATGGTGTCCTGGTGCTCAGCAGGTTCACCGGAGCGGCGGTGGAGTTGCGCGATGCTTTGATCGTCAATCCCTACGATATTGTCGGCGTCGCTGAGGCCATGCATGCCGGCCTGGAAATGAGGCCTGAGGAGCGCCGCGAGCGGATGCAGAGAATGCGGCGCCAGGTGATCGAGCACAATATCTACATGTGGGCCGCCAGGCTTTTGGGCGATCTGCGCGAATTGCGCCTGGAGCCCGCGGAGCCGAAGGAGATCGGTCGCATCACGTCATCCGGCGTTCCCGCAGCGGAGTTGCCCCTCGAAAAACTGGCATGAAAGATGCCCGGCGCTGAGAATAAGGAGGAATGACGATGCTGGCGTCCGCTGCGCCTTTCCCATTCCGTGGGATTCCCTGAATCACCAGGAATCAATTGAACGCTAAGACCCAAAATAGACTGAACGAATTCTTTCGCTCATTTGCGAGCGCCGCGAGTCCCGTGCTGTTGCTGGACTATGACGGAACGCTGGCGCCGTTCCGCGTCGACCGGTTCAAAGCCCGGCCATGGGCGGGAGTACCGGAACTGCTGACCCGGATTCAAGACGAGGGTCGAACCCGCATCGTGGTCGTCACCGGCCGGCCTGCTGCGGAAATCGTGGCGCTCTTGGGCCTGCAGCCGCCGCCTGAAGTGTGGGGCCTGCACGGTTCCGAACGCCTTCACCCGAATGGCCGGCGCGACCTGGAGCAGTTGCCGCCGGCGATCCGCCAGAAGCTGGATGCTCTGCGTGCGGAATTACGCCGCGATTCCGCGGGCGGGCTCCTCGAAGAGAAACCCAATGCGGTTGCGATGCACTGGCGCGGAGTTGCCCCGCAAAAGGCCAGGGTGATCGCCGCAAAGACGCGCGCCTTGTTTGCGCCGCTGGCCCATATGAACGGCCTCATGTTGTTGGAGTTCGCCGCGGGCCTTGAGCTGCGCGCGGGCCGCGACAAGGGTCATGCGGTCGAGACCGTCCTCCGGGAAAAACCGGGCGGCCGCCCTTTTCCTGCCGCATTCCTGGGTGATGACGTCACGGATGAGGCGGCATTTCGCGCCATCAAGGGCCGCGGCCTTGGTGTACTGGTCCGGCGGAATCAGCGCGAGTCGGCCGCTGACATCTGGCTGCGCCCGCCGGCGGAGTTGCGAGAATTCCTCATGAGATGGCTCGAAGCCTGCCACACCGTCGGATTCACTTCCTGACCCTCGGTAACTCCTGCCGCTACGACTGCCGTTGCGGAGAACCGGCAGACTCATTACTATGCTCAGAGACCGGTTTCCGGGTGTTACGCAGGCTTGTATTTTGTTACCGGTAGCTGAAGACTCGGGGGAGAGGAAAATGCCAGGCGGAAAGCGTGCGAGCAGACGAAACTTCTTGAGGATGGCAGGCGGCGCCGCTGCGTTGGCCACTTCCCTCGACCGGATCGGCGAAGCTGCGGAAAGCGCTCCAGGGCAGGACGAAATTCACCGTGCGACCGGCGCAGGTTCCACGCAGGCTGCGGACGCCACGAGGTTGGCGGACTTGGCAAATCCGCTGCAGGGGACGGATTCCACGTCGCTCTTTTCCCGGGGAAATACGCTGCCCATTGTCGCTCTTCCTTTTGCCATGGCCCATTGGGCGCTGCAATCGAGCGACGAGGACGCCTGGTTTTTTCAGCCGCGTGATGAGCGGTTGCAGGGAATCCGCTGCACCCACCAGTTGAGCCCGTGGCTGGCCGACTATGGATTCGCGACCTTTCTGCCGTTCAATGGCAATCCCTCGCCGGAGGCCGCGGAGCGGGCATCGAGCTACCGTGCCGCAAAAATGGAGATCAAGCCCTATTCGCTGGCCCTGCGCCTGATGCGATACCGCTGCAAGCTCGAACTGGCGCCGGCGGAACGCTGCGCCGTGATGCGGTTCACGTTTGACGAATCTGGACCGGCAGGCATCTTCATCGATCTTCCGGGCGAAGATGCCGAGGCGCACTTTAACGGCGATCGGAGCTTGGTGACGGCGTTGACCAGGTATAACCACGGCGGCGTCCCCGAGGGATTCGCCACCTACTATGCGATCCAGCCCGACGCGGCGTCTGGCGGTTTCGAAGTGAAGGAACTGGCGAACCGGCGCGTCGCCGTGCTGCGCTTCGATGCCCAGGCCGGAAAACCGGTCACCGTGCGTATCGGAACCTCGTTCATCTCGTATGACCAGGCCGTGCTCAACCTGAAGAGCGAAGTGCTCCACAAGCCCTTCGAGCAGGTGAAGAGCGCCGCCGCCGCCGCATGGGAGACCGCGCTGGGCAGGGTGCAGATTCAGGGCGCCAACGATGCGCAGCGGCGAATCTTCTACTCGTGCCTCTACCGGGCCTTGCTGTTTCCACGCATCTGGCATGAACGCGATGGGAGCGGCAATCTCGTTCATATGAGCCCCTACAGCAGCAAGGTCGAGCCGGGCGTGATGTATGCGGACCACGGATACTGGGACGACTATCGGGCGTGGTATCCGATGATGGCTCTGCTCTACCCCGAGCGGTTAAGCGAGATTCTGCAGGCGTGGGTAAACGCATACAAGGAGGGCGGCTGGTTTCCGCAGTTTCCCTGTCCCGGCTATCGCAATTGCATGACGGGCAGCCCGACTGATTTCGTCTTTGGCGATGCGGTGGCGAAAGGCATTGCCGGCTTCGACGTGCGGGCGGCTTTCGAAGGATTGAAAAAGCAGGCCATGACCCCGGTTGCTCCCGGGCTGGGCTACGGCCGGCCCGCGGTGGCGGAGTACATGAAGCTGGGCTACATTCCCTGTGAAGCTGTCGCGGGCGCCGTCGCCGAGACGCTGGATTCGGCCTACGGAGATTTCTGCATCGCACAAGTCTCTCGCGCGGCGGGAAGGCTTGACGAGGCAGCGGCCTTCGAGCGCCGCTCGCGCAACTGGCGCAACATCTTCGATCAAAGCACGCGATTCCTGCGCGGCAAAATGGCCGATGGATCGTGGAGTTCGCCGTTCGATCCACATACCTGGGGCGGCGCTTATGTCGAGGGCTCTGCATGGCAATATCGATTTTCTGTTCCCTTCGATCCCCAGGGACTGATCGAGGCGATGGGCGGACAGACTGCGTTTCTCGCGGCACTCGACGACATGCTGGCACAGGCGCCTGCTTTTCACGTCGGCACCTACGGCCGTGAGATTCACGAGATGTCTGAGATGGCAGCGGTCAATTTCGGCCAGTATGCGCACTCCAATCAGCCTGTGCATCACGTGCTCTATTTGTATACAGTGGCCGGGCGCCGCGATCGCACGCAGTACTGGGCGCACCGCGTAATGAACGAACTCTACACTCCGGATGACTTCCCTGGCGACGAGGACACCGGCTCGATGAGCGCGTGGTACATCCTGAGCGCGCTGGGGATCTTTTCCATGTGCCCTGGAAAACCGGAGTGGGTGCTCGGCGCGCCCCTTTTCGATCAGGCCGAGATCCGCTTCCCCGACGGACGCGAGATCCGCATTCTGGCGCAGCGAAGCAAGCCGGATGCGTTTCTGAGCCGCGTCACGCTTAACGGCGCCGAGGTGCACGAGCACTTTATTCTGCATTCGGCGCTCGTTAATGGGGCTCGGCTGGTTTTTTCCGAGACCTGAAGCAATTCTGCTGTCCCCAAGCCGCTGC
>Ga0335072_10008548_pt1 | contig 14840 bp, 13 predicted proteins | sample Lox_Sample_21_FD_206725 | JGI IMG/M metagenome (GOLD analysis project Ga0335072, IMG submission 206725) | Soil microbial communities from Loxahatchee National Wildlife Refuge, Florida, United States - Lox_Sample_2.1 | ecosystem: Environmental > Terrestrial > Soil > Wetlands | place: USA... | reverse complement strand
CTCGGGCGCGAGCCCGCGCCCGATACGGTGCTGCACGAAGGCGATATCGTCGTCATCTACGGCCAGCCCGAGGAGCTCGAGCGCGCCGAGTCGGTGCTGCTGGCGGGCTAGAGCCGCCGGCGCAGTCCATGATGCTGAATCGCCGTAACATTCTTTTCGCACTACCGACTCTGATCGCGTGGCCGGCGCTCGCCCGCGAGGCGCCGGATGAATTGCTCGCCTACGAGCGCGATAGCGGCGGGCGAGTCGGGCTGTACGCGGAGAATCTGGCGACGGGCCGCCGGATCTCCTGGCGCGCGCACGAGCGCTTCGTGATGTGCAGCACGTTCAAGGCCTCGCTGGCGGCGATGGTCCTGGCACGTATCGATCGTGGCCAGGAGGAGCTGCTACAGACGATTTCCTACGGGCCCGGGGACGTGCCCGACTGGTATGCGCCTGTGGCCAGGAAGAACCTGGCCAAGGGAGTCATGTCGGTCGTCGACATGTGCGCGGCAGCGGTGGAGTACAGCGACAATAGCTGCGCAAACCTGCTGCTGGCGCGGGTCGGCGGCCCCTCGGCCCTGACGGCCTTCTGGCGCTCGATCGGCGATGCGGTCACGCGCCTGGACCACAACGAGCCGCTGCTGAACCGCTCGCCTCCGGGCGATCCGCACGACACGACCACACCCGCCGCCATGGCGGGCGACCTGCGCCGCCTGTTGCTCGGAAAAGTTCTATCGCCGGATTCGCGCGAACGGCTCACCGGCTGGATGGTGGACTGCAAGACGGGAGACGACCGGCTGCGTGGCGGTATTCCCAGGACCTGGAGGATCGCCGATAAGACCGGCAACAACGGCAAAGACGCCTCCGGCGATATCGCGGTGGCGTGGCCCAGGCCTGGGGCGCCCGTCCTGATCTGCGCCTACACCCAGGGTGGCTCGCCGACGCCCGCGAGGATCCAGGGCGTTTTCGCCGACATCGGACGGATCGTCGCCCAGCAACTGTCCGCATGACGGCAGTTGACCCGGGCGCGCTCCAGGCTACGGCTCGCGAGATTCCGCCACCACACCAAACGGACGATTTATAGCCGGATCGGGCGCTATCTGACGGCCGCGGCCACCAACATCTCGCACGGGCCTTCGAACTGCCCGTTGCGCTCGAACTGACCCAGTGCTTCCTCGATCTCCGCCCAGGCGTTGTCCTGCTCTGCGGGAGACAGGCCCGTCAGCATTTGATGCAGCGCTCCGAATGATTCCTGCTCGAACTGCAGGCACTCCAGCGCCGACGTCAACCGCACCGGTGCATCGACCCTCTCAACCCGCACATCGCGGAATCCCGCATCCGCGATGCGCCGCGCGAGCACCGCCGGATCGCCGAGGCTGAAAGGTCCGGGTTGGCCCGGTGCGGGCGGTGGAAGCTGCGCCCGCCGCCGGATGATCGACACGGGGACCGAGAAGAATCCGTTGCGCTCCGCGGACGAGTAGACGATCGCCCCGATCCTGCCCCCGGGCTTGAGATGATGGCGCATCGCGCCCAGCGCACGGTTCTGGTCCGGAAAATAGATCAAGCCAACTCGCGAGATCACCGCGTCGAAGGGATCGGCGACGATCTCATCCAGCTGCTCGCCGTCTGCGACCCGGGTCTCGATGTTGGTAAATCCCGCGAGCCTCGCATTGGCGGCTGCGTACTGCAGGATGCCCGCAGAGATATCGGTCGCCAGCACATACCCCCGAGGGCCCACGCGCCGCGCCGCGGCGAGAGTCTGCTCGCCGGCCCCCGCTGCGACGTCAAGGACGCGGCCGCCGCCGCCGACGCTCGTCATGTCGAGCATCAGCTCGGTCGCCGGCCCGAGCCATCTGGACAGGAATCCGCCCCAGCGGTTCCAAGCCTCCGCGGCCTGGTCCCACTGTGCCCGGGTCGTCTCTTTGAAGCGTGCCGGATCAAAAGCCGCTTGCTGTTGTGCCATGGAAGCCCCCTCTGGCGTGGTGCAGAATACGATGCGGGGCGGGCTCATTTGCCGCAATTCTCAAAAACTCGACGCCTGGTGTGCAAAATTGCGGGCGGGGGTTGGCGATGCAATGGGATGACCTGCGGATCTTTCTGGCGGTCGCCCGGGACGGATCGATAAGCGGCGCCGCAAAAAGACTGGGCGTGCAGCACTCCACCGTGTCGCGGCGTATCCGCTCGCTGGAACAGCGGTTCAAGACGCGTCTCCTCGAGCGCAAGAGATCGGGCTACGAATTGACGTCTGCCGGCGAGGCGCTGAAAGCGGTGGCCGGAAAGATGGAAGTCGAGGCCCTGGAAGCCGAGGGCGCCATAGCCGGGCACGAGGAACGCCCCGCGGGTGAGCTGAGGATATCCGCCATCAACAACATGGCGTCCTCGATACTGATGCCCTGCTTTACGAGTTTCAGCCGGCAATACCCCGACATCGAGTTGCACGTTCAGGTCTCGAACAAGTACGTGAGCCTCGCCGAGCGTCAGGCGGATGTTGCGATTCGTCTTACCGACACACCGCTTGACACCCTGGTGGGCACGCTGCTCACAAACGTCGCCTCGACGGTCTATGGAGAGCGCAACTACGTGCGGCTATTGCGAGCTGACCGCGAGAAGCCGAAATGGCTGGGCATCGAGTGCTGTGCGTTCCATCAGTCGTGGACCAGACAGGCCTGCCCGGACCAGCAGCACAATTTCTTTGTCGACGACACGCTGCTCACGCTCGCCGCCCTGCTACAGGGCGTCGGCCTTGCGTATCTTCCGTGCTTCATGGGCGACAGTGACGTCCGCTTGGAGCGTTATCGCGCGCCGGACCGAGCTCACGAGCTTGGGCTGTGGCTCGTCTACCATCCCGACCTGCGTCGCAGCAGACGCGTGAGATTGTTTCGCGACCATATGATCGCCCAGGTTGCCGGACAGCGTCCGCTCTTCGAAGGCGCCCGGCCCAGCGGCGCTGCAGGAGTCCGGGCATGACCCGTTGCGGACGTTGATGACTGTCGGCTCTCCGGTGACAATCGTTTTGCTCTCGCATGTCGCTTATCCTTCTTGAGTGCCAGGCCGGTCTAAGGTGACGCGTGCACTCTCCAAGAGCGCCCTGTGCGCAGCAGCGCTGACGCTCTGTGCAAGCGCTCCTCCTGTAAGCGCACAGGAAAGCGCTCGGGCATTGCCGGCCGTAACTGCGCACTCATATGCGCCAACGAGCTCCCGGTCTTTGCCAATCTTTTATGACAACGCGCTGGCTGGGCAAGGATTTCCCAATCCTTTGGTGAAAGCACGGATTGCGGGGCACGAAGCGATATTTATCGTCGATACCGGGGCGAGCGTTAATGTGTTGGCAGATTGGTACGTGGAGGTTGCGGGAATCCTCGCCAACGCTAGATTCGATTCGACGGCACAGGGTTCAGGCGGCAAAGCCACTGCTGAACGGCTCGCACATCGACTTCAAGGTCACTGGAGCGATGGTCAACGGTTCGTTCTGAACGAAGCGGCGGTCGTTGCATTTCCACCCCTTTTCAAGTCGCTGCATCTTGGCGGCCTGGTATCACCGCAGCTCTTGGCGCCAGCCGGAATGGCAGCTGTGCTGGACCTTAGAATCCCTTCCCTCCAATTTGTGCCATTCACGCACGCCCTATCGGATCTGCGACGTTCGAAAGCGCCGACGGTTCCGATTGACCTGACACAGGCGTGCCGGAACGCTGACTCAAAGCTGGCGAATCGGCAATATTTGGCTCCCGTTACAACCGCTGGTGTTACGGATCTGGTGCTTGTCGATACCGGGGCGACCAAGACGATTTTCTCTAACGAATCAAAGATTTCGCACGCTATCGAAAGTCGCAGCGAGCTTGGTCCTCCGTCCGAAGGTGTCGGCGGTGAAGTGAACGGGCGACGCATCGTGCGCGACGTTCAGCTGCTTCGGGGCGGCCGGATCGTTGTGTTGAACCCGTCCATTGGAGAAGTCTCCGCGCCCTGTGACGCAAAGGGAATATTGGGTATGGATGCCTTGCGCAGTTGTTTGCTCATCCTGGGTGACAACGAGATGGCATTTTCCTGCCGCTGAGCGTCAGAAGCCGCAACGAGCGCGCGGTTGGCCTCTCAGACCCGTTTATAGCGCTGAATGAATGTCCGCTCTGCAGCAGACATTTGGTCCGCGCGAGTGTCTCTTGATGGCCGCGAGTTGCCGGCCACGCGCATTAGTTCTTGCGCGTCCGCGCCAGTAGCCGTTGCGTAAGCGTCGGCCGCTGCTGAGAGAACTGATCAACACAGGCGCGCAAGTAAGGGCTCAACTGCCGCTTCGCATAGGTGAGGTAGCCCACCTCGCGTAACTCGTTCAGTGTGTGACTGTAGCCATCCAGCACATCTGCTGCCAGGAGCTTTCCGGCGCGCCTCGCACCGACGCGTGTTGACGCTGACAGCCAACGTGCCCTATTGGGCAGGGCACGTACAGCAGCGATTGCCATCACCGAAGAGGTCTCGAAGATCGAACGCCCCTGACGCGTCGACTCTTGCTTGAGCTGTTCCCACTGTTTGCCGATCGCTGTCGGAGACGGAAGCTGTAGCGGGTTGGCCCCTCGCGCCTGGCCGCGAATAGTCTGCCACTCCTTGCGCAATTCTGCGACGTTCAGTGGCGGAACGTACAAAGCTTGAGCGAGACGCGAGGAGGTCTTTTCGAGCCCGTCCAACAGCTGATCTACGCTCTCGAACTGAGACCCTTCGTGCAGGAGGCCCTCCGCCTTGAGCGCCTCCGCGATTTCCGGAATCAGACGCCGTCCCAGACCGCTGAGATCGGCGAGCGCAGCGAGTACCCATACGGGTGATACTCGAAAAGCGACGATGCCGAGGAGCTCTATTGCATGACCGGCTCCGCGCCTGGTAAGGAAGTCAGCGGGCTGCGGCTGTTCGGTGGGATAAACACCTTCCGCTCCACCCACATGTTCGATCACATAGCGCAGCGTTGTATCAACGAGGCTCCTGTACAACGCGCTGCGGCGCACACCCTGCGGCAGCACCACCACGCCGACTTCACGCAACAGACCCGCACTGAGGCCGAGCGCAGAGCGGATCACGCGTTCGGGAAGCGACAGCAGGTAAGCCCGTGAAGCCATGCTTCTCAGTGTAAGGCGGCCTGCTCATGCAAGCACGGCCAGGGATGCGGCGTGCGGATCTGACCTTGCTCGACTGACAGCTGTCGGGAATCTTGGCGTGAACGCGCGACCGGCGGGTTTTGGCCGATCAGCGACCGTCTACCTCCGACGGCCACTTCTGACCCTTCAGGGCCATTGGACTCTTCCGATAGCGGCCACTCAGAATCGCTGGAGCCGCCATTCCGATGTGGGTAGAGCGGCCGTAGTATTCGGTGCATCCGTTTCTTTAGAACGATAGAGGAGATCATGCCACGCGCAATCGCCCTCATGGGGCTACTTGCTTGTGGGATCGGAGTGTCCGTCAGCGCTTCGGAATCTCCAGGCGCGATGGGGACCGAGATGCAGCCCGCAAGTGCCGTCCTGGCTGAGAATTCAGTGTCAGCCCCCGCTACGGCAGCACCCCTCACCGACTATGTCGGCACCTATGCCGACGGTCCGAACCACAAGATTGAAATTGTCATCGATGCCAAGGGACAACCCGTCGCCGTTATTGACGACGCGGTCTATCCACTCGAGGTCACCGGCGCGGACGAGCTGACCAACGGCGGTGGCGGGAAAGTCCGCTTCCAACGTGGGCCGAACGGCAGGGTCATCTCCTATGTCGACCATGGTCAGAGGCACCAAAAGTTGTCGGAGCATGTCTCCGCCGAAACCAATGCCCTTATGACGACACCGGCGCGCCCGGCTGGCGAAATCTACCGCTACGCCGTACCCGTCGATCGTCACGATGGCATAGCTACCGGCGATATCGCCAAGACCCCGCTCGGTGTCGATACCGCCAAGGCGATTGTCGCCGGTGTTGCCAATGGCGCCTATCCCGGCGTGCACAGCGTCCTGCTCTATCAAAACGACCAGCTCGTGTTGGAAGCCTATTTCTACGGCTACGATGCCGACCGTCAGCAGCAATTGCGCTCCGCCACCAAGTCGGTGGTCAGCGCTGTGGCGGGCATCGCCATCGATCACGGCGCCCTGCGGGCCGATACGCCGGCGCTTGGCCGGCTGCATCTCGCCACCTACGCCAACCCCGATTCGCGCAAGCCGAAGATCACCGTGCGCGACTTCCTGACGATGCAATCCGGCCTGGCGTGCGACGACCACTCCATCGACTCGCCGGGTCGTGAAACCGAGCTCGACGACCGACCCGACTGGATCCAGGCAATGTACGACCTGCCGCAGATCGACGATCCGGGGAAGGTTGGCTTCTATTGCTCGGGCGGCGTGGCCGTCGTTGGCAGGGCGGTGGAAAACAGCACCCATGTCGCCCTGCCCGAATATGCCGACCGCTATCTGTTCAAGCCGCTGGGCATCAAGCGCTCGGATTGGACCTGGCATTATGACCTGACCAATAACGACAAGGACTTTGCCCAGATTCACCTGCGCCCGCGCGACATGCTCAAGCTCGGCATCCTTTATGCCAATGGCGGCGCGTGGCACGGCAGGCGGGTGATATCGAAGGCTTGGATCGACGCCTCTCTCACCAAGCAGTCGACGGTCGACGGTACCGCCTACGGCTATTTCTGGTGGCTGCCGTGGCTCGACGTCAATGGCGCCCACGTTTATCTCAGCGCCGCCCAGGGCAATGGCGGGCAAAAGATCTATATCGTGCCGCAATATCACCTGGTCGCGGTCTTCACCGGCGGCCTCTATAACCGCAGCTCCCCGATGAACAAGATCATGGCGACCAATATCCTGCCGCGGCTGATGGCGGCCTATCCGGACATCAAGATCAAGCCCTAGCTAGCCCGTCGGACTAGAGGCAGTCACCACCAAACGTGCAGTTTGATCGTGGGACTGAGCAGAGCCCGTTCGTTCCAACCTGGCAACATGGACCCTTCACCTCGCAGTGGCATCGATCGTCGCAACGTTTACTCCACTGTGGTCAACACTCCATCACCCCGAACTGAACGTCGGCTTTGTGGGACTGAAAATCCGGCCGGCTTGCCGACTCGGATCGCGACGGAGCATGATTTCAACCTTCATGTTCAACCTAGAATCCACGAGCAGAATGTGGCGGTGCGGCATCGCGAGTGTCCTGCTTTGCCTCGTCGCGACTGCGGAGGGCGCCACCGAGCGCCCGAGGTTGCCAACGACGCAGCCGATTACGGTCGAAGTGGATGTCACCGGCCTTCCCGCCAGCGAACAGGCCGCGCTCGCGCCGATCATCCGGGCCGCCCGCCAGATGGACGCGTTATATATGCGACAGGTGTGGCCCGGCACCCGCGCGTTAATAAGCGAGCGACAGGCCCTGCAGACATCTGCTGCAGAGGCTGAGCTCGCTGCGCTGAACTTCTTCAAGGGTCCGTGGGGACCGACGGGGGCCGCTTTCATCGCCGGGGTACCGCCCGAGCAGCCGATCGGCGACTTTTATCCCTCCGGGACAAGCAAGCACGAGATCGAAGCCTGGTTAGCGACACTGTCGCAGCCCGACCGCAAACGGGCACTCGACTCCTTCACGGTCATCGAACGCGGCAAGAGCGGCCGCTTCGAAGTGGTTTCGTATGCCCGCCACTACAAACAGGGGGTGACCGAGGCGGCGGCCGCACTTCGTGAAGCAGCGGCGCTCACCCATGAGCCGACACTGAGAAATTATTTGATCCTACGCGCACGGGCGCTCCTGAACGATGACTACTATGCCAGCGATGTCGCCTTTGTCGGTCTTGAGGGACCGATTGACGTCGTGCTGGGCCCGTACGAGGTTGACGACGATACCTGGTTTGGCGCCAAGACGGCTTTTGAGGCCTCGATTGCCCTGGTGAATGAGCCGGCGACGCACCGCATTGACCAGATCTCCTCACACTTGCAGGAACTCGAGGATCATCTGCCTCTCGCCCCTGAGCTGCGCGGGCGGAAGCTGGGTGGTGCGGCGCCCGTCGTCGTTCTCGACGTGATCTACCACGGCGGCTTGACGGGGGCCGGCGGTGCCATCCAAGGTTACGGACTCCCGAATGATCTGCGCGTTCTGAATGCCGTTGGGGCGCGCACGGGCACGTACAGCAATATCCTCAAGTTGCGGTACGACAGCACGTACCGGCCCATGGCCGATGCGGTGCTCACGGACGCGGATAGATCCGCGTTGCGATTCGAGGACATCCGCGACGAGATCATGTTCGTGCGTATGTTCGACTCACTGGGCCCGCAGTTCGTGACTGGAACGAAACAACCGATTGCCGAGGCTTTGGGTGAAAACGGCGGCGTCGCGACCCAGATCCGCTCGATGCTTCTGTCGCTTTGGGGTCACAGCTATCTGATCGAGCACGGCTACCTCGATCGGCACGAAGCCGCGTCGCTCTATAGCGCATTTCTGATTCCGGCATTGGGGCGCATTCGCGGCGGCCTGGGCAGCGGTCCCAGCAGCCGGGGCTCAACCTACGTCCTCAACCACCTTCTCGAGTCCGGAGCAATCTCGGTGGGCCTCGACGGCCGGTTTAAGATTGACCGAGCCACTGCCGACGCGGACATTGCTCGGGCAGCGGTGGAGTTCATTTCGCCCATGTCCAAGGGCGATGCGACCGCGGTCAAGTCGTTGCTGCAGCACTACGTCGTAATGACTCCCGAGATCCACGACGTCTTGACGCGGCTCGGACCCGCGCCCCCACTGCAGCGTCCGATCTACTCCACCGCTGATCGCCTGAGCCCGCCTGCTCATTAGCTCGGCAGCTGACAGCGGCCCGCGGACGGCCACTCGAATGTCGGCTTAGGGAAGGTCAGACTTAGCTGGCGAGTGGCCGCATGGCCGCTTGCGACCGTCTGCTGCTACTTCTTGATTACCGAGTCATGGCTAGCGACGCACAGCCATTTGCCATTCGCCATGATCCACGTGTCGGTGAAGCGCCCCCGCAGGTCGAACGGTTTCCCCGCCGCAGTTCCCTTGCCGGCATAGGTGCCAGTGGCAATGGCCGTGTCGCCGAACACTGTGACCTTAAGGTCCGTGTATTCCATGCTGCTGTAAACGGTCGACCTGGCATCTGCGAGCACGGCGTCCTTACCGCTCAGGACCTTGCCGTCATGGTCGGTCTCCACGATTTTGTCGGCCAACAGCGGCGCCACCAACTCCGCGTTATTCGTTTGCTGTGACTTCATCCATTGGTGCTCTGCCGCGGTCACAGCCTTCTCCGCCGCGCCAGTATCTGCCCTGGCTGCGCCACTGAGCATTATCACCCCGGCGAACAACCCCCAAATTATGCTTCTTGTATTCATGTCGGATCTCCCGCAGAGCTCTCGGAGTTAGTAAGAGGAGCGCAACCGTACGCCTGCGACTACGGAGGCGCAAGCCTGCGCGTCACCGCACGGCGCATGCGTACCGCGCGCTGAAACAATCGCAAGCCACCGCAGCCAGCGCCCGAGCTCCCGCCCGCTGGTAGTCGCTCGCGGATTGTGCGGCGCAGCGCTCGCAGGTCCGTGCGCCCACTCAGAGGAGATCTTCGCGGCCGAGCTAAGCGACCGGTTCAGGCCGCCTCCTGCCGTCCGCGGGCAGCGAGCGCCAAGCATTCCTGGTCCCGGCGGACGCTGGCGCCAGGTTCGGAAACCGACTCAGCCCGTTTCGCGCAGCGAGTAGCGTTCGAGGTAGCCGCAGAACATTTCGCTGACCGCGCGCGCGAGTGCTCCGACTTCGGAGGTCGAACGGTTCTGGCTCGAGATTGCCTTACCCACCGCGGACATCATCGTGCCCACCAGATCCGCCGCGAACGCGCGTTCGCGCGCGGACATGCGCGGAAGTGCCTCCTTCATGAAGTCGCCCATCAGACGGCGGCCCTCTTCAGCATGCGCCTGCGACTCGGGTGCTTCACGGTACAACGGCGCGGCTTCCTCCAAGGCCGTGCGAAACGCCGCTTCCTCGCACTCCGAAAGGAAGAAGGCCCGCACAGCGGTCCGGAGCCGCTCGAGCGGTGGACTCCTTGTATCGCCGAGAATGAGGCGCAGCTGATCCATGGTCTGCCGCCATTCCTCCGACTGCAGGCGAAAGAGTATCGCTTCCTTGTTCGGAAAGTACTGGTACAAGGAGCCGACGCTGACACCGGCTGCCTCGGCTACCCGCCCCGTGGTGAAGCGGTGCGCACCCTCCTGCGCCAGAACGCGAGCCGCCGCCTCGAGGATGTCCGCGACGAGTCTCGCGGACCGGGTCTGCCGCGGCTGCTTTCTCAGGGAAATAAGTGATTTTCCGCCTCTTGCCATACCACCCATCCGCAACGCGAATAGTAAATGCGAGTCTTTATTCGTATTCTACATCGCCAATACATCAGAGGGTCTGGTCATGCCCATCCCGCAATCACGCAGGATCCTGCTGCTCGTTGGTGCCTCACGCGGCCTGGGCTATGCGATGGCGGAGGAATTTCTCGGGCGCGGGTGGAACGTCGTCGGCACGGTTCGCGGCGCGGCGCGCACTAAATTTCACGAGCTCGCAGAGAAGTCCGCCGGGCGAGTCGAAATCGAGACCCTCGATATCACCTTCCCGGATCAGATCAGCGCGCTGCGGTCTCGGCTCGCCGGGAGGATGTTCGACGCGCTGTTCGTCAATGCAGGCATCACCAATAATCCGCTGGAAACGATCGGTGAAGTGTCGACGGAGGAGTTCATTCGCGTCATGGTGACCAATGCGTTGAGTCCGATGCGCGTCGTGGAGGCGCTGTACGACCTGGTAGCTGCGGACGGCACTGTCGGCGTGATGTCGTCTGGACAAGGCAGTGTTTCCAACAACACCAACGGGAAACGTGAGGTGTATCGGGCAAGCAAAGCGGCGTTGAACACGCTCATGCGCTGTTTCGCAGCACGCCATGTCGCCGACCAGCGCTCGATGGTCTTGATGGCCCCCGGCTGGGTTCGCACCGATATGGGCGGTTCCGACGCGCCGCTGAGCATCGAGGATAGCATTCCGAACGTCGTGAGCACCCTCATCGCCGCACGGGGCAAACCCGGCCTTCGGTACCTCGATTATCTCGGTCGAACAGTTCCATGGTAGGGCCGAGCGCATTTGACGATCGACGGTAGCCGGAAGGGAGCGCCCCGATGAAGCTTGGGATGGATCTCATGTGGCGTCTGGCCTTGTGGCAAGTCTCGGTTTTGCTCCTGCTGCCTGCCGGGGCAGCGGGAGCGCAGATCCCCGATTCAAACCCGAACGCTCAGTCACCACCCGGCGCGCCCGGGTCGACCGTAACGCCGGCTGACGGAAGTTCGGCACCCACGACGCCAGGTGCGCCCAAGCAGCAGGTTACGATCACCGCACCCCGTGTCGACCGAACACTGCCGGCGCTTCCACCGGACGAATTCATGAAATGCATGCGGCAGTCGCCGCAAGGATCAGATCCAAAAACCCTGGATTTTACCCAGGCGGCGAGTTGTGAGCATCGGCTCAACTATGAAAAGCACATCCTGATCGAGGCGTGCATCAATCGCAGTGGGAACACGGCGCTGCCCCGGGTCATTCAGGCATGCACCGAGTCGCTGGATCACGACATCTTCGAGGGCAACGCCCGATTTTTTCTGCTTGCGGATCGAGCCGCCGCGTATTTTGCCCAGGGCGACAAGCAACATGCGCTCGACGATTACACCGAAGCGGTCAAACTGGCTCCCGATAACGCCGAGCTCTACTTCAACCGCGGGGTCTTCTACGCGGCACAAAATGAGGGCAGCGCGGCCTTGCGGGACTTCGACACCGCCCTGGGGCTCAACCCCAAGCTCGTCCCCGCGCTGCGCACGCGCGCGAGAATCTACCAGACTCAGGGTAACCTCAGCGGCGCCCTCGCGGACTATTCACGGGCGATTGCTCTGGAGCCGAAAACTGCCGCGCTGTGGAGCGAACGCGGGCATGTGTGCTTACAGCAAAATGACTACCAGGGCGCTGTAAGAGACGAATCCCAGGCGATCCAACTCGATCCGAAGTTGGCCCAGGCCTACTTCCTGCGTGGCATTGCCTTCGCAAATCTGCATGACTCCGGCAATGCTTCCGGCGATATCAAGAGCGCTGTGAGCCTCGATCCTTCGCTGGCACATTACGTGACGATCGAGGGCAAGACGGTTTCGCTTGCGCTGCCGCCTTTATGAACCGCGGCTGGATCTCGTGGCTTAGGTCCGCGCCTGCAGGGGCGTGAACCAACCGCCTTGCACGGTCGTCCTCCGCGGGTCACGCCCCGTACCGTTCGAGCAGCAGACCTGCGGCGATGCCAGGTCCGTCCCACCGTTCCATGAGGTGGCAGAACTCGATGGCACGGCGTTTCGCTTCCGGGTCGGCCAGAAGCCGGTCGATGGCCATGCAGATCTGCGTCGAGGGGTTGCGCGACTTGCGCACGCGAATCGCAAAGCCCTTGCGAACCAGGCAGGCCAGATTGGCGACCTGTTCGGGCTGCATTCCGACGCCGACGACGGGTTTGCCGGCGAGGGCTGCGGTCATCACCGTGCCGATGCCGCCGTGGATCACCGCGATATCGGCCATCCTGTTGACCTCCAGGGCGGGCAGCCAGTCAGTCAGGATGACATTATCCGGCACCCAGACACGGCTCAACTGCGCGATCAGTCGCCTGACAGGCGCGATCACCCGATAGGGCTTGCCGGCAAAACCCTCGATGATGTTCGCGACGATCTCCGCAACGCCGGAACTGCCCATGGCGAAATAGACGAGCGGGCGATCGCGCGGGACTGTCTTCACCTCCTCGGGTAGCTCGAAGGGCTGACGCGCGATGAGCGGTCCGCAGTACACGTGGTGCGGCGGCAAGGCGATGTCGGTGAATCCTTGCGGTTCCGCGACCAGTACGAGGTCGCCGTCGAAATAGGAAAAGACCGGTCGGAAGGGGTCGACTCCCAGATGACGGGCCGCCCGATTGAGCGGCCGGATGAAGCCGAACCACATCCAGAAGCGGATGGCCTCGAACACAGCGAAGTCGGCGACCTTCCTGATGATGCCGGAGGGCATCCCGTCCGTCACCCCCGCCCCGGACGCGAAAAAGTCTTCCAACCAGGTCGATTGGATGGTCCAGACGAGCGGGATCGCGAGCACCCGGCACGAGAGCGGAATGCTGACGTAAGATCCGGTCACGACGGCGACCGGGTTGACCGCGCGCAGAAACGCAATGTCTCCCCGCACCTTGTCGACGATCTCGCGCCACGAGTAGATCGTGCCGATTTTCTCCAGATCGTTGACGGCCGCGATCTGCGCAATCTGATCCTGCGTGATCCTGGGCTCGATCGTATCGAGAGCGAAGCCTTCGGCTGCAATCAGACGCTCGAATTCGCCGCCCTCGCTCATAAAACGGATCGTGAAGGTCCCGGGCCCGCGCGGGTGTCTGGCCAGCGCCTTGGCAATTTCGAGCATGCGGGTGGTTTCGGCCAGGTTGTAGCAGGCCGGAGCAAAGACCAGGGTCCTTGGCGCGTTCCGCTCATTCATCGATCGTCAACTCCCGGGGCCTCGCCGGTCGGGAAGCATACCGATGCGGAATGCTTCTGCTGTCGGCCGGCTGAAGATATCCTCAGCGGATGCTGGAGCCGTTCGGTCCGGATCTCTATTTGGCGGACGGACCGATCGTATCGTTCTACGGTTTTGCGTACCCCACCCGCATGGCAGTCGCGCGGCTCCCGAGCGGCAAAGCCTGGGTGTGGTCCCCCGTTGCATTGACGCACGAGCTGACCGAGGCAGTGGAGGCCATCGGCCCGGTCGGCTATATCGTATCGCCGAACAAGCTGCATCATCTGTTCCTGCCCGAGTGGAGGAATCGGTGGCCCGATGCGCGGCTCTACGCACCTCCGGGCCTTGCGCGCAGGAAGCGGCAGCTCCACTTCGACGCCGAGCTTGGCGATCGTCCCGACGACGGCTGGATGGGCGACATCGACCAGGCGGTGTTTCGCGGATCGTTCTTCATGGAGGAAGTCGTATTCTTTCACCGCCCGTCGCGCACCGCGATCTTCGGTGACCTGATCCAGCGGTTTCCCGACGCGGCGGTCGAGGGATGGCAAGGACTGATGATGCGGCTCGCCGGCGTGGTGGGGCAGCACGGGAGCACGCCCTGCGATTGGCGGCTGAGCTTCCTCTCACGCAAGGCTGCGCGCGCTGCGCGAGGAACCGTACTGGCGTGGCAGCCAGAACGACTCCTGATTGCCCACGGACAGTGCGCGGCGAGCGGAGCGAGCGAGATCATCGCGGCGGCCCTGAGTTGGATCTGACGGACTGGGCGATCAGGACGCGCGGCAGCGCGCCCTCTTCCCGGACCGCGGCGCCGGCTCGGCGGCTCGCTCGCATCGCGCTGAGCACCCGCCGGTACCTGATTGCCTCCCCCGGCGCGCACGCTCCCGGCCCCGAAACAGCCCCGCGACATGCCGCGGGGCTGCGGCGCGGCTTCCAGCGGTAGAATGCCCAACCCTGCCGCCACCACGCCGGAAGCCAGCATGCACAAGAGCCGCCTCGCGGGATTCATCATCGACTGCCGCACCGACGACCTGGACGCCGCGGCGCGGTTCTGGAGCCAGGCGCTCGGCCTGCCGCTGCGCGCCTCGGCGGCCGCCGAAGACTCCGCCTACCGGCTGCTCGCGACCGCCGCCGACCAGCCGCATCTGGAGGTGCAGCAGGTCGAGCACCCGAGCCGCGTGCACCTCGACATCGAGGCCGACGATATCGAGGCGGAGGTGGCGCGGCTCGAGAAGCTCGGCGCGAAGCGCGTCGGCGCGGTGCGCAGCTGGACCGTGATGGAGGCGCCGACCGGGCAGCGCTTCTGCGTGGTGCGTCCGCAGCGCCCGGACTTC
>Ga0335072_10008547_pt1 | contig 14841 bp, 13 predicted proteins | sample Lox_Sample_21_FD_206725 | JGI IMG/M metagenome (GOLD analysis project Ga0335072, IMG submission 206725) | Soil microbial communities from Loxahatchee National Wildlife Refuge, Florida, United States - Lox_Sample_2.1 | ecosystem: Environmental > Terrestrial > Soil > Wetlands | place: USA... | reverse complement strand
GTTGCGGATGATGTTGGCGGCGACGTCCGCGGTCAGCGTGCGGACGAACGGCTCGCGGAACGAGCGGCGCTCGACCAGGCGCCTCAGCACGTTGCTGCTCGACTTGGCGCGCGAGCGGCGGACCTTGCGGATGCCGTTCTTGATCGCCGCGCCGCGCTCGTTGCGGCGCTCGGCCTCCTCCTTGGCGCTGAAGTACGCGACCTCGATGAGCGTCATCACGATCCCCGAGATAAGCGGCCACGCGACGTAGTCCTTCTGGATCTGCGTGCGCGCCTTGCCGGCGATGCCCTTGAGCTCCCTTCGCAGCTGCTTGGCGTCCTTCTCGCCCTTGCGGATCGCCTCGAAGTTCAGATCGTGGACCGCCACGCCCCACTCGAACAGCATCATCAACAGGACGTTGTAGATCGGCTGGAGCAGGTAGACCGGGTGCCACTTCTGCTGGGGGTCGATCCGCATGATCTCGTAGCCGAGGTCGCGATCCTTGCCCAGGATGTTGGTGAAGGTGTGGTGGATGTAGTTGTGCGAATGGCGCCATGCCTCGGCGGTCGAGGCGGTGTCCCAGTCCCAGGCGCGGGAGTTGATCACCGGGTCGTTCATCCAGTCCCACTGCCCGTGGAGGACGTTGTGGCCGATCTCCATGTTCTCGAGGATCTTGGCCAGCCCCAGGGTCGAGGCGCCGAGTACCCACGGGATCCGCCAGCGCGAGGCGATCAGCTCGGCTCGCCCGAGCAGCGCCAGCCGCCGCTGCAAGGCGATGATCGAGCGGATGTAACGCGCGTCGCGGTCGCCCAGGCTCTCCTTGACCTGCTCGTGCAGCTCGTCGAACTCGCGCCCGATCGCCTCGATCTGCTCCGGCCTCAGGCGGCGCAGCGGGTTGTCGGGCTCGTCAATGACGACGCGGCCGTTGGTTTGGTGTCCGTTTTGGGTGACGCTCTCCATGTACGGAACTCCCCTTCGGTGGTCTCTGGTTTACAAATCGATCTCGACGGGACCTTCGGGCGCGCTGATGCACGTCCGGATGACCTCGCCCTCCTGCCCGTAAACCTTGCCGTTGCGCAGGTCCCGGACCTTGCCGCTGCGCAGCTCGCCGACGCAGGTGTGGCAGATGCCCTCGCGGCAGCCAAACGGCAGGTCGAGCCCGGCCTCCTCGCCGGCGACGAGGATCGGCTTGCTCCCGTCCGACTCGGCCTCGCAGTCGGACATGCAGAACTTGATGGTGCCGCCCTCGCCCTCACCGTTCTCGCCCAGGCCGAGCTTGGGCTGGAAGCGCTCCATGTGCAGTCGATCGCCGTCGGCCTCGCGCTCGAAGTGCTCGGTGAACGCGTCGAGCATGTCGTTGGGTCCCGAGACGTATGCCTCGCGCTCACGCCAGTCCGGGCACAGACGCGCCAGGTCCTGCGGGCCCATGCGGCCTTGCGCGCGGGTGAGCTGCTCGTGCAGGCGAAAGCCGTCGCGCCGCCCGGCCAGCTCCCGCAGCTCGTCGCCGAAGATCACCTCGTCGGTGCGGCGCGCCGAGTGCAGCAGCACGGCGTCGCTCAGGTGGTCGCAGTGATCGAGATGACGGAGCATGCTCATGATCGGCGTCACGCCGCTGCCGGCGCTGACGAACAGGAGCTTGCGTGGCGGCGGATCGGACAGCACGAAGTCGCCCTCGATCTTCGAGAGCGAGACGATCGTGCCCGGCCTGGCCTCCTCCACCAGGTAGGGAGACACCTTCCCCTCGTCAACGCGCTTGGGCGTGATGCTGATCAGCCCGTCCGCTCGGTAGGGATCGGAGGTCAGCGAGTACGCGCGCCAGTGCCGGACGCCGTCGATGTCGATCCCGATCCGGACGTACTGCCCGGGCTTGTGGCCCGGCCAGCGGTAGCCCGGCTTGATGAGGATCGTGGCCGCGGTGGCGGTCTCGTGGCGGACCTCCTGGATCCGCCCCCGCAGCTCTCGAGTTGACCAGAGCGGGTTGACGAGCTCGAGATAGTCGTCCGGCAGAAGCGGCGAGCTGAGCGACCCGAGCGCCTTGAGCACACGCCGCTGGACGGGATGGACGTTTGGGGGGGCGCCTTTCTCGGGCATATCTACTCACGGGTAATATCCAGTCCGCAGGATTCCTAACGGTCCGTGACAGAAAAAACCTCAATACGTGAGGCCGCCGGGCCTCGCGCCCGCAGGAAGCCCGGAACGCGCGGGATGCCGCGCGATCGGCGCGAGAAGCTGATCCTCGATGTCGCGGGCCACGCATTTGCGCGCGCCGGCTACGACTCGGCCGCGATGGACGAGATCGCGGAGCTCGCCGGGGTCTCGAAGCCGATGCTCTATGCCTACTTCGGCTCTAAGCAGGGGCTCTACCTGGCCTACATCGAGCGCGCCGGCGGTGAGCTGCTCGAGCGCCTCGAGAGCGCCCAGCCGCGCGACGAGCGGCCCGCCTCGGTCTTGCGGGCCCGAATTGACGAGTTCCTGTTCTTCGTCGAAGAGCACGGCGACGGGTGGAAGGTGCTGTTCCGCGAGCTCGGATCGACGCGGCCGTTCTCAGACCGGGTGGCTCAGCTGCGCGAGCGGATCGCGGGGACGATTCGCCGGATGATCGAGAGCGGCGTGGTCTCCTGCTCCGGTTACCCGCCGTCGGCCGCCGACGCGATCGCCCACGCCTTGGTCGGCGCCGGCGAGTCGCTCGCCAACTGGTGGTTGGACCATCCTGAGGTGCCACGCGACCAGGTCGCGGCGTGGTATTTCGGCGTCGTCCAGGCCGTGGTGGCCGGCTCGAGCGACCAGGACGGCGGCGCCTTAGTCGAGCAGGTGCTCGAGTCCGACCACGGGTGATTCGGACAGGTCCCGGACGCGGCGGACCGCCAGCAGCACGCCTGGCATGAACGACTCGCGGTCGATCGAGTCGTGGCGGATGGTCAGCGTCTGGCCGACGTCGCCGAAGATGACCTCCTGATGGGCGACGAGCCCGGGTAGGCGGACCGAGTGGATCGGAGGCGGCTCGCCGCGCCCCGACGCCCCCGCGATCAGCGCCGCCGTCCGGGCCGCCGTCCCGCTCGGCGCATCGATCTTACGATCGTGGTGCAGCTCGATGATCTCGGCCTTGGCCATGTGCCGCGCCGCCTGAACGGCGAACTGCATCATCAACACGGCGCCGATCGCGAAGTTCGGGGCAATGAAGACGTTCGCGCCCCTCAGGTCGGCGAGTTCGGCCGGATCGAACCCGGTGGTTCCGATCACCACGTGCACACCGGCGGCGACCGCCTCGCGGGCATTCGCCACCGCGCTGGTCGGGACGGTGAAGTCGACGAGGACGTCGGCGGTGGCGAGGACGTCGGCCACGGGCGTCTTCAGCGCCGGATCGGCCCGGCCGGTCAGCTCGAGATCGTCGGCGCCCTCCACCGCCCGGCAGACGGTCTGTCCCATCCGCCCCGCCGCGCCCGCCACCGCGACCCGGATCTTCAAGGCGCCGCCGTCGGGCGCCGCCGACCCATCTTCGGACACCCTACGAGCTCTCCACGAGAGCCGGCCCGACGGCGGCGAGCGCCTCCTCGAAGCGCGCTTCGTCCGGGCCGATGCCGGCCGCTGAGAGCCGCTCGGGCGCCCACAGCTCGTCGACCAGCGCGGCCAGGTCGTCGATCGTGACCGCGTCGATGCGGGCCACCGTCTCGTCCAGCGATAGGAGCGGCAGGCCGGCCAGAATCTCCGAGCCGAGACGGTTCATGCGCGCGGCGGTCGACTCCAGGGCCAGGACCACGCGGCCCTTGAGGTTCTCCTTGGCCCGCTCGAGCTCCTCGGGCGTGGCCGGCTCCTCGCGCAGGCGAGAGAGCTCGGCGCCCACGACCGAGAGGCCTTCCTTGATGTTGTCGGGACGCGTCCCGAGGTAGAGCCCGACCTGGCCGGTGTCCTGGTAGGCGCTCGTGAACGAGTACACGGCGTAGGCCAAGCCGCGCCGCTCGCGGACCTCCTGGAACAGGCGCGAGGACGAGGTGCCCCCGAACACGTTGTCGAGCACGCGCAGCGCGAACCGCCGTTCGTCGTCGCGGGCCAGGCCCGGGCCGCCCAGGCACACGTGGTACTGCTCGGTGTCTTTGCGCTCGAAGCGCCGGCGGGCGCCGCCGTTTGGAGACACGGGCAGCGGCCGCGGAGCCGGCTGCTCGGTGCGACGGGCGACCGACGCCGCGGCGAGCTCGACGAACGCGTCGTGGTCGACCGCCCCGGCGGCCGCGATCACGATGTTCCCGGGCTGGTAGCGCTCGGCGTGGAAGCGGGCGATCTGCTCCGCCGGGGCTTCGGCGATCACCGCGGCGCGGCCGATGATCGCCCGTCCGAGTGGGTGGTCGCCAAACACCGCCTCGCCCAGCAGGTCGAACACCTTCTCCTGGGGGTCATCCTCGTACATCGCGATCTCCTCGAGGATCACCGCGCGCTCTGAGTCGATATCGCGCAGCGCCGGCCGGAACACCATGTCGGCCATCACGTCGAACGCCTCGGGGACGTGCTCGTCGATCACCCGCGCGTACACGGAAGTGGTCTCCTTGCCCGTACCGGCGTTCAGCTCGGCGCCCATACCGTCGAAGATCTGGTCGATCTCGAGCGACTCGTATTTCTCCGAGCCCTTGAACAGCAGGTGCTCGAGCAGGTGGGAAAGGCCGGCCTCGTCGTCTGACTCGGCGCGCGACCCGGTCCCGATCCAGAACCCGAGCGACACGGACCGGACGGAGGGCATCGCCTCCGTCACGATCCTCACGCCCGAATCGAGCGTCGTCAGCCTGTGCCGCTGGAGCACGAAGCGCCTACGAGCGAGGGCGCTCGGGGTCGCGATCGCGCACCCTGCCCCCGTCGCCGTCGCGGGCCCGGTCCCGGTCCCGGTCCCGGTCACGTCCTCCCCGGCCCCGGTCGCGGTCGCGGTCACGTCCGTCGCGGCCCGAGCGCTCGCGGCGCGGCGGGCCGTTGTCGCCGGTGCCGACGGCTGCGAGCTCCTCGACGCTCTTGCCGACGATGTCGGGATCGTCGGCCAGGCGCAGACCGATCCGGCCGCGCTCGCGATCCACCTCGACGACGCGCACGTGGAGCTCGTCACCCTTGCCCAGGACCTCCTCGACCGAGGCGATCCGCCGGCCCGGGGCGACGTTGGAGATGTGCAGCAGCCCGTCGGTGCCCTTGGACAGCTCGATGAAGGCGCCGAAGGCGGTGGTCTTGACCACCTTGCCCGTGAACTCGTCGCCGACCTCGACCTCCTTGGTCATCGAGCGGATCCGATCGATCAGGGCGTCGCCCTGGGCGCCGCTGGCCGCGTACACGAGCACCTGCCCCTCGTCGTTGACGTCGATCTGAGCCTCGTACTCCTCCTGGAGGGCCCGGATCGTCTCGCCGCCCTTGCCGATGAGCAGCCCGATCTTCTCGGGGTCGATCTGGATGCTCGAGATGCGCGGGGCGTAGTCGGAGAGCTCGGCCCGCGGAGCGTCGATCACCTTGGCCATCTCGCCGAGGATGAACGTGCGTGCGGACTTCGCCTGGGTCAGCGCGTCGCGCATGATCTCGAACGTGACGCCGGTGATCTTGATGTCCATCTGGAGCGCGGTGATCCCGTGCTCGGTGCCGGCCACCTTGAAGTCCATGTCGCCGAGGTGATCCTCGACGCCGGCGATGTCGGTGAGGATGATGTAGTCCTCGCCCTCCTTGATCAGCCCCATCGCGATGCCGGCGACTGCCCTTGGCAGCGGTACGCCGGCGTCCATCAGGCTCAGCGACGACCCGCACACGGAGGCCATCGAGGACGATCCGTTCGACTCCAGGATGTCCGACACGACGCGGATCGTGTACGGGAACTCCTCCTGGCTGGGGATCATCGGGACCAGCGCGCGCTCGGCCAGGGCGCCGTGACCGATGTCGCGGCGCTTGGGACCGCGCATCGGACCGGCCTCGCCGACCGAGAACCCGGGGAAGTTGTAGTGATGGAAGTAACGCTTGGCCGTCTCCAGGCCAAGCGTGTCGAGCCGCATCTCCTCGCGCGTGGTGCCGAGCGCGACGACGCTCAGCGCCTGAGTCTGACCGCGCGTGAACAGGGCCGAGCCGTGGGCGCGCGGGGACACCCCGACCTCGATCGAGATGGGGCGGATCTCATCAGAGGTGCGGCCGTCCGGGCGCTTCTTGTGGACCGCGATCCGCTCGCGGATCAGCGTCTTCTCGAGCTTGTCGAACGCGCGCTGGGCGTTATCGCGGTACTCGGCGTACGTCGCGGCCTCGGGATCGCCCGCGTAATGCGTGATCACTTGCTCCTCGACCGCCTTGCAGGCATCCTGGCGCTCGAGCTTGTCCACGACCTGCGTCGCCTCATCGAGCGCGGCGCCATGCGAGGCCTTGATCTGCTCGTAGAGGTCGGGATGCACCTCGGGGATCTCGACGACGGTCTTCTCCTTGCCGGCGCGCTCGGCCAGCTCGCGCTGGAGCGCGCACAGCTTCTTGATCTCGCCGTGGGCGATGTCGAGCGCATCGAGGATCTCCGCCTCGGGGATCTCGTTCGCGCCGGCCTCGACCATCAGGATGGCCTCGTCGGTACCGGCGACGATCAGATCGAGATCCGTGTTGTCGACCAGGTCCTCCTCGCTGGGGTTCACCACGAAGTTGCCATCGACCTTGCCGATCCGCACCGCGCCGACCGGAGTCGGGAACGGAATGTTGGAGACCATCAGGGCCGCCGAGGCGCCGTTCATGGCCAGGATGTCGTACGGATTGACGTGATCGACGCTGATCGGGAGCGCGACCAGCTGCGTCTCGTACCGCCACCCCTTGGGGAACAGCGGCCGGATCGGACGGTCGATCAGGCGTGCGGTGAGCGTGGCCTTCTCCCCCGCCCGGCCCTCGCGCTTGAAGAATGAGCCCGGGATCTTGCCCGCGGCGTACATCCGCTCCTCGACGTCGACGGTCAGCGGCAGAAAGTCCACGTCGCGCAAATTGCCCGCAGTGGCGGTACAGAGGACCATGGTGTCGCCCGCGCGGACGACGACGGCGCCGGAGGCCTGCTTGGCCAGCTTGCCGGTCTCGAACGAGATCTCCTTGCCCTCGATCTCGACGGACACGCGCGTAACGGCGTCAGACATATTCAATTTCCCTTCTACCCCGCCCTTCGGTCGGCGGAGTCCTTCTCGTTCTCATCATTAGTTCCGAACGTCAAGGATGGTAGCGGCGACCGCGCGATCGGGCGGTGTTGCCGGCGGCGCTCGCCGCGGCGGTTCACGGCGCGCTCGACATCTCCCGTGCGCAATCTCCGGACAGGTAACCGGACCGAAAGGTCCGGTTATGCTAGGCTAAGCGGACCGCGCAGTCCACATTCGCACCTGACGATCGCCCGGGAGCCACGAATGACCGAAACGACCGCCGTCACCGCCACGTCTGCAAAAGGCGCGCCTGAGCGCGCCACCAACCGGTGGCTGATCCTCGTGATCGCCTGCCTCGCGCAGTTCATGGTGGTACTCGACGCCACGGTGGTGAACGTCGCGCTGCCCTCGATCCAGCGGGGCCTGCACTTCTCGCCGTCGAGCCTGCAATGGGTCGTCAACGCCTACACGCTGATCTTCGGCGGCTTTTTGCTGCTGGGCGGCCGGGCCGGCGACCTGCTCGGCCGCAAGCGGCTGTTCATAGTGGGCGTGGCGCTGTTCTCGGGCGCGTCGCTGCTCAACGGGCTGGCGCAGTCCTCGGGCATGCTGATCGCCGGCCGGGGCCTCCAGGGCCTCGGTGGTGCCCTGCTCTCCCCCGCCGCCCTATCGATCATTACCACGACCTTTATCGAGCAGGAGGAGCGCACGAAGGCGCTCGGCGTGTGGAGCGCGATCGCCGCCGGAGGCGGCGCGGTCGGCCTGATCATGGGCGGCGTCCTGACGCAGCTGGCGTCGTGGCCCTGGATCTTCATCGTGAACGTCCCCGTCGGGGTCCTCACGCTGATCGCGACGCTCCGCTTCGTGCCCGAGTCACGCGCCTCCCTGGGGCATCGGTCGTTCGACGTCGCCGGCGCGGTGACCGTCACCGGCGGGCTCGTGGTGCTGGTCTACGCGATCGTCAAGGCCCAGGCCTTCGGTTGGGGCTCGGCCCGCACGCTGGGACTGATCGCCGGCGCGCTGGCGCTGCTGGCCGCCTTCTTGGTCATCGAGCAGCGCAGCGCCGCGCCGCTGATCCGGCTGAGCATCTTCCGCATACGGACGCTGGCGGTGGCCGACACCGTGCTGCTGCTCGTCGCCTCCGGTCTGTTCGGCATGTTCTTCTTCGCTTCGCTGTATGTGCAGGAGATCCTCGGCTACAGCCCGCTCCACGCCGGGCTGGCCTTCCTCCCGGTGACCGGCGGGATCGCGGTGGGCGCCGGGATCGCTCAGCAGCTGATCCGGCGCGCCGGCGTGCGCAACGTCGGCGTCCTCGGGCTCTTGATGGCGACGGTGGGGATGGTGATCCTGGCCCAGGTGCCAGTCCACGGCAGCTATGCCGCCGATCTGCTCCCGGGCCTCCTGCCGATGAGCATCGGCATGGGGTTGACGTTCGTCCCGATCACGCTGCTCGCGACTGGCGGGGTCAGCCCGAACGACTCCGGCCTGGCCTCGGGCCTGTTCAACACCTCGCAGCAGGTGGGCGGCGCGCTCGGGCTGGCGATCCTCTCGACGCTGGCGGCGAGCAAGACGGCCAGTGTCCTGAACGGGCTGCACGGCTCCGCCGCGCTGGCGGCGAGCGTCGCGGCCCGCGTCTCGGGCTACCAGGTCGCGTTTACGGCGGCCGCGGTCATGCTCGGAGCCGGCTGCGTGATCCTTGCGCTCGGGCTCCGGCGACGCCATGTTGAGAGCCTCGCCCTCGAGGAGCTGACGCCATCCACACTCGCGGCGTAGGAAAATCCACGGACATGACGCACACCGACCGCGTGCTGAGATCCGACGCCGAGCGCAACCGCCGGCGCGTGCTCGACGCAGCCCAGGCCCTGTTCCGCGAACGCGGACTCGACGTGGGCGTGGCCGAGATCGCTCAGCGCGCGGGCGTGGGCCGGGGCACGCTGTTTCGCAACTTCCCGACCAAGCAGGACCTGATCGCGGCGATCGTCATCGAGCGGATGCGCGAGGCGACCGCGTCGGCACGTACGCTCCTCGACGCGCCAGATCCCGCAGAGGCGCTGTTCGGCTTCCTCGAGGAGATCGTCGGGCCCCAGCAGCTCGATTCGCGCGCGCTGTTCGACGCGATGGGAGACACCTTCCTGGCCAATCAGGAGATCCGCGCCGCCCACGCCGAGATCGTGGCCGCGCTGGAGGATCTGCTTACCCGTGCCCAGGAGGCCGGCGCCGTCCGCGGCGATGTGGGCGCGATGGACGTCCTCATGCTCGTCAAGGGGGTGTGCGAGGCGGCCAGCGCGTTCGCCAGCTCCGAGCCGGGCATCGTCCCCCGGCAGCTTGACTTGGTCCGCGCGGCGGTCAGCGCGAGCGCAGGGGATCAACCTCTCCGCGGCCGTCCGCCCACGCTGGCCGACATCGAGCGCGCCTTCCCGCAACCCGAGGCGCCCGCCGCCGGCCGATAAGTCGGCGCCCACCAGCGGCGGGGACACGGAAGTGACCGTCGCGTCTCTTTGGTGACCGATCTCGGACCTCGCCGCCTCGTCGGCACGCGCCGTTCCCTGCAGCGTCCTAGGCTCCGGGCGTCGAGGAAGTGACGAGCACGACGGATTCAAGCGACCATGCGGCTGCTGCGAGAACTCAAAGCCGGACGCCGAGCCAGTGGGCTCTGGCTGGCGATAGCGATCGCCGCCCTGGCGGCGATCGTTCTCAGCGGCGTCACGCTCACCTCGGGGGGCACGCAACCGGCGACGAGCGCGCTGAGCAGCAACCCGTATCTCGACCCGGGCACACAGCTGTCGGGCGCGGCACCGGGTTTCACGCTCACCGATCAGTTCGATCGCCGCGTGTCGCTGAGCTCCTTCCGTGGGAAGGTGGTGATCCTCGCCTTCAACGACTCCGAGTGCACGACGATCTGCCCAATGACCACCACGGCGATGGTCGACGCCAAGGCGCTGCTCGGCTCCGCCGGTTCGCGCGTGCAGCTACTCGGGATCGACGCCAACCCGACCGCGACCTCGGTAGCGGACGTGCGGGCGTACTCCGAGGTGCACGGGATGGTCCACCAGTGGGACTTCCTGACCGGGTCGCTGAGGGCCCTCAAGCAGGTGTGGAAGGCGTACAAGATCGACGTGGCCATCGAGCAGGGAGAGATCGACCATACCCCCGCACTGTTCGTGATCGACCCGGAGGGCAGGCTCGCCAAGCTGTACCTGACCCAGCAGTCGTATGCCGCGGTCGGGCAGCTCGGCCAGCTCATCGCCCAGGAGGCCTCGCAGCTGCTGCCGAACCACCCCCGGGTCCACTCGCACCTCTCCTACGCTCAGATCTCTGGCGTGGCGCCGACCGTGACCGACGTCGTTGCGCGGACGGGCGGCGGACGGGTCGCCCTGGGGCCCGGGAGCGGGGCGCGCCTCTACCTCTTCTTCGCCACGTGGGACCAGGAGGTGACGGACCTCCGTGGCGCGCTCGACGGCCTGAACGCCTACGAGGCCTCGGCCGCCCGCAACCGGCTCCCAGCGCTGACCGCCGTCGACGAGGCCAGCGTCGAGCCGTCGTCGGGAGCCCTCCCGGCATTCGTGCGCACGCTGCCGCATCCACTGGCCTATCCGGTGGCGATCGACCAGAGCGGCCGGGTCGCGGACGGATACGGCGTGCAGGACGAGCCGTGGTTCGTGCTCGTCTCATCGAGCGGCCGGATCCTCTGGTACTACGACGCGTCGACGTCGGGCTGGCTGAGCCACTCCGCGCTTGAGAAGCAGGTCCTCGATGCCCTGGCCCGCGCGCCGAAGGGGCCGCCCACTTCTGCCGCCGTCGAGGCTGACCTCGCGGGTTCCCCCGCGCCGCTCGCGGCGATCCACGCCCAGGCCGACGAGGTGCTGGCCGGCGAGCCGGCGCTCGCGGGCAGGATCCGCTCGCTGCGCGGCTACCCGATCGTGCTCAACGCCTGGGGCTCTTGGTGCCCGCCGTGCCGCGCCGAGTTCGGCCTGCTCGCCGCCGCCTCGGCCCAGTACGGGCGCCGGGTTGCGTTCCTGGGGGCCGACGTCAACGACGACACCGCGGATGCTCAGGCCTTCCTCGCGCAGCATCCGGTCAGCTACCCGAGCTACCACATGGACCTCCAGGACATCACCCGCATCGTGCCGCCAGGCCTTCTCGGCACGCCGAGCACGATCTACTTCAACCGGACAGGCAAGATCGTCGCCATCCACACGGGCCAGTACGACTCCCAGGGAACGCTCGACGCCGACATCGATATGAACGCTCTCGGCGGCGGCTGACGGGGGGGCCGCTGACGGGGGGACCGGTTGGTCCGGACGCGGGTCACGAACGGCAAGACGGGCCGCCGCGGTTTGCGGCGGCCCGCCGGAACTGACCCGGCTGCCTGACCGGGCTAAGCGCCAACGTCGATCGCACGACGGCCGGGGCCGCGATAACCGGACTGCTCGCGCGAGGAGCGACGGCGCTCATACGCCGGCCGGCGCTGCGCTCGCGCCATGGCACGGTTCGTCAGGTACGTCCTGAACGGACGGTCGGTGACGATTCCCCAGGCGCAGAGCCCGACAATCGCGATCACGATGCCCGTTATGAAGACGATATTCAGAATGATCATGATGGCCGGCATTCCGCGACCTCTCTTTCCCGCTCGATTTCAGGAGCCCTTTGAGGCTTCCCGATACGCGCAAGCCAAACGTCGGAGGAATGTAAGACCTACGTGTGAGCGCTCTCAGCCGGTTCGCCGCGCTCGCGCGCATCGCCGCGCGGCCCGGGACCCGACTCCGGCCCCGGGTCGAGCCGATAGCCGAGACCGCGCAGAGTCGCAATGCTCACCGTGGACCCAAGCTTCCGGCGCAGCGCGGCCACGTGCCCGTCGACCGTCTTCGGGTTGATCGCATCGCTCCCCCACACGAGCTCGAGCAACTGCTCGCGGGTATGGATCCGGCCCGCGTAGCGCAGGAGCGCCGCCAGCAGCTCGAACTCGCGGCGCGTCAGCTCCACCTCGCGCCCGGCGGCGGTGCACCGGCGCGCGTCGAGGTCGAGCGCGAGCTCGCCTGCGCCCAGCACCGTCTCCTCCGTACCGAAGCCGCGCGCGCGGCGCAGCTGCGCGCGCATGCGCGCGGCGAGCTCGGGCATCGACAGTGGCGCCGCCACGCAGTCGTCCGCACCGGCGTCGAGCTCCGCGATCCGCGCCGCCTCGTCGCGGCTGGCCGTGAGCATGATGATCGGGACGGTCGACTCACGACGGACGCGGCGCACCAGCTCCAGCCCGTCGATCTCGGCCAGCGCCGGGGCGACGAGCGCGATGTCGACCGTGCCGCGGCGCAGAACCAGCAGCGCCTCAAGCCCGTTGCTCGCTTCGAGCACCTGGAAGCCCTCGCCGCGCAGGTAGGCCGAGATCACCGCACTGATGCGGCGGTTGCCCTCCGCCACCAGGACACGGCCACCGGAGATCCCCATCTGCTAACCGGCCACTCGCTTTGTCATCGTGTCCCGCTGCCGGCCGTGGGTAGGGGGACACCATGACGATGACGGTGATCATGCTGAACCTGGCCATGTCGCTGCCGGCAGCGCTCGTGTCGATGGCCACGGCGCTCGTCGCGATCCGTGCAGCGCCAGATCACCCGGGTGGAGGGCCGCGCTGACTGGCGCGGCCCTTTCGGGCCGCTGCCCGACGGTCGCCGGCTTCAGCGCACCGCCGCATCGATCGCGACAGCGACGAACAGCAGCGCGAGGTAGAGCAGCGAGAAGTGGAACAGCAGACCGGCGTTGCCGGGAGAACTGTCACGCCACAGGCGCCAGGCAAGCACGCACAGCACCCCGCCCAGGATCGCAGCGCCGCCGAGATAGACGAGGCCGAATGTTCCGATCGCTCCGGGCACCAGGGTGACCGCGAGCAGCACGATGGAGTACCAGAACACCAGTCGCGCCGTCGCCCGTGGACCGCGCACCACCGGCATCATCGGCACTCCCGCGGCGGCATAGTGCCGCGAAAGCAGGAGCGCCAGCGCCCAGAAGTGCGGCGGAGTCCACAGCAGCACGATCAGGAACAAGAATCCGGCGCCCAGTCCGAGGCTGCCGTGCGCGGCCGCCCAGCCCGCGAGCGGCGGAATCGCGCCGGCGGCGCCACCGATGACGATGTTCTGGGCCGTGCTGCGCTTCAGCCAGAGCGTGTAGACGACGACGTAGAACGCCCCCCCGCTGAGCGACAGCGCGGCCGCCAGCGGGTTCGCGAACACGGCAAGCACGGCAAAGGCGAGCGCCGACAGGACCAGACCGAAGGCGGTCGCGCGCGCCGGCGAGATCCGGCCGGCGGCCACCGGCCGCGACGCGGTGCGCGGTCCCATCAGCCGGTCGATGTCGCGGTCGAGAACGTGATTCAGCGCGCTCGCGCCGCCGCACGCCAGCGCACCCCCGATGACGAGCGCCGTCAGCGGCACCGGCGCGGGAGCACCGCCGGCCGCGGCGACCATCGCACACACGGCGGTGAGGACCAGCAGCGACATGATCCTGGGCTTGGTGAGCGTCACATAGTCGCGCCACGCCCCGCTCGCACGACCCACCCGCACCGCGACGGGAGCGGGGAGCGCCTCGACCAAATCGCTGACCGTCACCCTCGGACCCGCTTGGTGTGAGCGAGCCCACGCAACTCACTGGTCACGTGCCGGGGAAGCAACGAATTAATGCACCCCGAGCGGATAGCGGCGGCAAGTAGCGGCCCGGCGACCCCGGCGGCGCGCAGCATCGCCGGCCGCGTGGGCCAAGAGATGCCGGCATCCGTCTTCATCACACCTCAGGGTCTGACGGCAGGGTCTCGGTGACCTTGGGCCCTGGATTCGTCCCGGCCGGCGCCGTGCCGGCGGGTTCGGACCCATCGGCCGTGTTCGGCACGCGCACGGAGAACATCCAATACCACACCACGAGCGCGATCAGGAGCGCGAGTGGCAGCAATATCGTGAGGAGCGAGCCGGCGAGGAAGGCTGCGATGGGTACCAATGGCAAGTCTGTCTCCTCCTCAGGTCGTGATCGCGGCGGACGTCGGGCTGGGCGAGTTGTCCGGTTCGAGCCACCGATAAAAGCCGATGATGAACGTGATTGCGTAAGCGGCCGACCCGGGAACCCACATCACGCCGGCGGCGAGTTGCTGATCGGTCAGGGCGCTGATCCCGCCGGGCCGGGCTTGGAGCGCCGCGTAATAGCCGTAGATCGGGTGCGGCTCCAGCACCAGCACGATCGCCAACAGCCAGCCGACGACCATCGCGCCTGCCGCATAGGCGATCCGGGCCGGCCAGACCAGGCGCGGGCGCAGTGGTCCGGGATCGATCACCCGGGCCCAGAACAGAAGCCCGATGAAGAAGAACATCGCGTGCTCTAACGCGTGTATCACCCCGGATGTCAGGGTCGCGTCATAGGCGGCCGGGATATGCCAGCCGATGATCGTGGCGTTGAACAGGATCCACGCGGGAATCGGCTGCGCGAGTGCCCGTACCGGCGCCACCCAGCGGGAACGAGCGATCGTCCGCGCGACCTTTGTCCGTGGCTCGAGCGGCAGCGCCCGCCACATCCGCGGCCACGGCTTTCCCAGCAGCATCAGTGCCGGAGCGGCGGTGAGCAGCAGGATGTGCTGCACCATGTGCACCCAGAACAGCTCGTCGGCGTAGTAGTCGATCGGCGAGTCGAGCGCGATGACGATCGTCAGCAGGCTCCCGAAGAACGCGAGCGCCTGGAGGGGCTCTGGCCGATAGCGCCCGCGGCTACCGAGCAGGTACAGCCCCGCGGCGAG
>Ga0335072_10008545_pt1 | contig 14845 bp, 15 predicted proteins | sample Lox_Sample_21_FD_206725 | JGI IMG/M metagenome (GOLD analysis project Ga0335072, IMG submission 206725) | Soil microbial communities from Loxahatchee National Wildlife Refuge, Florida, United States - Lox_Sample_2.1 | ecosystem: Environmental > Terrestrial > Soil > Wetlands | place: USA... | reverse complement strand
CCGCGCCTTAGCGCTTCGGGACGGACCCGAGTCGGACTTATGCGGTCCGGTCGCTCCGGCGGCGACCTCGATGCTGGTGGACGGAGCGATCCTCGACATCGACGGCCCCCGTCGCGCGTACGTCCGGTTCGACGGTGATCGAGTCGTCGAAGTGGGACAGCCGGGAACCGATTCCCGCCGCGGACGCGAGCGGCGCATCCGTGGCATCGTCATCCCGTCCCCCGTCAACAGTCACACCCACCTCGGAGACTCGATCTCGGTCCGGGAGCCCCCTCCCGGACCGGTCGCGAAGCTCGTTCGGCCGCCGCACGGGTACAAGTTCCGGCTGCTCGCCGGGGCGAGCCCCGAGGCGAAGCTCCGCGCGTTGCAGGGCGCGTTCGCCCGGATGGCCCGGGACGGCATCGCCGCGGTGGTCGACTTCCGGGAGGAGGGGGTCGAGGGCGTGCGCCTCCTGCGCCGGGCGGCGCGGGGGACGTCGGTCCGGACCGTGATTCTCGGCCGCCCGCTACGCCGACCCATCGATCGCTTCGAGCTGGCCGAGCTGTTGCGCGTGGCGGACGGGGTCGGGCTCTCGAGCGCGCTCGAGGAGACTGCGGAGACCCGATCGATCGTGGCGGGAGCCTGCCGCGCCCGAGGGAAGAAGTACGGGCTGCACGCGAGCGAGGCCCGTCGCGAAGAGCCCGACTCCTACCTCCGTCCCCGACCGGATCTGCTGATCCATCTTGCCAAGGCCACGCCGGACGACCTGGAGGCGGTCCGCGCGGCCCGCGTGTCCGTCGCGGTCTGCCCTCGGTCGAACGCGCTCTTTGGCCGCCAGCCCGACCTCCGGGCGATGGAGCGGGTGGGACTTTCGGTCTTACTCGGGACGGACAACGCGATGTTCCACGCCCCCTCGATCTGGCGGGAGCTCGAGTTCGCGTACGTGGGGACCCGCCTCCGCCAGCGCCCGGCGTCCGCCGGGTTCCTGGCCCGGGCGGCCCTCGTGGAACCCTGGCGCTGGCTCGGCGAACCCACCGCCGCCCGCGTGGCCCCGGGCATGCCGGTGCCGCCGATCGTCGTTCGGCTCCCGCCGGACGACCCCGCCTACCAGGTCGTCACCCGGACGACCGAACATCTTATTGTCCCGTTGGCGACCCGGAGGCGAAGGCGGGCCCGACCGTGAAGAGCGACGAGCTGTACGCCCTGCTGCGCCGGCGAGGAGTGCTCTGGCCCACGGCCGAGATCTACGGCGGCGCCCAGGGGCTCTACGACTACGGTCCGCTCGGCGCCGCGTTGAAGCGCCGGGTGGAGGACGCCTGGGTCGCCTGGTATCTCGGGCTCTCGTACAACTACCACTTGATCCAACCGGCGGAGATCCTCCCGGAGCCCGTCGTCCGCGCGTCGGGCCACCTCGAGAATTTCACTGACCCCGAGATCACGTGCGAGCAGTGCCACAGCGCGTTCCGGGCGGAGACGATCCTCGAAAAGGTCCGGCCCGAAGGGGTGGACGGTCTCCTCCCCACCCAGATCGCGGAGATCGTCACCGCCCAGCAGCTGCGCTGCCCGAACTGCGGCTCGAAGGCGCTCAGCGTACCTCGCGCGTTCAACCTGATGTTCGCTCTCGACTTCGGCGTGACGGGGAAAGAGCGCGCCTACCTCGCGCCCGAGACCGCCCAGGCGAGCTATCTCGCCTTCGCGCGGATGTGGGACGTCGGCCGTCGGTCGCTCCCGCTCGGCATCGGGGTCATCGGCCACGCGTACCGGAACGAGATCGCGCCCCGCCAGGTGCTGTTCCGGATGCGGTCGTTCACGCAGGCGGAGCTCCAGATCTTCTTCGACCCGCAACAGTTCCCCGTACCGTTCGATGCGGTGCGGTCGGAGCCGTTGCCCGTCCTCCGCGTGGCCCGCCGCGAATCCGGGCAGGAATCCCCGGAGTGGGTTCCCGCCGCGGATCTCGTCGCGTCCGGCGGCCTCCCGGAGTTCTACGTCTACCATATGGTCCATGTCTTCCGCTTCTTCCGAGATGTCCTCCGCTACCCTCCCGAGCGGATCCGCCTCTTCGAGAAGTCGGACAAGGAACGAGCGTTCTACAATCGGATCCAGTTCGATGTCGAGGTCCATCTCGAGAGCTTGAACGGGTACAAGGAACTCGGAGCGGTGCACTACCGGGGCGACTACGACCTCGGCCGGCACAGTCAGGGCTCGGGGCGGGACCTCGCGGTCACGCCGACCGGGCGGGACAAGCTCCTGCCGCACGTGCTCGAGCTGACCTTCGGCGTCGACCGGAACGTCTGGGGGCTCGCCGACATCCACCTCGGGAAGGACGGGGAGCGCACCCTCTGGAAGCTGCCGCCGTTCCTCGCCCCGGTGCCGGTAGGCGTCTTTCCCCTGATGGCGAAGGAGCACGCCGAGTACGCACGCGATCTCGCGGACCGGCTCAACCGCGAGGGCCTCCGGGCGGTGTTCGATGACGCCGGTACGATCGGCAAACGGTACGCCCGGATGGACGAGGCGGGGACGCCGTACTGCATCACGGTCGACGGGACGACGATCGCCGACGGGCCCGAGCACGACACGGTGACGCTCCGCGACCGCGACACGAAGGCGCAGGAGCGCGTGCGGGTCGCCGACCTGGCCGCACGGCTCCGGCCCGCGCTCGAGCCGCCGCGCCCGCCGCGCGGCACTTCGCGCGCCCCGAGCTGACGGAGAATAATCGATATAGCCCGAGGCGCCTAAGCGCCTCGCGATGGCGACCGGCGGGGGGACCCCTCCGAACGCACCGCCCGCGTCGACGCCGTTCATGCACCGGCAGTCGCGCTGGCTCGGTCAGGGATACGCGGACATCACGAAGCTCCGCGAGCTGGCGGCGAAGCACGACCGCGCGGCCGGCCGCATGAACCAGCGCGCCTCCCGGATCAACACGAAGATCGAGAAGCTCCGCCACCAGTCGACGCTCCTGCGCGAGAAGGGGCAACGGGTCCTCGCCGAGATCCCCGAGATCGAGCAGCAGATGAAGCAGCACGAGCGGGACATCGAGGCGGGCACCGGCCGCAGCGGCGGCGCCCCGGTCGGCTCCGACATCACCAACCTCCACTACCGCATCCGGAAGCTCCAGCAGAAGATCGTCGACAAGCAGCAGAAAGCCCGCACGCTCGAGCATCGGGCGGCGATCAAGACCCAGAAGACCGCCGAGTTGAAGGTGAAGGTCGACCGGTACCTCGAGGCCGCCCGCCTCGAGGAGCAGGAGGCCAACGCCTACCGCCAGCGCGCCGACCGACTTCAGATGATCACCGAGACCGACGTCGCCTCCAATCTGAAGGCGAGCGCCGCACCCCCTGCGGCCGACGGCGGCCCCCGGCCGCCATGAAACTCATCGTCACGGTCGGCATGCCCGGCTCGGGCAAGGACGAGCTCGTCGCCGTCGCGCAGGGGATGGGCCTCGCCACGCTGAAGATGGGCGACCTCGTCCGCGACGAGACCCGGCGACGCGGGCTCCAGCTCACCAACGCGAACGTCGGGCGGATCGCGTCCGAGGAGCGCGACAAGCACGGTCCGGGGGTCTGGGCCCAGCGGGCGCTCCCGAAGCTCACGGAGACGCGGATGCTCGTCGATGGCTGCCGGTCGGACAGCGAGGTCTCCGTCTTCCGCCACAACTTCGGCGACCTCTTCGTCCTCGGGATCTTCGCGTCGCCCGAGACGCGGCACGACCGACTCGCGTCCCGGCATCGCTCGGACGATGTGGATCTCCAGGACTTCTACGACCGCGACCGACGCGAGCTCAAGTGGGGGATCGGCAACGCCTTCGCGCTGGCCGACGGGATGCTCGTCAACGAGGGGACGCTCGACGAGTTCCGGCGGAACGCGCGGGCGACGCTCGAGTGGGTCCTCCGGCGCGAGGACGACGACTAGGCGACCCCGACGACGGGAGGGGACGGAGCGCCGGCCGCCGGTGCCTGCGCGGGCGCGGGGCCGAGTGCGTAGAGCGCAAGGCCCGCGGTGACGAGCCCGACCCCGAACGCGACGCCGGCGCCGACCCAACTCCCGAGGAGCGATCCGGCGGAGGCCGCGTCGAGCAGGTTCGGGGTGTTGCAACCGGAGCAGGCCTGCACGGCCGCGTCCACGGCGGCGACCGTGGCTCCGACGAACGTTCCGACCGCCAGGCCCTCCACCGCCGCCAGCACCCCGAGCCCGAGGATCCGGGCTCGGCGCCGGCCCGTCGCGGCCGGACCAGTCACGGCGACGGCGGCGAGGGTGAACGCGACGGTGAGCAGACCGACCATCCACGCGGTCGTGAACGCCGCGGCACGGTTGGTATCGGTCGGAACGAGATCGGTCCACCAGGTCAGGATCGTGCCGTACCCGTAGCCGACGGCCGCCGCGGTGACGAGGCCGGCGAGTCCGCCCACCGCGGGTCCGAACACGCGACCGAGCCGGAGCCCCGCACCAAACGCGACCGCCGCGGTCACGGCCGTGACGATCGGGATCGTGAACACCAGCTGGGCGAGCCCGACGGTCGTGTAGTTCGGGAAATCTGTGTATCCATTCGTGATGCTGTACCAGATCGCGTACACGATGGCCCAGGCGACCGCGCCGACGAGCAGCACCACGACGGGTACGCCCCAGAGATTCACAGGCCGCGGGCCGGGGGTCACGCGGGGCGTACCCACCGCGGGGGCAAAAACGCTCCGCTCAGTCGTCTCCGATCGCTTCTGGAACGGTCCCGGTCAGCAGGTTCCGCACGAGCTCAAACCGTTCGCGGTCGACGATGATCGCGACCCGCGAGCGGCCCCCGCCCAGTCGCTGGGCTCCGCGCGCCAGGTGGCGATCGCGCGCGCGGGCGAAATCTCGGGACCCCCGGCCCCCGGCGACCGCCCGATCCCATTCGAGCGCGTACTCGTCGGGCGTCGACGGCGTGGGCGGCCGGCGCGACATCCCGCGCTCCCTCACCGTGCGCCGCACGAGCTCGACGTAGCCGATGTGTTCCGTGAAGAGCGAGGCGGTCCGCTCGTCGCTCGGATCGAGGGCCTCGACGGCGAGGCCGCCGCCTTCCGCCCACCGCAGCGTCTCCACGAACGCCGGGTTCGGCACCCGGACCTCGCCGAATCGGGCGAGTCCGCGGACTTCGCTGGTCTCGGTCGAGGTGAGGGGTACGATGGGATCGGCCTCGGCCTGGACGAAGTACTGGCGCAGCGAGGCGAGCTCCCCCTCCGAGAGGCCCACGCCGATCACCGCGGGCGCGAACGCGGCGAGCTCGGCGAGGAGGGGACCGACCTCCGACGCGAGCCCCCGCACCGGAGCGAGGAGGAGGACGTCCCCCGCGGCGGAGAGACGCTCCGACCTCACGGGCCCTCGCGTTCCGAGATCTCCTCGAGGAGGTCGTCCCGGTCGCGGTGGCGCTTCAGCTCGGCGACGTTGAGGATGGGAAGCCCGAGGATCGACGGGCGATGCACGTTCTCGCGCACGACGAACATCGCGTGTCCCTCGGCGACCCGCGCCAGCCCGTGGAGGATCTCCGCCCGGTGGAGGGCGGCCCGGAGGCTCCCCACCGAGGCGAGCAGGATCTCGGGGGTCCGCGTGAACGCGTCGAACGGCGCCCGGACGGTGACGACGACCTCGAGACCCAGGTCGTCGAGCCGGTCCAGCACGCCGTCCCGCAACGCGTCGCCCGTCCTCGCCCGCGGCGCCCGGCGCGGGGTCGCGTCGTCGGCGGACGCCCCGTCCTTCGGGGGCGCGCGGCGAGGGGCCGGCCCGCGGAAGATCTCGATCGGCCGGACGATCGCCTCGCCGAAGAACGACTCCATCCGGTCGATGACGCCGAGCTCGGCACCGGCGCCTTCCTCGTACAGCTGGATCGCCCGGCGCGACACCCCGGCGACGCTCGCGAGCGTTCCCAGGGAAAGGCCCCGCGCCTGGCGAAGGATCCGGAGGCGCTCCCCATCGACCCGCGCGAACGTCCCACCGGGGCTCGCGTACAGGAACGGGGGTACGGCCTTCTCGAGGTACTCCTGGAGGGTCTCTTCGCTGATGATCGGGACCCCGTAGCGGGTGTAGACGACACCGGGATCGAGTTCCGAAGCGCCCGAGGTCTGCCCGACGACGAGGGCGAGCGCCGGGAAGAGTCGGCCGAGCTCGAGGAGCCGGGCCGCCTCCTCGGCATCGAGCGCGTCGATGTTCTTCAACACCTTGACCAGCAGCAACGTCGAGTCGCGCCGCGCGGCGAGGTCGAAGCTCGAGGGTCGGACGCCGTGCGTGTCCGCGACGTAGAACCCCGCGCGCTCGAGCATCTGCTGGAGGTGTTCGATCCAGCGTTCCCGAGACCGCGGCGCCATCGTCGTTCCGCCGAGTATCGAGCGAGGTCGGCTATATGAGATAGGTCGTGACCGCGCGAGGGCCGGTGGCCAAGGCGGTGCGAACTGTCTTGGCCCCGCGACCCGGTCCGGGGATCGGATGCCGATGCTCCGCCCAATCCCGGACGTCCCAGCGCTCCGGCTGGAAACCCCGGACGCCCCCGCGTCGGTCCTCGTCGCGGATCTGCATTTGGGACTGGGCGGCACGGCCGTCCGACCGGGCGGTCCCCCGGAAGGCTCGGCGGACCGGATGGCGGAAGAGCTCGTGAGGATCCTGCACGCGGCGCGCGCCGGCTCGCTCGTCGTCGCCGGGGACGTCAAGCACCCGATCGTCGGGGCCCCTCCTCCGCTCCGACCGATCCTCTTCGACTTCTTTGCACACCTCCTTCGCGAAGGGTTCGCCGTCGAGGTCGTGCTGGGGAACCACGACGTCGGGCTCGCCCGACTGCTCCCACGGGAGGTCGTGGTCCACTCGGCCGCGGGTCTGGTGCGGGCAGGGGTCGGGATCTTCCATGGGCACCGTTGGCCGTCGAGCCCCGTGCTTCGGCAGGCCCAACTCGTGACGGGCCACCTGCATCCGGGCTTTCGACTCGCCCCGACGTCCGAGGAGCCCGACGGGAAGCGCCCGTGTTGGGTGCGCGTCGAGCTGCCGCCCCCGTTGCCGCGACCGAAACGTCCGCTCCGGCACGGGCCGATCCGGGCCCGGGAACTGGTCGTCCTCCCGGCCTTCAATCCGCTCTCGGGGATCGAAGCGTTGAACCGGCAACGCCCGGGTCGGGGGCGATCGTTCCTGTTCGGCCGATTCCTCTCGCGGGGCGAGGCGCGGGCCTACCTCTTGGACGGCACGGACTTGGGTCGGATCGTCACGACCGGCCTGCCGCGCCCCGGGAGGCGAGCAGCGGCCCGAGCGCCTCGGCATCGGTGACCGGCGGGGCGCACGTCGTCCCGAAGCAGACGAGCGCCCGCGGCGCGTCCCCGCGCGCGACGGTGAGTTCCTCCGGCAACGAGAACGGCGGCGGGGGCGTGCCGGCGAAGACCCAGAGGTTCGGGTGCCAGGCCCGACGCGCGGCGCGCAGGAGCGTGTCGGCCGACGCGCCCCGACCCTCGACGACGATCGTGGCGGGCTCGATCATCGTCAGGCCGGCCGCCAGGGCCGAGCCGGACGCGAACAGACCGGCCCCGCCGAGGCGCGCCGCGACGGGCGCGAGCAGCGCGCGGGCCTTCGCTGCCCAGCGGTCGTCCTTGAGGAGCGAAGAGAGCCGCACGAAGGTGAGCGCCGCGGACGCGTTCGCCGAAAGGTGCGGGCTGTCCTCGAGCGGATAGCTCGGTTCCGCGATCGCGCCGACCGCGGTGCCGTCGTACAATCGGGGCGCGAGGTCGCGAAGGACCCCATCCTCCCCGCGGAACTCCCGGTCGACCAGCTCGAGGAGCTCGACCGCCGGCGCCACGTACTTGGGGTCGGCGGTCTCGCCCGCGAGCTCGACCAGTCCGGAAGCGAAGGCGACCTGGTCCTCGAGCAGCCCGAATCCCCGGGGCCCCGTCGGATCGATGCGATGCGCGATCCCCTCTCCCGGCCGGTACGCCTCCCGAAGGAAGCGATCGGCCGCGGCTCGGGCATCGGAGAGGACGATGGCGTCGGAGAGGAACCCCGCGGCCCGGGCGAACGCCCCGATGAACCGTCCGTTGATGTCGGCGTACAGGGCGCGGTCGACGGTCGGGGTCGCCCGTCGAGCCCGTGCCGCGCGCAGCGCGCCGACGACCCGGAGCACGGCGTCGTTCGCCGACCCATCGAGTTCGAGTCCGTGCGCGGCCTCCTCGGGCGGGAGCAAACGGAACAGGACGTTCCTCTCGGGATCGTGATGCATCCGCCCGTCGGTGCCGACGCCGAAGAGACGGATCGCGAACCGTAGCTCGTCGCCGGAGAGGGCGTCCTTCAACTCGCCCCGGGTCCACGTGAAGTAATCTCCGTCGTCGCCCGGGGCGTTGTCCGCGTCCTGACTCGCCCCGAAGCCTCCGGACGGGTCACCGAGCACCTCGCGCACCCAGCCGACGGTGCCCCGTACCGTCTCGACGAACCGAGGCTCCCCGAACCGCTGAGCGCCGTCGACGTAGGCCGCCAAGAGCGCCGAGTTGTCGACGCCCATCTTCTCGAAGTGGGGGATGTGCCAGCCTTCATCGGTCGCGTAGCGGTGGAAGCCGCCGCCGACGTGGTCGTAGATCCCGCCGTCGGCCATCCGCAGGAGCGTTTCGCGCGCGGAGTCCGCGCTATGGGGCGTCGCGCTCGCGTACGCGTCCCACAGGAGGAAGGCGACCGCGGTCGGATGCGGAAATTTCGGGGCCATCCCGAATCCGCCGTGGACCGGATCGTACGACGCGAAGATCGCCGACCGGACCCCGCCGATGAACCCGGCAAGTTCCGGAACGGGACCGCCCCGCCGCTCTCGATTCCGGTCGAGCACCTCCTGGATCGCCCGCGCGTTCTGGCGGATCCGCTCGGGTTCCTCCTTCCACAACCGAGCGACCTCCTGGAGCACCCGACGGAACCCCGGGCGCCCGTGCCCGTCCGTGGGAGGGAAGTACGTTCCGCCGAGGAACACCTCGCCCTCCGGGGTCAAGAAGCCGGTGAGGGGCCAGCCCCCTTCGCCGGTCAGCGCATTGACCTGACGCTGGTACCGCCGGTCCACTTCGGGATTCTGGTCCCGGTCGACCTTCACCGCCACGAAGTGCTGCCGGAGCAGCCGCCCCACCTCGGGGTCGGCGTAGGTCCCTTCGTCCATCACGTGGCACCAGTGGCACCACGAGGCCCCGACGTCGAGGAGGATCGGCCGGCCGGTCCGCTTTGCGAGCTCGAACGGTTCGGGCCCCCACGGATGCCAATCGATCGGCTGCTCGGCCGCGCTGCGAAGGTAGGCGGACGGCGATTCCGCGAGCCGGGACGGAGCGTGCGAACGCGGCGCGTCGGACGCCATGCTCCTCAGGGCCCGAGGCGGCACTTACCCTTGTCGTCGAGGGGTCGGGCGTCGTCGGAACCGACGCACGGGACGTAATCCACTGACGAGCGCGTTACTGCCTTCGGCCCCGTTATAAGGGGGACCCGAGTGCCCGCGCCGAGGCAGCTCCATGGAGATGCAACCGGGCCAGATGGCCTACGACCGGGCGATCACGGTCTTCTCGCCCGACGGCCGTCTCTTCCAGGTCGAGTACGCCCGCGAAGCGGTCCGGCGCGGCGCCACCACCGCCGGAGTCGTCTATCAGAACGGCGTGGTGCTCATCGCCGACCGACGCATCCCGAACCCGAAGCTCGCCGAGGCCGCCAGCCTCGAGAAGATCCACCAGATCGACGAGAACATCGCGTGCGTTTCGGCCGGCCTGGTCGCGGACGCCCGGGTGCTCGTCGACTACGCCCGCCTCTCGGCCCAGATCAACCGGGTCACGTACTCGGAGCCGATGACGGTGGAGCTCCTCGTGCGCCGGATCTGCGACTACAAGCAGCAGTACACCCAGTTCGGGGGCGTTCGACCGTTCGGCACCGCCCTCCTGGTCGGGGGATACGACGACGCCGGCATCCACCTGTTCGAGACCGAGCCGTCCGGATCGCTCACGAGCTTCCGCGCCGCGAGCACGGGCGGCAACAAGGGCCCCGTGATGGAGCTCTTCGAACAGAAGTACCGGGCGGGCATCGACCGCGACGCGGCGATCCTGCTGGCGCTCGAAGGCCTTCGCGCCGGACTGGACGAGGGCGGGAGCCTCGCCCAGGTCGAGGTTTGCACGGTCGAGGTCGACCGCGGGATGACCCGTCTGGCCGCGGACGACATCCAGAAGTACGTGGCCCGGCTCCCGGCGGCGGCCGCGTCGAGCAAGGCCGCGAAGTCGTAGGCCGCTCGGGCGGGGGGAACTCGCGCCATGGTCAAGGTCGAGGACGCGGTGATCGCCCGCTGGGAAACGGCCGGCTCGCGGTTCGAAGTGCTCGTCGATCCCGCCGCGGTGCAGGAGCTCAAGGATGGAAAGGACGTCGACCTCACCGACAAGCTCGCGCTCGACCAGGTGTTCAAGGACGCGAAGCGGGGCGACAAGATCTCGGAAGAGCACCTCGAGAAGACGTTCCATACCCGGAATCTGGCGGCGATCGCGAAGCAGATCGTGCTGAAGGGCGAGGTCCAAGTGACCACGGAACAGCGCCACCAGCTTCAGGCGGCCAAGCAGAAGCAGATCGTCGCGACCATTGCCCGCAACGCCATGAACCCGCAGACCGGAGCGCCGCATCCGCCGGCCCGCATCGAAGCGGCGATGGTCGAGGCGAAGGTGCACATCGATCCGTTCCGGCCCGTCGATGCGCAGGTCCAGGAGGTCATCCAGAAGCTGCGTCCGCTTCTGCCGATCCGGCTGGACGTCGTGAAGGTCCGGGTGAAGCTGCCCGCCCAGCACTATCCTCGCGTGATCGGCGACCTGAAGGGCCTCGGACGGCTCCTCGACGAGCAGTGGCTCGGGGACGGATCCTGGAGCGGAGTGATCGAGATCCCGGCGGGGGTCCAGACCGAGCTCTACGAGAAGCTCAACGCGCGCACAAAGGGCGCGGCCGAGACCGCTCTGGTTAAATAGGCCCCCCCCGTCGCGCGCCCCGGTGCAGCACGAAAAATGGGCAGTGGCCATCGTACCGGCCCCCGACGGCGGGGCCGTGGGAGCTCGTCCCCGCGTGACGCGGGCGAGCGCGTACTAGTCCTTCCGGGAGAGGAACTCCCGAGCCAGGGCTTGAAGCCCGGGCCCGGCACGTACCGGGTCGGGGGGAAGATCTACGCGAGCATTCTTGGCCTGCTCGCTCCCCGGCCGCCCGTGATCCAGGTGATCCCGCTCTCGGGGCGGTACATCCCGAAGCCGAATGACGTGGTCCTCGGCACCGTGACCGACGTGCAAGGGACGTTCTGGCTCCTCGACATCGGGGCCCCGCGATGGGCCCCCCTCCACATGACCGGCACCCCGTGGAAGACGGACATCGGCGAACTCGAGCAGTTGCTTCGCGTCGGCGAGTCCGTGGTAGTGCGCGTCGAGAGCCTCGACCCGACCGGGCGGATCGGCGTGACGATGCTGGGCGAAGGGCTCGGGAAGCTCGAGGGCGGAGCGATCGTCACGCTGACCCCGGCGCGGATCCCCCGCGTCGTCGGCCGCGGCGGCTCGATGGTCGAGACCATCACGCGGCACACCGGAGCCCAGATCGCGGTCGGCCAGAACGGGCGCGTCTGGATCGGCGGTTCTCCCGAAGCGATCGCGCGCGTCTCCGAGGCGTTGCGGATGATCTCGGAGGAGGGCCAACGACGGGGCCTCACCGAGCGGGTCGACAGCTACCTGCGGTCGACGGGCACGTCGAGCGAGCAGGGCGAGATGGAGCCTCCCGCCGAGAGCGCCCATCGCGATGCGCCCGAACGCCCCCGCGTCGCGCCGGAGAACCCGGACGAGGACGGGGACGACGCCGAGCCGATGGTCGACGAGAACAACTGAGATTCCAGGAGGAAACAACATGGGAAGCGTGGGAGCCAAAGACGTCCCCGTCCTGCTGAGCCCCGAGGGGCTGCGGATCGACGGGCGACGGGTGAACGAGCTGCGTCCGATCAAGATCACCGCCGGGGCGTTGAAGCACGCCGACGGTTCGGCGTTCGTGGAGTGGGGGGCGAACAAAGTGATGGCCGCGGTCTACGGTCCGCGCGAGGTCCATCCCCGCCACCTGCAGCAGAACACGAAGGCCGTGATCCAGTGCAAATACAACATGGCGGCGTTCTCGGTCGACGAGCGGAAGCGCCCCGGACTCGACCGGCGCTCCCAGGAGATCTCCAAGGTCATCGCGGAGGCGTTCGAGTCGGTGGTCTTCGCGGAGGAGTTCCCCCGCACGAGCATCGACATCTACATCGAGGTCCTTCAGGCGAATGCCGGGACGCGCTGCGCCGGGCTCGTCGCCGCCTCGGTCGCGCTCGCGGACGCCGGCATCCCGATGGCGGACCTCCTTCCCGCGGTCGCCGTCGGAAAGGCCGGCGGCGCGATCGTCCTCGACCTCAAGAAGGAAGAGGACAACTTCGGCGAGGCGGACCTCCCGATGGCGCTCGTGCCCCAATCGGGTCGGCTCGTGCTCCTCCAGATGGAGGGCCACATGACCCGCGAGGAGCTCGCCACGGCGCTCGACCTGGGCGTTCAGGGGTGCCGCGGCATCTACGAAGTCATGAAGCAGGCGCTCCGCGACCGGTACGCGGTCGCCCCCGGACCGGACGGTGCCGCATGAGCGGCGAAGTCACCGCCGAGATCCTGACGACCCACGTCCTCGATCTCGCGGCCCAAGGGAAGCGGCTCGACGGACGGGGCCCCGACGATTACCGGAAGATCTCGCTCGAACCGGGGTTCGTCAGCACCGCCGACGGCTCGGCGCTCGCCCGGCTGGGCGACACCGCCGTCCTCGCCGGCATCAAACTCGAACCCGGCAAGCCGTTCCCGGACACGCCGAACGCGGGGGTGCTCACGACGAACGCGGAACTCGTCCCGCTGTCGAGCCCGATCTTCGAGCCCGGCCCTCCCCAACCCGGGGCGATCGAAGTGTCGCGGGTCGTCGACCGCGCCATCCGCGCCGCGGAGGCGATCGACCTCACCCGGCTCTGCGTCACGCCCGGCGAGAAGAGCTGGGTCTGCTACGTCGACGTGCACGTCCTCGACCACGGGGGCAACCTCATCGACGCCGCCCTGCTCGCGGCGATGGGCGCGCTGTCGCACGCCACCGTCCCGGCGAAGCGCTTCGGCATCGCGGAGTCCGACTATCCGCTCGAGGTCCTGCACGTCCCGATCGAGTGCACGTTCGTGCGACTCGGCGAGGCGATCGTCGTCGACCCCACGTTCGACGAGGAGCGGGCGAGCCAGGGGCGGCTCACCGTCGCGACGGACGAGACCGGGCGCATCGTGGCGATGCAGAAGGGGCTCGTCGGCGCGTTCTCTCCCGAGGACATCAAGGCGACGGTCGAGCGGGCCTTCCAGCACGGCGACCGACTGCGGGCGATCGCCCGGGACGGTGCGGCATGAGCAAGCGCACCAAGAAGGTCGGCGCCACGGCGTGGATGGGCGCGCGCTACGGGATCCGGGTGCGCCGCCGCGTCCTCGACATCGACCGCGCCCGGGCAAAACCCTCGGCCTGCCCGCGCTGCTCGACCGTGACGCTCCAACGCGTCGCGAGCGGCATCTTCGAATGCCGCCGGTGCGGCACCCGATTCGCCTCGAACGCATACGTGTTCCAGGCGCCCCCCGCCATCACGCGGCAGGCGAAGGAGCCCGTGGCGGACAACGCTTAAACCCGCGGCGCGAGTAGTTCGGGTCCATGTTCCGCTGCATTCGGTGCGGGGAAGCCCTCCCCTCCGACGCGAACCTGTTCGGCGTCCGGTGCGACAACTGCGGGGGGAAGATCTTCACCAAGGAGCACCCGAACGTCAAGAAGGTCCTGAAGGCCCGCTGAGCCGCGGGCGCCGGACGAAACCCCTAAACCCGGCCGTCGGGTCCCGGCGTCGTGCCGGGCCCGACGATCACCTTCCTCGGCGGCGTGCGGGAGATCGGCGGCAACAAGCTGCTGATCCAGGACGGACCGGACCGGATCCTGTTCGACTTCGGTCCCTCGTTCTCGCGCCGGATGGAGGAGTTCTACGTCGATTTCCTTCAACCGCGCAGCGCCAGCCCGGTGCAGGACCTCCTCGAGTTCGACCTCCTCCCGCGGGTCGAAGGGCTCTACGCGAAGGAGGCGCTCGCGGACTCCGACCTCCCGTACCGGGCTCCCGAAATCCACGGGCTCTTCGTGAGTCACGCCCACGCGGACCACGCGGGGTACCTGAAGCTCGTGGACCCCGAGATCCCGGTCTACCTCGGGCACGGCACGCGCCGGCTCCTCGAGGCGATCGAAACCTCCTCGCCGTCGATGAAGTACGGGGAGCACGCCTGGAGGACGTTCGAGGACCGCGCCCCGATCCGCATCGGTCGACTCGAGGTCGTGCCATTCCCCGTCGACCATTCGATCCCCTTCGCGTACGGGTTCCTCGTCCGCACCTCCGGGGGGACGCTCGTCTACACGGGCGACTTCCGCCAGCACGGACCCCGGGCTTCCGACACCCACGGCTTCCTGGCGGCCGCCGAACGGGAGACGCCGGTGGCGTTCGTCACCGAAGGCACCCGCGCCGGGCCCGATCCGCGCCGCGAGTTCACCGAGGAGGGGGTCCGGGGCGGGGTCGACCGGATCCTCGGTGCTCCGGAACGGCTCGCGCTCGCCTGCACGTATCCGCGGGACGTCGATCGACTCCGAACCCTCTATGCCGCGGCGCGCGCGGCCGATCGGACGATGCTCGTCTCCCCCCGCACCGCCCACCTGCTCGCCCAGATCGCGCCGCTGTTCCCGTCGGGCTCGGTACCGACGGTCGGCGCCTCGCCCGGCCTCGCCGTCTACGCCCGCAAGCGGCGCCGCACCTACCGCTGGGAAGCTCCGTACCTCGACGGGGCGCTCGACGCGGCCG
>Ga0335072_10008544_pt1 | contig 14846 bp, 10 predicted proteins | sample Lox_Sample_21_FD_206725 | JGI IMG/M metagenome (GOLD analysis project Ga0335072, IMG submission 206725) | Soil microbial communities from Loxahatchee National Wildlife Refuge, Florida, United States - Lox_Sample_2.1 | ecosystem: Environmental > Terrestrial > Soil > Wetlands | place: USA... | reverse complement strand
ATCGTTGCGGGCATGGAGCACTCGCCGCAGATCGTCGTCGTGGACGCCGTCCGGAAACTGAGCCAGATCGAGGCCCTCAGAGCCGCATTCGCCAGGGTCGATCACCTGCACGTCCGCGCCCCCGTGGGGGTGCTCGACGAGCGGTACCGGCGGCGGGGCGGGGCCAGCGGGCTGACGGAGCTCGCCAGCTACGCCGAAGTCGCCCAGAACAGGACCGAGAGCGCGGTCAACGAGCTAGCCGCCGACGCGGACGTTGACATCAACACCAACCACTGTGACGAGAGGGATGTTGAGATCCGGGCCGCTGCCGCGCTGCGCCTGCTCCCGGGCCGGGACCAGCGGCTGGTCGACGTTCTCGTCGGCGGCCAGTACGGCAGCGAGGGCAAGGGAAACATCGCCTACTACCTCGCCCCGGAGTACGACATCCTGGCCCGGGTCGGCGGGCCGAACGCCGGGCACAAGGTCCCGACAACCCCGCCGTACACCCACCGCCTGCTCCCCTCCGGCACCCGCGCCAATCCCGATGCGCGGCTCCTCATCGGCCCTGGCGCTACCCTGGACACCGCTCTCCTGCTGGAGGAGATCAGCGACTGCGGCATCGAGCCGGGGCACCTTTACATCGATCCCCAGGCGATGATCATTGAAGCCGCAGACAAAGAGGCCGAGCAAGGCCTAGTCTCCGCCATCGGGTCAACAGGCAAGGGCGGAGGAGCCGCAGCAGCACGGCGCATCAAGGGCCGTCACGGCGGCGACCCGCCCGTCCGGCTCGCCAGGGACACGCCGGAGCTCTCCTCCTTTATCCGGCCAGCTGCGGAAGTCCTCGATGAGGCCTACCGGAGCGGGCGCCGTATCCTCCTGGAGGGCACCCAGGGAACCGCGCTGTCCATGTTCCATGGCGCCTACCCCCACGTCACCAGCCGGGACACCACCACCTCGGGCTGCCTGGCCGAGGCCGGCATCGCCTGGAACCGGGTGCGCAGCGTCATCATGGTCTGCCGGACCTACCCGATCCGCGTCATGAGCCCCGCCGGCGGCACCTCCGGGCCGATGAAGCAGGAACTCGGGTGGGACGAGATCTCCAGGCGCTCCGGCATCCCCGCCTCGGACCTCAAGAAGGCCGAACACGGATCAGTATCGGGCACACAGCGGCGAGTCGCTGAGTTCGACTGGGAGCTGCTCAGGTCAGCAGCCGAGCTGAACGGGGCCACCGAGATAGCGCTGACCTTCGCTGACTACCTCGACCACCGAAACCAGGACGCGCGGCGCTACGACCAGCTCCGGCCTGAAACTATCCTGTTCATCGAGGAGATCGAGCGGGTCTCCGGCACCCCTGTCACCCTCATCGGCACCCGGTTCGACACGCGCTCGGTAATCGACAGGCGGCACCGCTGACAGCGGCCTTTCGGCTATGCGCCTTGCGCTGGCAGGTCGCGCTGACTTCCCGGCGGGCTGCTATCCGTCGTCCTCGTCGTCCTGGCTGCCGTCCTCGATCTCCCTGGACTCTGGCGGACGGAAGCGGTCGTCTTCATCGAAGAATGCCTTCGCGCTGAGCGGACGGAGGTTGAAGGCGTCGTCGCTGGCCCGGCGGGCCTTGCCGATCTTGTGGAGGTAGGCGACTACCGCCGACTTCAGCTCGGCTTCCAGCTGGCGTCCCAGGGACTTGCAGTACTCGTGGGCCTGGTAGACGACGCGGGGCACGATCTTTACGAGCCGCTTGCCGGTGAGGAAGTTGTGGTCCAGGTCCAGCTGGAACCCAGTGTGGTCGAGCGCAGTGACGAGGAGCTGGATGTTCCGGCGGACGCGGGCAGCGGCCTCCTCGGGGTCCTTGAAGCGAAGCGATTCGAGGAACTCGTAGCGCGGTGCCAGCGGGAGGGGATCCTTGTCGGAGTGGCCGATGTAGAACATGACGTAGTCGGCTTCCTCGCACATGCGGACGTACGGGTCGTCCTCGATGGCGTCGACCGTTTTCCAGTAGCTGGTCTTCTCCGGGTCGGCGAGGTGGTCTTGCCGGCGCTTGCGGAGGTAGTCCTCCCAGATGCCCTGCCTCTCGTGCTCGTACCTGCGGAAGAACTCGGTGAGGAGGGAGTGGAAGGGCCTGGCGACCGCGAACGTGCAGAAGTAGCCTGTCCCGCGGTCGGGTGCCAGCGGAGCGAGCAGCATGGTGACGAGCTCATTGTCGGCAAGCATCGATGCCTTGGAGGTGTCCCAGGACGGGTCGACGGGCTCCAGGCCGGAGGCTTCATGGCCGTAGCGGATGAACCAGTTGATGATGGTGGAGAACAGCTCCAGCTGGCTGGCCTTTACTGTCCCCGCGAAGACGGGGGCAACCTTGCGCGCTCCGATGTGGGACAGTATCTGCCAGGACAGGCGGACCCCGGCCCGGACCATCTCGCCGTAGGCGTCAGGGCGCTGGTAGTGATTGACCTCGCGCTCCTGGAGCGTCACGGTGCCGTCCCTCAGGTGGACGCGCGGGGCGGGCAGGTGCCGGCCGTCGCCGTTGAGGGCGGGGGCGTCGCCGTAGAAGACCTTCTGGTCCGCGCGCCACTGCACGACGTCGGTGGCGCACTTGACCATGTGCTCGTATTCCCCGTCCTCCAGGTACTGGTCCCGGTACATGAAGGGGGCCATCACCATGCCGGCGTTGTCGGGGCTGTCGATCGCGCTGCGGGTGATCGGCACGCTGTAGAGCGGGTTGGGGTGACGCTCCTTGTTCAGCCCTTCCAGGTGCAGGTAGACGATCGAGTTGTTGAAGGTGACGACCTCGCTGGTGCCGTCATCGACATGCGCCCTGGCGGTGTCGACGCTCATCACGCTGGGGTAGGTGCTGCCGTCGCTTCCGGCCACGACGACGTTGGACCAGTCGGGAGGCGTTTCCCCGTTAACGGCCAGGACGTGCTGGATGGCCGTCTCGCCGTACACTCGGACGGCCAGCTCCCGCTCCAGGGCATCGACGTGGACGACGGCCAGGGCGAACCCCTCGGGCTCGCCGAAGGCGCTGGGGGCGGGCGGGACGCGGATGGCCTCAGCGCTAAGCCCCAGCCGGCCGTAGCAGATCTTCTCCAGCTCCCTGCGGGCCGCCTCGATGAGCCGCCGGTGCTTCTCGTCGTCCTTGCCGTACTCGCGCCATTCGGCGACCCGCGCGTTGTAGTGGCTCGCTTTCCAGGCGATCATGTCCCGGACCAGCGCGCGGGGGTCCACTTTCTGCAGTTGCAGCGCGGCCTCGCGCAGGACCGTCTTCTGGTTGGCCCCGACGTACTCCCTCGCGTTGATGAGCATGGCGATCGCCTGGGTCGGCCGGCCAGTAGCTGCGATCAGGTCGATGTCGTCCAGGGTGAGGGCGGTGTCCGCGTGCATCGCGGGCGCCAGCTTGTACCTCTGGGCATCCGAACCAGGACCGCTTACCTCGGCGATACGGCCGTCGAGGACCAGGCGGGAGATCAGCTTGTGGTACGCCTGCACAGTGACGGTGTCGCGGACCTGGTCGCCCTTGACCGTCTCCGTGCCCGTCGTGGTCATGTGGTCATGTATCTCGCGGATCGTGGCGGTGCGCTGGTCCTCGCCCGTGCCCTGGCGCAGGTAGCGGAAGATCGCCTGCTCGCGCTCGATGACGCCGAGCTTGCGCTGCTCAGCCGGCATCGCGGGGCCTCCTGTCCACGATGATGTCCTCCAGCGGCCTCTTGCCGCCCCATCCCCGCTGCCGCAGGTCGCTGAAGACGTCGGGGGTCGCGCCGCCGTGGCTGGTCACCCTGGGGCGCACGTCCACGACCGTCGCGTGCCTGACCGTCTCGGCCACGCCCGTCAGGACGCAGGTGCCGCGCGGGAGCTTCGGCAGCCCGCGGATCATCTCCTGCGGAGCGTCGGCGAAGATCCCCCGCAGGGAGTCCAGCTGGTCCGGCTCGATCGTGTGCACGAAGCGGGTGAGCAGCCGCTTGAGCACAGCCCGGTCGACGTCCGACGGGCTCTGCGTGGTCAGGATAAGGCCTAGCCGGTAGTGCCGGCCGATCCGCGCGATCTCACGCAGCACCTGGGTAGAGACCAGCCGGTCGTCGTTCGGCGCGACCAGGTGGAACTCGTCGATCGACAGCGCCGTGAAGGGGATCTCCTTTCCCCGGGCCAGGTCCTGCAGGTCGCGGGCCACGGCGGCGGTGATGACGCGCAGGTCGCCCAGCAGCAGGCCACGGCAGTCGATGTTGATGAACGCCCCGGGCTTCAGCGCCCGCACCCAGTCGTACCGTTCGCCGATGTAGGACAGCCGCTTCAGTGCCCTCACCCGCTGCTGAGCCGGGCGGAGCGTGCCCGGGCTCTTCATCTCCAGGTGAGGTGCCTGCTCTTCGATTTCCTTAGCCAGGTCTTCGACGCTGAACTCCGACCGCTGCCCGCGCGTGATGTCGCGACGCAGGTGGTCAAAGGTGTAGCCGATCAGCGTCTCGATATTGGTGCCCTTGTTTACGCCGGAAACGGCCTCCAGCAGGTCCTCGCGGGTCAGCGACCCGAGCGGCAGGGTAAATCCGACGCCAGGGACGATGTTGACGCCGCCCAGCTGCCTGGCAGCGTCGACCATTTCCCCGTTGACGTCGATGTTGACCTGCGGCACGCCCCAGCGGTGCAACTCCTCGCCGAGCACGCCGCGGGTGTAGCTCTTGCCGCTGCCGATGCCGCCCACGATCAGCACATGCCGCTGGATCGCGCCGTTGTCAAGGGTGACGGGGACGGAGTCGGCACCGTGGAGGCTGCCGATGTGCAGCCCGTCGCCAGGGTCGGGCGGAAAGCCCATCGCGGCGGCGATCATGTCCGGGCGCGGCCGGAATACCCGGTCGCCTGCCCGGGGAAGGGTGTGGATCTCTCCTGGGTCGCCGACGCCGTCCGAGATGGCCGGCAGCTCTTCCACGGGCTGGCAGCGCACGAGCCGGTAGATGACGGTCGACTCGCCCTCCCCTGAGTAGGTGATGGGAAACGACAGCACGGCCCTGACCGTCGAGCTGTAGGGGTCCTCATGCGGGTTCACCTCGTGCACGTCAAGGACCCGGCACATCACCCAGGAGACCAGCCCCCCGTCCCGCTCGCGGCCCTCGACGGCGACGAACTCCCCGGGGACCACGGCCTGCGCGGCGTCCAGCCGGAACCGGATCTCCTCGAACGTCGGCGAGGCGTCGTCGCTGACCACGCCGCCGAGTTCCTCGCCCGGCTCGTACACGATCTCCCCGTCGACTACCCCCTCGTCCAGCCGGGCCGAACCAGCCCCAGGCCTGCCGTTGTCCTGGGCAGCATCGGTCTCGTTCACGGAACCTCCATTAACCAGTCCCCGTAACATGGTTAATGGTTACCACTGGACGCAGCGCAAGGCAAGCAACTCCCCGACGCGTCGCCATCCGGGTCCCGGGCGCCGCCGAAGCGGTCGGGTTCCGAGCTGATCGCCGGACGTACCCGTTGGCGCCGGCCAGCGCCGTCACTTGCGCCCCCTCTGCGCTCCCGGCGCCCCGCCGGGACACGAGCGCGGAATGTCCGCTCATGACGAGCCTCGTGTGGTAAACCAGATGATGAGCATTAACCGATCAGCGGTTAATGGTTAATGGACCTCGGCCAGGTGGCCGGAGGCAGTCCAGACAGGCCCTGGAGAACCGCACCATGCCACGTTCGAGATCATCGCGGAGCCGCGTCACGACCCATCGGCTCGCCACTACCGGCGGTCCCCTGGCCGGGTACATCCGGCCCGGCTACTGCGGGCACCCCGGTTTCACCACCGCCGAGACCATGGTGGGCGGGACGGCGGGGCTGGTCGTCTTCGGTCACTTCACCACGGAAGAGGCGAAGTGGGCCGCCGACCTCGCCGGGCTCGCCGGCCTGGCCAGGCTGCCGCTGGGGAACATCGCGGCGGCGGCCGTGCTCCTGCTGCCCGTCGGCGAGGCCGTCTACGCGGTCACCTGGGGGATGGGCCACCTCCTGCTCGACTATGAGCTGGTCGAGCCCGGCTTCGGGCTGCGGTTCGCGGCCCGCAAGCTCAATGGGGAGCTGCGCTCGGTGACGCGTCACGCGCTGAGCGCGCGGGTACAGATCGACAGCCGGTCCCTGCCCGGCGGCGGCGACGTCCGGGCCTTCGGCCTGGCCGACCTGGGCACCGTGGCGAGCAGGGTAATCGGCCGCGCGGTCGAGCTTGGCGGCACCGGGAAGGTCGTCACCGTGCGGTGCGCCGACTCGCTGAACATCCCGCTCAGCCGCGAGGCTGGTGCCCTCGTCAGGGACCTGGAGGAGATCGAGGGCGTGCTGCGGTCCCCCGTCACTGACCAGGACCTGGAGCTGCTCAGCAGGATGCTCCCGCTAGGCGACCGCGACCAGCGCCGCGGTCCGCTCTGCCAGCGGCTGGCGGGTGCCCTGCGGGGCGGCCCGGAGGCGGCCAGGCTGGGCGTCGCGTGGCCATGGGAGCACGCCAGCGAGGTCGCCGCGATCGACTTCGTGACCATCACCGTCCCCGGTGCTCCGGCCGTGCGGGTGGAGTCCCTGGCCATCGAGGACGTCTGCGAGCTGGCCGGCCGTTTCCCCGGGCGCGACCCCGTCGAGGTCCTCCGGCAGGCCAGGGTCGCCTTGCACGACGAGGATGGTGCCGTCAGCCCGGCGATCCCGCTGCTGAAGTGGATCGCCTTCGAGGCCCGCGATGGCGACAAGCTGTTCTTCTTCGCCGATGGCCGCTGGTTCACCATGGACGCTGGCTACGGGGACCATGTCCGCCGTGAGGCCGGCCGGATCCTCGCCGCCCCGGCCGGCCTCACGCTGATCCCCTGGGACGACGACTGGGACGAGGAGACCTATAACAAGGAGGCCGTCAAGGCCGACGGCCGGCTGGTGCTGCTCGACCGGCGCAAGATCCACACCGGCCTACACCGCCACGGCATCGAGACCTGCGACCTGCTCGGCCCGGATGGCGAGCTGATCCACGTCAAGCACCTGCGCCGCTCGGGCGACGCCAGCTACCTCTTCGCCCAGGCCCTGGTGTCCGCCTCGGCCCTCCTCCTGGACGGCCAGGCGCGGGCCAAGTTCGCCGAGCGCGTCGCACGGCACAGCGGCGGGACCCGAACCGCGCCCGAGCTCCCACGGCGCATCATCCTCGCCATCGGCACGCCCCGCCCCCTCACTGCCGACAGCATGTTCACGTTCAGCCAGGTAACCCTCGTCCACCTGGTCCAGCAACTGGAGGCCCAGGGGATCACCGTGGCCGTAATCAGCATCCCCGCCCCGTAGGGCACCCTAGCCCTGCATCCAGGACTCAGCCCTCGTCCGCGCTACCGGGGGGGCGCGGACGAGTCAGGCCGCGCCGCGGCCGCCCCCGCCGGCGCGACGGCGGCACGGCTTCCGGCGGTCCTGGTGCCTCAGCCGGCTCACCACCGCGCTGCCGGTACTCGGTGATGAGCGCCGCCAGGCGGGCGCCGTCTGCGGGCTGCCCGCAGACCATGGCGGCCAGGAGCTCAGACGCGCTGGTCGCCGGCAGGCCGCCGTCCTGCTCCGCGAGCCGGACTAGCGCCCGGAGCCGTTCATCGACGTCGGCAGGCCACTCGATGCTCGTCTTGCGCCGGGTGCCTCGCACTGGCCACGACCTTCCCGGGCCGCCACGCAGCCCCGGTGCGACTTGCCAATCCTCCTGGAGTCATTTATATAAAACGTCGTACTCTCTATGGGACGGCCGGGACGCCAGGGGCCGTCGCCCGGGCGACCAAGGAGGATCCCGCCGTGAGCGCTGCCCAGAGCCTGCACCGCCCAGCATGGGCGGTGCCGTGGGCAGTCGCCGAGATGTTTGCCGGGGTAGGCTCCGTCGCCCGGGGCTTCGCGCGAGCGGGAGGCTTCCAGATCGCGTACCTGAACGACATCGACCCCGCCGTGAAAGAGACCTACGTGGCCAACAGCGAGGCCGGGGCCGGGGCCAGCTACCAGGTGGGAGACGTCACTAAGCTGTCCGGTAGCGCTGTCCTGGACGCGGCCGACGGGCGGCCCATCGCCGGGCTCCTCGGCTGCCCTCCGTGCCAGGGCTGGTCAGCCGCCGGGCAGCGGGACTCCGCCGACAAGCGCAACGCGCTGCTCAGCGACTTCTTCGACATGGTCCTCGCGACCCGGCCCGTGTTCTTCGTCATGGAGAATGTCCCGTCGGTCGCCGACAGGGCCGAGTTGGCCGCGTGCCTGAGCAAGCTTGACGGGCTCTACCGGACCTGGCATGGAGTCCTCAACGCCGCCGCGTACGGCCTGCCGCAATCCCGCCAGCGGACCCTCGTGATCGGGTATCACGTTGACACTGGCGTGGTCCCCACGTGCCCGCCCCCCACCCACGGCGGCCGGCGCAAGATCTGGGACTACCGGACCGAAGCGTTCGTAGAACCCAGCGCGGATACCCTCGACGCCATCCTCGGGGCCGCCCCCCGCCTGGGCGCCCCCCGGGCGGCCCAGTACAGCATGCGCCCGCACTACGCAGCAGAGATCACCGGGCTGACCCCGTTCGTCACCACAGGGGAAGCGATCGGCGACCTTGAAGACGACGGCACGGCGGCCGAGCCGTCCGGCTACGCCCGTGCTCTAGGCGCAGGAGCAGGCGAGGTCAGCAGCCACGTGCCATGGGACCATGGCGACGCCCTCGTCACGCGCATGCACAAGGTGCCCGAGGGATGCCGACCGCCCCTCGAAGCGACCAACGGCCGCCGCTACTACTCCCAGGCTTACACCCGGCTGCACCGGGACGGACTCGCCCGCACTATCACCACCAACTTCCACAACCCTGGCAGCGGCCGGTTCCTCCACTATCGCCTCGACCGCACCCTCACCATCCGCGAGGCCGCCCGGATTCAGGGCTTCCGCGACGACTTCGAATTCACCGGGCTGCGAGGCGTCCAGGAACGCCAGGTCGGCAACGCGTTCCCCCCGCTTTGGGCCGAGGCAATCGCCGCCCACGTCGTCGCCCAACTGCACGACTACCTGGCCGCATAGCACCCCACCCTGCCTCGGACGGACAGGTGCGTGCAGCCCCTCTAGGGGTTCTCCGACGGGCGTGTCCAGGCACGGAAGCGGCGCGCAGCTGGAGAGCGACCGCTGCGCGGAGCGAGGCTGGCTCGCCGATGAGCACGCACGGGCCGCGGGCTTCGGCGTCCGAGAGTGCCCTCAGCTCGTTCGAAGGCCTGCTTGCGGTGATCAACTCGAACAACCTCGTCCGCGACAACGTGACCCGCATCAACCGCACGCCCGGCGGCAGCGCAGAGATCCGCACGAATGCCGGCGCTTGTCTCCTTGTGGCACCTCGACGTGGCTCGTCCCGCTTCCGTGGGATCTCGGCGCAGCGGATGATCATCGACCAGGTGCACCGGCTCGAACCACGCCACCTCGCCGACTTACGGTCGCGCGCCGCCGCGACGCCTGAGTTGCTGACCGTGCAAGGCAAGCCATGACCGGAATGCCGGACCTGGTAGGTCTTTCAAGCGTAGAATCCGCAGCGTAGCGTCATTCGGGGATGGCGAGGAGTGAGGCATGGCGAACCGTGTGGCGATCGCGGTGTCCACCGCCGTCAGCTCTGGCCTATACGCGCTCGCCAGCCAGTCCCACGGCCCTGCCGCAGTCGCCGAGATCGCAGTAGCAACCACCGCTGCCTGGTTCGGCGTGTACCTGGCGATCCCGCCAGAGTCAAAAAAAACGTCCACCCGTTTCCGCCTCAGGTCAGCGGCCCGCGCCGGGCATCGCCCTCGTCTTGTCGGCCAGAATGCCTCAAAAAAAACGATGGCGCTTAAAGGGCGAGTGGCGGAACGGCAGACGCGCACGGTGCCACGACCTTCTGTTGCCTGTCACCTCGAAAATAAGCTTGCGGCCACCGCAATGCTGTGCGGGTTGAGCACAGCGCTCGCCCCGCCTGAACTGACGGCCTGACAACATGGCGAACCGGGCGGTGATCGTGCTGTTCGCTGGTGCCGACTCGGCGTGCTGCGAGGCGTCCGCGACCGCGACCGCGCCAGTGACGATCCGCGGCTCTCGTACTACGGGTGGGCCGCGCCGCCGCCGGAGGAGATATGCGAGACCGGGTGCTCAGGCGCTGCGAGACTTTTTGACCGGCCAGATGTAGCGGGCGACACCCTCGCACGTCTCGCATAGCACGCTGCGGCGCTCCAGGGGCCGGGAGGCGGAGCGCAGGAAGCTGATCACCCTGTCTGCCGTCTCGCTATAGCGGCTGCCGAAATCACCCGGCATCACGTGGAGGAGGTGGAGCAGGACCAGCCGGGCACAGGTCCCGGCATCCACGCGAGCAGGGACCTGCACGTCAGCGGAAATGGAGTCCCCGAAGCGGGTCGGCTCGAGAGGGTACTCCCGCACGCGTACCGTGATGCAGGGGAAGTAGCAGTCCTCGATGGCGCGTGCCTTGCGGAAGTCCCGGTCCTCGTGGCCGACATGCCAGTACGCACCGTCGAACTCCACGGCAGGTTGACGCCGGGCAGGCGGAAGACCATGTCGGTCCGGAGCGTCCGCGTTCCCGTCCCGGCCCGCACGTCCTGGGCACCGCCGCCGATCACGTAGTCGAGCAGCGCGAACAGGTCGCCCTGCAGCTTAGACGTCGCCTGGTCGCCGGCCAGCGCGCACAAGCCGCGCCCGCACTTGGCCTGGTAGCGCCCCGTAACGCCGGGCAGGTTCCTTGGCATGCTCGACACCATAGCCACGACCGCCGACATTCCGGCCCTGCCAGCCCCTGACGGGACAGAAGCGCGAGGCAGCGTGGCGAATAAGACTTCCAAGCTGGTCAGTGGCTCCAAGGGGCGCGCTTGCATCCACCGCTGAACAAAATCAGCACCAGCTTCAGTGAGGATGTACTGCTCCGTAAGCGGAATCCCGTACAGCGAAGGGCGGAGCGGCACAGGGTACCTCTCCAGATAGCCGTCCGCTAGCAGATACATGACCTGCCATTCGCTCGCGAACCCCAAGGTCATGACTGGCAGGCCCCCGAAGGGGCGACCCTCGCGCCCCCTGGCCAGTTCCTGCGCGCAGTACTCGATTAGGCGGCGTTCAACGTCCCCATAGCGACTGTTCAAGATCGCGAGGTTAGCCTTGTACTGGCGTAGCGACTTGCGGTCGATCTGCCCCGGCCCCTCGCCCTTTCTCGCATGGCACGTTGGGCAGAGCGCGATCAGGTTCTCGAACCGGTGCTCCTTGACCTTCGCCCAGTCATCGATGTGCTCCACCTCTACCGGATGCTGGCGGCAGGCGGGAATCGCGCAACGGTGGCCGGCCTCAACGAGGATGTCGCGACGCAGCTCGCGAGGAATCGAGGGACGGCCTTCGGGCATGACGGTAGCCTACTGTGCCTGTCCGGGGCATCGAGTCCCCCGGGACGTGTAGAAGCCGTCGGCCGTCATGGCACCGGGGAATCGGCACGGGATGACGCACTGTACTCTGCTAGCCATGCTGGCAGCGATCATCCTTGCCGTTATCGTGGCCATCGTCGTCCCCGTTGAGCTGGTGCGGCGCCCGTTCCGTTCCGCATGGGCGTGGGCTTGCAGGTGGCTCAGGCTCATCCGGCAGCTGCCACGGCTGGACCTGGCGGTGGAGAACATCGCCTGGATGATCGCCAATGACGAAGCCGACTACGGCACCAGCGAGGAAGAGCACCAGCAGGCGATTGAGGAGTTTCATGACTACCTGACAGGCCGACGGGACGCTGCCGGCCTCCGCCGCAGGTCTCGGACGTTCAGGTAGTCGCTTCGCCTGACTTTGCTGACGGCGGCGGCCGGTCTTCATGTGGCTCGCGAGCTAAAGCCGGTCGCCGCCTGCTGTATCAGTCGCGGGAGCGGTTGTCATCGGTGGCGGTGATGAGTATGCGGCGGACTCCGGCGTCCATCAGGGCGCGCGCCTGGCGACGTCCCTCATCATAGGTCCAGTGCCGCTCTCCGGCAGGCCGGTGACGATGCCTACAACAAGGCCCGTCAGGCCCTGCGGATAATCGAGCCGTACGGCACGCCGACAGTGGAAGAACTCGCCGCCCGACACCTGGGACGCGTGAAGCGCCCACTGCCGCTCGATGACCTTGCATCCCTCGCAGCCGCCGGGCATGAAGTGACCTCAGCGGAATTGCGAGACGCTACCGGCCGTCACCCGGCCTTCCGGACCTGGGGCAGCCAGCCCGCCTCGATCAGTATGGGGCGGATCGCACGGTCGCCAGCGGTGGGCGATCGTGTCCCCAGTTCACCCGCCCCGACGGTAGCGTGACGACTGCCAGGCCGCGCGACCCCGGCTGACAGCAGCCCCGTTGCCCGCTTAGACGCTCGTAATGGACGTGGGGCCAGGTGACAACTTCTCCGGCTCGACGGCCCGCCCTCCCTCCCACGCCTAGGTGCTGGCCGCCTCGTAAACAGTGTCACGAGGCTTTGCGGTTCCTACGCACAGTGCGTCCGTGATAGACACTCAGACGTGCCAACAGATCTTCCCGAGTCAGATCCGCTGCGGGGTGTCCTGGACCGCCTCGTGAACCGTGACAGGGTTCACAGCGAGGCAACCGTCCAGTCCGATATCCGCCTGCTTCTCCTCACCGGCGGCCTGGGCCTGGAAGACCACGACCTGGACGTCGACTTGGAGACACAAGTTCCAGGCCGCCGACGCATCGACATCGAGGTCGGGTACACCGTCATCGAGGTCAAGAAGGATCTCCGCAAGGCCGCCGTCGTCAAGGAAGCCGTGAAGCAACTCACCGGCTACGTCGCCAGCCGGAGCGACGCGACAGGGCAGCGGTACGTTGGCATCCTGACCGACGGGGCCGACTGGCGGGCATACAACATGAGCGGCGGCGTGCTCACTGAGGCTACCCGGTTCGAGCTGAAGTCTTCCAGGCAGGGCCTGGTCCCGCTGCTGACCTGGCTTGAAGGCGTACTGGCGGTCCGGACTGGCGTGCTCCCTGTCCCGCAGGAGATCGTCAAGCGGCTAGGGGCCGGAAGCGCATCGTACGCGCTCGACAGGACGGCCCTCGCCGCCCTGTACGCGGAGCACCAGTCGCTGCCGACCGTCCAGCTCAAGCGCCAACTCTGGGCGCGGCTGCTGCGCAGCGCCCTCGGCACGCAGTTCCCCGACACCGATGAGCTATTCATCGAGCACACGCTGCTGGTCAACAGCGCCGAGGTCATCGCGCACCTCGTCCTCGGCCTTGACGTTACCGACATGCAGCCCGCCACGCTGCTGAAGGGACAGCAGTTTGACCTCGCCCAGATCTACGGCGTTGTCGAGGAAGACTTCTTCGACTGGGTACTCGAAGTACCCGGCGGGACGTCATTCGTCCGGACGCTGGCACGCCGGCTTGCGCGCTTCGACTGGACCAATGTCGAGCATGACGTCCTCAAGGTGCTCTACGAGTCGGTCATCGGGCCAGAGACCCGAAAGAACCTCGGGGAGTATTACACTCCAGACTGGCTTGCCGATCAGGTTATCGCCGAGTCCGTAACCGACCCGCTGAACCAGCGCGTCCTCGACCCCGCGTGCGGCTCGGGCACTTTCCTGTTCCACGCCGTCCGCCGCTACCTGGAAGCCGCCGACAAGGGAAAGATCCCGCTCGCCAAGGCGCTGGATGACCTGTCCGACCGAGTACTCGGCATCGACCTCCACCCAGTGGCCGTCTCGCTGGCCCGCGTCACGTACCTGCTAGCCATAGGCCGCGAAAGGCTCATCGACAGCACCCGCGGGCCCATAACCGTGCCGGTGTACCTCGGCGACAGCGTGCAGTGGACACAGAAAGCCGACCTGTTCAGCGGGGGCCACCTGCTCATCTCTACCGGCTTCGGCGAGCAGTTCTTCGAGGACGAGCTGCGCTTCCCCGAGCACCTCCTCGCGAACGCCGCATGGTTCGACCGCCTCGTCGACGAACTGGCAGTGCTGGCCATCAAGCCACGCGCAAAGGGCACGGTGCCGGCCCTCACGGCCGTGTTTAAGCGGCTTGCCGTACCTGAGCAGGACCAGCCGGCGATCAGGGAGAGCTTCGCCGTCCTGTGCCGGCTCTACGACGACGGACGCAATCACATCTGGTCCTACTACATCCGCAACCTGGTGCGCCCCGTCTGGCTCGCCCGCCCGGAGAACCGGGTCGACGTGCTCGTCGGGAACCCGCCCTGGCTGACGTACCGGAGCATGCCCGGCGACATGCAGAGAGTCTTCCAGCAGATGTCCGCCTCACGCGGCCTCTGGCATGGAAGGTCAGTGGCCACGCATCAGGACCTGTCGGCGCTGTTCGTCGCCCGCGCGGTTGAGCAGTACCTCAAGAACGACGGCTCCTTCGCGTTCGTCCTCCCGAACGCGGCCCTCGACCGGGGCTACTACAAAGGCTTCCGATCAGGCCAGTACGCCGACCCCGCCGAACTGACGACCGTCGCGTTCACCGGCTCCTGGGATCTTCGCCGGATACGGCCCCATTTCTTCCCACGCGGCGGGTGCGTTGTGTTCGGAACCCGAACGGCAAGCCAGTCACACGCACTGCCAGCGGCTACGAACCGCTGGTCGGGCACGCTTCCTCGAACCGCCCAGACCTGGGCCGAGGCCAAGCCGTACCTGCACCGCGAGAACGCGACGCTAGCAATCAGCGACGACGACGCGGAAGACGCCTCCCCGTACGGCGACAGATTCAGTAATGGCGCCAACATCTTCCCGAGAATGCTGTTCTTCATCGAGCCGCAACCCGCCGGCCCCCTAGGCGTCGGCGCGGGCCGACGCGCAGTACGCTCCGCGACCAGCAGCTACGAGAAAAAGCCGTGGAAGGAACTTCCCCGGCAGCCCGGCGTCGTGGAGACAGAGTTCGTGCGGCCAGTCCTCCTAGGCGAGAACGTGCTGCCCTACCGTGTCCTGCCCGCCCGCGAGGCCGTCCT